>Ga0210034_1000194_pt1 | contig 72271 bp, 63 predicted proteins | sample CryGeymeta201505_FD_185466 | JGI IMG/M metagenome (GOLD analysis project Ga0210034, IMG submission 185466) | Groundwater microbial communities from Crystal Geyser aquifers in Utah, USA - Crystal Geyser metaG 2015-05 (SPAdes) (version 2) | ecosystem: Environmental > Aquatic > Deep subsurface >... | reverse complement strand
TTCAAACTAGAATGCCTGTCAATTAAGCGACATCTCAACCATTTTGCTTTGCGGGCACAGCTATATCTCAAGGCCATTCGCGTGGCCTACGACGAGTTGCAAACTCTCAAGGCTGCGTAACATCAGTTAATGATTCAAACCACAGATCATAGCGACGAAACACAAAGTGCAGTCGAAAAAGCGTTGGTCGATTTGTATGAAAAGCATAACCTGTCGCTGAGTGGCAGTACGGTATTTCACCTCATGCTGGCGCAAAATCTATCCCAGTTCGATATACTCACCTATTTGCTACTTGCCATGGCCATTCTTACGGCGGCGGTTGGCGGGCTGGGCTTGATGGGTAGCATGTTTCTCAACGTCGCAGAACGCAGGCGTGAAATCGGGGTGATGCGCGCCATTGGCGGCGATTCGAGAGCCATTGCTCAAATTTTTGTCAACGAGGGGATGACGCTGGGACTCTTGAGCTGGCTGGTGTCTGCCGCTTTGAGCGCCCCCGCCAGCGGTGCATTTGCGCGCGCCATTGGCATTGCCCTGTTTGGTCTTCCGCTCAATCCGAGTCTTTCCTGGACAGGCATTTGGCTGTGGCTGCTGATTGTGTTAGGGCTATCTGCATTGGCCTCGGCTTGGCCTGCTTGGCAGGCTGCCCGCGCCAGCGTTCGTGACAGTTTGACATACGAATAGCGTATTGAATTCTGATGAAGAGGAGCTGTGCTCATGACCAAGCCAACCCAAGCACTTTCTTTGAGTCAGGACTTTCGCTTGACGATGCAAACCTGTAGAGCAAGACGTCAAAAACACCAAATTTAGGCCATTTTTTGGTATCATCTCAAAAATCAGGGGCAGACAACTATCCATTCGCGAGCCGCCCTCGTCGTTGGCGCTACGCGCAAAGTAGGCGCGGAAATCCTGCATATCGGGAGTAGCCGCAAATGCAGCCATCAACCGGGCGTAGTAGCTGGTCGCCCGCCACATCGTCCCGATGTCCTTCGGGAGGGTAGTGTGATCGCCCGAAAGAAAGAAATGCTTTGCAGGAGATAAGACTGCTTGTTTTCCAGGATGCTTTCACTGAAGGGGGAATCCTGCGAGAAGACAAAGCGCATGACATTGTATCCGGCAAAATGCTGCCTGGCCTGCTGGATCAGGCTGTCGGAATACTCGAAAAGCGCAAGCATGCTGTGGTTGACGGCCAGCAGGTTGTCGTAGGTATCCGCCAAAAAAGCAGGCAAGGCCAGGTTTTTCAAGACGTCCAGGGCTTTTTCCAAACTCTCTTGCGCGTCGCATCTCACTATCTCCCGTTCGTCAATGCGGATGGCGGCCAGTAAAAATTCGCGCCGCTCGCGCCTGGACATCCGCAGGGCGTCTGCCAGGCGAGGCAGGATGTCTGACTCCAGCGTTGCTTTTTCGCCGCGTTCCATGTTGCTGATAACCGCCGGGCTGACGCCCATTTCCTGCGCCAGGCGTTTTTGGGTATACGGCTGGCCGCATTCATCGTGTTGTTCTTTGCGCAAGTGGGCAATTAATTTGCCGAAATTTTTTGGTTTCATGCTGTTCCTCCGCTTGCGACTCACCGAAATCCGTGAGTCGACTCATGGAAATCCGTGAGTGTAGGTATTGCAAAAAATTATAGCAGGGAATATGATGGTTGCGCATCGCAGTTTTGTCGAAGAAAAATTTCACAAAAGAAAGGAGTTCAACACATCTTGAAAATTAACAAACGTCCAGATGTGGGCATTTTTTGTACCGAGCCCACCCTTCGTACTCGCAGCAGTTGCAACAACATTTCATCCAAGGAGATTTTCTTATGAACACAGCAAAATCACTCAAAAAACTGGCTTATATTTTGATGATAGCCATGTTTTTGTCTACCATGTTCAACGGCGTTGCGTTTGCCGATGATGCAAATCCGCCAACACCGGACACGAGCCTGGCTGATCTTACCTATAATACCCAAACCGAAATTCGCATGGATATAGGTCAACCAGAACGAGGCAATATTGGGCAATATGGATATAAGGTTTTTCAGCCAGGTGCAATCGCATCTATAGTTGCCATGCCTATAGACGCTAATCAAGATGCTCCCCTCCTTTTTCCCGATAAGCCCGGCCGTGGTCCCCGCCGTAGGGGTTCGACGGATGCCTGGTTGAATTTTGTTTGGATTCCTACTCCACCATACGGTAGTTGGGAACACTTTGGAGCGCACCATAGTAGCTCAGATTTATGGGAAGCTCAAATTTGGGTTGATGGGTTTCTCAAGATAACAAATGATTCCGGCTGGCGGGATACATGCTCACGGGAAAGGTCGGGCAAGAATGCGTATTGCGTGACGTCGTTCACCCAACTCTTGCCGAGAAGGATCCAGGCAAGATCCAACCATCACTTCCATACATCTGGATATAGGGATCAGAATTTTTCAACGGGAGATAGCGCATAAACTAACATAAAATTTATAGACGCAAGAATGTACAGACTTAATTCGCTTGTATATTCTTGCGTCCAACTTTTTGAAAGGGAAAAATATGCTACAAAAAATGCCAAAATTAAAATCTGTTGTCAAAATTATGTTTATTGGTATTTTTGTGCTAGTTATGATAAGTTTTTTAATGTATCAAGCCATTAATGGGCAAAATAAAGCAACGGTATCCAAACCTGTGGATATAGAAAATGTTGTCAGGCATACAACTTATTCCAATCAGGTAAGAGTCGGTCCACAATGGGAGTCCCCAAGAGGGCTAGGAATAGGGTTTGTTTGGCCGGAAGAGAGAGATTTATCTCCAGAGAAACGTTCGCCAAATGAAGAAATTATCCTTGGCGATAAAAAGATATTTGAGTCATTGCTAATATTATCTACCCGAGAAGAGACTACCGTGTTAGTTTGTGTATTGCTTGATTACAAGCAAATTTCGTTTGAACTGGACGGGCAGGCAGGAATACTGCATGAAATAAAAATTCTTCCCGGTGGCGATTTAGAAGTGCCAATAAAAGTGAAAATTGATAAACCGGGCATACACGATTTGATCGTGCTCGCCTTTGACGATCCATACAATGGTTCGTTAGATCCAGGCTTTCGGTCTTCGTTCAACGTAGATACAGTGGGACGCCGCGCTCGAATTATTGCAGGGAACGATACCGAAATATCGTTCCAGCTGCCAGCAGCAATCAGAGGTAATCCTGCTCCTGATGGGTCTACACTCAGTCTCGGTGTAGCATTTGCTACGTTTGCATCTTCCAATGAGACAAACACCCACCCATCCGACCTGGAAAGGCAACTGTACGTGACTCAAGGAAAGATAGGTGAGCCTTTCAAGTTTCAAATATGGGCATCGAATTTAAATGGTCAAGAAAGTTCGGACTATGCGCTTGTTATGTTTAAAAATTTTCGCCAAGTTCCCATCAATGACCAGGAAATGGTGTTATTAAACCTGATGCCAGGGGAAGAAAAAATTCTAGATGCGGAAATCGGCTTGTCCTCAAAACCAGGAGTAGACCAACTTCAAATAATATATGTTTTTGACCCCTACAAATCTATCCTGAACGAAGACGTCAGAGCTCCTTACGTCTTTAATTCGCCACGCATTGCCATAGAAGTTCGATAGCCAACTTGTATTCTCCGCTGTGTTACCCTGAAAGGTGTCGCCTTTTGAGGTACTATTTCTGAGCGGGCGAGGCGGTGGGTTGCAACGTCGCGGTCGGCGCGGTGGTCATCGGGGCGCAGGCGCTGAGTAAAACGAAAAACAAAAGGAGGGGAAGAGTTTTACACAAATTCATCATATCCTTCCACCGGGAAAGATTCCAGGAGTGTGACTTGTCCATCGCCTTGTTGTGTCAACCCTGTAAAAGCCTGGGTGGTATGCGCATCGGCAGGAAGATAGGCTACCAGGTGAAGATTGCCCGCCGGGTTGGGAATTTCGGCAAGCGGTGGGCTGTAGAACTTTAACCTGCCGAAGCGCGCATGTTGCAGGCCGGCCAGCTTATCTTCAAACAGCGAGCCGCCCTCGTCGTTGGCGCTACGCGCAAAGTAGGCGCGGAAATCCTGCATATCGGGAGCAGCCGCAAATGCAGCCATCAACCGGGCGTAGTAGCTGGTCGCCCGCCACATCGTCCCGATGTCCTTCGGGAGGGCAGTGTGATCGCCCGAAAGAAAGAAATGCTTTGCAGGAGATAAGACTGCTTGTTTTCCAGGATGCTTTCACTGAAGGGGGAATCCTGCGAGAAGACAAAGCGCATGACATTGTATCCGGCAAAATGCTGCCTGGCCTGCTGGATCAGGCTGTCGGAATACTCGAAAAGCGCAAGCATGCTGTGGTTGACGGCCAGCAGGTTGTCGTAGGTATCCGCCAAAAAAGCAGGCAAGGCCAGGTTTTTCAAGACGTCCAGGGCTTTTTCCAAACTCTCTTGCGCGTCGCATCTCACTATCTCCCGTTCGTCAATGCGGATGGCGGCCAGTAAAAATTCGCGCCGCTCGCGCCTGGACATCCGCAGGGCGTCTGCCAGGCGAGGCAGGATGTCTGACTCCAGCGTTGCTTTTTCGCCGCGTTCCATGTTGCTGATAACCGCCGGGCTGACGCCCATTTCCTGCGCCAGGCGTTTTTGGGTATACGGCTGGCCGCATTCATCGTGTTGTTCTTTGCGCAAGTGGGCAATTAATTTGCCGAAATTTTTTGGTTTCATGCTGTTCCTCCGCTTGCGACTCACCGAAATCCGTGAGTGTAGCTGGCGATTACCCACAAATTGCCAAATTTCGCCATGAGATCAAAAGCGACATCAATATCGCGCTACGTTGTGCGATATTGATGTCGCTTTGCAGGGCAGAACGAAGATATGGGCAATCATCATCTGTGGATAATTGCACAAAAAAGATTTTTATGGTAGAGTATCGCCAATTCAGCATCCAACCGTAGGGAGAAAATTTATGAACTTAGATAACGTCCCGGATATTATCGTCAGCCGGTTACCCGTTTATTTGCGCGCGCTGGAACGCATGTACGACCACGCTATTATGACCACATCTTCACAAGAACTGGGCGAAAAAGTGGGCATCTCTGCCGCGCAAATTCGCAAAGACCTCTCGCAATTTGGCGAATTCGGCAAACAGGGCACCGGCTATCATATCCCATTTCTGATTGAGCACTTGCGCCGCATTTTACACGTTGACCATCCCTGGAATGTCGTCATCGTCGGCATGGGCGAACTCGGCCACGCCATTGCACGTTATCAAGGCTTTTCTGTCCGCGGCTTTCGGGTGGCGATGTGCTTTGATAGTGACCCAACCAAAATTGGTCGGCCAGTATTCAACGACCTAAAAATGAGCGGCCTGAGCATTCAAGATGAAAAGAATTTAGTGGAAGCATTGCGCGGAAGCAATATCAAAATGGCGATGCTATGTGTACCTGCCTCGGCAGCACAGGCGGTGACTGATGTTCTGGTGGAAGCCGGTATCAAAGGGATTTTAAACTACGCTCCAGTCAATCTGGTGACACCCAGAGATATCCGCGTGCAATACATTGACCCGACCGTCGGGTTACAGCGCATGGCGTATTACATCAAGGAATAAAGACCTCGCAGAACCCGGCAGACAGTTCGCACCTGCCCATTTCTTGCCCCTGCCATAAAACGCGGAATTCACTGCTCCCCGCCTGAGCCGTCCAAAAAATCAACGGACTCTCAGCGGGGAGTTTGCGTGTTGCCAGATAATAATTTTTGCAGACCGGCGGGTTCAGGTAGTCGTTGGGGTTGCTCTGAATTTCAATGCGCATACAGCGCCCCGGATGCAGCGTTTTGTAAAAAACCGACCATTCATTGCCCGAAAATAAATTTGCGCCGCTCCCGTCGTCCAGCAAACGTTCCAGCGAAAGCGCAGAAATGGAACGGTTGGCGTCGGAGGCGTTGTACAGGTAGAGACCGTAGGCGTCGTAATACAGCCACAGGCGTTTGTAGTTGACGAATTGGGGCGTGGTCGTCGCGGTTGGCAAATTCTCGCCGAGAGGCAGGGTGGGGCTGGCGGGTAGATTCGTGGCGCTAGGCGGGTTGGTGGCGGTGGTTGTGGCGCTGGCCGAAGCGGTTTGTGTGGCGGTGAACGTGGCGGTGGCGCTGGGGCGCGGCGTGCGGCTGGGCGTGACCGGGGCCAAAGTCGCGCTGGGGCGCGGCGTGGCGGCCACCGCCGGGATGATTTCGGTGGCGGTTGGCGTTGGGGAGCGGAAAAAGGCCAACGGGTTGAAGCGGCCTGGGGTCAGAAGATTCCCCGCATAAAAAATTGCCGCCGCGCAAATCGCCAAAAGAAAAATCAGCGGCCAGCGATTTTTGCGGGTCGGCCCGGCGGGTGCTGCCAGCGGACGTTGGGCCAGCGTGCGGGTTTTTCCGGCCAAAATGGCGGCGGGCGGCGGCGGCAACGGCAGAATATGCTCGGCGAGCGGGCGGGTATTTTCCAGGGCGCTTTCGAGCGCGTCGATCAGCGCCGCGCCGCTGATGTAGCGTTCGTTCGGTTTTTTTGAGAGGGCGCGCAGCAGCACGCTTTCGGTGGCCGGGCTAAGCGCCGGGTTGAGGCTGCGCGGCGGCGGCGGCGCCTCGGTGATGTGTTTGAGGGCGACGGCAGTCGGCGATTCGTCGTCAAACGGCACGACGCCGGTCAGCATTTCGTAGAGGATGACGCCCAGCGAGTATAAATCGGACTGCGGCACGGCGTCGGTGGAGCGGCGCGCCTGTTCGGGCGGCATGTAGTGCGGCGTGCCGAAAGCCTCGCCGGAGGAGCCTTGCTGCAGGTCGAGCGCCAGGCCAAAATCGGTCAGCACCACGCGCCCGTTTTTGGCGAGCAGCACGTTGGAGGGTTTCACGTCACGGTGAATGATGCCCTGGCTGTGAGCGAAATCGAGCGCGACGGCCAGCGCCCGGCCAATGCGGATGACTTCGGCGGCGGGCAGCAGGTCGCCGCGCGCGGCGCACGCCGAAAGCATACCGGCCAAATCTTCGCCGTCAATGTAGTCCATGACGTAGTAATACAGGCCGTTTTCATCGTCAGCGTAGTAAATTTGGATGATGTTTTCATGCCGCAGGCGCGCCACGGCGCGCGCTTCTTTGATAAAGCGTTGGGCGTAGGCCGGTTTCGAGCGGTGACGCGCGTCAATGACTTTGATGGCTACCGGGCGCTGAAGTTTGACATCCATGCCAAAATAAACCTGCGCCATGCCGCCGCGCCCCAGCACGCGCTCAATGCGGAAGGTGGAAAGCTGGCGGCCAATCAACGGGTCGGTGGGGGTTGTGTTCATTTTTGCACCGTTTCACGGTTGGTGAGCGCAATGCGCTGCAAGTCGGCGATGTAGCGATTGAAGCCATTGGCGTAGGCATCCAGGTAATCCTGGGTAATTTTTTGCGCCAGGTCGGCGCGGCCAACCGCCTGCAGCGCGGCCACATGCGGGCGAAAATCGCGCAGGCTGAGGCGCAAAACGCCATCCGCGCCGGTAATCAGGCCCCAAACGAGTTGCTTTTGTTCGTTGTCGTCCTTGGCGGTCACGAAACGGCGCAGGGTACTCGTCGCCACCACCGCGCCGACGTTGGAGAAAACTTCGCGCCCCTTCAGCAAGTCGTTGAGCATTCCCACGCGCGCCGGTAAACCGTCCAGCCAGGTTTGCAGGGCGGGCGGCAAATGCGCCAGCATTTTAATCGCGCCCACGCTCACGCTTTCGCCGGCAATCGCCACTTCTTTCAATTTATGGAAGATGATTCCCAGCCCCGAAAGCGCCGCCAGGTACTGACGCTGATTCTGGTCGAAGGCGGCATACAGCGCGGAACGGTCGCCGCTGTCGGCCTGATACGCTTCCAGCGAGTGTATCGTCCGTTGATGCAGGCCGGGCAAATCCAATTCCACCAGCGGCGCTTCCAGGCTGAGCGGATAAATGCGTTCGCGCGGCGAGCGGCGGCTGGCGTCCATCGGAATCAACAGCGCTGGGTTTTGGCGGCGCGATTCTTCCAGCGCGCGGGTAATTTCCACAGCCAGCGGGCGGGTTTCGGGGCGCGCCGCCAGCGCTTTCATCTCAGCCACCAGCGCGGCAGAGGGTTGGTAGCGTCCGGCGTGCAGGGCGCGGTAGAGCGCCAGCAGGTCGTTGACCGTCAGAGTCAGCGCGGCGCTGCGTTGTTTCAGGCGTTTGCGCAGCGACTGGCAGGCTTTCAGGTTAATCTGGTCATTTTCCGCGCCCGATTCGGACATGACGCGCGGCGCTTTTTTCAGCGTCTCGGCGTCTGGCGCGGTGACGGGAAAAACCAACGGCGCGTACAGCGGCTGAACCGCGGGGCGCGGCGCGGGCAGCGTTTGCAAATAGACCGCCCACGAAAGCGCCTCGTTGGTCAAAATTTCGGCCAGCGCCGCGCCCAGAATCCCATCAAAAAAAATGTGTGACTGGTCAAAGACAAAACTTTCCCCGGTCTGAAAAATTGTCAGCGCGTGGCTGCCAATGCCGCGCTCGGCCTGGCGGATGGCGGTCAGCGGCAGGCTGGCCGGGCGCGTATCTGCGTTGATGAGAATGGGCGCAAAACGCAATTCGTCCAGCGATTGCAGCAGGCCGGGGCTCAGTTTTTTGCGTAACAGCGGCCAGGCCGCGCGGCGGATGCGCGCCAGCTCCGTCAGGTTGGCTGGCGCGGCGCCGGGCAGCGCCAGCAGGGCGGAAACCTGCGCGCGCACGGTATCCACATCCAGCGGCTGGCCGGTTCCGGGGGTGTAGACCGGCAGGGTGAAGTAATTCCCGCGCACAATCAGCCCGACGCGCGCCTGGTTAAAGGGGTAGGCAACCCGCGTTTCGCCGTATTCGCCGGGCTCGAGATAGGCCAAAATGGACATCTGACGCTGGTAGGCGGGCAGTTCTTTTTCGGCTTCGCGCAGCTGCCCGGCCCAGGCGGCGCGCAACTCGGCGGGCAGGTCGCGCATGGCGTCCTGCAAAAAATGGTTGAATTTGATGCGGCGATAATCGGGATAGTCGTAACTGGCGGCTTCGGCCCCGCGCCGGTAGGGGCGCTGAATTTCCCAGGCGCGGTACAAGCCGGAGAAGAAATCGGCCTGCGGCAGGCTGGCAGTGATTTCGCGCAGCAGGCGGGTGGCAACCCGCTCGCGCCATTCGATCTCGAGCAGGGCGTCGTACTGGTGAATGCCCATGATGGCGGCCATGACCCAGGCCGTCAGGCGGTCGGTTTCATTCAGGTGAATTTGGTGTTGGCGCAGCAGGGTATCAAAACCGTGGGTTTCGTTGACGTGGCGGGCGGTATCTTCGCGCAGGGCGTATTCCACATAAAATTGCCAGATTCCTTCGGGGAAGGCGTCTTCCGTTGTTTTTCCGGCCAGTTTGAGCAGGTTTTGGTACGCGCCCAGCACGGCGGCAGGCCCGGCAAAAGCCGCGGCAAAGGTGAAGGTGTCCAGCGCCTGTTCGACGCCGCTGAACAAGGCGCGTACATGCTGTTCGACGGTGGCGCGCGGCAGGCGCTGCTCTGGCAGGCGCGTTAGTCCGCTCAAAATCATCCCCGGCACATTGCCCGCCGGGAGAATCTGCGCGGTCAATTCGACGACTTTTTCAATCTCTGGCAGGGTCAGCCGCGAAAGTTGGCGCACTGCCGGATTTTGGGCAATACTGCGCAGGTTGGCGGCGGTTTGCGTGGTGACCTGGTCGAGGGAGGCGGGCATGCGCGTATTATACAGCGCGGCGCAACCCTGATACAATCAAGTCTCTATCTTTACCCGCTCAACGGTTTTTTCGACCTTTGAAGACAAGGAACTCTCGTGAATTTCACTCAATTTAACCTGGATGCGCGCCTGATGAAGGGCATCCAGCAGGCCGGTTATACCGAAGCCACACCGGTGCAAGCCGCCGCCATCCCCGAAGCGCTGGCCGGGCACGATATGATTGCCACCGCCCAAACCGGCACCGGCAAAACCGCCACCTTCGTTTTGCCAATTTTGCACAAACTGCTCAGCGGGCCGCGCAACATGACGCGCGCCCTGATTGTCACGCCCACCCGCGAGTTGGCCGAACAAATCAACGACAACATCCGCACCCTCAGCGCCGGAACTGGCATTCGCTCGGCGACGGTCTACGGCGGGGTGGGGCCGCTCAACCAAATCAAGGCGCTCAAAAGCGGCGTGGAAATTCTGGTGGCCTGCCCGGGTCGCCTGCTCGACCTGGCTGCTCAGGGCTACGCTCACCTGCAAACGGTAGAAATTTTGGTGCTGGACGAAGCCGACCGCATGTTCGACATGGGTTTCATGCCCGACGTGCGCCGCATCGTCAAATTGGTGCCCGCCAAACGGCAGACCATGCTTTTTTCGGCCACTTTCCCCGCCGATGTGGAAAAACTCGCCGCCGAAACGCTGACCGCGCCCAAGCGCGTCGCCCTCGGCCTCAGCCGCCCGGCGCGCACCGTCAGCCACGCGCTCTATCCGGTTGCCAAACATCTCAAAACCGCGCTCACCTTTGAAATTCTCAAACGCACCGATACCAATTCGGTGCTGATTTTCGCGCGCACACGCCACCGCGCCCAGGCGCTCTCGCAAAAACTGGCGCGCGAAGGCTACAACGTGACCAGCCTGCATTCTGACCGCACGCAGGGCCAGCGCCAAAGCGCGTTGGCTGGTTTCCGCGAGGGCCGCTATCAAATCATGGTCGCCACCGACATTGCCGCGCGCGGCCTGGACGTGGAAAGCATTTCGCACGTCATCAACTTTGACATGCCCGACACGCCCGACGCCTACATTCACCGCATCGGCCGCACCGGACGCGCCGAGCGCAGCGGCGACGCCTTCACCCTCGTCACCCCCGAAGATGACGAAATGGTGCGCGAGCTGGAAAAAATTATGAAGCAGCCCTTGCCGCGTGAAATTCTGCCCGACTTTGATTACACCGTCCCCGCCCCGCCCCAGCAGAATCCGCCCGCGCCGCGCGGCCCGCGCCCAATGCGCCGCCCGCCGGAAAAAATACCGCACACGCCGCGACGACGATAGGAGGCTGAATGAATCTCGCTCCCCTGCTGGCGTTCACCAGCGACCTGGCCTACCGCGCCGGACGCCTGACCCTCGGCTATTTTCAAACCGGCCTGCGCCCCGATTTTAAAGCGGATGACAGCCCCGTCACCGCCGCCGACCGCGCCGCTGAAGAATTTATCCGCGGCGAAATCGAAAAAAACTACCCCGGTCACGCCATCGTGGGCGAAGAATTTGGCGCCAGCGCTGGAGAATCTTCCGGTGCAAGCCACCGCTGGATTATTGACCCGATTGACGGCACAAAATCGTTCATGCGCGGCATTCCGCTCTACGGCGTGCTGATTGGGCTGGAAATTGACGGCGAAATCCGCGTTGGCGCGGCCTACTACCCCGGAACGGATGAACTGCTGTGCGCCGCCGACGGCCTGGGCGCCTGGTGGAATGGCCGCCGCGCGCACGTCTCGGAGCAGGCCGACCTGAAACGCGCCTACGTGTGCTACACCAATGTCCGCAACATGGCAAAATACGGGCGCGGCGCGGCCTGGGAACGCCTCAACGCCGCTACCTACGCCGCGCGCGGCTGGAGCGACGCCTACGGCTACCTGGCGGTTGCCACCGGACGCGCCGAAGTGATGCTTGACCCGATTATGAATGTTTGGGATTGCGGCCCGTTTCCGGTCATTTTCCGCGAAGCTGGCGGCTTTTTCGGCAGTTGGAGCGGGATTCCCAGCCACACTCACAACGAGGCGCTGGCCTGCAACGCCGCGCTTTTGCCCGACATTTTAGCGCTGCTGCAACCTTTAGCAGATTAATTCCCCGTCATCCACAATTGAATCGCTGCCAGTACGCCCGCTGCAATTTTGGCGGGGCGCTGACCGACGCCAAAGACCAGCGCCGGGTCGCCGCGCGGGTCCACTTCAATGACTTTTGTTTTGAACTTCACCGGCGCGCCATCATGCGTCAGGCCGCGTAAAACGCCGGAAAGCGGCGCAAAAAGCGGCGTTTCGCCAATCTGCGCCACGGGCTGACCCGCCGTCACCCGCGCGCCAATCGCCAGCGCGGTGGTGAAAATCCCCTCGCAGGGCGCGTAGCCGTACCGGTCACGGGCGTGGCCGTCAATCGGGTTGGGTTCGCCCGCCAGCGCGCGCGCCGCCCCCAGGCGAATCACCTGCCCAAGCGCGTCGCCCCAGCCGGTTTCCACCACCAGATGCACCGTTTCGCCAGCGATAAAGCCTGGGCCGAGGCCAATCGTCAGCGCGGCCAGGTGAATCTGATTTTCGGGCTGTTCGTGCTTTTTCATGCGCGCATCCACCAAAATCTCCGGTGCAAACGCCGCCCACAGCGCGGAAAAATCCGCCGCGCAGACCGGCAAAAAATCGCGGGGAAAATTTTTGAGGGCGGGTAAATTAATCCGGCGCGCCGTCACCCCCTCCAGCGTGGATTGATCGTCAAAAAACGCATCCGCAAAGGCCATGCCGCGCCGGGTGGCAGACGGGCGCGGCGCATCATGCAAAATGACAGTCTGCCCGGCCTGCAACAGACGCAGCGCCAGCGCCGAACCAACGTCATTGCTGCCGCGTACCAGAATTTTCATCTCATCTCCCAACAAAAAAGCCCCTTGCGGGGCTTTTTTGTTGATTATTTTTCAAAAATCCAGGGGTCCACCGCGCGGCTCCACGAGACAATTTCATCGGGTTTGAACCACAGCGCGGCTTCTTTTTCGCCATTTTCGGGGCTGTCGGAAGCGTGGGTGATGTTGCGGCCCACTTCCAGCGCAAAATCATGCCGGATGGTGCCGGGCGCGGCTTCCCAGGGACGGGTCGCGCCCATCGTCTGGCGGATGGCGGCGACCGCGTTGGGGCCTTCCCAAACCATCGCCATGACCGGCGCGGAAATGATGTAGGCAATCAGGCCATCGTAAAACGGTTTGCCCTTGTGAATGGCATAATGTTCTTCGGCCAGCGCCCGGCTAACCTGAATAAATTTGGCCGCCACCAGGCGCAAGCCGCGCCGCTCGAGGCGGGCAATCACTTCACCCACCAGGCCGCGTTGCACGCCATCGGGTTTGACCAGTACGAGAGAATGTTCCACAGGTTGTCTCCTCAAAAGTTGAAATGTCGCGCCGATTGTACCAAAAATTTAGCGCAGCAATTCTTCGGCTTTGGTGTAGGCGTCAAGCGCATCCTGCAAACGGCTCGAACGCATGTAGGCGTCGCCCAGCGTTTGCCAGACAATCACATCCACCGGGTGACGGTAGGTCGCGTCTTGCAGGTCGTAAATCACTTCTTCGGTCAATTTGCCGCGCCGTACCAATTTGCTGTATTCGCTCATGGCTGCGTCCAGGCCGCCCTTGTCAATCAGCGTGCGGGCGCGCTGCAAGGCCTGGCTGTCTTTGTCGAGGCTAAGCGAACCCGTTTGATGGAGGGTGACGCGAGCGGGCGGGGGAGGCACTACAGGCCGTTTTTCAACTGGTTGCATTTCCACTTTCGGGGCGGGAACGGGCTCAGCGGGAGGTTGACTCTCGGTAAACCAGTCCTTACTGGCCTGATCCGGCTCGGAGAACTCTGCCGGGAGCGCGAACTCGTCCGCAGCCGGCGGTTCCGCCGAAGCGGAGTCTTTCAATGGATGAGTTACACCCAAACTGGAGTCGAGTTGCGCTGGGGTTGCTTCCGTTGGTAAAACAGGAAGCGACTCGCTGGCTGGAATCCACTCTGAAACGGGTTCCTGCTTCGGGGGACGTTCATCCGCAGATTCGTCTTTCAGCCAATCGGGAAAATCTTCAACAATTAATCCAGTGCCCTGAGCAGGGTTATCCATTGTTTTTAGCCAGTCAGGGACATCTTCATTTGCGGCCACAATTTGCGCGGCAGGCGCACTTTCCTGGTCTTCACGGTCGGGGCCGGAGGTGGCTTCGCCCAGTTCATTGACCCATTCAGGCGATTCTGTTTCGACAGGCGCTGGTGGTTGTGGCAAGCCGGTAGCAGATGCCAGGTTTGTCAACCAGTCATCCCCGGCCTGCGTTGGGGCGGGTTGTTGCGAGGTTGCTTCCTCTGGCAATTCGTCCAGCCAGGAGGCGTTTTCGGGCTCGGCAGGCAACGGTTCTTGCAATACGCCGCCATCAGCAACCGGTTCATCGGCCGGGTACGGAACGTCGCCAACCCAATCCGGCACCTGATCGAGGCGCTTGTCGGGATGCGTGAGCAGTTCTTCGGCCTTGGCGCCTTGCCCGGCGGCCAGGCTTTCGAGCCATTTGAAAGCTTCGTCCTGGTCATCTGCGCCGACGCCCGGCCCGGATGTCACCGAAGCGGAAAGCGGCGTGGGCGGGTTGGAAACAGCGCCAACCCAGCCGGGCGCCTGGTCGAGGCGCTCGTCGGGATGCGTGAGCAATTCTTCGGCCTTGGCGCCTTGCCCGGCGGCCAGGCTTTCAAGCCATTTGAAGGCTGCGTCCTGGTCATCTGCGCCAACGCCCGGTCCAGATGTCACTGGGGCAGAAAGTTCGCCAAGAATGTTCTCTTCCGGTTCAATCGGTTTTTCAGGCTGATAAGGCGCGGGGGCGGTTGCAACTGGCGCGGGCGGGTTAGCATCCATCTGCCCAACCCAGCCGGGAGCCTGGTCGAGGCGCTCGTCGGGGTGCGTGAGCAATTCTTCGGCTTTTGCGCCTTGTCCGGCGGCCAAACTTTCCAACCATTTGAAGGCTGCGTCCTGGTCATCTGCGCCAACGCCCGGCCCGGAGGTGACCGGGGCGGAGAGTTCACTGGCAGGTTGGTCGTTTTCGAGCGCGGCTTGCAGCGCAACAGGTTGACGTGGTTGGGTTTGCGCTGGGGTGACGGGTTCTTCAGCGGCAGGGGTCAGGCCGTTTAGCCAGTCGGGAACATCGGCAGGCTGCGCCGGGGTGACGGGTTCTTCAGCGGCAGGGGTCAGGCCACTCATCCAATCGGGAACATCGGCAGGCTGCGCCGGGGTGACGGGTTCTTCGGCGGCAGGGGTCAGGCCGTTTAGCCAGTCAGGAACATCGGCAGGCTGCGCCGGGGTGACGGGTTCTTCGGCGGCAGGGGTCAGGCCGTTTAGCCAGTCAGGAACATCGGCAGGCTGCGCCGGGGCGACGGGTTCTTCGGCGGCGGGGACATTGGGTTGTTCCCCCATCTGATTGAGCCAATCAGGGGCATCTGTAGCCGCCGTAGTGGCGGCCATGCCCATGCCAGTCAACCAGTCCAAATCTTCCTTGGCGGGAACATCTGCTTGCGCCGGAGGTGAGTCTTTCCCAAGAGAGGAAGGCGCCATCGCTTTGAGCCAATCCGGAATTTCTGCGGCGGCCAGTTGAGACGTGGCTGGTTCATCTGGGGCGCTAAAATCCACCGGACCCTCTTTAAATTCACCCGTAGATGGTCCCCACCCCGCCTGCGCCAAAAAATCTGGCAGAGGCTGGTCTTCTTTGGAATCCACTGACGCGGGGGCCGCCTGCTTCCAAGTGGGAGAATCGTCCGTTTCCAGCTTTTCGAGCGTGACAGCAGTGTCGGGAACGGAATTAGTGTCAAACAAGGAGGGGCTGGCAAAAGCGGTGTATGGGTCAAGCGCCTGAACACGTTTTTTATACAAGTCAACGCTCTGCTCAAGGCTGGTTCCCGGTAAAATTTCGGCCAGAATGCGGTTCGCGTCCAGGCTATAGGGATATTGACGCAACAAATCGCTACAAAGTTCGATGGCATCCACTTTTTGCCCGGCGCGCCAATAAACACGCGCCAGCAGCGTTTTCATGTCCACGCGGGAATCATCTTCAGCCAATACGGCTTTGATTTCAGCAATCGCCTGAGGATACTGACCGCCTTTGGCGTACATTTGTGCCAAAGCGCCGCGCGTCAGGCGAATCTTGGGTGGTTCCAGGCCATCACGGCGGCCATACAAACGACGCAGTTCAGTCTGTACGCCGCCGTTGGACGGGTTTGATTCGAAGGTGCGTTCCATGTGCCAAAGTGCGCCATCCAGGTCCTTTTGTTCGTCGCAGGCGATACTCATGCCCAGATGCGCAACAAAATCATCCGGCGCAACCATCAGCACACGTTGAAAAATATCTGCCGCATCGGCATAACGATGCAATTCCAAATAAGATTTGCCCAGCAAACGGTATGTTTCCAAGTGCTTTGGAAAAGTTTTGAGGATATGCTGGCAGTGAGCCACCGCATCGTCCAAGTGATTCTGGTCGATGAGAGACTCAATTTCATGATTATAGACTCGCAAAGTAATTTTACTCATAGACACATCCGCTCCGTTTAAATAGTATGCGCCAAACTGGTGATTTATGCAAGCGGGTAAAAATCAAGCCGGATAAAACAAAGGAAGCGGCTCCACCGGTTGGTCAGATAGGCGAAAAGCATCCAGCACGGTCTGACGAACCGTATTGGCATGAGTTTGTGAACGAGCGTGAATGGAAAAAAGGGGTTCACCCGCAATAACGCGCTCCCCCACTTTTTTGTGAATCAGAAAGCCAACAGCGTGATCAATCGCATCACTTTTTTGGGCGCGTCCAGCGCCAAGGGTAACAGCGGCCTCACCGATGGTACGGGCGTGAACCTGTTGAATGAATCCGCTGCGCGGAGAAGTAACCGTTTCTACCCAATCAGCCTGGGGGAAACGCTGAGGCAGACGCACATAGGATTCGTCGCCGCCCTGAGCGCTGACCAGTTGGCAGAACTTTTCGAAAGCCGCGCCGCTGGCGATGGCTTTTTCAGCCATCGCCCGGCCGATTTCGAGCGATGCAGCGCGTTTGCCCAGTAAGAGCATGTGACTGACCAAAATCAGGCAGTGTTCACGGAAATCTTCCGCGCCGCTGCCATGCAGAGTCTCAATAGCTTCTTTCACTTCGAGAGCATTGCCCACTGCCGCGCCCAGCGGCTGATTCATGTCACCAAGCAGGGTGACAACCTGCCGCCCAGCCAGTTGACCAATGGAACGCATGGTAGCGGCCAACTGACGCGCCATCTCCAGCGTTTGCATAAAGGCCCCATTGCCAGTTTTGACATCCAAAACAATGGCGTTGGCTCCGGCGGCAAGTTTTTTGCTCATGATGGATGAAGCAATCAGCGCAATGGAATTGACCGTGCCGGTCACGTCGCGCAGGGCGTACAACTTACCGTCAGCAGGAGCCAGGTCGAGCGATTGACCAGTCAGCACCACGCCGATTTCACGCAATTGCTTTTTGAATTCTTCGGTACTGAGGTTAACGCGGTATCCGGGAATGGATTCTAGTTTATCAAGCGTGCCGCCGCTGAAGCCCAGCCCGCGCCCCGACATTTTTCCGCAGGACAGGCCACAGGCCGCGGCGATGGGCAAAACTACCAGCGTAGTTTTATCGCCCACCCCACCGGATGAATGTTTATCCACGACCACATCCACCACATCTGATAAATCAAGCATCGCACCAGAGTGCGCCATCGCCAGAGTCAGGTCGGTGATTTCGCGCATGGTCATGCCGTTGAGTAAAATCGCCATGGCAAGAGCAGAGGCCTGGTAATCGGGAATTTCGCCACTGGTGAAGCCCTGAATGAAAAAATAAATTTCCTCGCGGGCAAGTTGCTCGTGATCGCGTTTTCTGATGATGATGTCCACGGCGCGCATGACAGGCTCCTTGAAATAACGTTATCTAGCGTAAAATCGTGCTACGCTAACGTTGCCTACATTTTAACGTATAAACGAATACTACGCGTGATGAAGGTAAAACTCGCTGCGCTTTTCAACCCATTAGAGGCGAATGGCACAACGCTTCCAGATGCGCTTTGACGGCAGGCCATTCATCGGCGGTGACGCTGAAATAGATTGAATGCCGGTAGAGGCCATCTGCCAAAATCATGTGATTGCGCAGAATCCCCTCGCGGGTCGCGCCAATCCGCTCGATGGCGCGTAGTGATTTCTCGTTGCGGCTGTCGGCTTTAAATTGCACCCGAATTGCGCCGAGGGTTTCAAAGGCGTGACGCAAGAGCAGGTACTTGGCTTCCGTGTTGACGCCGCTGCGCTGAAACTCGGTCCCGTACCAGGTGCCGCCGATTTCCAGCCCGCGATGCGCCGGTCGGAGGTCGAGGTAGCGCGTTGCCCCGGCCAGTTTTCCGCTGGGCAGGTGACGCACGGCGAAGGGTAAATCGGTTCCGGCGGCCTGGCGGGTGAGCATATCTTCAACCCAGGCACGCATTTTTGCTTCAGAATCAATGTTGCCGTAGAGCATGTAGCGCCAAATGGCTGGGTCGTTGCTGATGGCGGCCAGCCCGGAGACATGCTCCAGGCTAAGCGGTTCGAGCCGCACCAGGTGGCCGGTGATGGTGACAGAACGAGGAAGAAAAAGGGGAAGGGTCATCAGTCACTCGTTTCTTTGGAAAAGCGTCAGCATCAGCATCAGCACACAGACCGCCGCGAAACAGTTTCCGTCTTTTCCGGTATTGCTTGCATGGCGTAGCTATATCCATTTTCAACAGCCACGCCGCTTTCCAGATAATTCAGCACATACTGACCGCAATTGCTGCCGATCTCGTTCTCTTCTACTTCGCCAATGCTGACAATGACTTTATAGCCCGCATCCAACAGTGGACGCGAGATCAATTCGGCGCTTTCGGGTTTTGTCGCGTCAATGAGGGAAGCCAGATTATTCTGGATGGCGCGGCTGGTGGGATTGACGGGAGTTAGTTTAATCAAAAAACGCGCGGGGTCAAAATAACGCAGCAAGACATCCGTTTCGATGGGAGAATTCTCAGCCAGCGCGAAGTTCAACGTAATCTTGCGATCGCCGTGTTTATAAAAGCGCGTGCCATACTTCGCCATACGCGCAAAGTCCCACTTCCGCACGGGAATCAATTCATCGCGCCGCGCAACGTCGGTGGTATGGATTGAATATTGAAACTGGAAATTTCCGTTCGGGTATAAGGCATCCTTGATCTCAATCAGGCGCTCGAAAAATGGATCGGTTCCAAGCGGCGCAATGGTTGAAATGGATGGGATCAAACGCCGCACGCGATAGCGGCGTGGTAATTCCTCCAGAACATCCAATACAGCCATGTTCAAGGCTGGCTCGCCCATGCGCGCAAATTGGATTTTGAATTTTGAAGCAGAAATATCGCCGCCGGGGAACCATTGCGCGACCATGTAATCAATCTGCGCGAGAATCTCCTGCACGTTCGGTTTGCCGCGATAGCCTCCGCCCGCGTCGCAGAAGAGACATTTTACGGGACAGCCATATAGCGTAGACACCATCAATATCCAACGTTCCTCGCGCGGGTATGGCGGTTGGCAGGCTTCCACAAATTCCAACATTCGCTCGCCGCCCATATCCGCCATGTACACGGTGGCAATCTTCGGATTTCCAGCGAGGGCAAATACTTTCATGTTTTTTCCTTTAGCGTTTGATAAATTTGCATTGCAGCGCGTAAGCCATCTCCCGCCGCGATGGCAGTCTGGCGCAGCAACTCATTTTTGACGTCACCGATAAAATACAAACGGCGCGCCTCAATCAACGCGGACTTGCGGCTGTGGATCTCTGCGGATAAAAATTCCAATTGCGGTTGACGCCCAATGGCGAACAAGAGATGATCCGCTTCGAGAGTTTTGATTCGTCTTTCCGCTTCGCACATAATCTGCAAGATGCCCGTTGTTTCATTGACCTTTATCTCGCGGACAGCAACGTGCGCGCGATAGATGATATTGGCTTGCGCGGCGGCGCGTTTCCGCAATAATTCCAAGCATTTTACTTCGCTCGCGTGATTGAGAATAGTGACAAAATTCCTCTTCTTTGCAAGGTTAAGGGCGTAATCAAATGCCGCATCCCCAGCGCCGATGATCACGATTCGCCTGTTATGCGTGTCCAATAAGGGCGCGACCTCGCTAAATATGAATTGTCGCGCCGCTTCGGGAATCGCGATGGGAAATGGTTTCGCCCGCGTACCCGAGGCAACGACCAATACCTTTGCCTGATATGAAGCCTGCCGTGTGACGGCCAAAAACCGATTCGCGTCCAAAGAAACGGTTGCAACTTCGGCGTGCAAAACCTCAATGCCGAGCCTTTGCATTTGCTTTTCCATCAGGGCGACCAACTTTGAACCTGTGACTCCGTTGGGAAAGCCCGGATAATTCTCCACCAGGTTTGCATTCCAAAGCAACCCGCCTGCGCATTTTTTTTCGATAAGCAAAAAGGAAATATCGTATCGCCTTAGCTGAATCGCCGCCGCGATTCCTGCCGGCCCTGCGCCGATGATCAACACGTTAGTTTGTTTCATCAAAGCCATCTAATACTTCTTTTGCCAAAACAGGCAATGCGAAGCCGTGAGCCAGATTCAACAGCGCCGCACAGTGATGGGCTTCGGTATAAGTGGCTGTACCGTCCGCTGTGAAAAAGACTTCATAACCGCGCATAAATGCGGAGCGCGCTGTGGTCTCACAGCACAAATGAGTCATCACGCCCGTAATTACAACTTGCTCAACGTTCATTGAACGCAAAATTTCATCCAACGCTGTTTTCCAAAACGCGTCATATTGGGTTTTATTGAGAACGACGCCATTGGTTAAATTCAATTCGAGAGTTATCTCGCTTTGCGTTGAATCGGGAGATAGAAGACCTTTCCACCACTTGCCCATCATATCTGCGTCCTGTGACGTGTTGACCTGTCGTGTAAAAATTACTGGGCGGTTTTTTTTTTGAAAAATATTTATCAAGGAACGAATCACAGGAACAATGGCAGACGCGCTGGGAATGTACGCGTGCGAATCAGATTGCAAAAAATAATCCTGCATATCCAGCACAAGTAGCGCGGCGCATGAGGGCCGCAAAGATTGCGCGCGATGTCGCTGGCGATATGTTCCCAATGCAGATAACATTTCCTGCGATTTTTCGCGCAGGGTATCGGGCTTGAAATAGGGTTCACGTTTCATTTGCGAAGTGACGCCAGTCTGTGAGCCAATGCGCTCCTCTCTGCGATTGTGATTGATGTCGTAAGTGTCTGCGGCGCCGCCTTGCCATGCGAAGCATGAATGGGCTCGTGACGATTCTGTCTTTTTTGCTCTTTTTCTAACGAATATTCTGTCGCGGCTGGTTACGTTGGCTTTGATATTGAATTTGCCCTGATCATAGGGGTTTCTTAAAGTCGCGCTGCTTTTTATCGCGAATAGTGCGAATTGACGAATGGCGCGAATAACCCTAGTAAAATTTGTGGAATTTGCTCATTCGCGTTATTCGCGTTGGAGGTTTTTCGCTTTAAGAAAACCCTGGCCCTGCTCATCTTTCAACTGGTTGATTTCGTCGCGTTGTTGTATCATAGCGCGCGCATCACGCAATCTGGCAGATAGTTTCTCAATCTGATTGAGTAACGTCTTCACCAACGTCCGAATATTTTCTTCTAGAATATCACTGATGTTAAGATTTGGATCTCCCTAATTTTCCGTGAAGAGTGCCGCATTTTGGAGCATGAACGTTCATACCCCAAAATGCAGGGTCTTACCACGAAAATTCCCAAAGAGCCGCCACGATTCTTTGAGAAGATACGAAAAAATGTAATAGAATAAGGTTTCCAGGATTTTCCGTGAAGAGTGCCGTATTTTGGGGTATGAGTTGCGTATGCACGCTCATACCCCAAAATACGGGGTTTACCACGGAGATTCCCAGAGAGTCATAAAATCAAGCCGTCGAAACCAGAACTTCACCCCTCGTCGTCCATCGGAGGACTCATGGCAATCAACGCGCAAAGTATACCGCTCCAAAACAACAAACGTGAAATTTTCGGCTGGGCCATGTACGACTGGGCCAACTCGGCCTTCAGCACAACCGTGGTGACGGTTTTCCTGGGGCCGTACCTGGCTTCGCTGGCAACCGCCGCCGCCGAAGCGCAGTACCTGGCGCAGAATGGCGTCGCCTGGACGCCGCAAGCGGGCCTGCCGCTGCTGGTTCACCTGGCAGGCATTCCGATTGCGCCCGATTCATTTTTCCCGTACTGCGTTTCGCTTTCGGTGCTGCTGCAGGTTTTGCTGCTGCCGATTATGGGCGCGATTGCCGATTATTCGCACCGCCGCAAGCAGTTGATGCAGGTTTTCGCCACCCTGGGCGCGGCGGCCACCATTCTACTTTTCTTCATTCAGGGTGATTTGTGGGCGCTGGGCGGTCTGCTGTTTTTAATCGCCAATCTGACCTTTGGCGCGGCGATGGTTTTTTACAACGCCTACCTGCCCGATATCGCCAGCGAAGAAAAACGGGATAGCGTTTCCTCTTACGGCTGGGCGATGGGCTACATGGGCGGCGGATTGCTGCTGCTGCTCAACCTGATTTTCTACCAGTTCCGCGAGGCGCTCGGCGTGCCAACCGCGCTGGCGGTGCGCATTAATCTCGCCTCGGCGGGCATCTGGTGGATTGGGTTTTCGCTGTTCACCTGGGCGCGCCTGCAGCCGCGTCACGCGCACCGCGACCTGCCGAAGAACGAAACCTACGTCAGCGCCGGGTTCAAACAGTTGGCGGGAACCCTGCGCGAGTTGAAGCATTTCCCCGAAACGATGAAATATCTGCTGGCCTATTTTCTTTACAACGACGGCATTCAGACGGTGATTTCGGTGGCGGCAACCTTCGCCGCCGCGCCCATCATCAACGGCGGCATCGGGCTGGATACCGGCACGCTGACCATGGTCATTTTGATGATTCAGTTCATGGCTTTCTTCGGCGCCCTGCTGTGGGGCAAATTGGCCGAGCGCATCGGCGCCAAGCAGGCCATTTTCATCAGCCTGATTATTTGGGCCGGGGTGACGATTTACGCCTACGGCGGCATGAAGGGCGAGAGCCGCGTGCTGGAATTTTTCATCCTGGGCGGATTCATCGCGATTGTGATGGGCGGCTCGCAGGCCATCAGCCGCAGCCTCTTCGCGCAGATGATTCCGGCGGGCAAGGAAGCCGAATTTTATTCGTTCTACGAAGTTTCTGAGCGCGGCACGTCGTGGGTCGGCCCGCTGCTTTTCGGGCTGATGAATCAGATTTTTGGCAACCTGCGCATCGCCATTCTTTCGCTCATTTTCTTCTTCATCATGGGCCTGATTCTGCTGCCACGGGTCAACGTCACCAAAGCCATCGCCGACGTGAAGGCGTACAAACCAGCTTAATTCTGCAGCCAGCCCTTGGGGTAGTGATTTTTCAAGGTTCCCTGCACGCCCTTGCCCCAGCCCAGGCCAAAACCGTCCACCGTCACTACCGTCCAGCCGATTGCGCTGGACGGTAGTGTTTCTCCACGCAAATAAGCCGCCAGTTCGGGCGAATCAGCCGCCAGCGGATGGGTTTTGCGCGGCGCAGCCGTCAGCGCCAGCGGATGCGCCGGTTCAAAGCGCTCTTTTTTGAAGGTTCCCAGCCAGACCCCAGGCCGGGGAACGCGCAGCCGCCCAAAGTCGGGGGATTCTTCGGGCAGGAGATAAAGCCGCTCGCCGCCCAGCCGCAAGCGGTCTTCCGGCAAAGGGGCGCTGAGCGTCTCTTCAGCGAATTCGCGCCAAAGCGCCATCTGCGCCCGCGCCGGATAGGCCATGCGATTTTCCATCCGATTGTCCATTCGTTTTTCTGCTTCCCCCTCCGTTCCCGCCTCCGTTTTTTGCAGCAGGCAAACAAAATGCCCGTCGCCCGCCAGCCGGTGCGGAAAAAGACGCACTGCGCCGCGCAGCTGCGCCGCCGCTTCCGCGCCCAGCCAGCCCGGCTGACCGCGCATGAAGCCAGGAAAAAGTGGCAGTTCCACGACTGAAAATTCGCCCAGCAGAGCGCCGATCGCGCCCTCGTCTTCCTCCGGGGCAAAGGTGCAGGTGGAGTAGAGCAGAAAGCCGCCCGGTTTCACCAGTTTGGCCGCCACCCGCAGAATGTTGCCCTGCCGCGCGGCGCAGCCCGCCACCATCTCCGGCGACCAGTCGGCGCGGGCGCCCATGTCTTTGCGGAACATGCCCTCGCCAGAGCAGGGCGCGTCTACCAGCACCCGGTCAAAGTACGCGCCAAAATGGTCGGCCAGGCGCTCCGGCGTTTCGTTGGTGACGATGACGTTTTGCGCCCCCCAGCGGTCAGCATTTTGGATGAGATGGCCGACCCGTTTGTCTTTGATGTCGTTGGCAACCAGCAAGCCGCGCCCCCGCATCAGCGCCGCCAGGTGGGTGGTTTTTCCACCCGGCGCGGCGGAAAGGTCGAGCACGCGCTCGCCCGGCTGCGGCGCGAGCAATTCGGCGGGCGACATGGCAGAAGGGTCTTGCAAATAGTACAGCCCGGCCAAATGATGCGGATGCAGGCCAGGGCTGACGGCGGACGGAATCAGCCCAAAGGCCGAGTCGCACCACGGGACGCGCGCCCCAAGCGTCAGCGGGGTGAGCTGCTGAAAGCGCTGCGGGGTCAGTTTCAGCGTATTGACGCGCAATCCGCTGCGGGGCGAGGCCTCCAAACTTTCTGCAAACGCGGGAAATTCGGCGCCGAGGAATTTCTGCATTCGGTCTAAAAACAGGGGCGGCAGGGGAACATTAGGCATGGGGACATTATAATGGCGGCACGGAGGCAACCATGCGATTTGATGAACTGAACTGGATGGATGTGGAAGAATATCTGCGCCACGATGACCGGCTGATTTTGGTGATCGGCGCCACCGAACAGCACGGCTACTTGAGCCTGCTGACGGATGTCAAAATTCCGCTGGCGCTGGCGGATGCGGCCAGCCAGCAAAGCGGGGTGCTGGTCGCGCCACCGCTCAATTTTGGCGTTTCGCCCTATTTTTTGGCGTATCCCGGCACGCTCAGCCTGCGCGCCGCCACACTGGCGGCGGTCGTCGAAGATATTACGCGCTCACTCTACGCCGCCGGATTTCGCCGCCTGCTGGTGCTGAACGGTCACGGCGGCAATCAGGCCGCAGACGCCGCGCTGACCGAGACGATGAACAGCCTGCCCGGCCTGCGCGCCAACTGGTACGAGTGGTGGAATTCCCATTCGGTGGAGGCAATTGCGGTGAAGTATGAGCTGAAGCCCAACCACGCCAACTGGGTGGAAGCCTTTCCGTTTACGCGCGTCGCCGACCTGCCCGCCGAGCCAAAAATTCCGCCCTTTGTGCCGGGGCTGATGGACGCCAAAACCACCCGCCAAATCTACGGCGATGGCGTTTTTGGCGGGGCGTATCAGGCCGATGAAAACGTGATGAATGAAATTTTTGCCGCCTGCCTGGCCGATGTGCTAAAAATGCTGGAAGATTTGTAGCCTACAACAGCCGGTCGCCGCCGCTGACCGCGTCTTCGCGGAAGTGACAGCCGCGGCTCTGACGGTTGTGACGCGCCGCCTCGGCAATCAGCAGGGCAACTTCGACGGCGTTGCGCAAGCCAATCAGCCCGTCGCTCAATTTGGTGGCGCGGTAGAACATTTCAATCTCATTTTGCAAATGGCGCAGTTCGCGGATGGCGCGCGAAAGCCGCTCGCCGTTGCGCACCAGGCCGACGTAGTGCCACATGATGTTTTGAATGGTCTGCATGTCGCCCGCAATCAGCGCCGGGTCCGATTCCTGCGTCAAGCCGGATTCGTCCCAGGCGGGGATTTCCTCGCGGGTGGGCAGCCGCCCCGGCTCGCTGACGAGAATATCCTCGGCGGCGCGCCCGCCCCACACCAACCCCTCCAGCAGCGAGGTGGACGCCAGCCGGTTCGCGCCGTGCAGGCCGGTACAGCTCACTTCACCGACCGCGTACAGGTTGGCGATATTCGTGCGCCCGTTTAAATCCACCTGCGCGCCACCGCAAAAATAGTGCGCCGCTGGCACAACCGGAATCGGTTCGCGCGAAATATCCACGCCAACCCGCAGACATTCGGCGTAAATGTTGGGGAAGCGCGCGCGAATCGCCTCGGCTGCCATGTGGCTGGCAAGGTCGAGCAAAACGTAGGAATAGCCGCGCGTTTCCATTTCGGTGTGAATGGCGCGGGCGACAACATCGCGCGGGGCCAGGTCGCGCCACTGCGGGTCATATTTCTGCATAAAAGGCTGGCCCTCCGGCGTGAGCAAGATGCCGCCCTCGCCGCGCACCGCCTCGCTGATGAGAAATCCCTCGGCCCCCGGCGCGGCCAGCGCCGTCGGGTGAAACTGAACATACTCGGCGTTGATGATTTTCGCCCCGGCGCGATGCGCCATCGCCAGGCCGTCGCCGCGCGAACCCGGCGGATTGGTGGTGTTGCGATACAGCCGTCCTAGCCCGCCGGTCGCCAAAATCGTCTTGCGCGCCAGCGTGCGGTGAATGGCTTTGCCTTTGCGGTCGAAAACATAGGCGCCGTAACAGGCCACCGGCGCGTAGGTCGCCAGCGGGTCGCGCGCGTGATGGGGAAAGGTAATCAAATCCACGGCGGTGGCGTCGGTCAAAATTTCGATGTTCGGCAGGCGGCGCACTGCCGCAATCAGCCCCTGCATGATGGCCGCGCCGGTGCCGTCGCCAACATACAAAATGCGACGCCGCGAATGGGCGGCCTCCTGGCTGTAAGCCAACTCGCCGCGCGCATCGCGCTCAAAGCCGATTGGGACCGCCGCAAAGAGAATCTCCTCCAGCCGGTGAGGCCCTTCCTCGGCCAGCAGGCGCGCCGCCGCCGGAAGCGAAGCCCCCGCTCCGGCGGCGAGAATATCCTTCTCCAGCAATTCCGCCGAATCGTCGGCCCCGCGGTGAATAATTCCGCCCTGCGCCCAGCGCGAATTGGATTCTTCAGCCTCGGACGCGCGGTTGATGAGAATGATGTGGCGCGCCGGGTTGTCTTGCGCCAGTTTCAGCGCCGCCGTCGCCCCGGCAATGCCGGAACCAATGATGAGTACGTCAGTCGTTTTCATTTTTATCCAATCTGAATCATGCGCTCCACCGCCCGGTAGGCGCGCGCGCGAATATTTTCAGGAATTTCGATGACGAAGCGGTTCAAGCGCAGCGAGTCGCGCACGTTTTCCATGGTGATGGTGTTCATGTGCGGACAGCGTACCATGCACAGACGCAGCAGGTCTTTTTCGGGGTTGGCGGCGGCGATGTTGTCGCCCATCGAACATTCCGTCAGCACCAGAAAATGCGGCGCGCGGCTCTCCTGCACAAAGCGAATCATGGCGTTGGTCGAGCCGGAAAAATCGGCGGCGGCCACCACTTCCGGCGAGCATTCGGGATGCGTCAGCACCGCCACGTCGGGGAATTGTTTGCGCACGGCGCGGATGTCTTCCACGGTGAATTTTTCGTGAACTTCACAGCGTCCGTGCCAGCCGATGAATTGCACGTCGAGCAAATTCTCCGGCGCTGCTGCGGCGGGCGCGGAAGAAATTTGCGGGAAGATGATGTGCTTGCCAGTTTCACGCGCCACATTGCTCGCCAAATATTGGTCGGGCAGAAAGATGACCGTCTCCGCGTGCAGCGATTCCACCACGGCGACGGCGTTGCCGGACGTGCAGCAGATGTCGCTCTCGGCCTTCACATCGGCGTAGGTATTGACATAGGTCACCACCGGCACGCCGGGATATTTGCGCTTGAGCGCGCGCACATCTTCGGCGGTGATCGATTCAGCCAGCGAGCAGCCCGCTTTTTCGGCGGGCAGCAGCACGGTTTTGCCGGGGCTGAGAATTTTGGCGGTTTCGGCCATAAAACGCACGCCGCAAAAAACAATCACATCTTTGTCGGTTTGGGCGGCCTTGCGGCTCAGGTCGAGCGAATCGCCTTTGAAATCGGGGATGGAGTGAAAAAGCACCGGCTCCATGTAATTGTGTCCCAAAATGACGGCGTTGCGCCCGGCCTTCAGCCGGTTGATTTCCACCGCAATTTCGGCCTTGTAATACAGTTCCGCGTCGGGGACAAAATTTCCCAGACGGCGCTTCAAGTCTTCGTACAGGGATTGGGCTTCGGCATTCATCAAAATTCTCCTTGTTGGCTGACGTCACGCGCCAGCGCCAAAATATCGAGTGAAACATCCAGCGTGGGCGCCGAATGGGTCAGCGCGCCGATGGAGATAAAATCCACGCCGGTTTCGGCAATGGCGCGCACGCGCTGTAAATTGACGTTGCCGCTGGCCTCCAACTTCGCGCGGGCAGCCGTCAGCCGCACCGCCGCGCGCATCTCGTCCAACGTCATGTTGTCGAGCAAAATCCGCTCCACACCGCAGGCCAGGGCTTCCTGCAGCTGCTCCAGCGTGCGCACTTCCACTTCAATTTCCAGACCGCTTTCAGCGGCGCGGGCGCGGCGCACGGCTTCGGCCACCGAACCGGCAAAATCAATGTGATTATCTTTGAGCAAAATCAGATCGTACAGCCCCATGCGGTGATTTTTCCCGCCGCCGAGAGCGACAGCCAGTTTATCGGCGGCGCGCAGGCCGGGAGCGGTTTTGCGCGTATCGAGGATTTGCGCCCCTGTGCCGGAAACCGCCTCCACGAACTGACGGGTGAGCGTGGCGATGCCGGACATGCGCCCCAAAAAATTGAGCGCCGTGCGCTCCCCGCTGAAGAGGGCGCGCGCCGCGCCGGACAGGCGCGCCAGCGGCTGACGGTTTTCCACCGCCGCGCCCTCGGCCGCCAGCGGAGAAAATTCCACCTGCGGGTCGAGCCGGGCAAAGACCGCGGCGGCCACTTCCAGCCCGGCCACCACGCCGTTTTGCTTGGCGATGATTTGCCCGCGCGCCTGCGCCGCGGGCGGAAAAATCGCCTGGCTGGTAACATCGCCCGCGCCGATGTCTTCTGCCAGCGCGCGCATAATACTTGTGAGAATTTCGGAGGAAAGGGTCATGGTCTCCTTTGGTGTAAAATTTACACAAACAAAATTGAAAAAAGAAAACGGTCACCCGCTTTGTGTAAAACTTACACGATTATAGACCATTCAAAACCCTTGTCAAGAGGCGCAGGTCACCCGAGCGCGACATTTATGTCGCAGAGTTTGGGACGCGGAGTTAACGGAGTCGGCAGAACCATTCCTTTTTCGGCGGGCTGGAAGCCCGACCTCAGCCCAACCAAGTCCGCTTAAGCGGACTTTTACGGCGAAATCAGGCCGGACTTCAGTCCGTGCCGCGTGCGAAAGTTGGGAGACTTTCGACTCCCTCAAGGGTTGTTTTTGCGCAGAGAATTTTGTATACTGCTAGGAAAGGAGAACCTGATGAAAAAAACAATTGTAATGATCATTGTCTTACTGGCGGCCAGCCTGGCCTGCAGTTTATTCACCGCCTCTGCCCCTTCCGCCCCGGCGCAATCGGCCAACATCCTGTTCCAAGATAATTTTTCCAGCACATCCAGCGGCTGGGACCAGGCCAGCGGCGACAATGGCTCCACCGATTATGCAAATGGCGCCTACCGCATTTATGTTTCATCCACGCAGTACGATGCCTGGGCCAACCCCGGCAAATCCTTTGACGCGGATGTGAGCGTGGAAGTGGATGTAACCAAAACCGCCGGGCCCGAAAACAATGATATGGGCGTGATTTGCCGCTACAACACCGTCAACGGCAATTTCAACTTCTACTATTTCATCATCAGCAGCGACGGGTTTGCGATGATTGCCAAAATGGTGGACAGCAGTTCCAGTTTTCTGGCCGAAAAAGCCACCGACCCCAACCCGGCGATTAAAATGGGCAATGCCACCAACCATCTGCGTGCCGATTGCGTGGGCAATCAACTGACGCTGTACGTCAACGGCACGCAGGTGATGAGCGTCACCGACAGCGAACTGACCGGCGGCGGCGACGCGGGCCTGATTGCGGGTACGTTTGACACGGCTGGCACCGACGCGCTCTTCGATAATTTCGCGGTTGCCAAACCGTAAGAAAAACTCGTTTCTCGAAAAAAAGGTGAGCCGCGCCAGGCGCAGCTCACCTTTTTTTTTACAGCAAAAACCAGCCTGCCACCGCCACCGCCAGCGTGACGGTGAGATTATCCACGTCTTTATGCGGCAGCGATTCAACCGCTGCCGCCAGCAGCGAAAGCGCCGCCAGCGGCAGCAGGAAGCGCGTCAACGGGGCGGGGAAAACATTCAGCGCCACATAAACCGCCAGAATCACCAGCGAAAGCCAAAAGGCGCCGAGAAAAACCGCCAGCGAACCGGCCACACTTTTCTCGCGGCTCCACGGCCAGCGGGGCGATTGGATTCTACGCCCGACGATGTCGGCAATGCCGTCGCCGCCGCACATGCTCATTAAGGCCACCATCCCCACCGGCGAATCTTTCCAAAAAATCAGCGTCAGCGCCACAAAAGCCAGGCCGTAATAGAGCGGGCCGCGCAAAATCTCGCGCGGGTCACCGCTGCGCGACATGGCCTGAACGGAGGCCTCGTCTTTGATGAGGCCGAAGCCAATCAGCGCAAATTGCAGGGTGATTGCCAGCGGGACGAGCGCCGCCCAAAAGCGGGCATCGGGCGTCGGCAGAAAAAGCAGCCAGCACAAAACGTAAATGGGGCCGGTGCCAATGTGGATGATTTTGCGGCTGAGGCGGCTTTCCAGCCAGCCGCGCTGGGCGGCGAAATCCATCAGCCGCAGCCAGGCCAGGGCGGCGGTCAGCGTGACGAGGGTGGCGAAAAAATTATTCATGGTTGGGTCTCCAGAAAAAAATAACTGCGATGCCAATCAACAAAACGATTGTGACGGCCAGCCCGCCTTCGGGGCCGAAAGCGCCGCCGGTGAACCAATCGGGGCCGGTTGTGCGCAGGTTGAGCAACATGCCGCCGCCAAAACTGCTGCCGCTGACTTCAAAGCCGAAAAAGTTACCCTGAATCCAGTTCCAGACGCTATGCAGGGCGCTGATTCCCCACAGCGAGCCTTCACGTAGGGCGTAGAAAGCGGCAAAAAGGCCGAAGAGCGCCAGGTTGACGAGCGCCAGCCCGCTCAGGTTGGCGTTCAGGCCGTGCATGGCAGCGAAAAACAGCGCCGAGCCGAGGATGCCGACCCACGGGCCGTAGCGCGCGCCGAGCACCGGCAAAACCCAGCCGCGGGTGAGAATTTCTTCCGAAGCGCCCTGCACCATCCAGCCGAGAAAAACGATCAGCACCCCGCCGAGCGCGGCCAGCCCTTCCAGGGCGGGGTCGCCGCCGGTTTCAGGCGCAGCGCAGCCGAAAATCGCCAGCAGGCCGACCGCGCCGCCGAAGAGCAGCGCGCCAAAAAGCAGGCCGCGCCCATACTGCCGCGCCGCGCCGCCGATTTCGTAGCCGAGGCTGGCAAAGGAACGTTTTTCGTAGAATTTCGTCCACAGCCACAGGATGAAAAACATCAGCCCGAACGAAAAAATCAGGGTCAGCGCCATCCAAAAGCCAGAGACGAGCGCACTCTGTCCGGCAGCGGAAATACCGTCTGCAGAAAAACCATAGAGCAACCCCATCCCAATCAGAATGGGAAGAACGCCCAATTGCGAAGCGAACATAAAAACCAACGCCAGAGGAAGTACCGCCCAAACGGGGGGCAGGCGCTTTGCCTGCCGGGCAAGTTCAAACAAAGGCGGATGCGTGAGCCAGGAAAACATGATTTTTTGTCCTTTCGGAATCGCAAAATTATATGCCAAAATCTCAGGGAAGGTGCACTTGGGCTGGCGTGGTAAAATCGTTGCAAGTTCATAACAAAAAGCGGAGAAAGAAGTTATGACGCAAAAAGACGACAAAGACACAATTCCTCCCTTTTACGATACGCTCAAGCAAAAACGCAGCCACGAAAACAAAACACGCCGTGAAATCAGCCTGTTTACGATGCTGTTGGGGTTGATGATACTCTCAACCGCTCTTTTGGGTGGGGCAAAGTTGGCTTGGGATATGCTAATGCAAGATCAGGTTTCAGGTGTGACAGAGAAAATGCTCTTGCTGGCGCTGGCATTTCTCCTCGGTTGGGTCATTTGTCTGGTCAGTATTCGCGCGTTTGGTAATCTGGTTTTGCCAATCGTTCTGATTGGGTACTCTCTGGGAACTGTGGCTGGAATTTTAGCAATTTACACATGGGTGGTTGTTAAACTCTTTAGGGGATCTTATCTGGACCAATACGACCGGCCACTTTACTCGTTGCTAATTATCACGGGATTTGTGATATTAGTCGCCCTGACTCTGCTGTTGGAAGAATTTGACATGCGTCCACTCTCCATTCCCTTGTTGGCCGGGACTGTTTTCCATCTTTTTGCAACGATTGTCTATTATCTATTCACACCGGGCAATGACCCAAAATTTATTTACGGGCATATTTACTTTTTTTTATTTATGTTGATAACAGCAGGGCTGATACTGGCGCACCTGGGCATTTTTTCTCCCCTGCGAAGGCTGATTAGCCAGCTTTTTGCAAAAAAAAACCTACGACCTGACGATTAACACATCAGGCGCGAATCATCGTCAGCAGCATTTTGAACGCTTCGGGGGCTTTCAGCGCGTGCGGCAGATTGGCGGGCAAAAGTATCGCCTGCCCGGCCTGCAATTCGTGCAATTCACCGGCAATAAAAATTTCGGCGCGGCCTTCCAGAATGTGCGCCAGCGCATCAAACGGGGCGGTATGTTCGCTCAGGCCTTGACCAGCGTCAAAGGCGAACAGCGTCACGTTGCCCGCCTCGGCTTTGATAACCTGGCGGCTGACGACGCTGCCTTCCTGATAGGCAATCAGTGTAACAAAATTCAAAATGGGGGATTGAGTCATGGGAGTTCTTCTTTGTGTTTACTTTACCAGACCTGGCGCTAAATATCAATGAAAATCACCAGAAATTGCCCCTTGACTTTTATAGAATATAAGTTCTATAATATCTCTAAGTTAGAACAAGTTTTCTAAAAGGAGATTCTCATGAATAACGCGCTTCGTTCCAGATCTATGGACATCAACTTCTCTCGTATGTGGAATGGCCTGCTTGACCAGCGCGCCCGCGCCTTCGGCTTCATGATTTTGGGCGCGCTGCTGGCCTTTGAAGTGTTCAACTTCAGCACCACCGAGTTCGCCCTGAACGACGTACTTGGCAATCTAAAATTCGCTGGGATGCAATGGGCAACCATTCTCTCCATCGCCTTTTGCGGCATTGACTTTGCCGGAATCGCGCGCATCTTCACCCCCGAACAAGGCGCAGATGAACCCGCCGAAGTCTGGTACCTCTTCGGCGCGTGGATTTTGGCGGCGGCGATGAACGCCACGCTCACCTGGTGGGGCGTCTCAGTCGCCATCATCAGCCACACCAGCCAGGGCGCCGCCGTCATTGGGGGCGACACCCTGCAAAAAGCTGTTCCCGTTTTCGTGGCGGTAATGGTCTGGGTCATTCGCATCCTGATTATCGGAACCTTTTCGGTAGCGGGAGAACATCTCTTCAGCATGAGCACAGCGCGCCCGCGCCGGACAACCGCCCCAGTCACACCTCAGCCTGCTCCGCGCGAAAACGGTTATTACCGTTCTGGCGAGTATAACAACGGCTACCGCTCTGGCAATGTTCCACCGCGTCCACAAACTGCCAGCGCTCACGCTGCGGGTGGTGCCAGCGGCCACACGTCAGGTGTAAACGCCTATACTGCCGGTGCTACATCCAGCCGAGCCACGCTAACGCCCGCATCACAGTTACGGCAACCCGCTCCGCGCCCGGTCTCGCGCCCCGAACCAACCTACCCTTCCCGCTCCGAGCCAACCTATCACCCTCTGCCCGCGGCGCGCGAAGCCTATGACGAATAAACTTACTTCCATCCTGCCTCAAACGAACCTGTGACAGAATCAACCCATGACCCCTGCGTATTCTGAGTCTTCGCCCCCACGAAAACGCAGACAGACAGCCCGGCAATCTGGCGGCTGTCTGTCTGGTTTTTTGTTACCGCCGTTGGCGGCGCTGTGCGTCGGCCTCCTGCTTGCGATTTGGGCAGGAGGCCTTTCTGACTCTCCCCGCGCCGAGGCGTTACCCATCCTGCCGGTTGCATCGAGCGGGCAAATTGCGCCCTTGTTCACACCCGAAGTGCAGTTTTGGGGCGCAAACCTGGCGCGCTGGGCGGCAGAGCATGGGCTGGATGCGAATCTGGCGGCGACGGTCATGCAAATCGAATCGTGCGGACATCCCGACATTCGCTCCAGCGCCGGGGCGACAGGGTTGTTTCAAGTGATGCCGTTTCACTTCACCGCCGGGGAAGAAATGGCCAACCCCGACACCAACGCCCTGCGCGGATTGGACTACCTGCGCCGCTCGTTGGAACAGGCAGCAGGCGACCCACGCCTGGCTTTCGCCGGCTACAACGGTGGAATCGGCGTGATCAACCAGATGGAATCGCTTTGGCCTGCCGAAACAATACGGTACGCTTATTGGGGAGATGGAATTTACAACGATGCCCGTCTAAATCTATCTACAAGCCCGCGCCTGCAAGAGTGGTTACAAGCCGGAGGCGCCAGCCTGTGCGCCCAGGCGCGTCAACGGCTCGGGCTGGGGCAATAAAATTACGGCCCCGGCGGCGCAATCGCTTCGACGTATGGAACAGTTCCCTGGCAGGTTGGTGAAAAAATCCCCGAAACGTTACCCCAGGTGAGCGCATCCGGCGAGGCAGCCGCTGCTACTTGAACCGCATCACCCAGGCAGCCCGGGCCAGCGTTGTAATTGACCAACGTAAAGCGCCACAAATCTTCGTAAGACGCCACTTGCCCGGCAGGTTTGCCGGTAACATTTTGAAGAATTCTGCCAGTTTGTTCACAACTCGCCAACAGGGTGCGGGCAAACACCGAGACGCTGAAATCGGCGCGGGTCAGGTCAATCCCCAGTGGGCAGTTTTCACAGGTCGCATCCACGCTGCGCACCAGCGCGCCGCGCAACAAGGCTTGCTGGTCCGCTTTCAATTTGGCGTACCCGGCTCCGGCGCAAGCATCTTCCCCTAATATCAGCGGGCAAAACTGTTTATAAAAAGATGGATTCCACAACAGGGTGGTATCAGCGCCATCTTCAGTCAGTTGCCCCAAACCGACATCTTCGCTTTCGCGGAAAACGCCCGGCCAGAACTGGCTTTCACGGCTAAAGAGATTCTTGAGTAGTTGTGCGGGGACTTCTGTCTGCTGGGCGACATCGAAAATCAGCGTATCAAAGCGGTTTTGCCATTCAGCGACCGCCGGACGGGCGGCAAGCGTACCACATTCACTGACTGAGCCATCCTGCGCAAGGCCGCCGTCAACGCAGGCTTCCACATCCACAGCGCCTTGCGAAATCAAATTGCCAGCCAGATAGGCATAAGGCAGGTTGGATGCCAATTGTTCAGAAGCTTCGGGCGTGGTCAACCATAACGGCAGGCCATCAGGCGGAGGAAAAGATTGCCACGATTGCGAACAGGATGCATTCGGCTTGCCGGTCCACTGCGCGCTGAGAACATCCACATACCAGCGCGACAGGATGGAATTGTCATCATGTTCCGTGCTGATGACGCGCACATTCGCTTCAAATAACGGGCTGGTATCACCGTAAGTGGAAACCGCCCAAAATTGCAGTGTGATGCCTTCTGGGCGGGTTGCGTTGAGTTGAAATTTGCAATGCGCGCCTTCGCATTGAAATTTATCGGTTCCGGCCACACCCTCGATGCGGGTAATGGCGTAGTTTGGGAGCGGTTCTTCAGCGGTGAGAATCAACCGGGGAGGCAGGGTGCACCATCCGCCAGAATCAGGTTCGCAGTTTTCGAGTGAAACCCACACTTTCGCTTCGGGCAATGCCAGTGGAATTTCTTTTTGAGCGGCTTTATCACGCACATGCAACCAATAATAACCTTTGCACAGGTTAATGTCTTCTTCCCCACATGGTTTCGACTGGTCTTTCCATTGCTGATAAAGTTCCTGGCCGCAGTGGATGACAACATCATCATCCGTTGGCAGACCGGCGTGTTCCACCCACAGGCTACAGGAAACTTCGTTGTCTTTCCAGGCGCTCAACCACCACTGATGAAGCGTAATATCAACCATCACGCTAGTAAAACGGTCAGGGCCGGGCGGAGAATCGGCGGCGCGAACCGGCGCAGGCAACGCCAGCCCCACAAAGAAAATTATCAGCAAGAAGAGAATCTGAAGCGCGCGCTTTTTCATAAAGAACAGCGAATCCTGCTTTATTATAGCGGACTCGCTGTTGAATTGCTACTGCTGTTTTTTTCCATCTCGTCGAGCATTTTTTCTTCAGCGCGCAGGTTTTTCCAGCGTGAAATCAGGCTGATGATGTAGCCGAAGAAAACGACAGCAAAAATGGTGTAGCCAGAGAGCATGTAGTTAAGGGTATTCGGGGTTGGTTCCATGGAGTCTCGCTTATTGAATCAGTTTTAATTTAAGTTGTTCCACCTTTTCGGCCAGATCACCCAGGCGCAGACGATGCCAGAAAAGGGTAACAAAGATGACCGAGAAGGCAAAGATGCAGAAGAGCATGGTCTGGAGCATGGAAGTTTCCATACTGAACCCACCTTGAGCGTTGGGATTGCCACCCATAATCACCACCGGGTGAATTGTGCGGAATAGGCGGATGGAAACAAACGTGACCGGGACGCTGATGCCACCTAACAGGGTATACACTGCTCCAAAACGGGCGCGGCGTTCCGGGTCTTCCACGCCCTGACGCAACAACAGGTAGGCCAGATAGACCATTTCCAAAATCGCGGCAGTGGTCAGGCGTGGCTCCCACGTCCACCATGTTCCCCAAATAGGACGCGCCCAGATGGAACCCAGCACAATGGCGATGAAAAAGAACGCCAGGCTGATTTCAACAGCCGCCAGGCCGATTTTGTCCCACTTCAGGTTACCGGTAACGAGGAAGATCACCCCTGCTACGGCGGCGACGATAAAGCCGAGCATCCCGACCCAGGCGGTGGCGACGTGGAAATAAAAGACGCGTTGAACTGCGCCCATCACCCGTTCTGTCGGGGCGTAGCCCAGCGACATCCATGCGGCGGCGGCCAGCAACAAGCCAGAAACGAAATTGAGAATTTGTAGCGTGCGAGGTTGAGAAGACATGAAGGCTCCTTGTAAAAACAATCTATTCTTCGACAACATAGTCAAATACCATAAATGCCAGTGCAATGAAAATGACATCGTAGACAATCAGCAGATTGACCCAGGCCATCACTTCGCTCATTTCCAACGCTTGCAAAATTGCCCGGCTGGCCTGCACCGAGGCCACCAGCACCGGCACAATCACCGGGAAGAGCAAAATGGGTAACATGACATCGCGGGTACGGCTTTGCACGGCCATGCTGGCGAGCAAAGTTCCTACTGCCACATAGCCGATGGAACCAAGCAAGGTCACGCCCAAAAAAGCGGGAGTAAACAGGCGCATGGTGGAAACGCTGGTGTACAAAATGCTGTACACTGGCAAGACGATAATTTCAACCAAAAGCATAAAGGCCAGGTTGCTGATGGCCTTGCCAAAGTAAATCGCCGAGCGGTCAACCGGGGCCAGCAACAAACCGTCGAGGCAGCCGCGGTCTTTTTCGACCGCCATCGAACGGTTGAGGCCGAGCGTTCCGGCGAAGGCGAACGTCGTCCACAAGACGCCCGCCGTCACGTTTTCGCGGGCTTCCTTGTCCAGCTCCAACGAAAAATTGAAGATAAGAATCACCAGCAGGGCAAAAACCAGCATGGCCGAAAGCAACTCGCGCGAGCGCAGTTCGGCGGCCAAATCTTTCCACGCCACCGCCAGTACCGCTTGAAAGTACGAAGAGGAAGGGCGTTTATTGTCCATTTGCCAGCGCCTGTTTGTAAAAGTCGAGCAAATTATTTGCGCCCAGCCCAGCGCGCGAGACAGAAGCCGAAATAACCCCGCGCGAGAGGATGTCAAAACGAGTCGCCAGCTCTTCGGCGCGCGCCAGGTCGTGCGAGGTCATCACTACCGTGCGGCCTTTGGCAGCCACCTCGCGCAGAACGTCATCCAGCATTTCGGAAGCGTCCTGGTCGAGACCGGTGTAGGGCTCATCGAAGAGCATCACATCGGGGTTGTGCAGCACGGCGCGGCCAATTGCCAGACGTTGCTGCATTCCGCGCGAGAATGTTCGCACCAAATCACGCCGCCGCGCCGTCAGGCCAACCATTTCCAGCACGTCGTCAATACGCGCCGCCAGCATTTCCAGACCATACATGCGCCCAAAGAATCGCAAATTTTCTTCGGCGGTCAAATCGCCATAGAGCAGGGGCATGTGCGAAACCACTCCCAGTCGGCGGCGCACCGCGGCGGCATCCTGCGGCAGGCGAAATCCAGCCACCGTCACCGCGCCCAAGCTGGGGCGCGAGAGCGTGGAAAGAATGCGGAGAAAAGTCGTCTTGCCCGCGCCGTTGGGTCCCAACAGAGCCACAAACTCACCCGGCGCAACCGAAAAATCAACGCCGCGCAAGATGGTTTTTAGACCAAACCGCTTGATGAGTTTGCGAACTTCAATCATGCTCACAGAGCCTTCAACTTGGCTTTCAGCTCTTCGCGGCGCGCGCGATAGGCTTCTTCGGAGATATTGCCAGCCTTGAACTGGTCTTCCAGCGCGATAATCGCATCCAGAATTTCATCTTCACTCTGCTGGTCCTCTGTTAGCGGAGATTCTTCTTCCAACTGGCGGCGGCGATCGCGCCAGAAAAGATACGCGCCGGCGGCAATCAGCACAATGCCTAGCACGGCCACGCCAATCAGAATACCTTGCGTACTATCCGCGCCCTGAGTCTGGCCTGCGCTGGCGGCTGGCGCGCCAGAGACGGTAATTTTCAGAGTTTTGCCAACCGAGAATCCATCCGCCTTGTAGACCTGAAATTTCGTTCCGCCCATATCCTGAATACCGCCATCGGTTAAACCCTCGCCAGTCACCTGAATGCCTGGTTCGGCCAGCACGGAGAAAATTGAGACGGGCAGGGTAAAAGTCTGGTCAAATTTAACGCCAGGTGCGCTAATTACATTGCTTTTGACGTAGGGCAGGTCGAAAGCATACGCCAACTGGTAACTCTGGCTGCCGGGCGCAATCCGCAATGTGTCGGCAAAGCCTTGCTCCGTTTGCAGATAGCGGTCGCCTAACGCGCCTTCCTGAAATTGCAGATTACTGTACCCGGAAGGTAAAACAAACTGTGTCACCGCGCCGCCTTCACTGGCGGCCACCACGGCCTTCTCACCAGAGTTTGAGACGACATAAAACTCAATCACCGTGACAACGTCGGGCGTGGAAAAATCGAGCAACAGATGCAACTGGTCAGCCACCAGCGCCGAGGTATCGGTCGTCGTGCCATAGACTGTCAGAGGCATCTCCAACATCTGTTTGCCAGCCTCAGCAAAAACCACTTCTGAGGTGTACTGGTTGCCGTCGTAGACGGTCGTGACAGAGAAAGCGCGTCCCACCGGGGCATCAACGCCTGTAAAAGCAAAGGAACCGTCACTTTTCACGGTCGCTTCCAGCGTAACCGCTTCGGTAAATTGACCGTTGGTGGCCGCGTGATCAAAACCATGCAAAGTCACTTTGAAATTTGCCGGGAGCGCCGCGCCTGAAGCGTTGGTGACCGTGCCGGTGATGGAAATTTGCGGATTGGCCGGCGTGGGCGATGCGGCGGGTGTAACTTCGACAGTGGGCAGCACGGCGGGGGGCGTTTCAACGCCCGGAGTGACATCTACCCCAAGACCCGAAGCGGTTGTCGCTGTGGGAGATGCTTCCAGCGTGGACGATGCGCCAGCAATGGGAGTGGCTTCAGCCGCGGCCTGGGTCGCCGTTTCGAGCGGCGCAGATGTCGCCGTCGCGGGAGCCAGAGTCGGCGTAGCAACAGCGGCCAGCGTTACCGGCGCGCCAAAATTCCATGAGATAACGTAATCTGCCACAGCGCGGCGCGAGGCTTCATCCAGCGTTAATTCCGTGCCGGGCATGCCGGGGGCAATGCCTTTGCTGACAAAGCGGAAAATATCATTTTTGCTCAATTTTGAGACGAGCGCCGGGTCGGCCAGGTTGGCATTCGCCACACCAGCGCCATCGGGGCCATGACATTCAGCGCAGACCTTGGCAAACACCTGTTTGCCAAGGGCGATATTTTCGGCTTTAACGCTGATGGAAAGGGCATACGCAACAACATTCCAGCGTTCCTGATCGTTCAGGCTGGTAAAAGGCGGCATCATCTTGTCCATGCGTCCCTGTGTGACAACGGTGTACCAGTCAGCTGGGATGGCGCCCTGGGCAATGGCAGACAAGCCGAGAGTGGGAACCGTTACCGGCAATTGCGAGGCCTTCGGGCCGTCACCCAATCCGGTTGCGCCGTGACAGGGGGCACATTTTTCAGCAAAAATAGCGGCGCCGTTCGCCAAGTCGGGGGCCGTTTGCGGGTAGAGCGGCCCAATGACGGGCGGCGGGGTGGGCGAAATGTAGCCGGGCGGCGGCGTGATGTCTTCAGCCAGGGTGCAACCCGCCAGCGCCAGCGTCAAAAGCACAAAAAAAACGAGAAAACGAGTTTTCATAGAAAATCAATCCTTGTCATCTGGATTATTTGATGCCTTTGCCGCAGTGCGGGCAAAATTTGTCTGAGCGGAGCACGGGTTTACCACATTTGGGGCAAAAGCCAGCCGATTTATCACCACGCGCAGCACGGCGAGCGGCCAGGATGTCTTCGAGGACGTCATCGTCAAGCGGAGCGGCAACCGGGGCAGCGGATGTCTGCCCGACAGCGGCATCGGCGCGACGGGCGGCAACGGCAGATTCGACGCGCGATTCGGCGGCGTCCGCGTTAGCCGATATCTGAAAAGCGTCGAGGCGGCGCAAAGCGTCGGCGGCGCGCTGAAGTAAATCGGCGCGAGTGGTAGGGTAATCGTCACTGGGAATTTTTCCGAGGCTATGATCAAAATCCAGTTCTTGCAAGGTGGTAATCAAACGGTCGCGTTCTGCCAGCAGAGAAGAAAGCTCATGTTCTTCGGGCGAGGCCACGTTGATACGAATCCGCTCAAAAAACGGGCGCGCAACAAAGCCGGCAACGCCCAAAACCACAGCAAAAAGTAAGAGAAGTGCGCCTATATCCATGAGTCACCTATTGCGCCAGAATCGTGTCAATAATTTGACGGATTTGGGCTTCTGAAGAGAAGGGGCCAATTTGGACATATTGCAAGACGCCGTTGGCGTCAATGAAATACGTTTCAGGAACGCCCTTGATGCGGAAAAATTGTGAGATTTTTGTACCCAGGTCGGGGCCGTTGGGGTAGGTGATGCCGAATTTTGCCAGATAGCCGCGCGCTTCGGGTTCGGTGTCCACATAATCGGCGCCGATGAAGATGACCTTACCGTCGGCTTCGTAGGATTTCCAGGCGGCTTCGAGCAGAGCGGCTTCTTCTTCGCAGGGTTTGCACCACGATGCCCAAAAGTTCAGTATGACGACTTTTCCGCGCAGATCAGAGAGATTGACTTGGGGCTGGTTCTGGTAGGTGTAGCCGTCAAAAAAGGTCAGGGTGAAATCGGGAATTTTGTCGCCGGGGGCGACGGTTCCCTGCTGGGAGCGTTTCAGCCCGAGGGCAACAATCACCATCAAAACGGCCAGCGCCGCCCAGACAATGACCTGAATCCAAATTGGGACGCCTTTGCGGACAGGCTGGGAAGTTTCAGTCATGAGCATTCTCCTTTACTGCAAGCGCTTAAGCTCTTCTTCAACACGGCGCAGGTCGTCATCGTCCACTGTCGTTTCGAGGCCAACAGAAACCTGCGCCACATCGGGCGTGGGCTTGCGCATGGAGCGTAGGGTGGTGAAAACGAGATAAGCGCCAATGGCAAGCAATATCGGCGGCACGATGTAAACGAGCCAGGAAAATCCCTGGCGGGGCGGTTCGGCCAGAACGCGCGCGCCATATTGCGCCACGAAATATTCTTTGATTTGCGTCTCGCTCCAACCTTCAGAAAGTTTCAGGCGGATGAGTTCGCGCCATTGCTTGCAGGCTGCCGTCGGGCAAACATCCAGCGGGGTGTTTTCGCAGACCGGGCAAAAGAGCTGGCTGGCAACGGCGTTGACATCGTCGTCGGTGGGAGTTTTGCCCTGCGCCAGGGCAGAGCCAGCCCACAAACCGGCCAGTAAAAAGGTCAACACAAGCGCAAAAATGTTTTTTTTCATGAACAACTCCCAACAAAACCGGAGTTAAAAATCTCCCGATTTTTTACTAACGAAATGGAGGCGAAAATCAGGAGATTCGCGTCTCCATAGCAATCAATCCGTAATCCCAGCCGGAACAGTTTCACGTGGTTTACGCGCGCTGACTGCTACCGATTCCGGATCTTTATCCGGCCAGGCGGCGACGAGTGTGCCGAAGATGAAGATAATCGCGCCGAACCAGAGCCAGTTGACCAACGGGTTGTGATAAACCTTGAATGGCGCGACTTGAGCGTTGACGCCTTCCCAGTTGACCAGCAAGACGTACAGGTCGTCCACAACGGTAGACCGCACGCCGGGGATGGTCATCGGCTGCCCATCGGGATACAGGTCGTAGCGCGGGGCCAGCGTGCCGAGAAATTTTCCATCGCGGAAGACACTGACTTCGGCGCGGGTGACCCAGCGCCCGTCGGTGTGTTCAAACTGCGCCAGCGAGTCGTAGCGAATGGTGTAGCCGGCAATTTCCATGCTTTCGCCAATTTTCATCGTGCGCTGGGTGGAAGTCTGGAACATTTCGATGCCAATAATTCCAATCGCCATCAACACAACGCCCAGGTGAATGGTGTAGCCGCCATAGCGGCGGCGGTTGCGCCCGGCCAGCCGCCACAGCGCCAGGAAAATATTTTCGTTCTGAGCATGGGCGCGGGCGTTGGCCGCACGCCAAAACTCGTAGAGGGTCACGAAGGCGCTGAAGATGACCACAAAGAAGCCAATCAGCGCGTAGGGAAAGTAATCGTTGATGATGGAACGGTTGAGCAGGAAGTACGTCACCACGCCCGCCATGGCAAGCGTCGCCGCTACAAGCGGTTTCCAAACGGCCTTGCCGAGGGTTTTGATGGTGGAATGTCCCCAGGCGGAGAGCGGGGCAATTCCCATCAGCAGCACCAGCGTGGCAAAGAGCGGGCCGGTGGCGCGTTCATAAAAAGGTGGGCCAACGGTGACTTTCTGACCGGTAGCAAGTTCGGAAATCAGCGGGAAGATGACGCCCCAGAAACAAATCACCAGAATGCTGATGAAGAGCAGGTTGTTGAGCAGGAAGAGCGCCTCGCGCGACAGCATCGAGGTCATCTGATTTTCCGATTTCAAATCAGCCCAACGCCAGAGTAGCAACGCCACAGAAATGACGAAGGTCACAAAAATAAAAGTAAAGAACGATGGGCCGATGGCACTTTGCGCAAAGGCATGTACCGAAGAAAGCACGCCGGAACGCGTCAGAAATGTGCCGAAGATGACCAGGCAGTACGTCAGAATGATGAGAATCATGCTCCAATGTTTGAGCAAGCCGCGTTTTTCTTGAATCATGACCGAGTGCAGAAAGGCCGTTCCTGAAAGCCAGGGCATGAAAGCGGCAATTTCCACCGGGTCCCAACCCCAGTAACCGCCCCAGCCGAGCACATCGTAGGCCCAGCGTCCGCCCAGCACCAGCCCCAGCGAGAGAAACAGCCAGGCCCACAGCGCCCAACGGCGGGTGATTCGAATCCAGCGGTCGTCGGTGCGGCCAGTCGCCAGGGCAGCGATGGCAAACGCAAACGGGATGACAAAACTGACGAAGCCGAGGTAGAGCATCGGCGGGTGAATGATCATGCCGGGGTGACGCAAAAGCGGGTTTAAGCCCTGTCCATCCGGCGCGGTGAAGGGAATCGCATTGGTGGGGCGGAATAAAGCCGGGACAATTTGCCCATCCATGGTCTGCCAAAAAGTTTCAAAGGGGTTCTCGAAAAAGATGCTCAGCCCCATGAAAAAAACCATCGTAACGCTGCAAACAATCACCACCCAGGGCAAAAACTCGCGGTCACGCGCCCACTTGCGGAAGGTGACCGCCGTGGCAAAGGCCGACATGAGCCACGACCAGAACAACAGCGAACCAGCCTGACCGCCCCACCACGAGGTGATTTTCAGATAAAGCGGCATGGCACGGTTGGTGACTTCATAAACAAACTTGACGTTGAAATTACCCGTCACCAGTAGATAAATCAGGCTGGCCGAAACCAGGCTGAGCATGGGAAAGGTCAGCAGCATGGAAAGCCGGGCGCTTTCCACCCACTTTTGGTCTTTGCGGAAATAGCCAAATAAAGACGCGCCGATACTGTAAAGTGCCATCAAAAACGTTAACAATAAAACGCCGTAGCCAAATGTTGCAAACATAAGGAACTCCACTGGGAAAAATAGAACGTGAAAAATGAGCGGGTAGCTGCCCATTTTTCAGCCGGGGAAACCATTCAAGCGATTTACTGACCGCTGACCTGGTCGGGAAGCGCCTGTTCGTATTTGGTCGGGCATTTGAGCAGCAATTCATCGGCGTGGAAGATGCCATCTGCGCCCATTTTGCCGGTCATAATCGCCTGGGCTTCGTTACGCATCAGGTCTGGCTTGACGCCAACGTAAATTACCTGCAGATGGTTGCGATTGGGGTCAATCACCGCCTGATGAAGCACCGCCGCCAGGCCGCCATCGGTTTCAATTTGAGCGTTATCGCCGGTGACGTGCGCCACCGTAAACTTGAGTTCGAGCGTTTGCGGGTCGTACTGAATGTTGTCGCCGATAATCGCGCCAGAGACGCGCAAATCGCGCCCAATCAGCGTATCGCCCTTGGCAATCAATTCATCAACGGTCAAAAAGTACTGCGCGCTGGCCTGTGTGGATGAAAAAATAAGATATACAACTGCGGCCAAAATCAGCAGACCGCCCAGAATAAACTTAATGCGTGGTGATTTCATAAAATAGTCTCCTTTTGTCAAAATCGTCACAGAGTACTGATGATGATTTTACAGATTTAGATTAATAGAATGTGAAAAGAAGCACAAAAAATCAGATGACAAATGTCATAATTTACTTCTACATTGTCGTAAAAGCCACAAAAGAGTTACCAGACCAGAAATTAACTGGCTACATCATCCCCAGCGCGTGATAGAATTATTTTAACGTATTCATTCTTTTTTCACGTCTCAAGGAGATTTCGCCATGATGGAAGAACCTACTCCGCTCCAACCTGTCGCCGAACCTGACAAAAACAACAAATTACCCTGGATCATCGGCGGCGTGGTCGCTTTCCTTTGTTGCTGCTGTGTCGTCCTCATTCCCGTCCTCATCTGGCTGTGGAACAACGGCGACCAGTTCATCCGCTAAGCCATGAACGAAGCCCCCACTCCCACCCCATCCGGCAGTCTTACCAAAAATAAAACTGTCATTATCGTCGCCATCGTCGTGATGCTGTGTTGCTGCTGTCTTGGCGCACTTGGCACCTTCTTCGCCTTTTCCGACATGATTATGCAGGCGCTCGGCTTGCAATAGCCGCTCAAAGCAACTGCCGCCAAGGCATTGCCTGCAACTCACCCAACGCGGCGCGCACCCGGCGCCGCGTTTTTTCATCCAAGTCCAGCGCGGCGAACTCATCCTCGTCCAACACCGTCTGCTGACCCGTGGATGAAACCCACAAATCCAACGCCAAATCCACATACGAAATCACCTCGGGCGCATCCCAAACCGCGGGGCGGCCCAAGTTGCAGTACCAACCCTTCAACGCGTCCGACTCTCGGTCTCGAATTTCAAAAACGTTGTACCAACGGTCGGTGTAAAACGTCTCCAAAAAAACATCACCCGTGCGCAGCACCGTATCCATCAAGGGCTGGTCGGGGCGATTAAAATGCGCCAGCAACTGCACATAATTCTCGCCGCGCGCCAACACCTCGCCCAGATACTGCCAGACGGCCTCGCCTGCCGCGTTGCGCTTGACCACCGTAATTTTCATAAAATCTGCGTCTCCACCTGCAAAAAAATGATTTCGCCCACTTGCGGCGCCTCGGGCAAATCAAAAAACAGGCCATTTTCCAGCGTCACCCGGTAAAAATCACCGCGGAACAGCACATCCGCCACCACGCCGCGCAGCGTCCCGCCCGATTTTACCCGCCGGGCGCGCGGACGCAGCAAAAGGGTGGCCGAGGCCGGGAAACGGGCAAACGCCTCGCCGGAGATTTCTCCCGCCAAAACGAGATTGCCCAACCCCAAAAAGCGAGCGACCCAGGCCGAGGCCGGTTTCGCAAAAACGTCGGGCGGGGTTCCCGCCTGAACAATGTGACCATCGTGCAGCAGCGCGATTTTATCGCCCAGCGTGAAGGCCTCCTGCTGGTCGTGCGTTACATAAATAGCGGGGATGCCGCTGCGGCGCAAAATCTGACGCAGTTCCAGCAGCAATTCTTCGCGCAGGGCGCGGTCGAGCGCGCCGAGCGGCTCATCCAGCATCAGCAGGCGCGGCGCGGGGGCCAGGGCGCGCGCCAGCGCCACCCGCTGCTGCTCGCCGCCCGAAAGGTCGGTCACGCGGCGGCGCTCAAAAGTGGTCATCTTCACCAGCGCCAGCATCTCGCGCGCGCGGCGCAGATGGTCGGAGCGCAGACCAAACGCCACGTTTTGCAAAACGTTCAGATGCGGAAAAAGCGCGTACTCTTGAAACATCAGGCCAAAATTGCGCAAGTGCGTGGGCGTGTCGGCCAGGTTTTGCCCGTCCCAGCGCACTTCGCCGCTTTCGGCGCTTTCCAGCCCGGCAATAATTCTCAGCAGGGTGCTTTTGCCGGAGCCGGAAGCGCCCAACAGGCAGAGCGTTTCGCCCGCCGCCACCGTCAGCGAAATTTCCGTCAGCAGCGGCTGACCGTCGTAGATTTTGTTCAGGCGCAAAATTTCCAGCATCAAAACACCTCGCTGACGCGCAATTTTTCAATCAGCGCAATGGAAAGACCGGTTAGCAGCATCAGCAGGGTCGCCATCGCCATGGCCTGGCCATAGTTCAGGCCGCCGGGCTGTGAGAGGAAGCGGTAAATGGCGGTCGGCAGGGTGGGAGTTTCGGGGCGCGCCAGCAGCGAGGCCGCGCCAAATTCGCCGAGCGAGATGGTGAAGGCGAAAATCCCCGCCGAGAGCAGGGCGCGCGCCAGCAGGGGAACTTCCACCCGCCGCCAGACCTGCCAGGGCGAGGCGCCCAGCACGGCGGCGGCCTCGCGGTAGCGTTCTGGCAGCAGCGCCAGCGCCGTCTGCAAGTTGCGGATGACAAAGGGCAGCGCCAGCGTGCTGTGCGCCAGCGGAATCAGCAGCGGCGAGGTGAGCAGTTTCCAGCCGAAAATGGGGCGGCTGAAGGCCAGCAAAACGCCCAGCCCCAGCGTCACCGCCGAGACGCCCAGCGGCAGCATGAAAATCGGGTTGAGCCAGCGCGTCAGTTTGCCGGGGCGCGCCAGCGCTTTGGCGGCGGGAAAGCCCAGCGCCAGCGAAAGAATCACCGTTTGTGCGGCGAAATTCAGCGAGTTGAGCGCGGCCTGCAGCGGCGGCACATAAAAAAGCGAGTCGCGCCGGTTGATGAAAAGTTCACGGTAATAATCCAGCGTGAGCGCCTGCCCGGCAAAAGTGCGCTCGCCGCGCGCGGCTTCGAGGCGGGTGACGGAGCGCAGCGGCAGCGCCAGCAGCGGCAGGGCGAAAAACGTCAGCGTGACGAGCGCGCCGAGCAAAACCAGGGGCGTTTCGCGGCGGGCAATCCGCCCCGGGGTGGATTCGACTGGTTTGACGGGAGTCAGGCCGCGGCGCGCCTGGTCGCCATACAGGGCGGAAAATGCCAGGGTGAAGAAAATCTGAATCAGCGAGAGCAGCGCCGCCAGCGGCAAATTCAAAAACTGCGTGGCCTGTGCCGCAATTTCCACTTCCAGCGTGGAAAATTTCGGCCCGCCCAACAGCAAGATGACGCCGTAACTGGTGAAATCGAACAGGAAAACCAGCGCGGCGGCGGTCAACAGGGCGGGACGCAGCAGCGGCAGGGTGACGCGCAGCCAGGCGCGCAGCGGGCTGTCGCCCAGGGTACGGGCGGCCTGCGTCAGGCGCGGGTCGAGGGTTTCGAGCGCGCCGCCCACCAACCGGATGACGATGGTGGTGTTGTAGAAAACGTGGGCAGTCAGGATGGCGGTGAGCGTGCCGAGAAAATTCAGCGGCGGGGTGGGCAGGCTAAAGATGCGCATCGCCAGCAAATTGAGCCAGCCGCGCGGCCCCAGTAGGGCGCTGAAACCGGCGGCGACGACCACAGTCGGCAGGATGAACGGGATGGCCGTCAGCGCGCGCAGGGCGTTTTGGCCGGGGAAGCGATAGCGCGCAAAGAAAACCGCCAGCGGTAGGCCGAGCGCCACCGTCAGCAGGGTGGAAAGCGCGGCCTGGTAAGTGGTGAAGCCGGTGACGGCGGCGGCGCGGCGCAGCTGGTCGGCGCTGAGGGAGGCGAAATCGGCGCTGTAGGCGAGGATGCGCCCCAGCGGGAAGAAAAAGAGGAGCGCCAGGAAAATCAGCGCGGGGAGCAGCAGGAACAGCCGGTTTCGCATGAGGAATTACGCTTGCGCGTTGCTATGATTTTGGAGACATGACTGCTCAGGTTTGTTGTTTTTTTACCCGTTTCGGCGGGCTGAAGCCCTGCCTCAACACAAAAAAGCCCTTCGGACTGTCCAAATGAGTCGGCTTTAGCCGACTTCCATGACTTGAGACAGGGATTTATCCCGCCGAGCTATGCCAACATACCTGATGGCTGAGTAATTACTTGGAGACAAATTTTGGGACGGCACGGAGCGCGGCGGAGTGCAAAATCTCCTGATTTTGCGCGAAAGTCGGGAGACTTTCGACTCCTGCAATCTCTGAAATGAATATCGCGTGACGGGTTATTAGCGCAAAACAGTTTGCGTGAAGGCTTCAATCCAGGCGTCACGCTGGGCGGCGATGGTTTCGGCGGGCAGCGTCAGCGGGGCGGGCGCGGTTTGGGCATATTTGGCGAAGGCTTCGGGCAGTTGCGCGGCGGGGTTGACCGGATAGACGAACATTTGGCCGGGCATATCCTGCTGGAAGGGAACATCCAGCACAAAATCTACAAATTTTTCGGCCAGGGCGCGGTTTTGTGTGCCTTTCAGGATGCCGACGAACTCAATTTGGCGGAAACAGCCGTCGAGCAGAGAGGCGGTCGGGGCGTCGGTCAGCGGTTCGGAGGCGAAAATCACCTCGGCGGCGGGGCTGGAAGCGTAGGAGACAACCATCGGCTGCGGGCCTTTGCCGGACGAGGCGGAAAAGTTGGTGTAGTAGGCGGTATCCCAGCCATCCACCACCGTCACACCGTTGGCGCGCAGGGCTTGCCAGTAGTCAAGGTAGCCGGTTTCGCCATATTTGGCAACCGTCGCCAGCAAAAAAGCCAGGCCGGGCGAGGAAGTGGCGGGATTCTCGACGACGAGCAAGTCTTTATATTCTGGCCGGGTCAGGTCGTCGAGCGAGGCGGGTGGGGTGAGGGCTTTCGCGGCAAACCAGGCTTTGTCGTAGTTGATGCAGACGTCGCCAAAATCGGCGGGCAGGGCGCGGTTTTGCGGGTCGAGTTTCAATTCGGCGGAGATTTGCGCCAGGGCCGGGGCGTTGTACGGCTCAAAAATATCTGCGTCGAGCGCGCGCGAAAGGAAGGTGTTGTCCACGCCGAAAAAGACATCCGCCAGCGGCGCGTCTTTGGTGAGGATGGCTTTGTTGAGCGCCGCGCCCGCGTCACCGGATTTGATGAAACTGACCTTGACCTGATTGGCCTGCTCAAAAGCCTGAATGAGCGAATCGCTGACGGCGAAGGAATCGTGCGTCATGACAATCAGCGTGGCCGGTTCGGCGGGCGGGGTGGCCGTCACTTGCGGAGCGCAGGCCGAAAGCAAGACACTGAGCAAAAGCAGAAAAGCGAAAAATGGTTTCATGGAAACTCCTTTTGGAAATGATGAATGATGAATGATGAATGATGAATGCGAAAATTTACTTTTTCCGCTGGTGAACGCAGAGCAGCAAACCGCTTTTGACGTAGATTTTGGCGGTTTCGGCCAGCATTTCATTGCTGATTCCGCGCGTGCGCTGCGGGGACAAACTTTCCTGATGCAGCAGGTAGCACAGGCCATCGGTTGTGATGCCGTCCACCGTGCCGCCCCAGGGAATGAGTGAAACTGTGTCGCCGGGCTGGCCGGTCACTTCACCGAGTTCGTCAATGAAAAAGGCTTCCGTTTCGCCGTCATCCAGGCGCGCCCCGGCGCGGATGCATTCCGCCGCCGAAAGCAGCGCCAGGTTGCCGAGGGTCTGATCCAGCCGCCCGCCGAGCGCGCCCAGAATCAAAATGGGTGAATAGCCAACTTTCAGCGCGTGCTGCAGGGCCAATTCCAGGTCAGTTTCATCTTTGGAAGTGGGGTAGCGCAGCATGTGAACGCCCATATCGGTGAAAATGCGCACTTCCACGTCGGAGAGCGAGTCAAAATCGCCCAGAATGACAGAGGGAATCAGGCCGAGTTTGAGGGCGTGACGCGCGCCGCCATCTGCGGCAATCAGCGCATCATCGGGCGCAATCAGCAGGCGCGCTGCGCCCGGGTTGGGCAGGTCGCCATTGGCAAAAATCACAGCACGGGTCATGACAAAACCTCCTGAAAACAAAAAACATCTTCCGGCGCGGAAGATGTGAAAGGTGAAACCAACCATCCCTCCGCCGGTACTAACCGGTTCAGGTTCTGCGGGTCGAGCGGCAACGCTCCTCTCAGCCGGCAAGCGGCTCCCCGTTCAATTGTGGGCGTAATTATACCCGTTTTAGCGCACGCGGCGCTTCCACTCTTCCTTCAACTGCAAATCGCGCGGGCTTTCGCCAGAGTCAAGGGCAAAAAAGTCGGTCAGCAGGCTATTGAAGCGAGCCGTATCTTCCAGCATGGGAAAATGTCCCAGGCCTTCAAGGATGAGCAGGTGCAACATGGAGGACGTCAGCGCCGGGTCAAGCGGCGGGATACTGATAGCGGGATCATTCTGACCGTAGACCATCAGGCAGGCGCTGTTCATGCCGAGCAGTTTTTCGGCGATGTTGAACCAGTCAGGGTCGTTGAAAGAGGCTGCAATCGCCGTCGGATCGGCTTTGACGGCGTCAGCGCGAGCGGGTTCCGTTTCGGGAGTTTTTCCACCCAGCCAATCAGCCAGCGCAGGAAGAGAATCAGAGCGCAGGCGCGGATTAACGCCCGCCAGGTCTACCGGCACATCTACTGCCATAATACGGTCTACCACGTTAGGGTGGCGCAGAGCGTAAAGCAGGCCAACCAGGCCGCCCAAACCATGTCCAACCAGAGCAACTTTCCCCATGCCAAGTTCCTGCAAGAACTGGTCAACCATGGCGGTTTGTTTTTCGAGGGAGTAGTTGGCGGGTTCACGGGCGGTATCGCCAAAACCCCACATGTCTATGGCATATGCGCGAAAGTTCATGCCGACGCTTTGCAACGCGGGAATCCAGTATCGCCACGAGCCAACCCAGCCGTGCAAAAAGATGACCGGGCGTCCGCGCCCAATCACCTCGTAGTGAACGATACCGCCGTCAAGAAGAATCGCACTCATTTCAACCAGTTGAACAAAAGTTTATTTTCCAAATTTTGCCAAAATTTCTTTTACACGCGCGGCCAATTGATCGGGCGCAAACGGCTTCAGCAGGTAATCTTCTGCGCCAACCGCCATCCCTTGCTCAATTTCGGATTCCTGGCCTTTGGCAGAGAGGAAAACGACCGGCGTGGAGGCGATTTCCGGCTCCGCTTTAATTTTTTTACAGGCTTCGTAGCCGGTCATTTTGGGCATGCGCACATCAAACATCGCCAGGTCGGGTTTTTCGCGCTTAACCAGTTCATAGCCTTCTTCGCCATTTGCCCCGGCAACAACCTCATGCCCGGCAAAACGCAGGGTAAAGGCGATTAATTCTCGAATGTCGGGTTCATCTTCCGCAATGACAATCTTTGCCATTCCAACTCCTACTCAGATTTTTCCACGGGTAAGGTAAAGGAGAATGTGCTTCCCTGACCAGGGATGCCCGCGCTGGTCATCCAGATTTTGCCACGGTGCATCTCCACCAGTTGTTTCACGATGGGCAGGCCCAAGCCAGTGCCAGGGGTCGCCAAAACTAACGGATCTTCACCCCGGAAGAAGCGGTCAAAAACACGCTCCTGATTTTCCGGCGCAACGCCAATGCCAGAATCCTGTACGTCCACACGCACAGAGTCGTTTTCGCGGCGCATACGAATGGTGATGTGGCCGTTTTCTGGGGTGTAGTTGTAAGCGTTATCAACCAGGTTATTAATAATCTGCTGAACACGTTCGGCATCGCCCAGTACGCGCGGCAATTTTGGTTCAGCATCAAGCGTAACCGTCATCGGTTTGTTTTCTTCCTGTGAGCGACGAGTCATATCCGCCACGACATTTTCGGCGGCCTCGCACAAATCCACCGATTGGTAGGAAAGCGTCACACGCCCGGCTTCGATGCGGGAAATATCCAGCAGGTCGTTGACCAAAATGTTGAGACGTTCAGTATTACTTTTGACAATATCGAGGAAGTGGCGTTGATTTTCACTGACCGCGCCCGCTGCGCCCATCAGCAGCACATCAACATAACCGCGAATGGAAGTCATGGGCGTGCGCAATTCGTGGCTGACGGTGGCAACAAACTCTGACTTAAGGCGGTCTACTTCCACTTCGTGGGTAATGTCACGGAAGATGGAAACAGTGCCAAGAAATTCCTTTTGCCAGATAACCGGCGCCAGGTGAACCAGTACCACGCGGCCATTTTCCAGGTTAATTTGTTCTGCAAAGGTTTCTCCGGCGCGTTCCGACGAGGCGTCCCCCGACCAGGAACGCACGGTTTCGATCCAGGTTTGTGAGCTTTTGCCAAATAAACCAGAGAAATTTTCAACCGGTTGGCCTTCAATTTGTTCTAGCGTCAGCCCAAGGATAGATTCAACTGAGTTGTTAACAAAACTGACGATGTTGGCCGGGTCGGTGACCAACACGCCATCGGCCACAGCCTCGAGAATAGCGGTCTGGCGGCTGGCTTCCATCTGCTGATTGCGTAACATGGTGCCAAGGCGTTCAGCCTGGTCGCGGATGAGTTGATAGAGTTGGGCGTTGCTGATGGCAATTGCCACCTGTGCGCCAATGGCCTTGACCATTTCAAGCGCGTCGGCGCTGAAGAAGCCCACCTTGCGGTGGAAAACCATAATCGAGCCAATCACATCTTCACCCGCCATCAGCGGCGAGACAATTGCGCTGCGGTGTTGCTGGGAACTGTTTTGCGAGACCACCCAGCGCGGGTCGCTGTACAAATCTTCCACCAAAACTGGCTGACGGTGCTTGACCACCCAACCAGCCAGGCCTTCGCCCACTTTTAGTTTGAAATTACTATTCTGTACCAGAGACGCTTGTTCATCTTCGCCGGTGGCGTAGCCATAGCCGGCGCGATAATGCAACATATTATCTTCAGGGTGCAGAAGCATGATGGTGCCCTGTTCCGCGCCCAAAGCATCGTTCAGGAGCGCCAGCGTGCGCCCTAACGCGCGGTCGAGATCGAGGCTGGCCGAAACTTCGGTCAAAATTCGCAAAAGGGTTTCAGTATTGCGCTGTTCGTGCGCCAGTTCAGCGGTACGGTCTACCACGCGTTGTTCGAGGGTGGCGGCCAATTGCTGGGTTTCGCTAAACAAACGGCCATTCAGAATGGCAACGGAGGCCTGGTTCGCCAACGTACCCAAAATTTGCAAATCGGCATCGGCGTAGGCATTAAACTGATAACTCTGTGCAGAAAGTACGCCAATCACTTTGCTGCCCGAAAGCATTGGAACAGCAATAATGGAATGCGGCGTACCTTTTTCGCCAATTGTCACGCCGCCGCGCAGATCTGCTTCGGCAGCGTCCATTGTCATCAGGGGTTGGCCGGTGGCAATGACGCTGCCGCTAAGCCCCTGCCCGAGCGACAAACGCACACCGCTGATACGCTGGCCCATGTCCATCACATAAGCCGCGTCAATATCACCCTGGTTTTCATCCAAAATCGCCACAATAAACGCGTCAACCGGCATCAGTTTACGAATTGCTTCCTGGATGGAAACGTAAATTTGTTCCGGGTCTAACTTGGCGTTGATTTCTGCTGAGACCTGATTCAAAATTCCCAGACGTTCCGCAGTTGCCAATGTGGATTGATACAAATCGGCGTTTTCAAGAGCGATACCGGCCTGGTTTCCAAGCGTACGTGTCAGTTCAATTTCAGTGGAGGAGAAGCGGCGCGGGAGGGCGCTCTGCACCAAAATAGCGTAGATGTTCCGGCTGGTGGAAATCGGCAACGCGAGCAGGGCGCGTGCCTGGGGCATGAATTCCGTTAAAGAGGCCAGGTCTGCCTGCGTGGTGATGTCTTCCGCCGTATACACCGTCTGCGACTGGCGCAGATGTTCCAACATCGGTGAACCCGGCAAGGTGCGGTAGATGGCAGGCTGGTCGGTTTCATCGGGTAAAACACTCAACAGAGAGTTCTTGCCGTTACGGTCAAGCAAAATCAGCATGGCGCGCTCTGCCGACAAGGCGCGCATCAACTGATTGGCAGTCAGATGCAAAACCTGGTCCGTATTCAGCGAGGCGCTCAGGTCAAATGAGAATTGGTTGAGCAATGCCAGGCGTTGTGAACGTTCGTCCAGTTCAGCGGCGCGGCGCAGACTTTCTTCAAAGAGATTGGCATTTTCAAGCGCTACCGCTGCCTGGCTGGCAAAAGTGGCCGCCAATTGCACTTGTTCGCGGCTATAGAAGTTGGCTTCCTGTTTCTCAACGGCGATCACACCAATCACTTCGCCTTTGGCAATCAGCGGAACGCCCAGCCAGGAGAGGTGGGTGGCCTCTACCAGTGTGGGGAAACGCTGGTCGGAGCGCACATCGCCAACCGAAATCGCCTGACCAGAACGGGTCATTTCTTTCAGTAGAACACTGTCGTCCACATCCACCGAGATGCCTTTGCGGTCTTCGTCATCGGCAAAACCGCTGGCTTCTGCCACAATCATGCGGTTTTCCTGGCGCAGCCAAAGGATGGCTGTATCGTAGGCAATCACGGCTTTCAGACGATCAAGCAGGGAGGCAATTAATTCCTCGCGTTTGAGCGATGAACTGATGGTGGATGCGACCGCGTTAAGCGCCTGCAACTGTCCGGCGCGCTCCTGGGTGGCCTGAACAAGGCGTACATTTTCGAGCGAGAGCGCAACCTGCTGGGTGAGGGAGAGCAGAATGGCTTCGTCATCGGCGCGAAAAGCCGCCACCGCGTTGAAATTATCCAGCACGACGATGCCCAAATTGCGCTGACTGGTCTGAATGGGAATTAAGATGCTGGAAACGGGCAAGCGCCCACCAGTGGCCTTGCGGTATTTGAGTAATTGTTCGGCAGGCAGGTTGTAATCAGCGGCGAAATTAATCTCATCCACCCGGCGCGGCTGGCGCTCTTCAAACACGCGTCCCGGCAAGCCTTCGCCCATCCGGTAAGGGATGGAAAGGATATTTTCGTTATCTGCATAGCTGGAGGCGGCCTGTGGCAAAAGGGCTTCTTCGCGCGCGTCCCACAACAAGACAAAACCGGCATGGGCGGCATTGACCACGCGCAAGGCGCTTTCCAGCAGGGTCTGTAAAATCTCGGTCGGGTTGAGGCCGCTCAAGCGGCGGCTGAAATCCAACAGCAGGTTGACTTCTTCCAAACGCTGACGGGTCTCGCTTAGCAGGCTGATATTTTGCAGAATAATCGAGACCTGACGGCTAATTTGAAAATAGACCTGGCGGTCATCGGACGAAAGCGTGGGCATGGCTTCAGTATCCACTGCCAGCACCGCCGCAATCGGATGATTGTTGATGACAACTGGAATGGCAATGAACGATCTCGCTTTGATAGCGGTCAAAAAAGGCGTATCATGCCATGTTTCGTCTTCATCCACATTGGCCGAGATGATGGTTTCACCGCCCTGCAGGCAGGTGCGCAGCGGGTTGCGCTGGCCGAACATGGCGTCTGGGTTGGCGCCGCGCGGCAAACTCCCCAACATGTGAATAATGCGCGGGCCTTCGGGCGTTTCCTTGGCGACCAGCGCGACAGTCATATCAAAACTGGCAAGAATTTGTTGCCCAAGGGTGAGCAGCGCCGAAGAAGCGTCCACCTGGCGGCTGATGGCTTCTGTCAACTGCAATCCGGCGCGGATGTGCATTCCACGCTGATTGAGGTCGCTGATGGAAATAGTTTGTTCCAGATCTTTGTGCAGGAGCATGGGTAAACTACGCTGGCTGAAGCCGACCAGGCTCTTTTGGCGGTCTACTTCCATGTTGAGCAAGTCCATATCACCGTGCAAAGCGCTCAACCGCTGACCACCAGCAATGGTCAACGCGGCCTGCAAGGCAAGCCCTTCCAGTAACTCCAGGGTGATGCGGTCGGGACGTTGTCCATCGCGGGGCGCGTCCACGCTAATCAACCCTAACGGGGAGTCGTTTCGGTCGTAAATTGGAATGACAAGCATGTCATCGGGATTCCAAGAGTTCGGGGCTTCGCTCGTCGAAGACGTGACCGTAATCATTTGAACTTCACTTGGCACCAAAGGCATCTGGTCATTGGGGATGAAGAACAAGTCACCAATTTCAAACTGAGGTTTCAGCAATTGCGCCACAGATGCCCAGGGTTGCTGGTGCGCCTGCAAAGTAGCAAAAGTTTCGGGGCTAATGCCCGCGCCAACCACACGGCGCAACAACCCGGTCTGAGGTTCCAGCAAACTAATCAGCACAATCTGAAACGGGGTTGCGCGCTGAATGCCCCGGGCAATCGCCTGCAAAGCGTTTTCCAGTTCCGATTCTGCCCGCAGGCTGCGCGAGGTTTCAAATAATTGGTTAAGCGCTTCAACGCGACGCCGCATCGTTTCGACACGATGTTGCTGCTCACGATAACGCACTGTATTTCCTACCGCCAGCGCGGCCTGCACCGCAACCGCGCGGACGGCAGACTGAATGTCATCGGTAAAGCAAGCCGGGTTAGCGCTGTGCAGTTCGATCAGGCCGAAAGTGTTTTCCTGGTAAAAAACGGGCATCAACAAGGTTGCTTTGACACCATCGTGCGGCAGCTCCTGGTTAAAATCGGTCCACAACAACGGGGCGTGGGACTCAATGGCGCGTGTTGCGCGTTTGGTCATGCCTCCGGTCATCGCATGCCCAAAAAACATACTCACCTGGCGTTCGGCGGTTGACGCCAGGTGTTCTTCAAACAAGAAAGCTGATCCACAATCAGCGCCTGAGATTTTCAAAACTTCATCGTAGAGAATCCGCAACTGCTCACGTAAGTCGGTGGTGGTATTGAGCTCACGCGCCACTCGAATAATGCTGGTCGTCTGGTCAGTCTGAGGATGTGAAATCTCAGCCCCAGAGCTGCCGCCGTGGCGAGCGTTTTCGATGGCAACCGCCAACTGGCTGGCAATGGTAGAGGCAACTTGCAGGTCATAATTGTTAAACAAATCTGGGGCGCAGGCGCTGAACATCATTTCGCCAATCCCTTGCCCGTGCGCCACCAGCGGAACGTTGATACTAGATTCGACCTTCAGCCGGCGGATAAAAGCCCGGTACATCGGTAAGACGCGCCGATCGCTGGAAAGGTTGCCAGAAAGGAAGGGGCGTTGACTACCGGCGACTGTCAGGTGAAAAAGCGCCGGTCTGATATCCAACCGCGCAATTTCATCATTTTCGTTTGCTTCCACGCCATAAATGGACGGGAGATGCGCGCGCAAGGTGCCTTCCTCCTCGTCCAGCAAAAAGAGCGAAGCAAAATCTGCCTGGAGCAGACGGGCTGACTCATTGACAGAGTAATGTAGGATTTCATCCAGAGATGCGTTGGAACTTACCAGATTGGCAATCCGACGGAGTGACTCGGCGCGTTGGTTGCGCTGACGCGCCTGTTGCACCAGCAAGGCATTGTCAATGATGGCCGCCGCCTGGCTGGTAACCAAATTCAACAGGCGTAATTCATCAGGGGCAAGCGCAATGTTTCCATGTTTGTGGTTGGAGAGTTGTAAAAATCCCAGAAATCGCCCGGCAGAAACCAGCGGCGAGAGGGTGGTATCGCGCATACTGGCGGCCTGCGACAGGTCCTGCAATCCCAACTCAGCCCACACCGGGTCTTGCGAAGCGTCCAGACTGGTGACAAGTTCCTGACTAAAAATGCGCTTCTCTGCCGAACTGTTGGCGGGTACAGTGATGCGGTAAATGCCCACGAACTGGCTGGAAAGCCCTTCAAAGGGGTCCTGCGCATCCAGCGTACGGCGCTGTTCATCGTAAAGCAAAAAGCCCAGAATATTGACATCAAAAAGGGATGCAATGCCCGCAACCAGGCCGGGAAAAAGTTCTTTGATATCACGCAACGTGCCAACCGTTTGCGAAAGATTGGTTAACCCAAGCAATTGAGATGTCCAGCGTTGCTGGTCTTCGTAGGTCAAGGCATTGCGAATGGCGATGGCCGCCTGCGCACTAACCATGCGCAGCAAGCGCAAATCATCTTCGGCAAAACCATTCACCGGGATAACACCCACCTCAAGCAATCCAACCATATCGCCAGCGCTGATTAATGGCAAGCCAATGTAGGAACCCATTGGAGCCAGACGACCGGCTTTCGGGTCAAAACGCGCCAATGCCGGAACGCGGGTATCCGGAAGAAAAAGCTCACGTTTTTCTTTAATCAAAAAAGTCTCATATTCGCCAAACTGGCTGTCAGAGCTGGGTTGCAAAGTGCGCGTTGAACCCGCCGGTCCGACCAGGCTATACGGTGTAAATACCCCCCCCGCAGCATTTCGTACTTTTACTTCGATAAAATCAACTGGAACAAGCTGTTCGATGTGAGTCAGTGTTGTTTCCAACGTCGCTTCAAGGTTGAGATTGGAGGCAACTTCTCTGCCGAATTCAGCAATCGTTTGCAACGTAGCAGATGAAAACGTATCCCCTTCAGACGGTGACATCGCGCCGCCGGCGGCGCGAATCGTCACCAAAATAGAGGGATTGGCGCCTGGGATGTTGTAAGAAGTGGCATCTACCAAACTGCCATTAATGGAAAAACGCGCCTGACCTTCAGCCGCGCAGATTTCAAAGAAAACTTCTCCGGGGCGCACCCGTCGACTCATACGCTCAATGCCCGGATATTCCCCCTCCGATAGGTCAAACCACTCGCGCGCAATCTCGTTTAAGAAGGAAACTCGTCCCCCCGCCTGAACCACCAAAATTGCGTCCTGATGGCTTTTAACCTTAACAAAGGACTGGGGCGTCATCTCCCGCAAAGCGGGTCGCACGCGAGGAACAATTCGCAAAAGCGACCAGGCCAGCAAGATAAACGCCAGTCCAAAGAGCAGAAAGCCAGTGCCGATGGCAAGCGGTTGCCCAAGCATGAACGATCTTTATCCTTTTGGGGCGTTCCCCACATCCTGACGACGCGCTTCGGCGGCCATTTCGGTAATTTCCCGAATATCGGCAAACGATTGCTGCGCAGGGGCAACAATGCCAACCGCCAGAGACATTAGTGGGAATTTTTCAGTTTGTCCTTCAGCGTTAAGAACCATGATGAAGCCCTGCTGACGGTCCATGAAGTTGTAGTGCGTCTGCACTTCTTCGGCAAAGCGGTCTTTCAGGCGTTGACGAATAGCAGCAGCGGTGGCCTCGGTGGTGATGATGATGAAGTTGTCATCCCCGGCGTGCCCAATAAAATCGCCTGAAGTACCAATCTCATCCAACACTTCACCAATCAGCATTCCAGCAAAGCGCAAAACATCGTCGCCCGCAACAAAACCATAAACATCTTTAAAGGCAACAAAGTTGTTGATGCGCAAATCGAGGAATGCCCAGCCTTTTTCACGGATAATTTTGCGCAGCTGTTCCTCGATGAGGCGTCCTGCTGGCAGGCCGGAACGCGGGTCTGTCAGGCTTTCACGCTCCGAGCGGCGGATGGCGCCCTGAACGCGCAGTTTCAATTCTTCAATGTCAAAAGGTTTGGTGATGTAATCATCCGCGCCCAGTTCCAATCCTTGCAAGCGGTCACTGCGCTCATCTTTCTGTGTGAGGAAGATGACCGGGATATGGCTGGTGCGCGTGCTAGTACGCAGATTGCGGCAGACTTCATAGCCATCAATATCCGGCAGCATGATATCCAGCACAATCAGATGAGGCAACACCTGACGGGTTTTTTCCAGCGCTTCTGATCCGCGCATGGCGACATCCACCTCGTAGCCCAAGCCGGTGAAGTAAATTTTTAGCATGTTGGAGATGTCTACATCATCTTCGGTAATCAACAGACGGGCTTTTCCCATAACGAGCCTCCAAAAAATTTAGCGTCGCTTGCTGGCGAGCGCCTTGCGACGTACAACGTCGATTTGTTCCGCTGTGACTTCGCGCTCAAAAGAACGGAAGCCGCTAAGACGAAAACCGTGCCGGGTGGCGATTTCGGTAATTTCATCCACCCGGGTGCGGGAAATCTCTTTTCCAAGGGTGTAATCTTCAAAACGGCCTTCCAGTGTCAGGGCTATGGTTTCGGCCATGCAAGCATAGGCCTTGCCTTCTGGAAAGCCAAAATTGAAATGAAAATCAACACAGCCTGGCACATCCACCATGCCGCCATCAATCACAAGTATATCGTCTCGCGCAGCAGCCACCATTGCAGAAACATCACGAGGGCGGGCGACATCACAGACAACACTACCCGGCTGAAGATTCTCAGGGCGGATGACGTCGTGGACGGCGCTGGTAACGGTCAAAACCAGTTGCGCCTGCGAAAGCACATCCATGTCTGCGCTGATGCGCAAGCGCGCGCGGCAATGTGGTTGCCATTGTTCGCGCAAGGCTGCCAACATTTCAATGTTGCGACCTATTAAGTATAACTCACCTACGGCATCTGCGAGAAGTTCTGCACAAACTCTTCCAATTGCTCCGGTAGCGCCAACGACGGCGGCAGTTGCCGATTCGAGCGGAATTTCCATTTGGTGGGCGGCCTCGCGTATCGCTTGAACCGCCATCGAAACGGTGTAGGCGTCGCCGGTGGTAACGGGAACATTCAGTGCGCGGGCAATGGTCAGTCCGGCATCACCCACAACCGAGGTGAAAGCTCCCAATCCAAGCATTTGCGCGCCCAGGCGTTCTGCCATTCGCCCGGTCTGGATGATTTTGCGGTAAACCATCGGCTCTGGCAATTCTAACATGCGCCGCGGGGTGAACGGGCAAGCCACAAACCAACCTTTGATTTCCTTGCCAGTAGATGCAGATGTAATTCCAGTGATTTCAGAAATGTAAACTGGCGGGAAAAAGGTTGAAAAAAAGTTGATCTGATTTTCGCTAAAAATTTTTCCTAACAGTGGATATTTTCGGCTGACATCTCGCTTGGGGTCAATTGGATGAATAATGAAGGCAAAAGTGTCCATGAATTACCATGAGTCAGACTCGGGCTGTTGAGGACGGTACAGCACCGTATGTTGACTGGCATTTTTGAGTTTGTGATGGTCGCTATCGGCAAATTTAACATCGCGGTCAACTACACGACGTTCGCGCGAGGCGGCCAGAACGACATCTGATTCTATTGTGCGCGCTGGGAAGATAATCATGCCCGCGCCAATGCGGCAGTTGTGTCCGACACAACCTCCCAGTACCGGGCGGTTGGAATTTTTCAACTGGTCGTTGCCATCGAGCGCACGAATGGGGGCCGGGATTAAATTATAGTCAGTGAAGGTTGAGCCTGCTCCCAAAAATGTGTTGCGCCCGATCACGCACATTTGCAGGCAGGTATTTTGCGCCACCATCGAATTTTCCATGATGGTGGTCATAAATAAGGCGGCGCGGAAGGGCAGAAAAGTACCATCGCCCACCACTGAAAGCATCAGTTGACAGCCTTGCGAAACATTGACATCATTGCCGATAATACAGTTTTCAATCACCGCGCCGGCGCCAACGGTGACGTTATCGCCAATGGTGGTCGGGCCATGAATGATGGCGTGCGGGTCAATGACGCAGTTTTTGCCGATGGTGACCAGTTCAGAACATTCCAACACCTGACGACCCTCATAAACGGCTTTGCCAAGTACTTTAAGTTTGAAAGCCAAGTCGTTATTGAGTTGTAGTTCAACCCGGTTGGCGCGTTTAAAGAGGCCAAAAACAACGTCGGCAATGAAAATATGCGTCCAGCAATCAATGGACATCATGGCACGCTGGGGTACATGAAAGATCAGGTTGCCACGCTGACCAGCCATATAGGATGGGACGTGATAGTAGCCGACTTCGCGCGACTGTAAATCAACCACCAACGGTTCAGGGTCGGCCACCGGGCCTTCAGGGTAATACCACAAATCAGCCAGGTACAGGTTTCCAGCTGGGGTGTAAGATGTGGAAAGTGGCAGGGCGTGTTCACGGAAAGCGGGGTCATCCAGCGCAAAAGCAGCGCGTACCGGGCGGTTCTTGCGCAAAGCGGTTTCCATAAAAGCGCGGATGTAAGGGGGGTCGAAGAAGAGATTGTCGCGGTAGACAATCATTGGCTCATGCGAAATCGGCATACGCGCATTGGCAGGTACTTCCTGCTCGCGCGAGGTATACGGCGCCAGAGCGTCACGCTGCAATAGCCAGAGCGGAGTGTTTTGAATTCGCAAGTCACGCGCGCGCTCATTGAATGGGGAGAGTTTTTTTTGCGCCTGAAGGATTATTTTTAGCATGGCTCAGCCTCCCAGGGGATTTTTTTCAATGAGAATGGCGCAATCAGTATCGCCACGAGCGTGACAGGCAATTTCCTCCACATGGAAGAGTTTGCCGCCGCTGACCCAGTAGAGCGATTCTTGCAACAATCCTACCGCCAGGTGGCAAACGGGGGCTTCAGCGTGGCGCTCCCAGCAGAGCGGACAACGCTCAATATGCCAGAGTATCTGGCTGGAGGTTTCTTCCAGGCGCACGCGCTGGTCGCTGATTTTATTAAACAAGCCAGAAAATGCGCTTGCGCCCATTTTCAATTTCGTCTGAAGCGGGAGCAAGCGGAAAGCGGCATCGGCCACCCCAAGATGAGTCCCAAATTCGCGCAAGCCGCCCAAAAAGCAGGCGCGCCCAATACGCAAAGACAGCCCCCGTCCACCACGGGGGCCGTAAAGTTCTTCCAGGGCAAATTGAAGCCGCGAAACGGTGGAAAAAGGGAACTCCAACGCCTGTGTCAGAGGCGGAAGGGATTCAAATTGACGTTGTTCCCCAGCCAGGTTGAGGACGGTTGTTAGGGCGGCATCCCCCAAAATCTCCTCCATCGCCAGGAGGAGAATACGCCCCATGCGGTTTGGGTAGAAAAACTCTGGGTTCGGAGTATTCATCAGGCTGTCGTCTCGTCTGGGGCGTCGAGAAATTCCTTGAGCGTTTGCGTAAATTCCTGCGGGGTATCAAGCATGACAAAGTGTTGCGCCCGCGCCCAGCGTACCACTTTGGCTTGTGGAACGCCTTGCACGAGGGGCTGCCACTGTCGCGGGTTAACGATGTTGTCGCGGTCGCCGTACATGCCCATAACCGGCACTTTGATTTGTGAAAGCATGGGGCGCAAGTCGGTGCGGCGCAGAGATGCAATGCTGCGCAAGAAGGATTCAATTGTGGTGCTGGTCAAGTCTCGATCCATCATTTTCGGAAAGCTGGGGTCAGAACAAATGAACGGAGAAGCAACTTTCATGGCGGCGCGGAAGCCCCACATCATATTGAAGAGAAAGAAGGCAATGAAACGGTATCCGGCTAATTTGAGGGGAAATGCCAGTGATGAGCCAACGATGGGTGAGCCAACAACGATGACTTTACGCGCGCGTTGCGGGTACTGAATTGCAACTGCCAGACTGACAGTGCCGCCCATGCTGTGCCCAACCAGCGGCGCCTGAGCAATGCCAAGACGATCCATGAATTGGTCTACCAGACCAACAAAATCCTGCACAGCATAAGTATCGCGCTTCTTTCCTGATTCGCCAAACCCCCAAAAATCCAACGCATAGGTGCGATAATAACGGCCCAAATAGGCCATTGTCTCTTGCCAGAGGCCCCACGAGCCCAGCCAGCCATGTAACAAAATTACTGGTCGTCCGCGCCCGTAGACCTCATAATGGACGATACCTTGATCGGTAGTGATTGATGACACGGTTGCATTCTATGAAAAGTTATTTTTCGCTGGTTTCCATTTCTGCCAGAATGCTGTATAGCAATTCAAGCAGAACGTTTTTCACTGTATTTTTATCGGTGGCAACGCAGGGGAGCAGTTTGACTTTTGAATCAAGGCGCAAGGCGTGACGCATATCTTCCAATTCCCAGGCTTCACTGGCATCCTGTTTGTTGGCAGCAACCACGTAGGGCGTGGGCGCATACGCGCGAAAGGTTTCAAGGATGGAGCGCGCTTCACGGAAAGTTTCCGGTCGGGTGCTGTCCACCATGACAATAAAGCCTAGCATTCCTTCGGAGAGAATCTCCCACATGAAGTCAAAGCGCTTCTGGCCGGGAGTGCCAAAGAGATACAGCACCAGGTCTTCATCCACGGTAATACGCCCAAAATCCATGGCTACCGTTGTTGCTTGTTTAACCGTGCGTTCCGAGTCGCCAGTAATTTTGCGCTCCGTCGAAACGACATCTATTTCGCTGACAGAACGAATAAACTCCGTTTTGCCAGCGCTGAAGGGACCTGTTACCACCATTTTGACCGTTTGCATAATATCTCACCCTCGAAAGACAAGGATAAATGAATGTTGAAGCATCAGGATGAACATTAAAAACTAACTAGCTAGATGGAACGAATCCGCGAAATTAAGCGATTCACTAGCGATTTTTGCTCTTCTTTGTTCTGAGCAGGCATGGCCGCCGCGCGAGCTTTCTCGACTGCGGCGGGAACATTTTCAATGCGGACAACTTCAACCAGCCCGGCCTGAAGCAGGCCGTAGATGATGCGGCGGATTTCCATGTCGTTCATTTTACAGGCCGCCGCAATTTGCTGAATGGTATTGCGCGGGCTGATGTATGAAACCACACGCCATTCTTCCACGCTCAGGTTCATTTTTTGCAGGTTTGCGCCAGGGCGCTCGGTGAAGCGCAACGCCATATCGAGGCTGGGAATTTCATCCTGCAACTGCTCAAACTCGCGCAACTGACGCGCGCCTTCGATAATGAGATTTTCCAAATCAAGCCGCACCGTGATACGGTCTTCCGGCGGCAGCATCTCGTTTTCAAAGTGAAAGGTACCCTCCACCCAGGCAAACAGGCGGCGAATAATATCGGTAAAATAGGCATGCAGGGCATTGAGAACATCTTCCTGCGTGAGATAGTTTGCATTAATAAGCGAAAGCCCCAGCTCCTTATCGCTCAGGCTGGAAGCGCGCATCTGAATTACACGCAACTGCCCGGTTGTCAGGCGATTAGCGCGATGCAGGATTGCGGCCAGACGGTTGTCTTCCTGACCGAGTTGAGCGTAAGCAAGTTTACCGTCACGAAAAGCAATCCTGGCAACTTCATTCGGTCCTTCCACAAGGAGAGTACCGGTTTTGTTTGCCAGGTTGATCAGGTTAAGTAATTGAGTGACAGTAAAATCGCGCAGGTTGCCCCGAAGAGCCATGAGCGACCTCATTGGAATGCCCACACGTCATGTGGGAAGGAATAATATCTCACGATTATACATGGTTGGGATGCTCACGTCAAACATTGCAAAGAAGTTGGAAGGAGTGCGGGAATTCGTGTAAATTATAATTACGGGGAAAATCAGAAAGCCCAAAGCCATGAATGCAACCTTTACGCTCCCATCCGCAAACGCCCGCGCAAGACGCCACAATCTTTTACTCTGCCTGGGGCTTGTACTCATCCTGCTCCTGGCAGGCTGCAACCCACCACCGCCGCCCCAAAAAGTCGAAATTGACCCGCTCTTCCGTGACTTTCACAGTTTGTATGGCGGAGAAGCGACGTTGGGACGGGCGTTAGGTCCGTCCTTTGTTGAAGAGGGTCTGCAATACCAAATTACCGAAAATGCCGTCTTGCGCTACGACCCCAGCGCGCCTATAGGCGAGAAATTTGGATTTGCGCCGACTGCCATAAGATTGGTAAACGCCGATGCGCCCCTGCCGATTTTAGATCAGCGAGGTGTCACATCCTTCAACGGACATGTTGTCTACGAAGAGTTTATGCCCAGCTTTGAGCGACTCGGCGGCCTGCGTTTTTTGGGCGACCCGCTGACAGAGGTGCGCGTCAATCGCGAGCAAAACCGGGTGGAACAATATTTTGAAAATTTGGGACTGTACCGCGCCTTAAGCGACCCACCCGGCACGGTCCATCTGCTTCCTTACGGGTTGATGGAATGCCATCAGCGCCAAAATAGCGCCGGTTGTGCGCCCGGACAATCCTTCGACGCCATGCCACAGAACTTGCCGCCCGAACCTTTTTTGGCGCTGACTGAACGTCTGGGCGACTCTTTTACCGGCAGCCCCCTTTCCCCCGTCTACCTGGCGTCAGACGGCAATTTGGAACAGATTTACGAAAACATCATCGTCACCGCGCCCCCCGACAACTTGCGCCTGATGAGCCTGCGCGCCCTGCCACAAATGGCAGGGGTTGCACCGCAAGCCCCGGCTGCGCCGCGCAACGAGCCCGGGTTTAGTTTCATTCCCCTGCGCGACGGATTGGGCTACAACGTTGCCACCGCCTTCATCGAGTATGTCGCCCGGCACGGAAGCAATGAAATCTCTGGCCCGCCAACCACCGAACTGTTTGAATTCACCGGTCTGCGCCGTCAGTGTTTCACCACTTACTGCCTCGACTTTGACCCCAGCGCGCCCATCGGCGCACAAATTCACCCTGCCGCGCTGGGATACGACTACCTGCGCGCGCGCACCGGCCTGACGCCCAACCTGCAGCTGCGCATTTGGGAGCAAAACGCCTATCTCGCCCCAGGCGAAACACAAATCATCAGCTTGCTAATTTACAACCAGACGCCGTCCCAACCGCTGAAAGATTTGCAGCCAACGCTCACCATCACTCTGCCAGATGGAAGCCAGCAAAAACTCACCTTTCCACCCACATCCGCCAGCGGCAGCAGCTACATCGAATGGAAGGGTAACAACCAAAAAGGCGGATACAGTTATCAGATTTGCGTTACCTGGCCGGGCGCGGAGCCAGCCTGCGCCAGCGAAGGCTGGCTGGTGAAATAAATCAGTGCGCCTCGGCAAAAACTTCCACCCGCCAAAGCGCATTCCCCAGGCTGTAGAGTTTCAACGAAAACGGCAGCGCCTGACCGGGCGCCGGCGCCGTTAGAAGTTCCACCCGCCGAAAGGCGGCCAATTCGCCGTCTCGATCGTACCCAACCGCCGCCAACCAGATTTGATTGGCGGCGGTTGCATTTTCTGGCAAAAAAACATACCCGGCGACAGACGCAGAACGCCCACGAAAATCCACTTGCGTAAACAGATTGCGCACAACCGGCGCGAGTGGCGCCGCCTGAACGGGCAAACGCAAAGCAGTAATAATTCGCATCTCAGCGCCGTACACACCCGTCGGCATCGGGCTAAAAAAAGCCGCCAACGGCAATGCCGCCCCGGGCGGCAGATTATCAAGCAACGCAAGCGCCGCCTGCGTCTGAATCGTCTGCCCGGTCGAATCGAGCAGACGCATTTGCCCGGTCAGCAAGGCAATGGTTTCGGCAGAAGGGTTGGAAACAAGCGCAAAACACCATACACCACCCGGCTGAGGAGAACAGCGCACCGGACTGACGGGAAGCGACACCGGCGTAGGTAATGCCTGCTGGCTGGCAACGGAAGGCGCGGGAATGAGAATTACCTGCCCGACAGGGAGCACTTGCGGTTGCAGGCCGGGATTAACGGTCAGAATTTCATCCACGCTCACGCTGTAACGCTCGGCCAGGGCGCTGATGGTTTCACCTGCCATGAGGACGTGCGCGAAAGGCGTCGCGCTGGGCAAAACACTGACCAGCGTGGGCGCGCGCAGGGTTGGAGCGTTTCTTGACGGCGTCAGGCCTGGCAGGAAGGGCGTCAAATTTGACGGCGAGTCGAGCCGAGGAGCATCTGTCCGGCGCGCGGAACAAGCCGAAAGGCCGAAAAGCAAGACAATCAGAAGCAGGCGACGGCTAAGGCAAATCATCTTTTTCATTATATCCCAGAGACTTGCCGCACCTTTGCGGCTGTGCTACACTTTAGGCATGGTTATGAACGACACACTTGAGCCCGAAATCTCGCCGGAGGAAATGAAATTCCGCACGGCAATGGATTTGGTGGAGCAGGGCAAACTGGCAGAAGCCCGCGACCTGCTGACCGATCTTTTGAAAACCAACCAGACCCGCGTGGAATACTGGGTCTGGTTGAGTGCGGCGATGGAGACGCCCAAAGAGCGGCTGTATTGCCTGCAAACCGCGTACCGGCTCGACCCAAACAGCGCCGCGGCGCGGCGCGGCCTGACGCTGATGGGCGCATTGCCGCCCGACGAGAGCAAACCGCCGTTTCCGATGCTTCATCCGCGCCCATGGGAAAGCAAGGTAAAACTGAGCGATGACGCCCCACGTCAGACGGGTTTTAAGGCGCTGGTGGGCAATCCAATTTTCCGCGCGGTAGCGGTGATTGTGACCGGGGTGCTATTGATTGGCGGGCTGGTGGGCGGCATGGCGCTGACGGGGACTTTCCGCCCGCAACGCACACGTCACGCAATTACGCAAACCCCCACACCAACAATTTTTTCGACGCCACGCCCCGGTGAGTTACGCCCGCTTTCAGAGCTGGTGGCGATGACGTATACGCCCACACTGGTTTATGTGCTCACGCCGCACGGCGATACTGCCGGGGATTCTTTTCGCGGGGCAATTAGCGCGTATGAAGACCATCAGTGGGAAATGATGGCGCTGATGATGGAACAGGTTGCCACCACGCAGCCCGGCTCCGTGGATGCCGTGTTTTTCATGGGCGAGTCCAAACGCCTGGCGGGAAATTACAAGCAAGCGCTGGAATATTACCAAAAAGCAATTGAAATTAACCCAAACTTTGCGCCGCCGTATCTGGGGCGGGCGCGCGCCAATCTGGCGCTGACACCCAAAAAAGATGTTAAGACTGACCTGGACGCGGCAATCGCCTACGACCCAAATTACTGGGAAGCCTACCTGGAACGCGGCCTATACCTATTGAAGAAAAACGATCCAGAAGGTGCGATGCTTGACCTGCGCCGCGCCAAGGCGATGATGCCCGATTCGCCACTGGTGCAAATTGGCCTGGCGCGCGCTGAGTTGGCGCTGGGCAACAACGAACGCGCCTTGCAAGCCGCATTGGACGCCAACCAGCTTGACCCCGAAGAATTGAGCAGTTATCTGATGCTGGGAATGGCCTATCGCGCGACTGGCGACCTGGAAAATGCGCTCAAGAATTTGGAGTTCTACTTGCAGTATTCACCCGATAACGCCGAGGCCTTTACGTTTTTGGGCGCATCGTATCTGTCACAAGGTGAATATGAAAAGGCGCTGACTGCGCTTGACCAGGCCATTCGCCTCGACAAAAACAGCGACGAAGCCTACACCTGGCGCGCTGAAACCCAGATGGCACTGAAAAATTTTGAGCAGGCTGAAGCCGATTTTCGCGCAGCATTTCGTCTCAATGCGCTCTCATTTGATGCCGGGCTGGGAATTGCGCGCGCGCAACAAGCGCAAGACGACTATGGCAATGCTTACGTCGCCTTACTGAAGATTGAGATATTGGCAAATAGTGACGCCAAAAAAGCGCGTTACCTGTACTACGAGGCTTTTTCACTGCGCGAAGAGAACTTTCCCGACGAGGCTTACAAAAACTGGCTGGAAATTTTAGCGCTCCCCGAAGCAGCCGTCAGCCCGGAAATACGCGCAGAGGTGAGTCAGTTGGCGCTGGCCTATCGCACACCAACGCCACAAACACCCAGCGCCACGCCACGGGTTACGGCCACAATCACGCCAACGCAAACCCGTCAGCCCAGTCAAACGCCCTCGCCAACCAACACACGCGCGCCGTCAGCAACGCCGTAAAAAGCCCATGAAAAACACAAAAGATGAAGCCGTTCTTACGCCGGCTTCATCTTTTAATTAATTTTTATAACTGCTCAACCCAACTGCCTTTTCGCTCTTTTCAGCGGGCTGGTGCAAGAGTCGGATTTATACTTGCCCCTGACGCAAGTGCAAGTGTCCGACTTTCATGCTCTGAGGCAGGACTTTAGTCCGCCGAAACAGCGATAGCTGAGCAGATACAAATTTTTAACGTAAACGTAAAGATGTTGGCTCATGTATAATCCGTGTACTACAAGGGTGACAGGCCTCAACACAAATTATGCAAATTATGCAAATTATGCAAATTGGGCGACCGACGAATTTTTTTTCACGCTATTCGCTTCATTCGGAAAATTCGTGTTAAGATTTTTATTCTTTGAACGGCCCAAACCTTATAGCCTGTACACTCTTCACACATGAGCCAACATTTTTTATTCCCGGAGATTTTTATGGCCCACCAAACCGAATACCTGCGCTGGCTTACCAACACCCGCAAGAAAACGCTGGAAAAATTTCCGGAACGCAAAGCGCGTTTTGAAACTTCCTCCGGCATCGAACTGCCACCGATAATTTTGCCCACCGACAATGACCCCGATTACATGGAAAAGCTCGGCTTGCCAGGCGAATTCCCCTACACACGCGGTGTTCAGTCGACGATGTATCGTGGGCGATTTTGGACGATGCGCCAATATGCCGGATTTTCCACCGCCGAAGAGTCGAATCGCCGTTACCGCTACCTGCTCGGCGCCGGGCAGACCGGGCTTTCGGTGGCGTTTGACCTGCCGACCCAAATCGGCTACGACGCGGACGACCCAATTGCCGAGGGCGAAGTGGGCAAGGTGGGCGTTTCGATTTCATCCATTCACGACATGGCGCAGCTGTTCGACCAGATTCCACTTGACAAGGTTTCCACCTCGATGACCATCAACGCCCCCGCCGGGGTTTTGCTGGCGATGTACATCGCCGTGGCAAAACGTCAGGGTGCAGATATGCGCCAGTTACGCGGCACGATTCAGAATGACATTCTCAAAGAGTATGTAGCGCGCGGCACGTATATCTTTCCGCCCACGCCGTCCATGCGGCTCATTACCGACATCTTCCAATTCTGCGCCGCCGAAGTGCCGTATTGGAACACGATCTCAATCTCGGGCTATCACATCCGCGAAGCAGGCTCCACCGCCGTGCAGGAAGTGGGTTTTACGCTCGCCAATGGCATCGCGTATGTGGAAGCTGCGCTCAAGGCTGGCTTGGATGTGGATGCCTTCGCAGGTCAGCTCTCGTTCTTCTTCAACGCGCACAACAACTTGCTGGAGGAAGTCGCCAAATTCCGCGCGGCTCGGCGGCTGTGGGCAAAGATCATGCGCGAACGGTTTGGAGCGCAAAAACCGATTTCGTGGCAGTTACGCTTCCACACGCAAACCGCCGGCTCGACGCTGACGGCGCAACAGCCCGAAAACAACGTTGCGCGGGTAACGCTTCAGGCGCTGGCGGCGGTGTTGGGCGGTACGCAAAGCTTGCACACCAACAGCATGGACGAAGCCCTGTGGTTGCCGACCGAAAAATCGGTGCGGGTGGCACTGCGCACCCAGCAAATCATCGCCTATGAATCAGGTATCGCAGATTCCATTGACCCGCTGGCTGGTTCTTATTTGGTGGAGTATCTAACCGACGAAATCGAAAAAGGCGCGGGCGATTACATCACCAAAATTGACGAAATGGGCGGTGCGCTGCAATCCATTGAACGCGGCTACATGCAGAACGAGATTCAAAATGCCGCTTACGCCGCGCAAAAAGAGATTGAACGCAAAGAAAAGATTGTGGTGGGTGTCAATCAATTCGCTGTTGACGAAGTTCTCACGTTGGAACGTTTGAAGGTTGATCCGGTGATTGAATTGGGACAAAGGGAGAAGTTGAAGAAGTTGCGGGAGAATAGAGAGCAAAGAGTAACCGAACAGTTCCTTGGAAAGTTGGTGGAGGCGGCCAAAAGCACGCAAAATTTGATGCCGTTATTTATTGAATGCGTTGAAAACAACATCACGCTGGGAGAGATTTGTAACACGCTGAGAGGGGTGTGGGGTGAGTACATGGCGCAGGGGTTTTAGGACTTGATTTGGCCCACTGGTTATTAGAGTTTTTCCCGAATAGAAAATTTACTGCAATTTACCGCTTGGAGGATGTCATTGCGACGAGCCTCAAACAGTGAGTGTAATCTCCGCGACGACGTGGTACAGCCCCGCCAGGTTTTTTTCCAGCATGTGCAGCAAAATCTCTGCCAGGTCGCCGACGAACAAGGGGCAGAAGGAAACGTCGGTAAAACCGTTGGCGGGTTGGCCGGTTGACAACTTGTTGTAGAAAAACTCGGAGAGCGAGCGCGTGCCGGAAAGTGACCAGCCAAAGAAGTTGACCCGCGCCACAATGGCGGTGGGGTTGGTGGAGAGTACATTCACTTCTCCTTGCAATTTGGTCGCGGAGTAAACACCCGGCG
>Ga0210034_1000176_pt1 | contig 77947 bp, 69 predicted proteins | sample CryGeymeta201505_FD_185466 | JGI IMG/M metagenome (GOLD analysis project Ga0210034, IMG submission 185466) | Groundwater microbial communities from Crystal Geyser aquifers in Utah, USA - Crystal Geyser metaG 2015-05 (SPAdes) (version 2) | ecosystem: Environmental > Aquatic > Deep subsurface >... | reverse complement strand
ACTAATTTAAGAATAAGTACTTAGGCAGAGATACCGTTTTTCAACGGTATGACGAGAAAGAACCGATGCAAAGTCGTCATCCTGTGCCCCAACACAGAATCTCGGCGAAGAGAATGATTATGCCTTAAAGAAGAACCGATGCTGAATGAATAGCAAAATCATCCCAAACCCATTCGTTTCGTAATTTTATCCAATTTTTCCAAAACATAATCCAATTGTTCCACCGTATTATCCTTACCCAAACTCAATCTCAAACTAGATTTCGCCGTTTTCGAAGGAACACCCATCGCCAACAAAACATGTGAAGGTTCAATAGCTCCTGAAGAACAGGCCGATCCATTAGAACAACAAATTCCTTCAATATCAAGATTTAAGAGAAGCATTTCACCATCCAAATACTTCTCATTTTTCGAAAGAAATGAAATACTCACAATATGATATGCATCGTTTTCGATTGGATTATTAAACTGAATCTGATCTCCATAACTATTCGATAAGCCATTTTGCAAATAGGATTTTAGCTTTGAAATATGATTTGATCTCTCGCTCATTTCAGTAATAGCAAGCTCAATAGCTTTCCCAAGCCCTATAATTCCAGGTACATTTAACGTCCCCGCTCTACGTTTGCGTTCCTGAGATCCCCCAATCATAAACGGTTCAAACTCTATCCCAGCTTTGGCAAATAAAACTCCAACTCCTTTAGGACCATAGAGTTTATGTCCGCTGATACTTAATAAATCAACACCAAGATCTTCAATATCTAAGGAGAATTTTCCAGCACTTTGAACCGCATCAGTATGAAAAATACTTCCGTTTTTGTGAGTAATAGCGGCAAGTTCTTTAATAGGATTAATTGCGCCGTTTTCATTATTCACGTGCATCAAAGAAACAATTGCGGTCTGTTCGCTTAGCTCAGATGCTAAATGTTTGGTTTCGATAATTCCCGTTTTAGAAACAGGTAAAACCTTAGACTGAAATCCAAAATGTTGAGCCATTTCAACTGGATATAAAACAGCATGATGCTCCGCATTAGAAGTAATACATTCTTTTCTGTTTGATGAAGCTAAGACGCCTAAAATGGCTGTGTTATCACTTTCGGTTCCTCCGCTAGTAAAAATAATCTCAGAAGGAGTGCAGCTTAAATAATGGGCAATTTTCTCTCTAGCTTCTTCTACGGCAACATTTGCAGCTCTGCCTAATGTATGTATAGAAGAGGCATTCCCAAATTCACCTTGCAACCAAGGCAACATGGCTTCTAAAACTCTTGGATCAACTTGTGTTGTTGCGGCGTGATCTAAATAAATAGTTTCCATACTAAAAAATACGGCGAAAAAATGAGGAATGTGAGAGAAATGAGAACGAGAAATGAGAAAGCCCAAAACCCAAAGTTCGAAGTTTAAAGATCAAAAAAATAACTCATAGTATAATCAAAACAATTAAACTCCCGACTCCCGACTCCCGACTCCCGACTCCTCAAACCTTACTCCTCAAACCTTCTAATATTCTGTATCTTTCAACCATGAACACCAATATTTCTTACTGGGAACAAGATTCCTTCCTCAACTCGTACGATTTCCTCATCATCGGCGCTGGAATTGTCGGTCTAAGCGCAGCGTATTTCTTGAAAAAAAAGAATCCAAATGCACGAATTGCAGTCTTGGAAAAAGGGTTTTTACCAAATGGAGCAAGTACTAAAAACGCAGGGTTTGCTTGTATTGGCTCACCAACTGAACTCATTGCAGATTCAAAAAAAGAAGGCGTTTCAGAGCTTATTGAACGTATAAAATGGCGTTGGAATGGGTTAAATCTCATGAGAAAAACCTTAGGAGATTCCACTTTAGAATTTGAAAATTGTGGTGGTTTTGAAGTTTTCAATACGGAACAGGATAGACAGGAGTCTTTAGATCGGCTTCATGAATTAAATTCTTGGATGTTTGAAGCAACGGGTGAATCAACTGTGTTCAAATGTACATCAGTAAATAAGTATCCATCCATTGTTAGCAGACTCGAAGGTTCGGTGCATTCAGGAAAGATGATGCTTGCTTGGGTACGACTTAATCAAGAACTTGGAAATTTTATTTGGTTTAACACGGAAGTATCTGCTGTGGAAAAAGGGGCTGTGTATTTGAAAAATGGCTATAAATTGATAACTGAAACGATTCTTGTGGTTACAAATGGTTTTGCATCAAACTTATTACCTCTCGCTGTGAAACCTGCAAGAGGAGTTGTTTTTGTTTCTAAGCCAATTCCAGATTTAGCTTGGAAAGGCGTTTTTCATTATGATGAAGGTTTTGTGTATTTCAGAAATATTGGGAATCGTTTGCTTTTTGGTGGAGGAAGGAATCAGGCTTTTAATGATGAGGAAACCACTGAATTTGCGATAAATCCAACGATACAAAACTATTTATTTTCTCTTTCTGAAAATTTATTGAGAATCAATTTAAAAGAGCAAGTGGAATTCTCATGGACAGGAATAATGGGTTTTTCTGAAACAAAATCGCCCATTATGAAGGAAATTAAACCAGGAATTCATGTGAGAGTTGGACTTGGCGGCATGGGAGTAGCAATTGGAAGTGAAATTGGAAACTCATTCGCTGAACAGTTCGGTTAAAATAAAGGCCACACAAATCTCAAAACGAGAAACCTTTTACCAAGAACTGTGGAAAAAAAGTTGGTATGGAAATTTCGAGTTGAGCTCAGTAATTAAAGACAGTTAGCTGTTAAAAGCGAGGACGTTTTCACTAATTTTCAAATCACCAGCGAAGACGCTGTCGCTATGATTTAGAGCATTCGGTACTTATAAATCTTTAGACATTGATTTCAAGTAGAGCATTGTAATAAAAGAAGATCGCTGTTGAAAGCGAGGACGCTGTCGCTATAATCTATAATGAAGAAAACCCTCGAATCCCGACTCCCGACTCCTCAAACCTCACCTCACAACTCAAAAAACTCTTTCTGCATCAATCTAATCGCCATAATCCCCGTAAATGGGAAAAGAATTCTTGGGGAATTTGTAGCAGCAAATAAGAAAATGATAACGAAGAGGAAAATTTCAGGAAGAATGTCTTTCATGAAATACGATTTTGCAACATAAATTCGAAATAGCCAAAAAAGCAGTATAAAAGAAAACCCACTCAAGAGATATTTTGGAATCCAAATGGACTCACTTAGCACATTTTTGAACCAATCTACTGTCCATAATTCAGGATTCAAGAGATAATTTGATGAATAAGACTCACTTAAATAAAAATCAGTCACTGTAAAAACTAAACTCGCTGCAATAATGGGCAAAATTTTCTCGTAACGTGATGGCTTAAATGTGAATAAAACAAAAATTAGACTCAAAATCGCCAATTCTTTTGTAAACAAAGCACCTAAAAAAAGAGCAAAAAGAAGTAGATAAGATGGTTTTTCTCGAATGAATTCTAACCAAAACAAAGTGAGAAAAGCCCATAATAGAGTATCGGGCATAGGAAGAAAAAAACCTCTCCAATAGGCTGATGAACTTAGTAGAACAATTGTGAAAAGTGTAAATGAGAGTCCATCTTTTTGCTTAAATACTCTCAATAAGACAAAAATCAACACGGAGAGATGAAAAATAGCGGTCAAAAAAGGGAATAAGTGTTGAGGTAAAGCGCTAAACAAAGAAAGTAGAAGTGGAAACAAAATGCGGTGAGTAATATGTGTCGGTCCATAGAAAGGAATATTCCCATTTGCTAAATCCTGATAAATTAAGACATCAGAATAGGGATGACTTCTGGAAATTTGGTGATAAATGCCACTAGTTTGAAATATAAAAGCAATAGATAGACTTAATAGTAAAGCAGAATAAGTCAATTTTCGTAATGAAAAATGAAGAACTGACCAATTCCAAATACAAAGCATCAATTTTGAAGTAAATGAGGTTGAAGTAGTATTCACGTAGAAAAACTAATAAATAAATAGATTAGGAGTCATTATCAATAAAAAAGGTGATTAATTTCTCCTGTAAGAGACTATCAATAACTCTGACTTAAAGTCAAATTTAAGATAAGATTGTATCAAATAGAAGTTAATGTCAAAAATAATAGCTTAAATCAAGATTTTTTTTTACTTATAGAAAAGCTTTATGAATCATATAAAGAAAAGGAATGACTTGAGGTTTTTGCGAAATAATGATAGAAGTAATCATTAGGCTATTAAAAAAGCCCTTTTTAAATAATATTATATTTATCTAAAAATATTTTTTTTATATTATGACTAATAGTCAGTATCTTTTAGCTATGCTAACAAACTTATCAAAAAAAGAACTAGAAAAAGAGAAGAAGAGATCCCATATTCTGAATACAGTGGAGTTTATGTTAAAAGAAAACTCGCTAGATTCTATTACTATGGACGAAATTGCTGTTAAAGCAGCTATTAGTAAAGGGGCTCTATATCTGCATTTTGCGAGTAAGAAAGAATTATCACTAGCCATTCACAATCGTGCATTAGAGACAATGGTTGATCGTTTTGCAAATATTTTAGCTGAAGATTTACCCGGAATGGAATTGTTGAAAAAAATGGGCAATAGCTACATGAATTATATGTTAGAGAATCCTCGTTATTTAGAGACATTTATGCAAAATGAGAGTCTATTATTTCCACAAGACGGAAAAAAATCGTGTGACACAGCTCATGAAGTAAATCAAGAAGCGCAAAAATGCCATGAAAACGCCATGAAAATGTTTGCCTATTTAAATAGATGTATTCAAGTAGGAATTTCAGATAAGTCAATTTTCTATGATGGCGACCCAAAAGAATTAGCCATCATTTATTGGGGCGGTGTTAGAGGACTCTTTCATATTTCTTATTTAGCTGAGAAAGGATTCACCTTACCGTCTATGGAAGGTATAGCATTAGACTTTAAGTCATTGTTAACCTTGTACATGAATATTATAGAGAAATCCCTCTTTAAAAAATGACCAAAAGTCAAAAAAAACGAAACTGAAAAAGATGAATAACGTAATTAGCCCGTCTTTATTAAAAACCAATCGTTCAAAAATGAAATCAACTACCCGAATCGGAATGCTTCTAATTCTGATTACTATTTTGCAACTTAATCTAAGTGTTGCACAAGAATCATTTCAAGATCAGACAAAACAAAAGCTTACCCTAACTCAAGCCATTCAAACAGCCTTAGCTAACTCAACGCAAATAAAACAAGCCTTAAATACAATTGAAGATGCAGAACAACAAGTTTTGGTTTCATGGGGCGAAGTTTTTCCAAGTATGGATACTGACTTAGGGTATCAAAGGAACCTAGAAGTTCCAGTTAACTTTTTACCAGCTGAAATATTTGGCGGTGCTGCAGGTACATTTATTCCAGTAGCATTTGGTGCAGATAACAGTTGGACCGGAGGAGTCACAGTTAGCCAAACTTTATTTAGAGGTGAAGCTTTTGTTGGAATTGCAACAGCAAAATTGTACAGATTAGCTCAAACTGAAGCCCATAGAGCTACAGCCCAAAAAGTGGTTACACAAACTCGACTTGCTTATTACAATGTTTTGATTGCTCAAGAGCGCTATCGTGTAGAATTGGCGACTACACAGCGTTTAAAACAAAACTTAAGTGAAAACGAAGCGCGAGTAAAAGCAGGCTTAATCGATGATTATGATGTTTTACGACTTAGAGTTCAATTAAAAAATCAAGAACCTGCTTTAGCTCGTTCAGAAAACGCAATCGATGAAGCAAAACGGAATTTAAATGTTATTATGGGCATTTCGGTTAAAGCAAACTTTGAGATTCAAGGAGAATTAGTCAAATTTGATATTAGGAGTGAAAATTCACTTGCTGAAATTAATAACGATATCAAAATAGTGGATAAAATGACTCCTGTAAGTACCGAATTTTCTGATCAAATTGAAAATAAACTAGCTGATTTAAGAGGTGATTTACGCTCTTTAAAAATTAGAAGTGATTTACAAGATCAACGAATTTTAGCTGATAAAACAAATTTCCTCCCAAATTTAAATGCGAATTATAGCATGCGTTGGAACGCAGCTCAAAATGGAACTCCTAATTTCTTTGGTGATGCTGATCAACGTGCCCGTTCACAAGTTTTAGGGATTAATTTTAGATGGAATATTTATAGTGGGTTTAAGCAATATACTGCTCTAAAACGGTCAAAAATTGAAAAGAAAAATATTGAAGAACAACGTCGTTATTCATTGGAAAGCGCTGTGAATCAAACCATTACAACTCAAAGTACTATTCAGAATTTGTACGATTTAGCACCAAGTATTTTAGAAGGGCTAAGCTTAGCTAGAATAGGTTATGACCGATCAATTGCTAGACAAAAAAATGGACTAGGAAGTCAGCTTGACGTGAGCGATGCAGAATTGCAGCTACGCCAAGCAGAATTAAACTACGCTGATGTGGTTTATTCTTATTTAAGTGCAAAAGCTCAGTATGACTTTGCATTAGGAATGGTTCCCTTTGTGGATGAGAAAATTAATTAAAAATTAAAACTAAACTGAACAATTCTATTATGAAAAAAATTAGCCTATTAATATTTACTGTTGTGCTCTTTGCTTCTTGTTCATCTGATGAAACAGAGACTGTAGCAACTCAGAATTCCACGCAAGAAGAAACTCTTGTACGTATTGTAAATGTGAATGCAGAAACGATTGCGCCAAAAGAATTTACAAGTTTTATTCGCTTAATTGGTGAAGTAAAAGCAATTCATGATGTAAAACAATCATCTGAAGTAAGTGGAAAATTGGTTTCTTACTCTGTTAATGAAGGCCAAGTCGTAAAAGCAGGTGATGTTTTTGCCAAAATTGATGACGAAATGTTGAAAAAAGATGTTGAACGAATGGAAGCAATTGTATCGTCGGCTCGTGAAAATTATATGCGTCTTAAAGAATTATGGTCATCTGATTCAATCGGTTCTGAAATTGGTTATTTAAATGCTAAATATGTCTATGAACAAAATAGAGCTTCTTTGGATCAGCTTAAAATTCAATTGCGTAAAACTAAAATGGTTGCAAATATTAATGGTGTAATAGAATCGCAATTTGTTAAAGCCGGAGAAATGGTAATGCCAGGAACTCCAGTTGTTCGAATCATTGGAAACGAAAAAGTTAAAATTGAAGTTGGCGTTCCTGCAAATTATGCTGGTGTAATTAAAAAAGGAGACGTAGCTATGGTCACATTCGACGCATTTCCAGATCGTGAATTTAAAACTGTTATTTCACTAGTTGCAAGTAGTATAAACACACAATCAAGAACGTTTAAGATTGAACTTGAGTTAAGTAATACTTCGAATGACTTCAAAATTGATATGCTGGCAAATGTTATTCTAGAAACAAACAGTTTTGAAAATGCAATTGTTGTTAACCAAGAATATGTTTACCGCACTGAAAAAGGGTATGAAGTTTTTGTGGTTGCTAAAGATGACAATGGAAATACGATAGCAAAAAACAAGGTGGTGAATTTAGGCCCTGGCTTTGATAACAAAATTTTAATCAAAAGTGGGTTAAAAGTTGGCGATACATTAATTACAATTGGCTCGGCAGATGTCGAAAATAAGACCCGAATTAAAGTAGTTAAAACTCAAGCAACTATGGCAAGTACTAATTAAGGTTAATAAGGAGAAAAATGAGTTCAAAAGAAAATTTAACTGTTCAGGATCGTAAAGAATACAAAATATCATCGTTTTCGATAGACAATGGTATAAGTGTTCTTGTAATGTTGTTCCTGATTACTGTTATAGGAGTTAGATCGTATTTGGCGATTCCTAAAGAAGCACAGCCCGATATTACGGTTCCAAACATTATCGTTATTACTTTATATCCTGGAGTAGCTCCAGAAGATATGGAGAGTTTAATTACTCAAAAAATTGAGGATAAAGTAAACGAAATTGGATCCATCAAAAAATTATCGTCAACTTCTACTGAAGGGTATTCAAGTATAAATATTGAATTTGAGTCTGATGTTGATATTGATGAAGCGCTTCAAAAAGTTCGCGAAAAAGTAGATTTAGCTAAGCCTGATTTACCTTCAGCTGCTGAAGAACCTATGATTCAGGAAATAAATTTTTCTGAGTTCCCAATTATGCAAATTAATCTTTCTGGTCAGTATAGTTTAGATCGTCTCAAAAAAATTGCAGAAGATTTAAAAGACAAAGTAGAAGGCATAACTTCTGTTTTAGAAGTGGACATGGCTGGAGAATTAGAGCGAGAAGTTAAAATTGAAGTAGATTTACCTCGGTTAAAATACTTTGGAATAAGTTTTGGTGATGTAATTAAAGCAGTCCAATCAGAGAATGTTACAATTCCGGGTGGATCGATTAATGTTGGTACAAAAAAGTTCTTGGTTCGAGTTCCAGGAGAATATAAAAATCCAAAACTACTAGAAAATATAGTAGTTAAAGCAAATAAAGATAACCCAATTTACTTAAGAGATTTAGCAGAAGTTGATTTTGGTTTTAAAGACAGAGAATCGTATGCTCGTTTAGATGGCGACCCAGTAATTACTCTTTCTGTTAAAAAAAGAACAGGTGAAAATATTATTGAAACTACGGCAAATGTTAAAAAAATAATAGCCGAGCAATCCGAATTTTTCCCACCAACTACTACCGTTAAAATTACTTCTGAACAAAGTAAAGATATTGAGGATATGGTTGCTAGTTTGGAGAACAATATTATCTCTGGTCTAATTTTGGTAATTGGAGTTCTCTTGTTTTTCCTTGGTGTGACTAACTCCTCATTTGTTGGTATTTCAATTCCACTTTCTATGTTCTTGTCATTCATCATTTTATTGGTTTCTGGCATTTCAATGAATATGGTAGTCCTTTTTTCGCTAATTTTAGCACTTGGAATGTTAGTTGATAATGCGATTGTTGTGGTTGAAAATATTTATCGCTATCTCGAAGAAGGATTTGATGCTGTTACGGCTGCAAAAAAAGGTACAGGTGAAGTTGCTATTCCTATTATTTCTGGAACCTTAACCACTTTAGCCGCATTTTTTCCAATGGTTTATTGGCCTGGAATTGTGGGTGAGTTTATGGGATTCTTACCTAAAACACTCATAATTACCTTATCATCGTCATTATTTGTTGGTTTGGTAATTAATCCTGTTTTATGCGCTAGATTTATGAAATTAGAAGGTGCAGAGAATACAAGACCTAGTTTTACAAAAAATGGTAAACGTGCTTTATATGGTGTTTTAGCATTAATTCTATTAATCATGTTTCTTAGTGTTCCAGTTATTGCAGCCATGGCCGTAGCAACCGTGATTCTTGTGCATTTCATAAATAAATGGGCGTTTTTCCCAATTTCCCATTGGTGGCAAAATTATGGTTTAAATTGGCTCATTGGTAAATATGAAGGTACTTTAAACTGGTCATTAGGCAACCCTGGTAAAATTATGCTATTATCGGCTTTAGTTTTTGTGGGTGGCTTTGTAACATTTGGGGCTTTTCCTACAGCTGTAGAATTTTTTCCAGAAGGCATTCCTCCAAAACAATTATATGTTCAAGTGGAAGGGCCAGTTGGAACAAATGTTGAAAAGACTGATGAGGTTCTTAAAACCATTGAAAATCGTTTAAAGACCATGCCAGATTATGAAGATGTGGAATCCGTTGTTGCAACTTCTGGGCAAAAAATATCTGGAGGATTCGGTGGTAGCGGTGGCCAATCTACTCACTTAGGTACTATTGTCATTTCTTTTAAAGAGTTTACTGATCGTGTTGGAGATACATTCACGCAACTCGAATGGATGCGAAATACACTTGGTGTGGGTATTGTTGGGGCTCGTGTTACGGTTGAGAAGCAACAAAATGGACCTCCAACTGGAAAACCAATTAATGTTGAACTTTCGGGTAATAATATGGAACAATTACAGTTGTTATCTGAAAAAATGATTCATATTATCGAATCTAGTCCAATTTATAATAAGTTAGATGGTTTGGATACCGATTTGCCTGATGCTCGTCCTGAACTTAGAATTATTGTTGATCGTGAAAAAGCCGCAAAATATGGACTCAATACGAATATGGTAGGCTCAACTGTAAGACAGGCTGTTAATGGTATTGAAGCTTCAAAATATCGTGATGGTAAAGATGAATATGATATTACTGTTCGAGTTGCTGAATCCTATCGTGAAGATGTAAATAGTTTAGGTGAGTTAAATGTAATGGCTGACAAAGGTCGTCAAATTCCTTTGTCTGAAGTAGCAACTTGGTATATTGATGAGAGTTTTGGCGGAATTCGCAGAATAAACATGAATCGAGTTATTAGTATCGGTGCTGATGTAAGAAGTGGTTATACGCCAAATGATGTGCTAGCTGAAGTGCAAGCATTATTAAGACCATTTGAATCCCAATTGCCAAAAGGATATAAAATGGATTGGACTGGTCAGAATCAAGAGCAACAAAAAGCGCAAGAATTTTTGGGTAATGCCTTCTTAATTGCATTATTCTTAATTGCATTTATCTTGATTTCTCAATTCAATTCTTTAGTTAAACCTCTCATTGTTTTAACATCTGTTATGATGTCAACAGCTGGTGTTTTTTATGGATTAGCCATATTTAGAATGCCATTTGTGGTAATAATGACCGGTATCGGTATCGTTTCTTTAGCAGGAGTTGTGGTAAACAATGCAATTGTGTTGATTGACTACGTCGATATTCTACGATTTAGAGATAGATTGAAAACAAGAGATGCTTTATTGAAAGCAGGTTCTACTCGTTTTAGACCTGTAATTTTAACCGCTGTAACCACTGTTTTAGGTCTTATTCCATTGGCAATCGGTTTTAACTTTGACTTCTTAGTTTTGTATTCAAATCCTGCTGAATTCTTTTCAAATATTGGTCAATATGTGTATTATGGTGGCGAACAAGCCGCTTGGTGGTCTGCAATGGCTACAGCGGTAATTGTAGGTTTAACTTTTTCAACTGTTATTACACTTATTCTTGTTCCAGTTCTTTATTTAGGTTTTGAATCTACCGGAGTATGGATTACAGCTTTCTTAAGAGGTCGCGAATATGCTGATGCTAAAATGCTAGCTCAATTCGAAGGAATAAGTGTTGACGAAGCTTTAAATGGCGTTTACAACTATGCTAATGGAAATGGTTTTGCTCATCACACTAATGGGCATAACTACGAAATCTCAAATGAAATTGAAGAAAAAATTTAATAATCTTTTGGCTGAATGAACCAAAACTCTGTTCATTTAGAATAATCTGAATCTGTAACTAGTTTAGAGTTCTGAATTGGGAAAAAATTCAGCCAATCTTCGTAATTTAACTTAAGGACTGATTTACGTTAAATAATCAGTCCTTTCTTATATAAAACCTCCATTAATTTACTAGTTCCGTGATTCAGAGAATTCAATCGGTCTATTTAGGCCTCGTTTTTGTACTTAATGCTGTTTTTGTTTTTACACCATTATTTGGAAAAATAGTAGGTGATCCTGCTGCTTGGATGAGTTCAACGCACATTGCAGCACTTGGTTTTTCAGCAGGAGTTTCAATTTATTCGATATTCTTATTCAACAACAGAACGAAACAACAATTATTTGTTAAAGTCTCCTCTGGTTTTCAGGTTGTTGCACTTGGATCTTCAATAGGAGTTTTATTATCACTTGGTGGAATTGGTTCTTATTTATGGGATGAGGCACTTTCACTTGGTTTGGTGCTATTGGGAATTATTTTTCAGTTTTTAGCCTTAAGAGGAATCAAAAAAGATGAAGCTCTTGTGCGTTCAATGGATCGTATTCGTTAAATTGAAATGAGTTCTACATCGAATTCAGTTCGTTTAGTTGTTTTTTTAGCCGCAGGATTAATCTCTTTTGCATTTGCGCCAATCTTTGTTCGATTAGCCGGGGATGTAAATCCTGTTGCTTTAGCTATTTGGCGAACTACCTTTGCGGTGATTTTTATTGGTCCATTTTATCTATTCAGAAGGGAACAAGAATTAATAGATGCTCCTCTACCTAAAAGAACCATTTTTTATCTGAGTATGCTAAGTGGTGCCATGCTTGGCCTGCATTTTATCTTGTGGATTAGTGCTCTTAAATATACATCTGTTGCGTCTGCTTCGGTTTTAGTAACCATTCATCCAATTATCTTAATCGTTGCTGAACAACTTATTTTTAAAGTCAGATTTAATAAAATTGTGTGGTTTGGTGTTTTTCTGACCTTTGTTGGCTCAATTTCTTTAGGAATTTCGGATAGTCATCAAAGTTCACAACAATTTACGGAGGCAATTTTAGGGGATATTTTAGCCTTTCTTGCAGCAGCAGTCTTTGCTATTTATTTTTTAATCAGTCGGAAAATTAGACAGCATAGTACCTGGTTAGGTTATGTTGCACCGATTTATTTTTGGGCAATGCTCACTTGTATTATCCTCGGTTTTTTTCTTCCAGGTAAATTAGTATTTACTGAAACTCAAACATGGGTTATGGTCATTTTGTTGGCTTTAGGGCCTCAAATAATTGGACACGGCTCAATGAACTACGCCGTTAAATATGTTTCTCCAACAATATTATCAACCACAATTTTAGTGGAGCCAGCATTGGCAACTATTTTTGGTGCCATCTTGTTTAATGAAATCCCAACAGTTTTAGCATTTTCAGTAATGACCTTAATTATAGCAGGAGTGTTCGTAACTTGGTACGGAAATAGTAAAAGTGAAAAATAATTTACAATTATCAATTGTCAATTATTTTGCTAATCATAGCGCCAGCGTCCACGCTGGTGATTTAAAAAAAAGAGAAAGCGTCCACGCTTTTACCCAAATTCTTCTTTATTACAAAGAGATGAATCAATCATAGATCTTAGACCATTCAACATATTTAGCTCGAACTTCAGCAACTTTTTCATCCAAATTCTCTTTAGTCCAATCCACTGTCGAAATAGGTTCAAAAATATGAACAGTAATGGTTCCTCTATGAAAAAATAAGGCACTTTCTGGGCCTAAATTCCATGAGTTTTCAAAATACAATGGCACAATCGGATAGCCTAAATCTTTAGCAGTATGAAAAGCGCCTTTTTTGAATTTCCCAATTCGTTCGGCATGTTTTCTAGTTCCCTCAGGTGCAATGACCAAGTTTAACTTCTTTTCTTTAATGCGTTTATATGCTTTCTGAATAGATTGAATCGCTTTTTTTGATGTCCCGCGATTAATAAATACCTGACCAGTTGCCAACCCGACAATCGCAAAAACTGGATTAAACAAGAGTTCATATTTCGCTACATAGCGCGTATTTTTTAAGCCAATATCTAATGTAATCGGAATATCTAATGTAGAACTATGATTGAAAATATAAACGACCTGTGCTGGTAGTTCACCATGCCGTACTACTTTCATTTTTAAACCTAGTAGAAAAAATGCAATTGAACCTATCATTTTTCCAAAAGTCGTTACAACAAAATTTGTAAACTGAAAAAATGTTAATAAACCGAAAACAGCAGCTAAAATACCACCGAAAATAAAAGCAATTGCAAGAATAAAAAGGGCAAATACGGATCGAACTTTTTCCGCAAAGGTGAATGAATGGTCATCGTTTCTCATTCTATAAAATAGAAACAAACATACTTATTTCCATTAGCAGTTTTTAATTTGACGGGTACACTCATTTTAGTCTATTTTAAAGTATTGTAACCATTTGATATTATAATAAATAGCTAGTTTATAATAAACTCTTCTTGTAAGTAATCTTAGTTAGTAAAATTATAATCAACTATGATATAATTGTTTCAATTTTGTAATAACATCATTTCCTGTGGAAAACTTTTTAAGTAAAATTCGTTCATCTTCATCTACCCAACGAGCGATTTTTTCGCTTAATGTTTCCGAAATCTGTGGTATAACGGTAATTCCCATTTTTTTTAAAGCAGCTGCATTGCAATACTGCTCATATTGATATTGAATCGGAATAGTTAATAATTTTTTATTCAGATACATAGCTTCAGCGCAAGACTCAAATCCTGCAGAGGTGATTAGACCATCAGAACCTTCTAGACTGTTCAGAAAATCAGTATTGTTTACCGGTAATAGAATACAGTTTTTATAACGCTTACGAGTGTCAAGATTTGGTGTAAAAATATGCCAATCACTTGATTTTAGTTTACCAAACACTTCAAGTAAAAGTTTTTCAGGAAATGCAGGTAAATAGACTGTTATATGTTTTCCAGGATACGGTTTTAAGTCTCTAACTTCTTTTCGGATTATTGGAGGCATAATAAAGGTATCATACGTTTCAAAATGAAAGGCTATGGATTTATCGCAGGGAGCATAGTGTTTCATTACAAACTCAGCAATTTTAGAAACTTTATGTGGGCGTGGAGTTTTATCAGATGAAAATGAAGCCTGATGACTCATACTTAAAGAAGGAACTTTTCTGAGTTTTGCGGCCCATGCACTTACTGGCTCGAAATCGGAAATTACTAAATCATATTGTTTAACATCTAATTGGATGGTCTCTTTTAAATAACTTAGTAAATCAAGTTCTTTTAATGATTTACTCCATGAAATTCCACCATGTCCATAAATGAAACTGATTCCTTTGCAACGGTATTTAATTGGATAATCAATATGTAATTTGGAATTATATCCACTCACCAAAATATCCACTTCATAATGTTCGAATAAGGATGGAAGAATTTCTCTAGCTCGACTCAAATGTCCATGACCAGTTCCTTGAATGGCATACAATATCTTCATAAAGACTCAGCGATTTTGTTTTAAATACTAAATTTCTGCGATGTTTTTATTTTGATTCATACTTATTATTAATAAGCACTAAAAGTGAGTTCAGCTTCTTCTTTTTCGAATAAAGCGCTAGTTTCCTCCGCTTTCCATGTTCTGAAATCAAAGATGCGCCACTCATTATTGTTGTACTCTAAAGCGGTCAAGTTTTCAATCCAGTCACCCGAGTTTACATATAAAACAGAGCCTTTTTCTGTGGTATAGGTTCTAATTTTGGGTTGATGAATATGTCCATTCACAACAACATCAAACTTATTTTGGATGGCCAATTCCATAGCAGTCACTTCAAAATCGTCTATAAATGATATTGCTTTTTTAACACTTTCTTTTATTCGTTTTGATAAGGAAATTCTGCGCTTTCCAATCAAATCTAAACCCCAATTGGTTAAACGATTTAACATGATTAAAAAATCATAGCCGACAGCTCCTAATTTGGCTAACCACTTAGAGTGTTTCATTGTAATATCAAAAATATCACCATGGAAGATCCATATTTTTTTGCCTTCTTGTTGAAGAACCATCTTATTTTTGAGATGAAAATTACCAATATGCAATGGCGTTATTTTTCTAAGGAGTTCATCATGATTCCCGGTTAAATAGGTTACTTCAACACCATCAGAGATCATTGAAAACAATTTCCGAATGACTTGCATATGAGATTCTGGCCAATAGAATTTTCTAAAATTCCATATATCAACTATGTCACCGTTCAAAATTAAGTGTTGAGGATTAATGCTTTCTAAATATTCGACAACTTCTGATGCATGACAACCAACGGTTCCAAGGTGGATATCAGAAATTACTACGGTATCAATTTTTCTCTTCATAAGACAATTTATATTAATAGCTCAAAAATCCTTAGAAGGCATTATGAAGTGATTTGGATTGGGTTAAGAATGTGTTAATAAAGTGTTAAGTTAATTCTTTTGCAACTTTCAAGTAGATATTAGAAAAAAGGAAAGTCCCATTGAGCAAGTAATCGACTCCATTTTATGCTAAGAACCAATTAAATCACAAAATAATCCCAAAGAAAAATCATTAAAAAATGAATTAATTAGGGCTTAAAACCTTGATTTTTAAATAAAAAACAATAAATTGTTCATTGCTTCATGAAATTCCCCATGCCCCCTTTGATGATCTAGCTTCATCGTAGCCAAGGACTTAGGCAAAAGAGGGTGTTTTTTCGCCCTGCGCAAAGCACTAGAAAATCAAAGCAAGAAACAAATTAATTAAAAATTAAGCATTAAGAATTCAAAATTTCTCATCATTGCTCATTTTTTAAACACATGTGCGGTCGTTATCTACATTTTTCCGAAAAACAAGAAATTGAAGAACATTTTGATCTAGAATCAGATAATAATGATGTGTTCTTAGCGAACTTTAATGTTTGCCCTGGAACAATAAATCCCGTTGTTTTACAGCCTAAACCAAATAAAATGGGAATAGGAAGCCTACGCTGGGGTTTAGTTCCCGATTGGGCAGAAAATCCACAAATCGCATACAAAATGATAAATGCTAGAACGGAATCCATATTCGAGAAAAAATCATTTCAAAAAGCTATTCTTCGTCAGAGATGTTTAATTCCTGCAAACGGATTTTATGAATGGAAACAACTGTCTTCAAAAGAAAAACAAGCGTTTTATATTTTTCATCCATCGCAAAAGCTAATTTCTTTTGCTGGAATTTATTCCTTTTGGAAAAATCCCATTCAGAATACACTTTTATGGACGTTTTCTATTCTTACTACTGCTTCAAAAGGTAACATGATCGATTTACATGAAAGAATGCCAGTTTGTATTTCCCAAAAGGATTATGCCATTTGGTTAAATCCTCTTCAAAATGATGCCAAACATATTCAATCTTTTTTTGATTCTGAACTTTCAAAGGACTTTAACTATAAACCTATTTCTAAAAAAATTACTGAAGTTGGGCTCTCAGACCTCTAAAGTCTGTGAGTCCTAATAGCATTTTCTTTATATATTCTCTCAAAATTAGAATAAAACTCAACCTATGGATTTGTTTACATCAATCTTCTTAAATAAAAACAAAGAATGGCGAGCAGGTTGGAAAACAGCTTTTTTTGTAGTACTTGTTATAATTTTAACTTTTTTTGCGGCATTATTATTACAACTTCTGCCAAAAGAATACCAGCAAATTCCTTTTGCTATGCTGATTTCAGCTCCCTTAGCTTCTTGGATTTCGATCAAATATGTTGATCAAAAATCACTAAAATCTATTGGATTGCTAACAGGAGAGGGCGCCAAAGTGATTTTTGTGGATTGTCTTCTTGGTCTAGTAGCTGGAGCAGTTGCAATGGGTGTAATTGCTCTTTTAATAATATTTTATGGTGGAACATTTGTTATTAATCAATCACTTTTAACAGAAAAAGTAATAGGTTTCTTCTTATTGATGCTTGCCGTAGGTATTACAGAAGAGTTACAAGTTCGGGGTTATATGCTTCGAGTTATTTCAGCTGGTTTTCGTTTTGGACAAATGAGCATTCAGCAGGGCTTTTGGGCTGCTGCTATTTTTACTTCAATCATTTTTGGATTGCTTCACTTTTTTAATCCAAATGCAAGTTTTGTTTCAACCTTGAATATTTCTTTGGCAGGTTTACTTTTAGTTTGGCCGATTGCAGTAACCGGAAGAATGTACGGAGCCTTTGCTTTGCACTTTTCTTGGAATTGGTTTCAAGGTGGATTGTTTGGTTTTCCTGTAAGTGGTCAGGCGATTCAAAACAGTATTTTTGTCTATATAATGCCTGAAAACGCTACTTTCTTTAGTGGTGGTGCATTTGGACCAGAAGCTGGAATCGTTGGTTTAATGGGTATGTTTATCGCCGCTTTACCTTTTTGGTTCATTTACATAAGACAGAACAGAACTCTTCGTATATTTGAGACTCAGTTTGAACAAATACAGGACTAGTATTCCATTTTTACCACAAATTAATCCTTAATTTTTTTCGTGCTGATTTGATGTGATGACAAATGGGTCTTCATTGCGAGAAAATAGTACAGATTTGAGAATTGCTAATTAGATGATGTAAAACATCAAATACAATTAATTTCTAAACTGTGGTAAAGATTTAGTTAATTGTCCATTTAAACTTTTTTATTTAAACAATTATAATAAGTAATCCTTTGAATTTTATTGACTTAGGGCTAAGTGAGCCCATTCTAGACGGGCTACGTGATGTAGGTTTTAAAGCCCCAACAAAAATACAGTATGAAAGCATTCTTCCAGTTTTATCTGGCAGAGATATTATCGCATCTTCTGAAACAGGAACAGGAAAAACGGGTGCATTTGTTGTTCCAATTCTCGAACTCCTATCTAAAGAACCTCAATCTGGTGTTCGATGCTTAATTTTAACACCAACTCGTGAATTAGCTAATCAAATAGATGAACAAGTAACCGTAATTGGTTATTACTCTGGAATCACTTCTGCAACCGTTTTTGGCGGTACAGATGGAACGGAGTTCAGAGTTCAAGATAGAGCTCTTCGTTCTGATGGCGCCAATATTATTATTGCAACTCCAGGTCGCTTATTAGATCACATCAAAATGGGACATGTTGATTTCTCAAAAGTTGAATATTTAGTTCTTGATGAAGCTGATCGAATGTTAGATATGGGTTTTATGCCCGATGTGAAAAAAATAGTTTCTGAACTTCCAGAGAAGAAACAGAATATTTTATTTAGTGCCACCATTCCAGATACACTTGATCATTTTTTTAAAGCGATTACAAACGATGCCGTTCGTGTTGATTGTTCCGTTGCAAGAACAGCTTCAGGTGTTCGTCAAATTGTGTATAAAATTTCTGAGGAAATTCGTGATGAAGTTATTGTAACTGCAGTCGGAGCTGATGAAGTAACTTCGGCAATTGTCTTCACAAGAACAAAAAGAGATGCCGATTTAGTCTATAAACGCCTATCAAAAGCAGGAATTTCAGTTGGAGTTATTCATGGCGATCGTGAGCAAGCTGAACGTGAAATGACTTTAGCTGGTTTTAAATCAGGGAAAATTAAAGCAATTGTTGCCACAGATGTCTTAGCTCGTGGAATCGATGTGGATGATGTTAGTCATGTGTTTAATTACCAAATTCCTAACGAACCTGAAGATTATATTCATAGAATTGGCAGAACTGGGCGTGCAGATGCAAAAGGTACAGCTGTTACCTTAGTAGCACCTAAAGACTTAAGAGCTTTTGAACGCATTAAAAAACATGTCAAAACTGAAATTGAAGAATTACTGCCTGAGGGTTATAGCGAAGAATCTCTTAACGCATTGTTTAATTCAGTAAAAGGTTCTTCAGGACGCAAAAGTGATTATAAAAATGGTTCTCATCAAAGAAAAGTGAATGGGGGGCATCATAAGATTGATACTACTGTAGATTTGGAAATGGCTAAAGCATTATTGGCTCAACCTGTTTCTAACGTTTCAGATTATGATCCCAATCAGTTTATTCGTTCTTCAAAAACAATAAGAAAAGAAGTTCTGACTGAATCAACAGGAACATATAATGATGAGACACCGCAGCCTCAAACCTCAAGTATAGTTAATACAACAATTGTTATTGAAAAAGTGAAAAGCTCTAAGCCTAAGAAAAAGGCACGAAAAATAGCTGATGAAACGTTAGCCAGTGAGGTAAGCACTCCATCCTTTGGTTCTAAATTAGAAGCAAAACCTGGTAAAAAAGCAAAGTTATTAATAAAACGGGCTGATTTAATTCGCAAACAAGAAGCAGAAAGTAAACAAAAAGCTCAATCTGAAAGTTTTGTGAAGAAAGTGTTGTCTTTTTTTGGAATCGGTAAACCTTAAAATTAGCTTTTAATTTTACTATCGTTCTCTGTGTGATTCTCTTAAATGCAAAGTGTGATTACTTCTTAATTTAAAGAGTTCCCTTTTTTGCAACGTATTCTTTATTTATTGTGAATCAAGGACTTTAAAGCGTAAAAATTTTCATAATTTTGATTTGTAAGCTGTGTTAACTTGAATAATAACAATATTTTTATTCAACTTATTTCGTAAATGTAAATCAAATTTCAATCATATTTTATGGCCATTAATACCATTATTTGGATAATTTTACTCTCCCTCATCATGGGATCTGTTATAAACTTTATTGCAGATAACTTAAATTTAAAAGCATTAAATCCTGTAATGCCAAAAGAGTTTGAAGATGTTTATGATACGGAAGCGTATTCAAAATCACAGGAATACAGTAAAGTTAAAACTAAGTTTGGTTGGATTGAAGACACAGTTTCTTTAATTGGGTTTATAGCTTTTTGGTTCTTGGGCGGTTTTGAATGGATAAATAATTGGGCTATGTCTTGGAACTTTTCATTCATTCCAACAGCACTAATTTTTCTTGGTTCTTTAAGTATTCTTTCTGGAGTAATGAGTACTCCTTTTGGCTTATACAATACGTTTGTAATTGAAGAGCGATTTGGTTTTAATAATACAACTTGGAAAACCTACATCATGGATGCTTTAAAAGGTTTAGGTTTAACAGTAGTTTTTGGAATTCCATTAATTTCTGCAGTTCTTTGGGTCTTGGAAGTGCTTGGCCCTTTAGCTTGGTTTTACGCTTGGTTGGGTATGCAAGTATTTACGGTGATTATCCAATTCATTGCACCTAAATGGATTATGCCGATTTTTAACAAATTCATTCCTTTGGAAGATGGAAGTTTACGTTCTGCAATCCTCGAATTTGCTGCAAATGTGAAATTTGATCTACAAAATATTTTTGTGATTGATGGTTCTAAACGTTCCGCAAAATCAAATGCATTTTTTACAGGTTTTGGGAAAAATAAGCGAATCGCCTTATTTGATACCTTAATAGAAAAACATACTGAACCTGAATTAGTGGCTGTCTTAGCCCATGAGATTGGTCATTATAAACATAAACATATCATTAAGTCCAATATCCTTAATGTGGTAACATCTTTTATTACATTTTGGCTTCTTGGCGTTTTCATGAGAGAACAAGCTTTATATGAAGCATTTTTTATGTCAACAACTCCTATTTATGCTGGTATCATTTTCTTTTCAATGGTTCTAAGTCCTTTACAAATGATACTTTCTTATTTCTTGAATAAACTTTCTAGAAAGCATGAGTTTGAAGCGGATGCTTTTTCAGCAAATCATACAAACGACCCTGAAGCAATGATTTCAGCCTTGAAAAAACTTTCAAGAGATAATTTGTCGAACCTAACACCACATCCATTTTACGTTAAACTGCATTATTCACATCCCCCAGTTTTAGAACGTATTCAAGCTATTCAATCCTTAGAGAAATGATAAAGTGTCTTGGGTTTAAAATAATATCAAGTTTAAAAAAAACTGAAATTTGAATTCTAAAAAGAAATCTTAATTTTCAAACCTGAAACCTGAAACCTGAAACCTGAAACCTGAAACCTGAAACCTGAAACCTGAAACCTGAAATCTGAAACCTGAAACCTGAAACCTGAAACCTGAAACCTGAAACCTGAAACCTGAAGCCTCAAGCCTCAAGCCTCAAGCCTCAAACCTCAAACCTCAAACCACTACCATCCAGCCTCCAGCAAAACGTAAATAACACAAATGCTTAAGTAATGCATTGTTTGGCAGAATGAAATCAATTATTTTACTAATTCCACGAGTTAAGGTAAGGTAAAATCAATTTATGAAATTAAGTATTGAACAAAGAGATTTCGGGCATACTGGAATAAAAGTCTCCGCATTAGGTTATGGCGCAGGGCACATAGGATCAGTAGCAATTAGTGATGCCGAAGTCGAAAAAATATTAAATGAAGTTGTTGATAGAGGTATTAATTTGATCGATACTGCAAAAGGTTATTATTTAAGTGAAGAACGAATCGGGAAATTTTTATGCAAAAAGAGAAGAGATGAAATAGTTCTTTCAACAAAAGTCGGTTACGGAGTAGAAGGGGTTCAAGATTGGACATATGATGCCGTTTATAAAGGAATAGACGAAGCCCGAAAAAAATTAAATACAGATTTTATTGATATTGTATTTCTTCATTCTTGTGAAAGATATCACTTAGTAAAAGGCGAAGTAATTCAAGCCTTAGAAGAAGCAAGAGAAGAAGGGAAAATTAAAGCATTCGGATATTCTGGAGAAAATGAGTCTTTAGATTATGGTATTTATACCAATCGTTTGAATTCAATTCAAACCTCAATAAATATATTTGATCAGCGTGTTTTGCATACATCGCTCCCTAAGGCCAAACAACATTCAATGGGAGTAATAGCAAAAAGACCAATTGGAAACGCTCCTTGGCGATTTAAGGAACAGCCACATGGTGATTATGCAGAAACCTATTGGAACAGAATGAAAACATTGGGATTAGATTATGGTGATGAATGGGCGGAAATTGCTCTAAGATTTACCTGTTTTTGGTATGGAGTTGATACGGCAATTGTGGGAACAACAAATTTAAAGCACATAGACCAAAATATAAAAGCAGTAAATAAGGGAAAACTTGATGAAGATTTGATTCATTATTTAATAGGATTATTTAGAGTTAAAGACGATAATTGGATAGGCCAATTATAAATCAAAAAACCAAAGTCATCTCGACCGAAGAAGAGCCAATACTCCCAAACCAAAAGCAAGAAACACAAACGAGTCGTAGCGGAGAGATCTTCTATATAAAATTCAGAACAAACTAGTAACCTGAGTTCGGGATAAAATATTAAAATAAAAACAGGTTAAAATAAATTTCGTCATTCTGGGCTTGACCCAGAATCTCTGTCTATTTGGTATTAAATTCGAAATTCCACTATGAAGCCAAATGACATTCTACATTGTTTATTCTGGGTTTAGATTAAATTTATTCTACTAATCCTTATCCCGAATTCAGGTTAGTAGCAATCGATAATTAAACACAAACTCACCATCCCCAAAGTATTTCCCCATAAAAACTACATATTCCCAATAAATCGATTACCCGGCTTATTATAATGATACAATAACACTTGCTGAGCCGCAATTTCACGTTTATTGCGCAAAGTTGGAAGTTTTTGATACATCGTAGAAAAAATACGATTCTCACGCATCCCGTTAGATAAACGAAATAAACGCTGAACCTGATCTAGTTTTGTACTATTAGCAACTAAAAACGCTTTGAAAATTTCACTAAAATCAGGTGACAAGATTAATTTAAACGATTCAGGAAGTTTTTTATCCTCAATTTCTAATTCTTCTGTAACCTGAGAATAGGGATTTTTATTTTTGGGATGTTTGTCTTCAGGACGCTGCCCATCTTTAGGAATATTAAAGGCCGCAACAACATTGGACGGTGGAACAGGATTAAATGACAATATAGGTGTTCCAGTATCAGTCTGAATAGGTTGGGTAAAAAGGGTGCTATTTATCGTTTGAACTTGCATATCTTATGCTTCTTATCGGAATACAAAAGCTCAACTTTATATGACATCAAAACTTTTTCTATTCGATCTTGATGGAACTCTCCTAAGTGTAAAAAATCATAGAATGTGGCACATTGTTGATGAATCCTTAAAATCAGTCGGTCTTCATCAAGAAATTCATCGTGAAAAGAAATTTTCTGGAAGAACAGATCACGATATCTTCCAAAGTTATTTGAATACTGAAATGAAACATCAGTACAATCAGTTGAAACTAAGATATATCGAACTTATGCAAAATGAACTGAAACAAGAGGATGTTGATTTATTAGATGGAGCTCATGAAGTAGCAAATTGGATTACTCAAAATGAAATTAATTGGGGACTCTTAACCGGAAATTACGAGCTCACCGGAAAACTTAAAGTTCGGAATGCAGGATTTCCACTTGAAGCTAGTTTTGGGATTTTTGGAGATGGATTTTTAGACAGAACTATCATGGCTGCAGAAGCTATTACCAAAGCCAATTTACATTTTCCTTTTGATTTATCTCCGGAATCTATTGTAATTATTGGTGATACGCCAAATGATATTCGTTGCGCAAAAGAAAACCAATATCTAAGTGTAGCTGTTTCATCTGGATGTTATTCTAAACAAGATTTAGCAGAATTTCAGCCAGACTATCTTATTGATTCACTTCATGAGTTACCTGCATTATTCTCTTGAAAAGAAAAAATCCCTTCCATATCATTTAATTCAGATACTCGAACCTTTTTTTTAGAACAGCGATAAAATGAGTATTATAGAGCATCAACTAAAAATAAATTTTTAACGAAAGCTTTCTGATATGGCAAAATTAACCTTACGCGACGTAGCCCTAGCAGGTAAAAAAGTCCTAATGCGTGTTGATTTTAACGTTCCTTACAAAAATGGTGTTATTACTGATGATAACCGAATTGTAGAAGCCTTGAAAAGTATCAATTTTGTACTTGAACAAGGTGCAACACTCATCTTATCTTCACACTTTGGTCGTCCAAAAGACGGTCCTGATCCAGCATACTCTTTAAAACCAGTTGCAGATCATTTAGCAACGTTAGTTTCAGTTCCAGTTCATTTCTCTGAAGAAGCAATTGGTGAAAAAGCAAAAGCAGTTATCGCTGCGGCTAAACCAGGCGAAATTGTAGTTTTAGAAAATGTACGTTTCTATAAAGGCGAAACTAAAAACGATGCTGCATTGTCAAAACAATTCGCAGAATTAGCAGATGTGTTTATTAATGATGCATTTGGTTCATCTCACCGCGCTCACTCCTCAGTTGCAGGAGTTACCGAATTCTTAAAACCAGCACTTGCAGGTTTCTTACTTGAAAAAGAAATTAAGTATTTAGAAGAAACCGTTAACTCTCCAGCAAGACCATTTGTTGCTGTACTTGGCGGTGCAAAAGTTTCTGATAAAATTGGAGTTATAGAAAATCTTCTTGATAAAGTTGACTCTATTATTATCGGTGGTGGTATGACCTACACTTTCTACAAAGCAAAAGGTTTACCAATTGGAAAATCTTTGTTAGAAGAGGATAAAGTATCTCTAGCTAAAGAATTAATGGAAAAAGCAGCTGCAAAAGGTGTGAATTTATTATTACCAATTGACTCAGTTGTTTCTCAGGAATTTAGTAATGATGCTCCTTTCAAAACGGTTGATGAATATGGAATTGAAGAGGGATATATGGCCTTAGATATCGGACCAAAATCTGCTGAATTATTCTCTGACACAGTTCGTAATGCAAAAACAGTTTTATGGAATGGTCCAATGGGTGTTTTTGAAATGGATAACTTTTCAAAAGGAACAGTTGCAGTTGCGGAAGCGATGGCAGAAGCAACTACTAAAGGTGCTATTACTATTATTGGTGGCGGTGACTCAGCAGCAGCAATTAAAAAAGCTGGTTTAAGTGATAAAGTTACTCATGTTTCAACTGGCGGTGGTGCAAGTCTAGAATATTTAGAAGGTAAAGTTCTTCCAGGTATTTCAAGCTTAACTAATAAATAAATAATTAAATAAGTACTCATTTTTTTAGATAAACATCAAAAACTAAAGTCAATTCCATAGCGCCAGCGTCATTTATAGCGCCAGCGTCCGCTGGTGTCATTTAAACGTCAGCGTCCGCTGGTGTCATTTATAGCGCCAGCGTCCGCTGGTGCTAAAACAAACTAACAATCCATAGAGCAAGCCTTCGATTATGCTTAAAAAAAGCATATACACTGAAATCAGTTTTAATTTTAATCTAGTCAATTTTTCCCATCAAATAAACCGAATCGTAATCAATTGTGTAGTACTAATTGAAATCATTTTAGTAGCTTTAAATGGGCACCTCATACAAGCCTTCAGCGTATAAAAAAGATGCTTAAACACACTCTCCATTATCAAATCAAAATAAGAACGTATTTAGATTGAAATCACCTTGTGAAATGAGTATCATTTATGATGTTTCAAAGCCAAAAGAATAGAATGTGCGAATTATTAACTTCCCATAAGTTGGGTTTAATCATTATTGGATTCGGTTTCTTTTCAGCATGTACAAAGACCATTTATATTGAAGATTTAAGCAATCGTTTAGAACCAGTTAGAACCGTTGATGTATTCATGGGTACATCCACACAAGTATTTAAAAATGATTTTCTTACTTTTCAAGAAGGTTATTATGTTCATTATAACAAGTATCGGGTAACCTGGTACGATAGTAGATTTAGAACAAAAGAAATCTCTGTTCCACTTAAAGAAGTTTCTAAAATTTCTTATCGGAGTAGAATTGTCGGGTCCATTGTAGGTTTAGGTATTGGGTACACGTTAGGTTATTTAGCGTTTAATCTTGGTGTCTTAGACAAACCCACACAGCCATTTCTGTCTCAACATAATCAAGCAGTTTCTCTGGGTTTTGCCACCGTTTTTGGTGTAAGTGGATATTTTGCAGGTTTTCCCTACAAATATGTATTCAAATACAAAAAGAAACGTGCTCGAATGGCAAAAGATTTTATTATTTTGCCAGATGTAAATTATTGAAAGTAATCAACTAACAAAGTTTTTAAATATGTTGTTATTTAAAAAATCATTTATTTTTGTTGCTCTTCTCGTATTCCTATTTTCATGCGAAACCATACCTGAAAAAATAAAGCAAAACGTTAAACAATCGTTTTTTAGACCAATTATTGAAAATCTATCGGATGATAGAATGATGGGAAGAGAAATGGGTACCTTGGGTAGCAAATACGCCGCTCAAATGATTATGGATGAATTTGAAACTATTGGGACTCATTATTATCCTGGAAAATCATCTTATTCACAAGCTGTTACAATATATAAAACACCTCAATTGATACGTGCGTCAATAAAATTTGGTAAAGGTCTGAATCTTACAACACCAACTAAAGACATTGGTTTAAAACAAGTAAGAACATTAAATATCGAATCTGAGGTGGCTGCTATGTCCGATTGGGATGAAGAAAAAGCATCTAAATGGGAATATCGTGATAAAATTATAGTTTACAGATTAAGTGAAAATGAATTATTTAGCTCGTCAGACTCAACTTTTCAAACTTGGTTAGATTCTTTTTATTCAAAAATTGTAATTGCAGATGTGAAAGCTGCAATTATTTTACTTCCAGAAACGAAAAAAAAATGGACTTCTATAATAAATAGATATAACCGATCCATATTCTCGCTAACTGATGAGGAAAATGAAACACCAGTTCTATTTGTAGAAGGTAAATATGTTAGTAGAAAGGACTTAAAAAAAGCAAAAGTTGTTAAAATTAGTTCAGAATCTGAACGATTTGAATCCTTAAATGATCAAAATATTGTTGCTTATATCCCTGGTTCCGATTCGAAATTTAAAAATAATCCAGTTTTGGTAACAGCACATTATGATCATATAGGTTACAAAAAAGGTGTTCCTACAGATCAGGATTCTATTTATAATGGTGCACGTGATAATATCGTTGGAGTTACTGCTATGTTAGTTGGGGCTAAAGTACTCCAGAAGTTGACTGTCAAAAGACCAGTTTTATTTGTAGCATTTACAGGTGAAGAAAAAGGTCTATTAGGAAGTCGCTATTACGCTGAAAATCCTTTTTTTCCACTCAGAAACACCTATTTTGGAATAAATTTAGATAATGCAGGTTATAACGATACCTCAATTGTTAGTTTGATTGGACTTTCAAATTATAAAAATGATTCATTGTTTATAAAACCAATTCTTGAAATGGGAATAAAGGTTTTAGCAGACCCTGTTCCTCAATTCCGTTTATTTGAACGTAGTGATAACATAATATTAACTAAAAAAGGGGTTCCAACTTTATCCTATTCTTTAGGATTCACTGATTTTACCGATGAGCTCAATAAATATTATCATCAACTAGCAGATGAGTCATCAAGTTTAGATTATAATTACTTGGAACGCTTTTATGAGTCCTTTACGAATGTTTTATATTGTGTCGCAAACTCAGAAAATCCGATTGAGTGGAAAGAGGAATCAGCTTGGAATCCCAAAAATCTAGAATGAGACAGGCGAACACTCGATATATTGAAGAAATAAAATTATTGTTGTAGTGATGACCAAAAGAGTTAGTGATTTAAGTCAACTTTCGCAGTTCGATTTTGACCTCGGAAATATTAAGGATATTCTATGGTTCACCACGGCAAAAAGCGAAAAAATTGTTTTAAGATACAATCTAAACATAAAATGCTCATCCTGTGTTCTATCACGATTCGAAGAACCACGAAGTGGTAACTCGTCGTAATGTAAGAGTTTGAACATAATCCAACCTATTGCGAATTTGATCTTGTTGTGCTTTTTAAGTAACAGATTACATTCTGCAAGTTGGAAACTCAAAAAAGTATCAAGTCCGAATTTGAGATTTAAGTCGTAAATAGAAAATAAAAGAAGTAATTAATTGACATTAAATTAGTTGTCTTGATAAGTAAATAATCAGAAAATGAATCTTTTATTTCTTTTTCGATTAAAAAAATCAAAAAAAAATCATAAATTTTAAATTCTTATAAAATCATTAAAAATATATTCTTAGGGTTTGTTTTTAATGCAAATAAAACGTGTTAGTCAAAAAAAAATCAAAAAAAATCATTTTTCTTGTAAGATTTTTCAGTTTCAAGCGTCTTATCTTCAAAACAAATTAATTATCACTACAAACGGAGAAAAATATGGGCTCACTAAATAAAGCTCTTTTAATTGGCAGACTTGGAAAAGATCCAGAAGTACGCTACACAGAAAATAATACCGCAGTTGCAACTTTAAATATGGCAACTAGTGAACGCTACAAAGATAGTAATGGCGATTGGCAAGAAAAAACAGAATGGCATCGAGTAGTTTGCTGGAGCCGTTTAGCTGAGGTTGCGCAACAATACCTCAAACAAGGCTCACAAGTCTATATTGAAGGTTCCATACATACTAGACAGTGGCAAGATAAAGAGGGACAAACACGTTATACAACTGAAATTAAAGCAGGTGTATTACAAATGTTAGATTCGAAGCCAAAAAATGATGGTGAGGCTCAGTCACCTGCACGAGATTCTAATGCAAATAAGGCGAAAGCTTCCTCATTTACAACAAAACCAAACAATGAAGTTCAAATGCCAAATGAAATAAACGATTTCGACGATGATGTTTTACCATTTTGACATTTTGTAATTTACTGTACAACACCTATTTTTAAGCGGGGCTGATAAGTCCCGCTTTTTTATTCACTAATTTTACATTCTTGGACCCCGAACCTAGTTTTCTAGTATCACTCACATTTATAACACAGCTAAATGCCGAGTTTTTTCAGATTTTACTGATAGAATTATGTGTCATTATTTTGGGATTAGCCTTCTCGTTTATTTTTTCAGGGGCTGAAGTTGCATTATTTTCAATTAAAGGATCTGAGTTAGATCAATTAAATAGTTTAGCAAATCACTCTTCCATTCATGGAAACATCAAAAAAATGATTGAAAACCCAAGAAGGTTGTTATCGACCATCTTAATAGGAAATACGTTTGCTAATATTATCGTTTCAATCATTTCAGCAGTAATAACAGGGCAATTAGCTAGTGTATTCCATTTTCCTGAAGTCTTTATTTATGTAATCGAAATATTAGTAGTTACATTTATTCTTGTAATTATTAGTGAAATAACTCCAAAAGTAATCGCAATTAAAAACCCATTACAAACTGCAGTTAGATTAAATCATATTATTTATGGATTTTATATCCTTATGACACCTATATCCATTTTAATTGCAAAAAGTGCTCACTCAATTGAAAGTAAATTACCCTATAAATCTCATGAAATTTCTGGTGAAGATATTTTAACTATTGCAGAAGTAGGAGAGGAAAAAGGGTCTCTTAAAGGTGATGAAAGAGAGATATTTGAAAATGTTGTTGAGTTTGGCCAAACAGCTGTTAAAGAAATTATGACTTCTCGAGTAGATATTGTTGCTGTTTCATTAGATGATGAACTTGGTGAAGTTATTGATACAATTTTAGTTAGAAAATTATCTCGAATGCCCTTATATGGAGACGATTTAGATGATATTCTAGGGGTTATCAATGCTAAAGATTTATTACCCTATTTAAAGACTGATTTTCAAAACACTGCAATAAATTGGAAAACAATAGCTAGAAAAGTTTTATTTGTACCGACTACTAAACGTCTGGATGATTTATTGAAGGAATTCAAAAAAGAAAAAACTCACATGGCAATAGTTGTAGATGAATGGGGGGGAACCGAAGGTCTAGTAACCCTAGATGACGTTTTAGCTGAAATAATTGGAAATATTGGGGATGAAACAAGTAGTCCAGAACAATTATTTGAAAAAATGAGCGACAATTCGTTTTCATTCGATGCAAAAATAAATGTAGAAGAAGCGGAAGAAATTCTAGAAACTCAGTTGTCTGGTGAAAACGATCAATATGAAACCCTCGCAGGTTTAGTGTATCATATCCTAGAAAGGATTCCAGAAAACAACGAAAAACTTCATTTTAAAGATGTAGAAATCACTGTTCTAGAAGTAGAAAACAATCGAATTAAAAAAGTATTGATTACGAAAAACTAATCTGCTTTTGGGATTTATTTTTTTCTGATTCAGCACTAACTTTTAATTCAGGCATCATTTTCCCATCTTTAGTGTAAATTCCTTCTTTTTTTAGCCAAACTGGGAGTGTTCTAGTTAGAATGTAGAAATCAAAGAGAAGTGATTTGCGTTTAATGTACCACTGATCATAAATAAGTTTTTCTGCCCAACTTAATTCATTTCTTCCATTTACTTGTGCCCAACCAGTAATTCCTGGTCTAACAGAATGCCTCTTTTTTTCTACTTCTGGGTCAAGTTCCTTTTTATATGTCCAAAGTAGAGGTCGTGGGCCAATTAATGACATTTCACCTTTTAAAATATTTAGTAACTGAGGTAGCTCATCAAGGCTCCATTCACGCAAGAAATGACCATTTTTTGTAATTCGTAAATCATCAACAAGCCTAGTGTCTATTAACATTGTCCGTATTTTGAAAATTTCAAATGGTTTTCCATTTAAACCTATCCGTTTTTGGGAATAAAATAAAGGTCTCCCATCTCTAATTAAAGTTAAACTCACTACAAAAATAAATAGTGGCAACCATATTGGTAATAAAAATGCTACCATTAAATAGTCCCGAAATCGTTGTATGAGATGATTCATAAAATACAAGTTGCAATTCTTGATTAACACATTTAAGTATCGACAATAAAAGCTAAACCTGTAGAAATATGTGAATCTCTTAATCTTTAAGAAGTAAATAATGAAAATTATAAAGTTTAATTGTGTTGCACTGCTTATTTTCTGCAAATTTGAAAAGATAAAACTCCTTTATGATTTGTTTTTTAAGTGTTTTCCCTCCTTTTAGAGGTGGAATTAGTAGATTTAGCGACCATGTATTTCAAGAGTTGAAAAAATATGATTCTGTTTTAGCCGTAAATTATTCAAAACAATACCCAAGTTTATTATTTCCGGGGAAAACGCAATTATTAAAGAATGCAGTTGATCACGAATCCATTCCATTAATACATTCTTATAATCCGCTCTCATGGTTTCAACATAGAGAAGAGTTAGAAAAATCATGTTCTCATATAATTTGTTCACATTGGCATCCATTTTTTACACTTTCCACAATAGCGATTATAAATCAAATTAAAAAGCATAATCCATCTGTGACAATAACTTGTTTAATTCACAATGTGTTACCACACGAAAAGTTTCCATTTCAAAAACTATTGGTAAAAACGCTGTTTTCTAAATCGGACAGATTAATAACCTTATCGACTCAAGGTTCAATGGCTATGCAAGTCTTCCCCAAGCAGGTAGAAAAAGTAAAACAACTATTCCATCCTATATATGAAAAGAATGGGAATGCCATAAATAGAAATGAAAAAAGGGATGAGTGGGGTATTCCACAGAATGCATTTGTAATACTATTTTTTGGCTTAATAAGAGAATACAAAGGCTTAAGTTTATTGATAGAAGCGTTTAATAAAATTGCAGAAAACAGACCGGAGGCGTTTCTTTTGGTAACAGGAGAGTTTTATGAATCTCAAATATTTTATGAAGAACAAATTAGACCTGATTTTAATAATAAGTTTCTTATAAAAAACAGTTTTTTGACTGATGCAGAAGCCGCTGAAGTGTTAAGTTTATCAGATATCTTGGTATTACCGTATAAATCAGCAACGCAAAGCGGAGTCCTCGCTGATGCACTAGCCTATAATTTACCTGCTATCGCCACTAATCAACCTGGGTTTACAGATTTTATTGACAATGGAAAATCTGGAATTATAATGGAATCACAAGATTCAGATGAGTTAGCAAGTATTTTATTAAACTTAAACCAAGAAAAACTTGACTTTTTTAAAGGAAATATGGCTGAAGTTCAGGCAAAATTTAGTTGGAAACAATTTGGGGAAGAATTATTTCACGAAGTTTGCAAAATCTAATTGACTAAAACAAAAAAGGCTCGTATATTTCGCTTCTCTTAAAGATTGAAAAATTTTAAAGAGATTTCGGGGCGTAGCGCAGTCCGGTAGCGCATCTGCTTTGGGAGCAGAGGGTCGCAGGTTCAAATCCTGTCGCCCCGACACCAATGCGAAAGCATTTTGTTATTTGAATTATTGAATGAGTGAATTTTATGGTTGCTCGGTTAAGAATACTAATCGTAGCCTGTTGAGCGCCCGTAGCTCAATTGGATAGAGCAACTGCCTTCTAAGCAGTAGGTTACAGGTTCGATTCCTGTCGGGCGTACAAATAAGGCGACATGGCCGAGTGGCTAGGCAGAGGTCTGCAAAACCTTGTACGGCGGTTCGAATCCGCCTGTCGCCTCAGATGAATACTCTATTAGATTTGTACTATGCCGCGTTCGTCTAGGGGCCTAGGACACCGCCCTTTCACGGCGGTAACACGGGTTCAAATCCCGTACGCGGTACATTCACTCAGCTTTATTTCTCATGGAGCCTGTAGCTCAGTTGGTTAGAGTGTCAGATTGTGGCTCTGAAGGTCGTGGGTTCGAAACCCATCAGGCTCCCCAAATTTTTTTTTATTTTTTGTTTTCAACGCCGCGTTCGTCTAGGGGCCTAGGACACCGCCCTTTCACGGCGGTAACACGGGTTCAAATCCCGTACGCGGTACTAAAAGCTTTTGAATTTATTCAGAGGCTTTTTTTGTTTAAACTATTTGGTTTCTACTCTTTCGTCTAAAGCTTCTGAACCATAATTCGCCCAGATTACCCACATAATAAAAATTATAATATAGAAAATAGCAGTAGTTGAATAATCGTGAGTAAAACTAAAAAACTGATTCCAATAAACTTGAGTTATAGTAAGTAACACTACTCTCATCACATTGACTAAGTAAATTATTCCAATACCTGTAATCATAAATAACCAACGTTTTTTAGAATCTCCAGGATAAGCAAAAATAAATCCAAGGAATAACCCAATTGCTGCAAGTCCATTACACCCATTAACTATTTCAATTCCTGGAGCTAAATCAATCCCAATTACTCTAAATGCGGTGAACACATCAAAACCCATCAGATTTAAAAATCCAGCAGAAACATCGATTATATAAAGCGATAAAGCTTCATCAACTCTTCCGTCTGGTAATATCCATAAATCATAAAAAATATACCAAACTACATAAACGAGAATCCCTTTGCTTGCAAATCCATAAATAGGATTTTTCTTAAAAAATAGAGTAATTGATGAAAACATAAACAAAGTTTTTGGTTAAAAAAAAGCGTAAGATTTCTTACGCTTTTAAAGTACAAATTATTTTAATTTCGTTTTTACTTACTACTTAGCGGTTCGGATTCTTGCTTAGTTTCGTCTGCTACCGCATCGCTTTGTTCTGTCCATTTAAAAGATAATCCATCTTTTGCTTCATTTTGAGAAATATGAAGAAGTGAGCCAACATCTCTTGTTTGTTGAAGAAGTTCTTCTGCAAGCTGATCTTCAACATATTTTTGTATGGCCCTTTTTAGTGGTCTAGCACCAAATTTAGGATCAAAACCTTTTTCAGTAATAAACTCTTTAGCAGAATTGTCAATATTAATAGTAAAACCAAGTACTTTAACTCTTGAGAACAAACTAGCAGTTAAATTATCAATAATCTTGAAAATATCGGTTTTTTCAAGTGGTTTGAATACGATTACATCATCAACTCGATTTAAAAATTCAGGATTAAACACTTTTATTAAAGCATCTTGAATAGTTGATTTCATTTTTGCATAGTCAAAAGCTGTTGAATCAGAGTCAAAGCCTATACCTTTACCCATATTCTTAATATCACGAGCACCAACATTAGATGTCATAATAATTATAGCATTTCTGAAGTCAACTTTTCTTCCTAACGAATCGGTTAAGATTCCATCATCTAAAACTTGTAACAATAAATTGAAAACATCAGGATGTGCTTTTTCAATTTCATCAAGTAAGATTACAGAGTACGGTTTACGGCGAACTTTTTCAGTTAAGATTCCACCTTCCTCATATCCAACATAGCCTGGAGGAGCTCCAACTAATCTTGAAACTGTAAATTTTTCCATATATTCACTCATATCAATTCTAATTAGTGAATCATCGGTACTGAAAAGATATTTAGCAATAACTTTTGCCATTTCAGTTTTACCTACACCAGTGGGACCTAGGAATATAAAGGAGCCAATTGGACGATTAGGGTCTTTTAAGCCAGCACGAGTACGTTGTATAGCTCGTGTTAATTTATCAATAGCTTCAGGCTGCCCAATAACTTTATCTGCAAGTTGATCTCTCATTTTGAGAAGTTTGTCGCTCTCATTCTGAGTAATACGACTCACTGGAATTCCAGTCATCATACCCACTACGGAAGCAACATCTTCTTCTTCAACGTTATAAATGACTTCTGAACTTTCTTTATCCCATATTTTTTGAGCTATTTCAAGCTCTTCAATCAAACGTTTTTCACGATCACGAAGACGAGCTGCTTCTTCAAATCGCTGTTTTTTTACCATCGCATTTTTTTCTATGCTAGTGGTTTCAATTTCTTCTTCAAGTTTAATGATATGTTCAGGAACACAAATATTTGATAGATGAACTCTTGCACCTGCTTCATCAAGTGCATCTATTGCTTTGTCTGGTAAAAAGTGATCTGTTATGTAACGATCGGTCAATTTAACACAAGCTTCGAGTGCCTCTTCTGAGTAGTGAACGCTATGGTGTTTTTCGTATTTACTTTTAATTCTGTTCAAAATTTCTTGAGTCTCTTCAATAGAAGTTGGCTCAATCATAATTTTTTGGAAACGACGTTCAAGAGCGCCATCTTTTTCAATAAATTGACGATATTCATTTAAAGTTGTAGCTCCAATTGCTTGGATTTCACCTCGTGCCAATGCAGGTTTAAGCATATTGGATGCATCCAACGAACCACTCGCTCCACCTGCACCAACTATGGTATGAAGCTCATCAATGAATAGTATAATGTTCGGAGTTTTTTCCAATTCGTTCATAACAGCTTTCATTCGTTCTTCGAATTGACCTCTGTATTTTGTTCCAGCAACTAAGGCAGCTAGGTCTAATGCAACAACTCGTTTATCGAATAAAACTCTTGACACTTTTCGTTGAACTATACGAAGAGCTAGACCTTCGGCAATTGCAGTTTTACCAACTCCAGGCTCACCAATTAATACTGGATTATTTTTTTTTCGTCTACTTAATACTTGTGCAACACGTTCAATTTCTTTTTCACGACCAACAATTGGGTCTAATTTACCATCTTCTGCTAATTTTGTTAAATCACGTCCAAAATTATCTAGTACGGGTGTTTTTGTTTTTTCCATTTTTTTCGACCTGATGTTACCAGATCCTTGAGGATCCTGTTGTGAAGAAATATATTCTGCAGATAAAGTGGAATCTGCTTCTTTAGTTGGGTTTGGATTTGTTTTACCAGTAATAATTAAATCTAATTCAACTCTTACAGCATCATAATTTACATTAAATTGATGCAAAATTTGTGCTGCAATATTCTCGTCGTCTCTTAGTAAGGATAACAAAAGATGCTCTGTTCCAATTGTATCACTTTTGTATAACTTGGATTCAAGATACGTTATTCTAAGTACTTTTTCAGCCTGTTTTGTTAAAGGCACGTGCCCCACCTTAATTGAAGAACCCGTTGTTCTTACGGTATCTTCAATTGTTTTTTTTAATTTGGATAAATCACAACGTAAGTTTTGCAAAATTTTAACAGCAACGCCGTCGCCAAGTCTTACAATTCCAAGTATGAGATGTTCAGTTCCAATGTAATCATGACCCAAGCGAAGAGCTTCTTCTCTGCTGTATTGAATTACATCTTTTACTCTACTAGAAAAATTACCTTCCATCTAACTGCTTTTTAGGTTTAGAAAACAACTGTAAAGCTGAGTTCCATAAAATTATTTATGGCTTACCATTTTACATTAAAGTAAAGCGGCAGATAGTTAAACGCAATAGAAATGTGATGTAGTATGAAATTAAAATAGAGGCGTTCCAGTCATTTCGGAAGGTTGAGGAAGTTCTAGAATCTTCAATAGTGTTGGGGCAACGTCTGCAAGAATTCCATTATGGAGTTTTCCAGTAATTGGTCTATTTATGAGTACACAAGGTACAGGCTGTGTAGTGTGTGCCGTGTTTGGTGATCCATCAGGGTTGGTCATACAATCTGCATTACCATGATCTGCAACAATCACTATTTGATAACTTTTTTCTACAGCAATAGGAACGATATGGGAAAGTTCTTTATCCACAGCTTCAATAGCTTTTGCTGCCGCATTTATATCACCAGTGTGACCAACCATATCAGGATTGGCGAAATTTAGAATAATTAAGTCGAATTTTTCAGATTCAATTGCTTTGTGAAGTGCTTCTCCAACCCCTGGAGCTGACATTTCAGGCTGCATATCATAAGTGGCAACCTTTGGCGATGGAATTAGAATTCGTTCTTCGCCTTTGAATGGAGTTTCTTCCCCACCATTAAAAAAGAAAGTAACGTGTGGATACTTTTCTGTTTCAGCTATTCGAAGCTGAGTCAGCCCCGCATCGCTAACAACTTTTCCGAGAACATTTTCAAAAGATTGCGGAGAAAACGCAATAGATACTCCTTTGAATGAGGCATCGTACTGAGTAAAACAAACATATTGAAGATTCAGTAGGGAATCGCGACTGAATCCATCAAAATCAGTTTGAGTAAGAGAGCGGGTAAGTTCACGAGCGCGATCACTTCTGAAATTAAAGAAAATAACTGCGTCGTTAGCTTGCAATCGACTAGCCGCGGACGTGTCTAAAATGCAAGGTTCTAAAAATTCGTCTGTTTTACCAGCACTATAATTGGCATCAAATGCTTCTTCGGAAGAAGAATAAACGGTTCCTTTACCATTGATTAAAATATCGTAAGCACGTTGAACTCGTTCCCATCTATTGTCACGATCCATGGCATAATATCGACCAATAATGGATGCAACTTTTCCTAAACCAATTAACTCAGCATGCTTTTCAACTGAGGCTACAAATCCTTTTCCAGATTTTGGATCGGTATCTCTGCCATCGGTAAAAGCGTGGATATACACTTGAGGAATTTTTTCTTGTTTTGCGAAATCTAATAAAGCATAAATATGAGTAAGGTAACTGTGAACACCACCATCAGAAATTAAACCCATTAAATGGAGTTTGCCTGTTTTCCGTGCTTTTTCAGCAGTTGCTTTAAGAACAGGATTGTTGAAAAAATCTTTATCTCTAATTTCTTTATTAATGCGAGATATATCTTGCCAAACAATGCGTCCAGACCCAATATTTAAATGACCAACTTCGGAGTTGCCGAATTGACCTTCTGGTAATCCTACAGCTTCGCCAGATGCGATTAACTGTGAAGTTGGATTGTTTGAAAAAATAGAATCGAGCGTAGGTTTGTTTGCTTTTTCAATTGCACTAACCTCTGGATTTGCTGCGATTCCGTATCCATCTAAAATTACTAGAAAGGCCTTTGCCATACAATTATGCTAATTTATTTACGAATTTTGCTAGACGAGCTTTTTTGTTTGAAGCATTATTTTTGTGAATCATACCTACTTTAGCCATTTTATCAATATATGATATAGCTAGTGGGAGAGCTGTTTCACCTGCTGCTTTATTTTCTGCAGTTAATACTTTTTTGAATAACGTTCTCATTTTTGAACGTTTCATGCGGTTTGCGTTACGACGACGTATAGATTGACGAACGCGTTTGATTGCTGATTTATGCTGTGGCATGTTTAATTTCGAATTAATTAATTTTCGATTCTTTTGAGTCACAAAAATTAACAATTATTCGCTTTACTTTCAATATATAATCAATATTTAATTGACCATTTATGAATTAATTCATAAATTATTCGTCTTGCAATATGATTATAGTAATTGATGGTCCAGCAGGATCCGGAAAAAGTTCCACAGCCAAAGCTGTTGCCCGAGAAACAGGTCTTATTTATCTTGACTCAGGTGCTCTATACAGAGCAGTTACTCTTATATATGTAAGAAGCGGTGAAGACGAATTGGATTTCTATGAGAAACTCAAAACATCCAAGCTAAGATTTGATTTCAAGAATAATCAATTTCATATTTGGCTTAATAATGAAGAAGTAACTGCTATTATAAGGTCTCATGAAATTAGTTCTAAAGTCTCTGTAGTAGCAGCAAAAAAAGATGTCCGCAGTTTTGTTAATGAATATTTGCAAACTGTAGTAGAAAAAGGTTCTTTTATAGCGGATGGCAGAGATTTAGCAACCGTAGTTTTTCCTAATGCGCAACTTAAAATCTATATGGTTGCAAGTATTCAGGCTAGAGCAGAACGACGTTTTAAAGAACTTGCTGAAATGGGACAAAGTGCTGATTATAATGAAATTGAAAATAATCTTTTAGAAAGAGACTTATTAGATTCCAGTCGGAAAGAGGCTCCTCTAAAAAAACATGAAGAGGCTATCGAATTAGATACATCAAATCTGAGCTTTGATGGACAAGTTGATGAAATTATCAATTTGATTCGCAGCAAAGGATTACTAAACTAAAACAATAACACTTATCCCATATAAACATTAACTAATAATAATTTGTTTGTATGTGGCAATTAAGGAATTAAATGTCCGAAGAAAACGAAAACCCAGTAGAAGAAGCCGTAGAGTCCACAGGTATTGTAGATACAACCACTGAAGTTGTAGAAGAAGTTGTAGTGGAAATTGAAGCTACAGAGCCAGTTCTTGGCAAAATTTTTAAAGGTGATATTGAAGGCGAAGTCTTTAAGTTATCAGATTTAGACAGTCTTAGTGATTATTCCAAAGACGAATTCGACTCATTGTTGAATATGTATGAAGGAACTCTAAATGTAATCACTGAAAAAGAAATTGTTACAGGTCGCATTGTTGAAATTACCGAGAAATATGTAATTATTGATATTGGTTTTAAATCAGAAGGTATCATTCCTCTGAATGAATTCCGTAATCCTGAAACAATTAAAGTCGGCGAAGAAATTGAAGTTTTCTTAGATAAAGTTGAAGATCGTGAAGGTCAATTAGTTTTATCTCGTAAAAAAGCAGACACTTTACGTGTATGGCAATTTATTGAAGAAGCACACAATACTCAAAAAATCATCGAAGGATTTATTAAACGTCGAATTAAAGGCGGTATGGTTGTCGATGTTGAGGGAATTGATGCATTCTTACCAGGTTCGCAGATTGATGTGCGCCCAGTTCGTGATTTTGATGCTTATGTTGGCAAAACCATGGAATTCATGGTTGTTAAATTGAATATGTCGAGCGAGAATGTTGTTGTTTCTCACCGAGCAATCGTTGAGTCAGATCTTGAAGAACAACGTTCACAAATTCTACAAAGCATGGAGCCAGGTCAAATTCTTGAAGGTCATGTTAAAAACATCACAGATTTTGGTGTATTTATCGATCTTGGTGGTGTTGACGGTTTACTTCATATTACAGACTTATCATGGGGACGTGTTGAGCATCCAAATGAAGTAGTTAAATTAGACCAAAAACTAAATGTAGTTGTTCTAGAGTTTGATGAGAACTCAAAACGTATTTCTTTAGGTCTAAAACAACTTCAACCACATCCATGGGATGGAATTGATGAGAAATATCCTGAAGGAATGAAAATTCAAGGTCGAGTAGTATCTATTGCAGATTATGGTGCATTTATAGAACTTGAAAGAGGCGTTGAAGGTTTAGTTCACATTTCTGAAATGAGTTGGACACAACACATAAAACACCCTTCCCAATTGGTCGAAAAAAATCAAATGATTGAGTGCATTGTGTTAAACATCAGCAAAGAAGACAAAAAAATCTCTCTTGGTGTTAAACAATTAGAAAATGACCCTTGGAAAAACTTGTTAGAGAAATATCCAATCGAATCTAAACATAAAGGAACGGTTCGCAATCTAACTAACTTTGGTGTGTTTGTAGAATTAGAACCAGGAATTGATGGATTAATTCACATTTCAGATTTAAGTTGGACCGATAAAATTAACCATCCAGGTGAGTTAGTTCAAAAAGGTGAAGTTATTGATGTTGTGATTCTTGCCGTTGACTTTGACAATCGCAGAATTACTTTAGGTCGCAAACAAATCGAATCTAATCCTTGGGAAAAATACTTAGTTGAATTTGCAAAAGGCAACGAAGTAGATGGTAAAGTTGTAAAAGTTACAGACAAAGGTGCTTTTATTGCCTTAGGTTCCGATGCGGAAGCTTTCTTATCAAAAGATGAATATGATGGCGAAGTAGTTGAAGGCGCAGACGTTAAAGTTGTTGTTACTGAAATAGATGAGAATAATAAAACGTTAAACGTTAGTCAAAAACAACTGGGTAAAGTGAAAAAAGGGAAAGCAAAAAAAGCAAAAGCAGCTGAGCCTGAAGCACTTACACTAGGCGAAATGTCTGGTTTAGCTGATTTAAAGAGAGAATTAGCTCAAAAAGAAAAACAAGATGCAGAAGAGAACTAAACTAATTTAGATTCAATTTTGAGATGTATTGTTAGGAGAAATCAGAAATGGTTTCTCCTTTTTTTTTGAAGTAATTTAAAAAATGGATATCGGTATAAATTTGTATCTTTATTCAATCCAAAAATAATAGAAAACGGACTAAGACTATGAAAAGAGTTCAGGATGCATCTTCCATAAAAGAGACCTATGAGTTAATGTATCAGAGATTGCATAAAATTGTACCTGATTTTGAATTAAAGTATAAAGCTGAATTAGCATTTGAAATCAATACATTAAAAAAAGAAAAGAATGCAGTAATTTTAGGGCATAATTATATGGAACCTGCTTTGTATCATAGTATTCCTGATTATGTAGGCGATTCTTTAGGGCTAAGTCGTATTGCCGAAGCTAGTAGTGCTGATAGAATTATTTTTTGTGGTGTGAAATTTATGGCTGAAACTGCAAAAATATTAAACCCCACTAGAATGGTTTTATTACCTGTTGAGTTTGCAGGTTGTTCATTAGCTAGTAGTATTAAAGCAGATGATGTTCGTGCATTAAAAGCAAGATTTCCAGGAGTACCTGTTGTAACCTATATTAACACGTATGCAGATGTTAAAGCAGAAACTGACATTTGTTGCACATCAAGTAATGCTGTTGATATTGTTAAACAGCTCGATTCAGATATTGTAATCTGTTTACCAGATGAGTTTTTAGCAAGAAATGTAGCTAAAGAAACAGGTAAGAAAATTTTGTACCCTTCGAGTGAGTTATATGCTGGAGAACAGGGGATGCTTATTTGGAATGGTAAATGTGAAGTACATGAGCAATTCACAGTTGGTGATATAGAAAATGTGCGAAAACAGTTTCCTGACACTGTAATTCTATCACATCCTGAATGTCCACCTGAAGTTGTTGAAGCCTCTGATTTTAGTGGTTCAACAAGTGCTATGGTTTCGTTTGTTCAACACAGTAAATCCCAAAAGTTTTTGATTTTAACTGAATGTTCAATGGCTGATAACATTGCAGCTGAAAATCAAGATAGAGAATTTTTAGGTTTATGTAGTGTACGTTGCCCACACATGAATCAAATTACATTAGAAGATACACTTGAATGTTTGAGACATGACAAATGGCAAATAGAAATAGATGAAGAGATTCGTATCAAAGCAAAAAAATCACTTGATCGAATGCTAGAAATGAGTAAAAACTAAATAATAGAATTAAAAAAGGGGGTTTGAATTTCAAGCCCCCTTTTTTCATAAAAATAGAAAAATCTTATAAGTAGAAGAAAACACGTTTATTTACAGAGTCTTTGCCACTTTTTACTTTTTTCCCGGTCTCACGATTGTACATATAAATTACATTACGCATAGAATTTAATTCTTTATCAGTTGTGTAATTTACTTCTAGAGCTTGTCCACCAGACTCTAATTTCTCTAATGCTTCCGTTAATGGACGGAATTTAGAAGCACTTTTTTTAGAAACTTTTACAAGTCCACGATCTACAAATTTAAATTTCATAATTTCTACCTTATTATTTTAATGAAACACAGTTGGTTTAAATATAAATAAATCATTTTTATAACCAAAATAATTTAAAGAAAATCATGGAACAGGAACTGTATTTAAAATTGTTTTAACTATAGACTCAGAAGTTATTTCTTCTGCTTCTGCTTCATAAGTTGGTATTACTCTGTGTCTAAGGATATCCATTGCAACCATTCTCACATCTTCGGGAGTTACATAAGCTCTGTGTTGCATATAAGCATGAGCTCTAGAGGCAAGGTTTAAACTAATTGTAGCTCTAGGCGATGCCCCAAATGAAATAAGGTTAGCAAAATCTTTAAGATTGAATTTTTCAGGATTTCTAGTAGCAAGTACAAGGTTTACAATGTAACGTTCCACTTTTTCATCCATATAAATAGCATTAATCACTTTTCTTGCCTCAAGGATTTTTTCAGGAGAAACCACAGGTTTTAATTCTGGTTTTTTCCCAGTTTTTGCCATTCGTCGCATAATTTCGAGTTCTTCTTCACCAGTTGGGTAATCTATGTGAATTTTCAACATGAATCGGTCAACCTGTGCTTCGGGTAGGGGGTAAGTACCTTCTTGTTCAACTGGGTTTTGTGTTGCAAGAACTAAAAATGGTTCTTCTAATTTGAAAGTGGTTTCACCAATAGTTACTTGTCTTTCCTGCATCGACTCCAATAGAGCACTTTGCACTTTTGCAGGAGATCTATTTATCTCATCAGCAAGAATAATATTTGAAAAAATGGGGCCTTTTTTTATCGTAAATTCACCAATCTTTTGATTATAAATTAAGGTTCCCAATAAATCTGCTGGTAAAAGGTCTGGGGTAAACTGAATTCGCTGAAAATTTGTATCGATAACTTTTGCAAGCGATGATATTGTTAATGTTTTTGCAAGACCTGGGACACCTTCAAGAAGTACATGACCATCGGCAAGTAAGCCAATTAGTAGCCTGTCAACCATATATCTTTGCCCTACAATGACTTTGTCAAGTTCTGTGTAGATGTCGTCTATGAATGCTGAAGAAGTTTGAATTTCCTCAGTAAGTTTTTGCATGTCGATAGTGTAAGAAGACATGGTATTTAAGTTTATTAGTTGGTATTTTAGTTTTCTTTTTAAAAATTCAAACAAAGATAAGTTTAAATGAATTTATTCGAAGCAATAATCCTGTCAATAATTGAAGGTTTAACTGAATTTCTTCCTGTTTCATCAACAGGTCACATGATTTTAGCCTCCTCAATAATGCAAATTCACAAAGATGAGTTTGTGAAAACTTTTGAAATAGTTATACAGCTCGGAGCAATATTTGCAATCGTGCTTTTATATGCAAAACGATTTTTGAGAAGTTTAACCATTTATTATAAACTTTCTTTTGCATTTTTACCAACGGCTGTAATAGGACTTTTAGCATACAAAACCATAAAAGAAGTTTTGTTTAATCCTTATGTTGTTTCAACATCTTTAATTATTGGTGGTATTATTTTAATAATTATCGATAGATGGGTTGTAGAAAAAGAAAGTAAAGTAGCAGATGTTGAAGAGGTAAGTTATAAAAATGCATTCTTTATTGGTTTAATGCAATGTGTTTCGATGGTCCCAGGTGTTTCTAGAGCTGCTGCGACAATAGTAGGTGGCGTAATGAACGGATTTAATAAGAAACAAGCTACAGAATTTTCTTTTTTGTTAGCTGTTCCCACAATGATAGCTGCCGCAGGTTATGATTTAATGAAATCGGATATTCAGTTTTCGAGTGATCAGATACTTATTTTAGTTGTAGGGCTTGTATTATCTTTTATTTTTGCCTGGATTGCAGTAAAAATCTTTGTTAAAATAGTAGAGAATTATGGATTCAAGCATTTTGGGTACTACAGAATTGCTATAGGAGTTCTTTTTTTAAGCTATATGCTATTAAATGGAATCTCAACATTTCAATAAAACCCTGTACATCTAGCTGATTTCTATTGAACAAGAAGCTTTTTTTGGGTACTTTTGCACGCATTTAACAAATCTGAAAATCAATTATGGCAGATTATTTATTTATTTTATTAGCTACAATCGCAACTGGCGCTGCATTTGGACTGGTAACAAGTAAAAGTGCAGTAACAAGTGCATTGTTTTTAGTTATGAACATGATATCATTAGCAGGTGTCTATCTCCTCCTCGATGCTCAATATTTGGCTGTTATACAAGTCTTGGTGTATGCTGGTGCAATAATGATTCTGTTTCTATTTGTAATTATGTTGCTCAATCAAGAAAATGAAGAGGGCTTATTTGAAAAAGTTAGCTTTAAGTATCTGTTTTCAGCTTTAGCAAGTTTTGTAGTTTTTGCGCAATTGATTTATATGATATTAAATTATACAGGTACAGAACTTCCTTTAGCCTTAAATTCTCAGGAAATTGGAACAGTTGAGTCTTTAGGAACAGCTATCTATACTGATTATTTGTTGCCTTTCGAGGTTACAGGTATCCTTTTAACTGCTGCTGTAGTTGGTGCGTTAATCATTGCAAACAGAAAAGTAAACACAAAATAAGGTATTTAGTATGGTAACGATTAACTGGTATTTAGCTTTGAGTGCGGTTTTATTTTCGATAGGCATTATTGGGGTGTTAGTTAGGAAAAATGCTATTGTTATTTTCATGAGCGTTGAGCTTATGTTGAATGCAGTAAACTTGAGTTTAATTGCTTTTAGTGCCCAACTTGGCGATTCGACGGGTCAGGTTCTTGTGTTTTTCTCCCTGTGTGTTGCTGCTGCAGAAGCAGTAGTGGGACTTGCCATTATAATTGCCATTTTTAGGAATAACCTAATGGTAGATATTTCTGAAATCAACCTGCTTCGTTGGTAATATTTTTAAGTTTTTAAAAAAGCCTGAAACTCACGTTTCAGGCTTTTTTTTTGTCATAAAGTCACGATTTGGAAAAAGTCCCCACTTTAAACCACCAAGATTAATCTTTTTTTTTGTAAAAATCGTTCAAATTTTACTGAAAAGAAGGATTAAAGTGGGTTGGAGTATACGCTTGAAAATTTAATATGATAAACAGTTGACATATTTGAGTAAAAAAGGGTACTTTGTGGGTTAAAGTGGGAGGTTGTGGGGTATATTACCTAGCAACTTCTGAAAATAGTGTTAAACTGGTTTTTGAATCACAGTGAGTATCTTCAAAGGTGAATATGAACATGCATTGGATGCGAAAGGCAGAGTTGCTTTTCCAGCCAAACTGCGGAAATACATTAATCCCGCAGTTCAAGATCGCTTTACTTTGGTAAAGGGTCTAGAGCAATGTCTATATCTATATCCTGAAGACAAATGGCTAGAAGTTGAAGACAAATTAAATCAGATAAGTTCTTTTAGTGCTGAAGGACGAATGGTAAAAAGGCAGTTTTTACGCTATGCTGAGGATATTTCCCTAGATAATCAGAATAGAATTGCACTTTCGCCCAAAATGATTGAATTAGCTGCAATAGATGCAAAAGTTACATTCATTGGAGCAGGTGATCGTGTGGAATTGTGGGCTCCAGAGGTATTAGATACGCAAACAAGTGATGTTTCAGAAGAAGATATGCAAGCTTTGTTTGAAAAAGTTTTTGGAGGTATTTCACTATGAGTACCTTAGATAAAACATATCACGTACCCGTTTTATTAAAAGAGTCTGTAGCATTATTAATTACAAATAATGAAGGTATTTATCTCGATGCTACACTTGGTGGTGGTGGACATTCAGCAGCTATCTTGGGAAAAATTGATACAACTGGAAGACTCATCGGTCTTGATCAGGATGATGAAGCGCTTAAAGAAGCAGGTAATAGACTAGGTAGTGACGAAAGATTTACCGCAGTAAAAGGGAATTTCGGTCATTTCGATGTATATCTTGACCAAAAATTGAAGGGAAACCTTTCAGGTATATTGCTTGACCTCGGTGTCTCTAGTCACCAAATAGATGAGGGGGATCGAGGTTTTAGTTTTCAACAAGATGGACCATTAGATATGAGAATGGGAAATTTGAGTGGGTTAACAGCTGAAAGGGTTATAAATGAATATGAACTAACGGAGCTAAAAAGAATATTTTTGGAGTACGGTGAAGAGCGTCACAGTAATGCTATAGCAAAAAAAATTATCGAAAATAGACCAATTCGAACAACGTTTGAATTAAAAAAAGCAATTCGTTCAATTGTTAGTGGTAAGCATGAGAATAAAACCTTAGCACGCATTTTTCAAGCCGTACGCATAGAAGTAAATCGAGAATTAGAGATGTTACGGAATGTACTGGAGAAATCAGTTGAATGGCTAGCTAAAGATGGTCGTTTAGTTGTAATCTCCTACCACTCTTTAGAAGATCGATTAGTAAAGCATTATATGCGTGCAGGTGACTTTTCTGGAGTGATTCCAAAAGATGTATTTGGTAACGATATATCTCCTTTCAAAGTAATTACAAGAAAAGCGGTAGAAGCATCAGAAGAAGAGATTAAGATAAATATACGATCAAGAAGTGCGCGTTTGCGAGCTGTTGAACTAAAAGAAAGGGAACAGTAAGTGATGTACGTTAAATCTAGTTTAGGAAGTACCAACTCAAAACCGAATAAGAAAAGAACAAATTCGATGGGTGTACCGATGCAACAATATGTTGGAGATACTTCAAAAAGCGGTAAGAGGAATGTAAAAAAAGAAACAAAGCTTGTCAAAGGTAAATCGAAATCAATTTCGTCTGGTAAGGTAATTTTATTGAGTTTACTGGTTGGAATTGCTGGTTTAATTTATTTAAATCATGTTTTTGCGGTTCAAAAAAGTTATAAAGAAGTCTTACAACTTCAGCGTGAATACGAAAAAGTGAAGCGTTTGTACGCCGATCGCAAGTTTACCTACGACAGAATGATAGGACCTGCCGAAGTTTATGAACGTGCCAAAAAACTTGGACTTCAAGATGGTGGACCTGCTGAGGGAATCATTTATATCGAGAATGACTGATGGTGGACAAAAATCGTAAATCTATAGCTGGTCGATTGTTTCTTGTGTTAGGAGTTGTATTACTCTTACCAACAGCAATCTTGTTTCAGGTATTCCGAATCAATGTAATTGAAGGGAATAACTTGAGAGAGTTATGGAGTGCACAGGCTGTGGATTATATTCCGATTCCTGCGCAACGTGGTTCAATTATGGATGCCAACCAAACCATACTTGTTACCAATTCTGTAGCATATACCGTTGCCATTGACCCACTTTATAGAACAATGAGTCCACAGAGTATAGACACGGTATGTCATCTTTTGTCCGTCAGAACTGGGCGATCGAAAGATTCATTTCTACGCAAAATTAAATTAGCTCCAAAGGGGTCTCGATACATAATATTGGGAAAAGGTTTAGGAATAGATGTGTATGAAGATTTATACAATTTAAATCAACGCGGCGTAATTCTGGAAGAACAATATCGGCGTAGATACAATTATGATTCCTTAGCTGCACATGCTCTTGGTTTTATGAATCATAAAGCGCAGGGCATGGCAGGTTTAGAGAATTATTATGATGAATTATTACGTGGTGAAGATGGAAGTCAACAAGTGCAACGTGACCGTGCAAATCGCATTCGGGCAATAGTTGGAGTTCCCAAAAAAATGCCACAACACGGATATAATTTAAAAACGACCTTAGATGTTCGAATTCAAGCTATTTTGGAGGAAGAACTTCAAAAAGGTGTTAAAAAAAGTCGTGCAGATAAAGGTATGGCCATTGTATTGGATCCAAGAACAGGTGCAATAAAAGCAATGGCAAATTATCCCGCTTACAATCCAAATTTGCCTGGGCAAAGCGAAACTGAAACTAGAAGAAATTCCATAATTTCTGATATGATTGAGCCTGGATCAACTTTTAAATTGATTACGGCAATTGCTGCAGTAGAGCAAAATAAAGTGAATTTTGAGGAGCAATTTGAAACTCCAGAAAATGGGCAAAGACTTATTTATGGTCAATGGATGCGTGACCATGATCCACTTGGAACCTTAAGTTTTCGTCAAGTAATAGAAAAGTCTTCGAATGTTGCTACTGCAGAAATTGCAATGCGCTTAGATAAAAGTGAATTTTATCAGTATGTGCGAAATGCGGGTTTTGGAAATGCTACGAATGTTGATTTACCTGGCGAAGAAGAAGGACGTTTACGTAAACCACATGATTGGAGTCAAGTAACCTTGCCATGGATGTCAGTAGGATATGAAATTCAAGTTACGCCAATTCAGATAGCTCAAGTGTATGCGGCATTTGCAAATAATGGAATTATAATGCAACCATATTTGGTTGATGAATTGATTGACAATGATGGCAATGTGGTAAAAAAACACATTCCTTTAGAAGTTAGAAAAATTGCGAAAGAGTCAACACTAGAGAAATTAAAACCGATTTTTAGTGGAGTAGTTAGTGATTCAGGAACAGCAAATCAGGCTTTAGTAGAAGGATTGGATGTAATTGGAAAAACTGGAACAGCTCAGAAATATGAAAACGGCAAATATCGAACAAGATATAGAGCATCATTTGTAGGATTTTTTCCATCAGAAAGTCCACAATATGTTTGTCTAGTATTGATGGATGAGCCAAGAACATCGATTTATGGTGGAACAACAGCGGCACCTGTTTTCAGACAAGTTGCAACACGTTTAGTTGGAATGGATGGAGAATTACAGAAAAGTTTAAAACCGCATAAATCTGATTATTTTGCAATTTTAGCCGATTATACTGGCAAAAGTACTGATTTAGTTAAACAATTGTTAAAAGAAAGTAGAATTCAATTTAATACAGTAGGAAAAGGAAGTATAATTACTGCTCAAAAACCAATTCCTGGATCAGAGATTATGGAAGGCGATGAATTGCTTTTAAGCTTAGGCGAACCGACTTTAATAATTGCAGAAGACAACGTGACTGTACCAGATATTGCAGAATTAAGCATGAGAGAAGCGAGTATGAAATTACTTAATTATGGACTCACATTTGAACGAATAGGTTCAGGGACAGTTATAGCACAGTATCCAAGAGCTGGAGCAATTGTACGAAAAGGTACTCAAATTACGATTCGAGGCAAAGCACAAGATTTCGAGAAAGTGACAGGTAAAAAATGAAATTACAGGAACTTCTTACATCTATTCAAAGCTGTACAAAAATTATTGGTCTGAATGAAGTTGAAATTTTTGGAATTACAGACGATTCGAGAAAAGTAAAACCTGGCGATTTATTTGTTGCTGTAAAAGGAAATGGCTTTGATGGGCATCAGTTTATTCAGATTGCAATCGAAAAAGGTGCTGCTGCAATATTATGTGAATCAGTAAATGACTCCATATCAACAACTCAAATTATTATTGAAAATACCCAATCTCAATTACTTCCTTTAGCCCTAAGATTTTTTGGAAATCCTGAAAAATCCTTGAAATTAGTTGGAGTTACTGGCACCAATGGCAAAACAACAGTCTCAACCTTAATACATGATTTATTGCGTGGATTAGGTTATAAGGCAGGATTAATAGGAACGGTATCTAAGCGAATTGGAAGCGAAGAGTTAGAAAGTAAACTAACAACCCCTGGAGCTATAGAATTAGCTAATGATTTGACAAGAATGGCTGCTGCAGGTTGCTCACATGTAATCATGGAAGTTTCATCTCATGCTTTAAAACAAAACAGAGTAAAAGGGCTTGATTTCAGTGTAGCAGTTTTTACGAATTTGACTCGTGATCATTTAGATTATCATAAAACAGTTGAAGATTACGTAGCTTCAAAACAGTATTTATTTAATTCATTGAGTTCAGAATCGGTAGCGATTGTAAATGCTGATGATGAATATTCTGAGAAAATGATATCTAAAACGCAAGCAACGGTTTGGGAAGTTTCCTTACAAAAAGGATCGGGCGCTGTTGTTTTAAAAAATGATGCGGAAGGTTTGCAAATAGATTTAGATGGTATGCATTTGAATTCTCCGCTTTCTGGAATATTCAATGCTTATAACATTATTCAGGCGTATTTAGCCTGTGTCGCACTAGGTGTAAATCAACATGGGCTTGCATTAACTTTAGAAACATGCAAGGGAGCCGTTGGAAGACTAGAAAAGATCAAATTAGATGTATCAAATTCTTATCCATTTGTATTTATTGATTATGCGCACACTCCTGATGCTTTAGAAAATGTATCAAAAACCCTAAAAGGAATTCAAGAAGCCGGTCAAAAATTAGTTATTGTATTTGGATGTGGAGGAAATCGTGATTCAGGAAAACGCCCAATAATGGCTGAAATCGCTGAAAAATATGCTACAAAAATTATCATCACATCAGATAATCCAAGATTTGAATCAGCTGAATTTATTTTAGATGAAATTGAAAAGGGATTTTCAGAAACTGCGAATTTTGAACGAATTACGGATAGAAAACACGCTATTGAGTCTGTAATTAAGGAATCAACTAAAGATGACTTAATACTAATAGCGGGAAAAGGTCACGAAACCTATCAAGAAGTAGAAGGCATTCGATATCCAATGGATGACAAATTGATTGCGACAAACGCATTGCTTCAAAAATATACCCAACAAGAAGAATTAACTGAAAAGGAACGTTTTTAAATGTTGTACAGTTTGCTCGATTGGCTAGAAAAAATGTATCAGCCTCCTGGTTTTGGAGCTTTTGCCTATATCTCTGTAAGAAGTGCAATGGCGGCTTTGTTTGCTTTGTTAATCAGTTTATTTGTAGGAAAGAAGATTATTGCATGGTTGCAAAAAATGCAATTAGGAGAAGTTGTTCGTAAAGATATTGGCTTAGATTCTCATTTATCAAAAGCTGGAACACCAAGTATGGGTGGAATAATCATTATTCTCTCTTGTGTAATTCCAAGTATTCTATGGACAAAACCTGACAATATCTATGGTTGGTTAGTAATCTTTGTAATGATTGTTCTTGGTGGAGTTGGATTTTTAGATGATTACATCAAAATTATCAAAAAAGACAAAAAAGGATTAGCAGGAAGATTAAAAGTCGCAGGACAGGTTCTAACAGGATTGATACTTGGAACAATTTTGTATTTCTGGTCAGATTTTGCTGGATACAATACCTTAACAACAGTTCCATTTTTAAAACAATTTACTATAGATTATGCCATTTTAGGGCCCGATTTAGGATGGATTATTTATATCCCCGTTGTAATTTTCATACTTACAGCGGTAAGTAATGCGGTTAATTTAACCGATGGTTTAGATGGACTTGCGTCAGGAATTTCAGGAATTACTGGAATGGCTCTTGGAATATTAGCTTACGTTTCTGGTCGAGTTGACTTTTCTAATTTCTTAGATATTCTCTATCTGCCAGGTATCGGAGAGTTGACTATTTTTTCAGCTGCATTGGTTGGTTCAACTTTAGGCTTTTTATGGTACAACACCTATCCTGCACAGGTTTTTATGGGTGATACAGGCTCACTTGCCTTGGGAGGAGCTATTGGAGCATTAGCCATCATGGTAAAAAAAGAATTATTACTACCCATGTTAGGTGGAGTTTTCTTCATGGAGACGTTATCCGTTATAATACAAACAAGCTATTTTAAATACACGAAAAATAAATATGGTGAAGGAAGACGCATTTTCAAAATGGCACCACTTCATCATCATTACGAGAAATCTGGATGGGCTGAACCAAAAATTGTAGTTCGTTTTTGGATTATTTCCATTTTACTGGCCATACTAACCATAATTACCTTAAAAATAAGATGATAACTGTTGAAGGAAAATCTGTAACTATTATCGGTGCTGCTAAAAGTGGATTAGCTGCAGCTGCTTTACTTCGTCGTAAGGGTGCTGATGTATTTGTTACCGATGCCGGTAAAATTTCGATGGACGATCGCTTATTTCTTAACACGTTACAAATATCGTGGGAAGATGGTGGACATACAGAGAGAGCTAAAGAATGTATGTTTGCCGTTATTTCACCTGGGGTTCCTACTGAGGCTAATCTAGTACAATACTTTTTAAATAATGAAATCGATGTTTTTAGTGAAATCGAAGTGGCAAGTTGGTATTGTAAAAGTCCGATTGTTGCCATAACTGGTTCAAACGGAAAAACAACGGTTACCACTTGGATTGCTCATACATTTGAACAAGCTAAGAAACGATATATCATGGCTGGAAATATCGGTATTGCATTTTCGTCAATAGTGGAACAAACAAGTGCAGAAACTACTGTTATTTTAGAAGTTAGTAGTTTTCAACTAGATCATATAAAAACATTTAAACCTAAAGTTGCCGTTTTATTGAATATCACACCTGATCATTTAAATCGTTATAAATATAATATGGATTTATATGCCCAAGCAAAATATCGCATATTCGAAAATCAAGATGAAACAGATGTGTTGGTTTATGGGGTTGATGATCCTTTGATTCATATTGCAATTGAAAAAGCAAAAGATTATGGTAAGAAAATAAATTATTATGGTTTTTCTTCAAAGGCAGAGGTTGAGTCTGGGGTATATGTCGAAAACAATGCAATAGTATATAAAAAGGATGAGAAAAAAGAAGTATTAATGCCAACTTCAGAATTAGGACTTTCTGGGCAACATAATTTATCAAACGGCTTAGCAACAGCAATAGCAACAAGAGCCTCTGAAATTGGAAATGAATCCATTCGTGAAAGTTTAAGTCGTTTTCAAGGAGTTGAACATCGCTTAGAATTTGTTCGTGAAGTAAATGGAGTTCGATATATAAACGATAGTAAAGCGACAAATGTGAATTCAGTATGGTTTGCCATCGATAGTTTTCAAGTTCCAATGGTATTGATACTTGGTGGGCGCGATAAAGGAAATGATTACTCAGAATTGAATAATCAGATCAAAGAAAAAGTGCATACAATAATTGCAATTGGAGAATCAAAACATAAAGTGAAAGACCAATTGAGCGAAGTTGTACCGAATCTGATTGAGGTTGAGACGATGGACGAGGCCGTAATCGTATCTCAAAAGAAGGCTAAAAGAGGTGAAGTCGTTTTATTAAGTCCAGCCTGCGCTTCATTCGATATGTTCGAAAGTTATGAACACAGAGGACGAGTATTCAAAAAATTGGTTCAACAATTATAAAAATCAAAACGACTATGCAAGTTTATTCGCCAAATAACAAAAAAGTTAATCCGATGTTTATTGCAACGGATGCTGAAGAAGCGGACATCGGTAAAAAACGTTCCGACCGGATTCTTTTAGCTATTGTTGTAATGCTCATGATGGTGGGTTTACTTGCGGTGTATTCATCAATTGCTTACTTCGCTGAAACAAAGCAAACAAGTGCTGGGAATTTAATGATTGGTCACATTTTTAAAATGGGAATAGCGTTCGTTGTAATGTTGTTGGCATCAAAAATTGATTATCACACCTTACTTCGTTTTTCAAAACCCTTGTTATTGGTCTCATGGATTTTATTACTTGGTGTAATTCTATTTGGAACTTCATCGTTTGGAGCAAAAAGATGGATTTCAATAGCTGGATTTTCATTTCAGCCATCAAGTTTAGCGACATTTTCCCTCATTTTGTATGTCACAGCAATGGTAGAAAGCAAACAAGAATATATTCATGATTTCAAAAAAGCGTTTTTGCCCATCATGACTTGGATTTTAGTGACTTGTGCACTAATTGGAAAAGAAGACTTTAGTTCTGCTGCATTACTTCTTAGCATCACGTTATTAATTTTGTTTATTGGTAGAATAAAATTGATGCATTTAAGTGGTTTAATCGGATTAGGAATTTTAGGAGGCATAGTTTTAATTGGACAGAATCCTGAAAGACAAAAACGGATTGATAATTATGTTGATCAAGTAATTCATATTAAAAGTGACCGTTTCGCTCTTGATGAAGGATATCAGTCTCAACAAGCACATATTGCGTTTGCGTGTGGTTCCATTTTTGGTGTTGGCATAGGAAAAAGCTCCCAAAGAAATTTTTTACCCGCTCCTTATAATGATTTCATTTTTGCCATAATAGGCGAAGAATATGGTTTGATTGGAGCTTTCGTTCTCATGGTCTTATTTACCATCTTTCTCTTACGAGGAATAGTACTAATTGCAAGAAAAGCGCCTGATTTACAAGGTACATTGCTTGCTTCGTCATTTACTATAACTGTAGCTTTATTTGGATATATAAATGCTGGAGTCGCTTCTGGTTTGCTTCCTGTTACCGGACTTCCTATGCCTTTTGTGAGTTATGGTGGAACAAATATGCTATTTGCTGGCCTCATGGTGGGTGTAATCCTCAATGTTTCTAAAAAGAAAGATATAGCTTAAATGAGTACACTAAGCACATATAAAATTGTATTAGCTGCAGGTGGAACTGGTGGACATGTGTTCCCCGCCATTGCCATTGCAGATGCATTAAGAGATACAGGAAAGTCTGTACATCTTCAATTTATTGGAACTAAAGATAAAATGGAATTTGTAGCCGTACCAAGAGCTGGCTATGAAATTCATGATATATGGATTAGTGGTTTTCATAGAAACTTCACCTTGAAAAATCTGCTTTTCCCTTTTAAGTTACTTCGTAGCCTATTACAGACTCGTCGTATTCTGAAAAAAATACAACCGGATTTAATAGTTGCCTGTGGTGGATATGTTGCTGGACCGGTCGGATATGTTGCTAACAAACTAAAAATACCTGTTGTGTTACAAGAACAAAATAGTTTACCCGGAGTCACCAATCGCTTACTGGCTTCCAAAGCCGATTTAATATTTACTGCTTTTGAGCAGGCAGATGACTTTTTCCCGAAAAAGAAAACACGTTTATTAGGAAATCCAACAAGGAAAGCCCTTCTTAAAAAAGTAGGTAATGAAGCATTTGTAGCATTTGGTTTTTCCCCAAATAAACCAACATTACTTGTTCTAGGCGGAAGTCTCGGTGCTCGTGCAATAAACGAAACCGTTCGTCATAATCTTGATTTATTACATAATGAAATGGGTTTACAAATTTTATGGCAATGTGGAACTCGTTTTTATGACTCATTGATTAAAGAAGTGCCCATTAAAAACTACGATAATCTTCGTTTAGTCAGTTTCTTAGATAATATGCCCTTTGCTTACGGAATAAGTGATTTAGTTGTTAGTCGTGCCGGTGCAAGTTCTTGTGCAGAATTATTGGTAACAGGAAAACCTTCCATTTTAGTTCCATCACCTTATGTGGCGGGCGATCATCAAACCTATAATGCAAAAGCAATGGTTGAAAATGGAGCTGCTATAATGCTAAGAGACCATGAATTATCGAGTTTATTTGTCTCAACGGTTAAGGATGTGATATTCGACAGTGAACAATTAGAGCGAATGTCTGCCCTAGCATTTTCCCTTGCAAAACCAGATGCCGCAAAAGAAATAGCGGATCAAATTCTTCATTTAATTGATAGTAAAAGTAATTAGTACCATGCAACAAATGATTCAAACACAACCCATTTTCGGACAAACAAAAAAAGTTCATTTCGTTGGAATTGGCGGAATTGGAATGAGTGGAATGGCTGAAATTCTTCTGAAAAAAGGCTATGAAATATCAGGTTCTGATGGAGCTGCAAGTGAAAATACCGAAAGACTAAAAAGTTTGGGTGCAAAAGTGCACATTGGTCACGCAGCTGAGAATATTGAAGGCGCTGATGTAGTCGTTTTTACCAGTGCTGTTAGTGCAATGGAAAATGTTGAAACACGTGAGGCAATACAAAGAAAAATTCCTGTAATTAAGCGTTCAGAAATGCTTTCAGAATTGATGAGAATGAAATTCGGAATTGGTATTGCTGGAACACATGGTAAAACAACCACCACTACAATGACCGGATTAGTTGTGCAATCGGGTGAATTTAGTCCTACTATTATGGTTGGAGGAAGAGTTCACAGTTTTGACAAAACAAATGCTGTAGTGGGCAATGGCGATATCATGATTGTTGAAGCAGATGAATATGATAGAACCTTTTTGAAATTAAGCCCAAATCTAGTGGTTATCACCAATATTGATACTGATCACTTAGATATTTACGAAGATATTAATGACATAAAAGAAGCATTTATTGAGTTTGCCAATAAAGTTCCATTTTACGGTGCAGTTGTAATCTGTTTAGATGATCCTATGGTTCGTTCTATAATTCCTCATGTGAAAAAACGAATGGTAACTTATGGCTTAACACCTCAAGCGCAATTAAGAGCAATTGATATCAAAGCTTCTGAAATGGAGACAACATTTACTGTAGTGTTTAATGATGAAGTATTGGGAACAGTTACCTTGCAGGCGCCTGGCATTCATAATGTTAAAAACGCATTGGCTTCAATTGGTATCGGATTAGAATTAACAATGAGCTGGGACAACATTAAAAAAGGTATTGAGAAATTTTCTGGTGTATTTCGTCGCTTCCAAGTTAAAGAAGATATTGATGACATTCTCATTGTTGATGATTATGCTCACCACCCAACAGAGGTTCAAGCAACGTTAAAAGCAGCACATGATGGCTGGAAAGACAAACGAATTGTTGCTGTTTTTCAACCGCATTTGTATTCCAGAACACAAGATTTATATGAAGAATTTGGTCTGAGTTTCTTCGAGGCAGAAGTACTAGTAATTACAGACATTTATCCTTCAAGAGAAAAACCTATTGAAGGTGTAACTGGTGCTTTAATAGCAGATACTGCTAGAAATTATGGGCATCGAAATGTGTATTACGTGCCAAATAAGAAAGATTTAGCTGCAAAGCTAGAAGAAATTGTAGAAACTGGTGACATGGTGATTACGATGGGTGCTGGTGACATCTATAAATACGGCGAAGAATTTGCCGAATTATTAAAACAAAAAGTATAACTATTCACAAAAGTGGCTGACAAAAAAAATAAACCTTTAACTGAGCAAAGTGATTTTCTTGATGAATATTTAAGACGTGCAAACGAGTCTGAATCATCGCAAGTAAATACCTACGATTCTGATATGAAATCAGAAAATGATAATGCTTTGCCTAAACGTGAAAAGGGAAAAGTACAGCCCGATTATGATTTTGAAACACAGTTTTCATCAACTCAAATTTCAAAAAAACACAAAGAAAAAACTATTGAAGTAAATGAAAACTCGAATTCAGATGAACCTTTAAAAAAGGAAAAAACAAATAAGAAAGAAGTTTCAGCAAAAACTTCTGCATCAGGCTCTACACAAGAAAATAGTACAGAGCCTAAAAAAAAGAAAAGAGGATGGTACACTATAGCAGCCATTGCCATAATTCTTATAGGAATAGGAATTGGTTATCTACGCTATAAAAATGCTATCATGAAAAATGTGTTGGTAGAAGGTAACTACTACACCAGTGAAGAATCCATCATTTCAAAAGCAAATATTCCTGCAAATGTTAGCCCAGACTCTGTTGATCTAACCGTTGTGATCAAGCGAATTGAAACACTTCCATTTGTTAAGCAAGCGGAAGTAATTTTAATGCCCCCATCACAAGTAAAAATCATGGTTATAGAGCGCATTCCAGTGGGATTATTACTTGATGGAAGAAAAAAAGCCTTAGTTGATCAGGACGGAATAATACTTCCACAGCTCTATGAAAAAACTCCAAATGTGCCATTAGTATTTGGTTTCCCTATAATGAAAGTAAATGACACGTTAACAACAGTTTCTTTTAAAGAAATGAGTCGTTTTTTAACAGCATTACATTCACAAGCATTGGGAAATTCTACTATTAGTGAGGTAGCATGGTCAAATGAAAATGGAGTAGTAGCAATGAGTTCGGAAAATGGAATAAAACTGATTTTCGGAAAAAACAATTCTGAAAGTGGACTGAAAAGCTGGGAATCTTTTTATGCACAAATCGCTCCAAAAGTGGGATTAGCTTCGCTAGCGGAAGTTGATTTACGATGGCAAGGGCAAGTTATAACCCGATAAAACCAAAAACAGCTATAGAAATAGCAGCAATCTACAAAAAACAAAACTGAGTAAAAAAAAATAGAATTATGAATGAACGAATTGTTGTTGGTTTAGATATTGGAACCACAAAAGTGTGTGCAATAGTTGCTTCCGCCGATGAAAATGGCAAAGTAAACATCCTTGGTGTGGGTAAAGCACCAAGTGACGGATTAAACCGTGGCGTTGTGGTAAATATCGAGAAAACGGTAAATGCCATAAGAAAAGCAGTTGAACAAGCTGAGTTAGCTTCAGGTATCAAAGTTCATGCCGTAAATGTTGGAATCGCTGGAGATCACATTCGGAGCATGAGAAGTAAAGGTGTAATCACCATAAATAATAAAGATCAGGAAATAACACCACATGATGTAGAGCGTCTGTTAGAAGATTGCCAACGGATAATGCTTCCTACGGATCAGTCAATTATTCATGTAATTCCACAAGAATTTATTGTGGATGGTCAAGATGGAATTACAGATCCTGTTGGAATGAGTGGAATGAGAATGGAAGCCGAGGTTCATGTAATCACAGGTCTAGTTTCAGCTGCTAAAAACATCTATCGTTGCGTAGAACGCGCAGGGTATCAAGTTGCTGATGTAATTCTTGAACCACTTGGATCATCTTATGCAGTATTAGAAGATGAAGAAAAAGAAGCAGGTGTAGTTTTAGTTGATATTGGTGGTGGTACAACCGATATCGCAATTTTTCAAGATAATGTAATCCGTCATATTTCAGTTGTTGCCATTGCAGGAAGTAAAGTAACGGATGATATTCGAATTGGCTTAAGTGTTCTTGAAGAACAAGCCATAAAATTAAAACATGAGCATGGATTAGCTTATGTAAATCTTGTTGAAGAGGAAGAAATTATCCCTGTTCCAGGAATTGCAGGTCGCCCTCCGAAAGAAATCAAAAAGAGCATACTGGCGCAAATTATCCAAGCTCGAATGGAAGAGATATTAGAAATTGTTGCAATTGAAATACAACGTAGCGGATATTCAAGTGAATTAAGCGCAGGGGTCGTTTTCACCGGTGGCGGTTCCTTATTAAGCGGAATTTGTCCTTTAGCCAATGATGTTTTAAGCATGGATGCTAAAGTTGGAATTCCAAGAGGTTTAACTGGAGGATTAGTAAGTGAAGTTAATAATCCAATATTCGCAACAGGTGTAGGCTTAGTTCTTCATGCTCTTAAATCACAATCTGGTTCAACAGCACTCGGAAGTGCTGGTTTTGAAAAAGATAATACAACAGGAATTAGTTCATCCCCGACACCAGTTGAAACTGTCATTAAAAAAGTAACCGACAGAATGAAAGATTGGTTCAGTGAATTTTAATGAATCTACAAATCTACAAAAAATCACAATCTACATAGCAATTCGTACATACAAACAAGGACACAATTATGCCAAGCAATAGAACATCTCGTTTTAACTTTGACGATCAAAGTTCACAAAACGCAAAAATTAAGGTAATCGGCGTCGGCGGCGGCGGCGGAAATGCAATCAACAATATGATTGTAAAAGGTTTAAACAATGTGGAATACATTGCTTTAAATACAGATGCACAAGCTTTAAAGCTAAATAGTGCAGATATTTGCATACAAGTAGGAAAATCTCTTACTTCAGGTTTGGGTGCAGGTGCACGCCCTGAAATTGGTCGTGAAGCAGTTGAAGAAAACCGCCATGAAATTGAGGAAGCTATTAATGGAGCTGACATGGTCTTTATTACTGCTGGAATGGGTGGTGGAACAGGAACGGGTGGAGCACCAATAGTTGCAGGAATTGCAAAAAGAAAAGGAATTTTAACCGTTGGTGTTGTAACAACTCCTTTTATTTGTGAAGGTAAAGTACGCTCAAAATTTGCAATGGAAGGAATTCTTGAATTAAAGAAAAATTGTGATACTGTAATTGTAATTCCCAATGAGCGCTTAATGGATGTTTCCAATGAAGACACTACTTTAGTTCAAGCATTTGAAATGGCAAACGAAGTGCTTTATGGTGCAACAAGAGGTATTTCAGATTTAATTTTAATGCCCGGTGTTATTAATCTTGACTTTGCAGATGTTAAAACAACTATGCTTGATGGTGGTGCTGCAATTATGGGTTCTGCTATTGCTTCAGGTCCTGATCGTGCAGAAATTGCAGCGAGAGCAGCAATTAGTTCTCCATTATTAGACGGAGTAAGTATTAGAGGTGCAAGAAACGTACTTGTTAATATTTCTGGTTCAGAAGGTCTTGCATTACGCGAGATTAATTTGGCAACTAGTGTTATTAATCTCGAAGCTGGCGAAGATGCCGAAATCATTATGGGTACAGTTCTCGACAATGAATACGGTGACGAATTGCGCGTAACGGTAATAGCAACAGGTTTTGAAGTAACTTCTTCTCATCAAGGAACAAAAGTTACCTCATCTCGCAAAAACATGGATTCAAGTCCATCAAAACCGATGCCTGCGGTACCAAAGGTTTCAATACCAACTATTGAAAGTATTGGCACTAGAGTTCCATCACGTAGAAGTAATGAATTTTATAGAGGTGAAAATAACCTTAAAAAAATGGATGTTCCTTCTTTTATTCGTAAAGCGCCAACAACTCCTTTACATGAAGAAACAGAACAAGAGTCACAACCTTTTGGTTTAAATCGTTCAAGACAAGTTAGTGGAATGCCAAGAAACACCTTGTTAAATGGTCATTCTGAACGAATTGACAAAAGTGATAGTGAACAACCTGCATTCTTGCGTAGAATGATGGACTAAAATTTTATTGCATACTCACAGATGTAGATTGCTAGAAAGGGAGTTATCTGGAAGGAAGCTCCCTTTATTTCTAATTTTGTTTGTTATGCAATAAAATAGTTTTTGTTTGCTTGAGTGCGCAACATTAAAAACTGAAATAAATCGGGTTACTCTATACAGAATTAATCAAAATTGCATGATTCTTTCAACGTAAATGAATACGAAAGAATCTTAAAATGAAAATATAGAAAGGGTTTATTAGCTAAAAAAGCGCTTTTAACCACCTTAGCTTGTTTCCTTTTAGTTGAATATTGGCTAATCTTGAGTCAATTCTAAAAAGATTTATAGTGAGGAAGTACTAATGAATAAAAGAGCGTTATTTAAACCGGAAAGCCTAATGATGTCGTATGGCTACAAACCGGAATTATCGGAAGGCTCCATAAAATTACCGATATTTCAAACATCCACTTTTGTGTTTAAAAGTGCAGAAGAAGGAAAAGCCTTTTTTGAAGTTGCTTATGGACTTCGTGAAAAAGGAGAAACCGAAGAACTAGGTTTAATTTACAGCCGTTTAAATAATCCCGATTTAGAAATTTTGGAAAACAGATTAACTCTTTGGGATGATGCAGGAGATTGCGCTGTTTTTGAGAGTGGTATGGCAGCGATTTCCACCGTTTTTTTAGAGTTTTTAAATCCCAGTGATTTACTTTTGTATAGTACTCCTCTTTATGGTGGAACGGATCATTTCATTCATTATTTTTTGAAAAAAATTGGTGTTCACACCTTGTCTTTCAAACCTGGAGAAGAACGTAATGATATTCTAAAGCGCTTAAATGATAGCGGTTTAGCAGATAAACTCGCATTGATTTACACAGAAACCCCTGCAAATCCAACAAATGCTTTGGTAGATATTGAAGCACTTAAAAGATTAGCAGATACATTAAGCACATCGGAAAAACAAATTCTAGTTGCTGTTGATAATACTTACATGGGGCCATTATGGCAACATCCTCTAAAGCATGGCGCTGATTTCTCCATATATTCGGCTACAAAATATATTGGTGGGCACAGTGATGTAATAGCCGGTGCAGTTTGTGGCTCTAAAGAAGTGATGACACGTGTTAAAACATTAAGAACATTTCTTGGAAATATGGCATCTCCACATACAGGATGGTTATTACTTAGAAGTTTAGAAACCTTGAAAATTAGAATGGAGCAACAGGCAAAAAACGCTGAAGAAGTTGCAAACTTCTTAGTGAATCATCCAAAAGTTAAAAAAGTAAATTATCTGGGCTTGATTAAAGAAGGAAGTGAAGATTGGGACACGTATAAAAGACAATATTCATCACCGGGTGCCATGTTATCGTTTGAAATAAAAGGTAGTGAAAAAGAAGCGTTTAAGTTTATTAATGCACTGAAATTAATAAAGTTAGCGGTTAGTCTTGGAGGCACAGAATCTTTAGTTCAGCATCCCGATACAATGACTCATGCTGGAGTTGATGTAAAAGAAAAACTTGATGTTGGAATTACATCCAATTTAGTACGCTTATCTGTAGGAATCGAAAATGAAAGAGATTTGATTTGGGATGTTAGTCAAGCGCTAGATTTAGTCTAATTTTTTTGTTAGGAATGCTTTCCAAACCTGAGATTTATTAGTGCGTTGGAAAGCATTTTTAAGAGACATCTAAAATATGAGAAATGTGAGAAAATTTTAAAAACAGTGATTTAATAAAAATTTGTTGAATCAAAGTTGAACGAACTCGGTTAGTCTATTTAAGCAGAATAATAAGAAAATATACTTGTTTTGAAAGGTTTAATTAGGAATGAATTCACTTTTAAAGTGACTTAGAGTGAGTTTTCTTCTGTAATAGAAGGAATATTGTTAAGATATATAGCAATCAACGTTCGGACTTCGTTTCTAAACAAACTTCACTAGTTTTTGCTAAAAAGGGGCATCCCGTGCCCGATAAGATTCGAGTATCCACAAAGGACCAACTCGGTCAAAATTCTTTTTACGCCATAAGCACTTCATTTGTATGGGTTAAGTTCAAAGGCTGAGATGTGGACTCGGAGCCCAAATTGATGAAATAACGAATATGAAAAAATAAGAGCAATAGGTTGCCATTGGGTTATTGGTTTTTTTGTAAAAATTAGGCCTTAAGTGTTCTCCAAAATTAGTTTTTAGCAATGAGTGTACTCCGAAAAGTAGTTTTTAGCAAACTATTCGTCGAATTCGTAGAATTTGGAAGGGTGAAAACCGAAAGAATTGACTTTTTGGAGTGGACACAGATATTCAAATTTGAAATTGATCGAATGGTTGATGAAAAAATAATTAATTTTACTGCATCTTTAAACAGTATTCGAAGTTTAGAAGTTTATTAATTTTTCATTTTTTTAAAAACTGATGATAGCTAAAACATATAATATAAATGGCAATAGAATGTTATTCCTTTCCATTGGGTTCCTAATTCTAACTATAGCTTCTTGTGAAACATGGGAAAACCGTGATAGCATAAATGCAGCGGTTTGGGCAGATGATGGTACTAAATTAGCCTATATTTTATCGGAATATGAAGGAAAAGATGTGTATCCAGCAGGCTCAGACATCAGAAATCAAAAATTTAAAGTCATACATAGAACCGAAAGTTCGCCTGATATTTCTGATATAACCCCATTCATTTCAGGAAATGCAATTATGCTTTTCTATATGAAAACGATGAATTATATACTTGTAGGTTTAGAAGAGGGAGATTTTTATATGTATTCTTTAGATGGAACCTTAATTAAAAATTTTAATTTAAGATTTGATTCTGCATGTAGAGATAGAATTGGAGATTTTCAACGTAGATTGGTTGTTCCTTCACCAAATGGTAGATTCCTCCTTCGTTTAGAAACCGCATCAAATTGTACTGTTGAAGCTAGTTTCTTTCATTTTGAAAATAATTCCTTAGATTCATTAAGAACGATAACACTTCCTTTCATAGATTATTCTACTTTTTCATGGGTAAATAATTCAACCATAATAATAGATGCATGTACTGAATTTTGTGGAGACGAGAACTATCTTTTACAAATTACTGGGAATCCAGAAAAGTTAAGTTCGGAAAGAAATTATTCCGCATGTTTATATGTTCAAACAAGTAGTTCTTTTATTCGAAGTGATGGAAAGGTAATTGATATAAGTAACAACAAAATCGCATTTGGACAAGTTGGTGAAGGTTCTTTTTTAGATATGAATGTAAATCGTGAATGGTATAATGTGGGCTGTTCCTTGTTTTTAGATGAAAATTAGAACCTATTTCTTAATTGTTAATGTACAGTATTTAGTTCATGGTTAATATAGTTTGGTTCCGAAATGATCTGCGAATTCATGATAATCCTTCTTTACTTGCGGCTGAAACACAAAACCTCCCCATTTTATGCATCTTTTTTTTACCTGAAATTATTGAGAATTTTTATGATCTAAATTTTCCCTCAATAGGCTCATTTCGAAAACGTTTTTTACTTCAATCCTTAGTTGACCTAAATGAAAATCTGCAAAAAAAAGGCGCAAGATTACATGTTCTGAAGGCAAATCCAACAAGTGTTTTTGAAAAGTTGTGTAGAACACATTTGGTGAACAAGATTTATTTTCAGGCAGAAATAGCTTGGAACGAACGCAAAGAAGAACAAGTAATTACTCAGATTTGTAAGAATTACGGCGTAAAAGTTAGACGTCATTTTAACTCAGTTCTTTACAATACAAATTCACTACCCTTCGAATTAAAACAAACACCTGATATATTTACGCAGTTCAGAAAACAAGTTGAAACGCATTGTACTATTCAAGAAGATTTGCCTGAACCAACTCATCTAAATGGTTATAATTTTGAAAATGAAGAGAAGAATGAAGAAAGTAAATCCTTAAAAATATGGTTATATAGCGAAGAAAATTGTCTTTCAATAGAAGCTTTAAAAGCTGAACTTCAAGAAATGAATGATAGTGACGAGCGAACTGCATTCCCATTTATTGGTGGCGAAAATTTTGGGAAACAACGAATTGATAACTATTTATTTGAAACTGATTCATTATCAACCTATAAAGAAACGCGAAATGGTTTTGTAGGATTAAATTATTCATCAAAGTTATCTTCATATTTAGCAATAGGTTGTGTAAGTCCAAGATATCTAGTAAAAGAAGTGAAACGTTATGAAAATGAGCGATTCAAAAATGATTCAACCTATTGGCTTGTTGTAGAATTACTTTGGCGAGAATATTGGCGATACATTTTCTTTAAGCATGAATGGGCTTATTTTGGACAAAATGGAATAAGTCAAACCAAGAAAATCTGGAAAAAAGATAAAGCACTTTTTGAAAAATGGAGATTAGGAAAAACAGGATTCCCACTTATTGATGCTAACATGAGAGAATTGCTAGAAACGGGTTGGATGTCGAATAGAGGAAGACAAATCGTGGCAAGTTTCTTAGCAAAAAACGTAGAAATCGATTGGCGTTGGGGCGCAACGTGGTTCGAATCTCAATTGATTGATTACGATGTGTATTCGAATTGGGGAAATTGGGCTTATGTTTCAGGTGTTGGAAATGATGGAAGAGATCGATATTTCAATCTTGTAATTCAAGCAAAAAAGTACGACATTAAAGGTGAGTTTATGAAGTTATGGTGTCCAGAACTGGCTAAAATAAGTGGGGAAACGTTGGGAGTTTTGCATCAACTATCAGATCAAGAACGTTTGATGTTTGGTTTGGAAGAAGTGGATTATCCTCGGCCGATGATTGAATTTGGTTGAGGATTATTATGGGTCTTTTTTTTTAATCAGTCTTTCAAATAGCTTGACCAAATGTTAATAAATTATTATCAGGATCTAGCAATGCAAACTCTTTTTGTCCCCAAGGTTTAATTTGTAATTGACCGTTAGGGTGAATGCTAACTTTATTATTCACTAAAAGAGAATAAAATCCATCAATATCATTCGTTCTGATATAAATTTGTCCATAATTTTCTTTAGGATCTAAGTTTTTAAATTCAAAAAAATGAATTTCGTTGGAGTCTTTTCCAATAATTAGATAATCTCCGTAGTCATTTATTTCCTTAAAACTCAATTGATTTAGATAAAAATCTTTGGTTTTAGCTTTGTCTCGCATCGGTAGTTTTGGAATGATATTCGTTAACATACTTAGTTTAGTTTTCAGTTAATTGCATTAATAAAGGTTCTTTTTCTTTCAGCCAATTAATTGCAAACCATACAATATATAGTGTGGTTGCAATTTCAATAATGGCGAAAAACATATAATAGGATGTTGTTGTGCCAATGAAAAGAGTGGCAATCATAACTAAGGTTTTTATACTTCCTGTAGTAATATTAAACCAACAATTTAGATTCTTCTTTAAAACTCTTGAAAGTAAAACCATAGCAATTGGAATTTCCATTAAGAAAGATGCATAAAGCAAAAACTGTTCATTAATTTCAATTCCATCAATTGAACCTGTTAAATATTGCTTTAGAAGTGATGAATCCATTAAACCGATTAAATCACAATACAAGTAATTTAAGGTTACAAAAATCCAAATTGTGGATAGGAAGGCTTTTTTATTTTCCATCGAAGTGATATAGTTTTGTGATTATTTGTATTCAAGAATCAAAATGCTAAAAGTAAATTCTGATTTCACTTTTATTAAAAAAAAAACTGAATCCAAACCGTGATTGTGTTTCAGAACTTTCTTATCGAATTATTGAGACAATATAAGTGGACTAAACAGTCTTTTCATTGACTTCGGTTAAGAATATTCGCAAAAAGGGATTTAACTATGAACATGAAGATGATGAATCTACATTTTTAAAAGCGAGACTTTAAAAAGATGTGCTGAATTAGTAAAGACCGTTCACGTTAAAAAAAACTAATCAAAAAAGTGTATTATTCCAGGGTAATCAATTTTGAACTATCGAATCTTATTTTGTCTTATGATTATGAAAAATTTCAAACTTCTAAGTATTTCCATTGTATTACTCTTTTTGTTTTCCGTTCAGACTATTCAAGCACAATCGGTTACGGTATTTTTAACACGCCATGCTGAAAAAGCAAAAAATGATCCTAAAAATCCTGATTTATCAGAATTGGGGAAAAAGAGAGCTGAACAATTTGTACTGTTTTTTGAAAATCAGAAGTTTGATCGCTTTTTATCAACACCATATAAACGAACCAAGCAGACTTTAGAGCCTTTGGCAAAAGCTAATGGTAAGGAAGTTATTGAGTACAGCCCAGCGGCGCCAGATAAATTAATCGAAGAAATTTGCAAACTTGAAAATGAAACGGTTTTTATTTCGGGTCATTCAAATACAATTCCTGATTTAGTTAATCGATTTACTGAAAAAAAAGACGCCAAAATGATTGATGAATCGAGATATGGTGATTTGTGGGTGTTGACTCTTATAAAAGGTGAAGTTGTTTCTGTTATTCAGATGAAAATTTAGAGGTGAAAGGTTTTGGGAGTCTGGAGTTTACTAATTATGAATTACGAATTACGAATTACACTTCTAGCTTCTAGCTTCTAGCTTCTAGCTTCTAGCTTCTAGCTTCTAACTTCTAACTTCTAGCTTCTAACTTCTAGCTTCTAGCTTCTAGCTTCTAGCTTCTAGCTTCTAGCTTCTAACTTCTAACTTCTAACTTCTAACTTCTAACTTCTAACTTCTAGCTTCTAGCTTCTAGCTTCTAGCTTCTAACTTCTAACTTCTAACTTCTAGCTTCTAACTTCTAGCTTCTAGCTTCTAACTTCTAGCTTCTAGCTTCTAGCTTCTAACTTCTAACTTCTAACTTCTAACTTCTAACTTCTAACTTCTAACTTCTAGCTTCTAGCTTCTAACTTCTAACTTCTAACTTCTAACTTCTAACTTCTAACTTCTAGCTTTATGGTCTTATTTTATTCAGTTTTCATTATTCGATATTTTTTGTATTTGCGCACTTCGTTTCAAACAAAATCTGCTAAAATCATTCAAAAAAACGCTTTTCCCTTTCTAAGTTGATTCTTTTCGCAGTACCTTTGGCTCAGAACATTTAGACATCGTATTTTACTTATGAAACACATTTTAATCTTTGGCGCAGGTTTATCAGCTGGACATTTAATTAAATATCTTGAAAAACAAGCTCTTGAAAATGATTGGGAAATCCATGTAACTGATAAAGAGGAAGCAAATTTATCACGATATAGTAGTTTAAGTAATCGTGTTCATACGTTTCAAATGGACATCTCTAATGAGGAAAAAGTAAGACAAATGGTTTCTAAAGCTGATTTAGTAATTTCAATGTTACCTGCTTTTATGCATATCCGAATTGCGAATCATTGTCTTGCGGAATCAAAATTTTTATTTACAGCATCTTATGTAAATCCTGATATTAAAAAGTTAGAGAATGAAATTAATGAAAAAAATCTTCTTTTCTTATTCGAATGTGGTTTAGACCCAGGAATTGACCACATGTCTGCAATGCAAATGATGGATTCTATTCGTGAAAAAGGCGGAAAAATTACTCTTTTTGAAAGTTTCACTGGAGGATTAGTTGCTCCTGAAAGCGATGATAATCCATGGAATTATAAGTTTACGTGGAATCCGAGAAATGTTGTTTTGGCTGGACATGGTTCAGCGGTAAAATTCTTACATCATGGAAAATTTAAATACATTCCTTATCACCAAATTTTTAGAAGAACAGAGTTTTTAGATATTGATAAGTGGGGTAGATTTGAAGGCTATGCTAACCGCGATTCGCTGAAATATAAAGAAGTCTATAAGCTCAACGACATTGAAACCTTATACCGAGGAACACTAAGACGAGTTCGGTTTGGGCGTGCTTGGAACGTTTTTGTTCAACTTGGTATGACCGATGATACCTATGATATGGAAAATGTAGAAAACATGACCAATCGGCAGTTTGTGAACTCATTTTTACCATACAATAAACATGATGCAGTAGAACTTAAGTTAATGCATTACATGCAATTAGAGCAAGATTCGCTAGTTTTTGAAAAAATAAAATGGTTAGGTTTATTTGATAATACTCCAGTTGGATTAAAACGTGGTACTCCAGCTCAATTACTGCAAAAAATTCTAGAACCTAAATGGAAAATGAACGATAAGGATGACGATATGGTTGTAATGCTACATCGTTTTGGATATGAACTAGATGGTGAATATATCATGAAAGATGCATGGATGGTTCATTGTGGAAATGGAAAAGAAGACACCGCAATGGCTCAAACAGTAGGTTTGCCCCTAGCAATGGCTGCATCACGATACTTAAAAGGAGAAATAGATTTGCGAGGAATTCAGTTGCCTATTCATAAATCCATTTATGAACCGATTCTGGAAGAATTAAAGAATTATGGTATTAAATTTATAGAAAAACGAGTATTTGATATTGTTTAACAGAACAAATTGTCAAATCAAAGTTGAAAAAGTGAGCATTGAGGCCATTCTGAAAAATAGATTTATTTTGTTTTACCCAACTGAATTTTGTGAATTCGATGAATAGTTGCTAGTTACTACTTTTAGGGTAGTTTACAATTTGAGGTGCAAATTTAAGTATCTTTGCCCAAGAAAAAAGCCAATTAGGGTTAAAATATATGGTATTCTTCGTTTTCAAATGATAACTGAATGGCTTCTAAGATTTGATGCATAGCGTTAACGAATGAAGAAAAACAAATTCAATTTGTTCAAATTCGTCCCTTTGTTTTTTAAAAAAAAGTAGAGATAATCAAATAGTTGAATTTAATGGTTCATTATAAACAAGTATTGGAACGTGTAACTTTGAAGGAGTTCCCAATTTTGCACGGACTTGTGGAGTGGTTGTTGATGATGAACAAAAAAAAATGACCATATTCTTGCCTGAAGTTGTTGGGAAAATCGCGATTGTAAATCTGAAAGAAAATCCCAAAATAGCATATAATATTGCAGACATGGCTAATTTTCAGACAAGGCAATTCAAAGGTACAGTTACTGAAATAAGAACTGCTGTAAATGAAGAATTTGAAATAGCCAATAAAATGTGTGAAAATGGTTTAATTCCAATACGTGAATTTTTTGGGGAAGAACAAGTGAATTCTTAGAAAAACTATAATAAAACCCATCTGTTCGCAATCACTTTTGAAGTTGAAGAGATTTAAAATCAGACACCAGGAAATTTGCAGGAGCGCGATTAGTATGATACCCGAAGAATTATTGCCAAGCTTACAAGGAATTGTTCCTGCAACTATTATTACAACAACTAAAGAATTGATGCCAAACGCAAGTATTATTAGTCAGGTTTTTCCTGTTGATGATACTCATGTGGCTATTTCTAATCAGTTCTTTTCAAAAACATTTAGAAATTTACAAGAAAATCCGTTTGCACAAGTTCAAGTTCAACATCCTGAAAATTTTTTTCCCTATTTATTGAATCTAAAATTGGTTCGCATAGAAACAAGTGGCGATTTATTTGAAGCGATGGAAATGCAAATGGAAGCAATCTCGTCTATGACAGGAATGTCAGATGTGTTCAAATTACAAAGTTGTTATGTGTTCGAGATTTTGTCGATTGAAGATTTTAACCATGAGTCCACTCCGAAAAGTCGATTCTGTAGGTTTACACCCTACTAAATTCTCCGAATTCGACGAATAATTTGCTAAAAACTACTTTTCGGAGTACGCTCAACCATGCAATTAAATGGAATTAAAAAACGATAGCATCGAAATCGAAGAAATAAAGAAAAAAATTGCAGAGAATCAGCTATTAATAGATTCGTTGAATGAAAAACTTCAAAGAAGAACGGATGAGGTAAAAATCATTCAGTCTATTAGTTCTGAGATTCTAAATAGCCTTGATTTGGATCGCATTTTCAAAAGACAATGAAATTACTAGACGAGGTTTGCGGATTTAAACATTCCATGATTTTGCTAAAAGTGCCGAATGAGGATAACGTAAAAGTTTTCAGCGTGTAGAGCGTATGATACGTTCAGATTAGGTGCAGAAGTTGAATTTGGGAAAGGCGTTATTGGAGTTGTTGCAGATAAGAAAAAAATTTTGAGAATGGTTGGAATGTCATATAGAATGAAATCTGTGAAAACCGTTAAATCTGAATCAAATTATAATGATGATACTGCTCCAATAGAATTACCGGGCTTGAAAAATATAAAAAGCCAAATTGCCATTCCACTTTTAATTAAAGACCGCTTAATTGGTGTTTATGCTGTTGAAAGTGAACAATCAAATGCATTTAAAGCGATCGATGAGGTCATTTTAACCGTGGTTGGAAATCAAATTGCCTGCGCAATTAATAATGCTTCTGCTTACAAAACGCAGCAATTATTAACTCAAGCTTATAGCCGTTTTGTTCCAAAAGAGTTATTGAGTTTATTGAAGAAAAACTCCATTTTGGAAACACAATTGGCGGATCAAACTCAAGGTTTGTACACCATCATGTTTTCTGATATTCGTGATTTTACAAAGCTATCGGAGCAAATGAATCCCGCTGAAAATTTTCAATTCATCAATGATTATTTAGGCTTTATAGCTCCTGTAATTGAGCAGTAGAATGGTTTTATTGACAAGTTTATTGGTGATGCTATAATGGCGATTTTTCCAGTTTGTCCATCTGATGCCGTAAATGCAGGAATCGAAATGCAAGAATGATTAGTTCAATTCAGCAAACAAAGAATTGAACAAAATAAAGAAGCTATAAAAACCAGAATCGGGATTCACAGTAGTACTATAATGGCAGGAATTATTGGCTCAAAAGATAGAATGGAAGGAACCGTAATTGGTGATGGGGTAAATTTAGCTTCACGAATTGAAGGTTTAACGAAAAGTTTGGGGCATTCATTATTGATTAGTGCAGTAACATTTAAGCTTTTGAGTGAGGAATTATCTTCAAAATTTGAGTTTTTAGCAAAAGTAAAAGTAAAAGTAAAAGGGAAATAGGAAGAAGTTGAAGTTTATAAAACTCGGTGAGTTTAATTTTGAAGTTTTTCTCGAGTAATAAAATGCATTTTGAAATTATTTTAGGCTAATCAGAAATTTTAAACTCATAAGCACTTCGAAAATGGCCCTTACTTCCTAATCAGTGTACCTAATATTTTCTCTGAAAAGAGAGTTTTTTTAGTAATGAGTTTTCAACTTAATAAATGAGTTTGGGATTGGGATAATTACAATAATTTATATCAAAACCCAGAATAAACAATGGTGAAACTCATTTGTTTTCGCTGTAAGATCTCGAATTCAAACCCAAATTAGGCAGAGATTGCACTACGTGTTCGCGAAGGCGCTACAATGTGAAATGACGAAAATTATATAGTATCTATTTTATGTTTATTTATTAACCTGGACTCAACTTAATAACTAAATTTATTCAAAGTCGTTTTTCCCCTGAAAATCCAATAAATAATAATAGTGTAAGACAATACAAAAGGCATACCGATAAAAGCAATAATTTGCATCAGTTCTAGGGTTTTGATACTACTTGCGGCATTAAAAACGGTTAGTGAAAATTCAATATCGATGGATGAAATTAACATATTTGGAAACAAAGCTGCGCCAAACAAAAAGGTTAATGCTGCAATTGTAGCACAACTACTCATAAAAGCATAAAATGGTTTTCCTTTAAAAATAGCTCTTGGGATATTTGCAACTGCTAAAACATTTAGGACAACAATAATCCAGACGATTGGATAATCTCTAAAGTTATTAATGACTGATGGATTTCCAACTAGTGTGGCAATTGTTGCAAAAATATACATCACCATAAAGAAACCAAATGTTTTCCACATAATAGGCTGCAATCTTGTTTGAGTTTCACCTTCCGTTTTTAAATACAGAAAAATGGAACCATGCATAGCAAAAGTTGCAATAGCTAAAACTCCAATTAACAAAGAATAAGGCTGTAACAAATCGATTAGAGTTCCAGAAAACTCTTTATCAGCACCGATCGGAATTCCCATTATTGAGTTTCCAACTGCTACACCGAACAAAAACGTAACTAAAACACTAGCCGAGAAAAAGGATACATCCCAAAATTTTCTCCATTTTACTGATTCTTGTTTCGATCTGAATTCCAAAGAAACGGCTCTAAAAATCAAACCGAATAATAAAAGCATAAACGGTAGATAAAAACCTGAGAAAGCAGTGGCGTAAACATCAGGAAAAGCTGCGAAAAGTGCACCACCAAATGTTACTAACCAAACTTCGTTTCCATCCCAAAGTGGGCCGATTGAATTCATATAGATTCGACGATCTGTATCTGTTTTTGCAGTGAGATGTACAATGCCAACTCCAAGATCAAATCCATCTAAAATGGCATAACCCGTAAGTAAAATGCCAAGAGTTGCGAACCAAAAAATGTGAATATCCATGTTGAAAATAATAAAAGATGAATGTGGAATGATAAATTGGAGATTATGAAAAATCTTATTTATTTGTTTTTAGGTCAGTTGTGCTTTGAGTGGCAGCTTGCAACAGACCTTCATCAGTATGAATATGTTGAGCATCAACATCATCAGGACCATGTTTGATTTTTTCATTTAAGACATAAACCCACACAAAAAATAATAGAGCATAAATAAGTGCAAAAAGTATAATGCTACTCAGAACCATATTAGCAGTAACTGCTTTTGAATGTGCATCAGAAGTTCTTAAAAGTCCATATACAATCCATGGCTGTCGACCAACTTCTACAGCTATCCAGCCAGCTTGATTAGCTAAATAGGGACCAATTACAGCAAACATATACGTTTTCATAAGCCATTTTTGGTCAAATAAAGTTCCTTTCCACCAAAAGAAACATGATAATAAAGTAATCCCAATAAAAGCCATTCCTAATGAAATCATTAAATGATAGGTGAAAAATGGAATTTTAATGGGCGGTTGTTCATCTGCTTTAATTTGATCTAGACCTGTTACAGGAGTTGTTAAGTCATTATGAACTAAAAGACTTAACATGTTAGGGATTTTAATTCCAAATTCGACTCGTTTGGTTTCTTCGTTTGGTATTCCAAATAGATAGAGTGCAGTTCCGCCCGTTCCTGTCTCAAAGTGTCCCTCAAAAGCAGCTAACTTAGCAGGTTGATGTTTGGCTACCATATTTGCATTCGAATGCCCTGAAATTAAAGCGGCTAAGGAGAAAAAAGTTGCAAAAACTAAGGCAATCTTAAAACCTTTTTTTGCAATATCAAGGTGTCTTCCTTTCAAAATGTAATAGGCATTAATGCTCATTACAAAAAATGCGCCTAGAATAAAAGCGCCAATTAAAGTATGAGTTAATCTGTCAACACTTGAGGGATTTAAAACCATTGCCCCAAAGTCAACAATTTCTGCACGAGCGCTTAATCCGTCTCCAACTACATGAAAACCAGCTGGTGTTTGCATCCAGGAATTCGCAACAACAATCCAAACAGATGAGAAAATGGAACCAAAAGAAACCATTAAAGTACTGAAAAAGTGCATTTTAGGGGAAACTCGATCCCATCCAAAAACTAAGATGGCTAAAAAGCCAGATTCAAGGAAAAATGCGAATATACCTTCAGAAGCTAGCGCTGATCCAAATACATCACCGACAAAGCGAGAATAGGTTGCCCAATTAGTTCCAAACTCGAATTCCATAACGATTCCGGTTGCAACACCCATCGCAAAATTAACAGCAAATACTTTCGTCCAGAAGCGAGTCATTTGCTCATAAACTGGATTTTTAGTCTTTAAAAATAAGCCTTCCATTATAACCATAATTGCTCCTAAACCAATGGAAAGAGGAGGAAATAGGTAATGAAACATTATGGTGAAAGCGAATTGAAGGCGCGATAAAAAAACTACATCTAATTCCATATACATACTAATCTAATGAACATGTTATAAACTCAAAATAGAACTAAACTTGAATACGATTTAGTAATAATCAGTTTAATAGTTTAAGTAAACTATCAATCCTTAATGAAGAAAATATGAATTATTAAGGAAGTAGTCCACAATTAAAGTTACAAAAGTGGTATAAAGACTCTCGAATCAAAATTATTGAAATGAAATTAACATGGAATTCTAATATTGTGGAATTGTTGAAAAAATTAATCCATTTTTAGAATCACATTCCCATTTTTTTTGCCACTAAGTGTGTATTCAAAGGCTTCAGAGATATATTCTAAGCGATACATTCTATCGATTAATGGAACAAATTTTTGCTTAGACAAAAGGTCTTGTATAGTCGCGATACTTTTTGGGATATCGGTTGGAACGGGGAATTTTACTTTTTTCCCAGATTTAAATAATGAAAGTAAACTTAACAATGGATTTTGAAGCCAAGGTCCAATTTCAGATGAAATATAGATGCCATTTGGTTTTAATAAATTCCGACAAATAAAATAAGAACTTTTGCCAACCGCATCAAAAATGAAGTCAAAAGTGTCATCTATTTTTGTGAAATCTTGGGTTTGATAATTAATTACTCGTTTTAAGCCTAATGATTTGAAATATTCAAAGGTCACAGAATTGGTAACAACTGTAATGCTAATTTCTTTAGCTAATGCCAATTGGACTAAAGCAGAACCGATTGCACCTGAGGCTCCATAAATGAGAAGATTATCTCCTTTTTTAAGTGAAACTTTATTCATGAAGTTGATAGCATAATATGCCCCTTCAAGACTTGCTGCTGCAGTTTCAAAAGAAACATTTTCTGGAATATGACCAAAAGGTTTTTTTATTGGGTATGCAAGATATTCAGCATGTGAGCCAATTCCTTCATCATGAAATCCAAAAACTCGCTCTCCAATTTTATAATCTACTACTGAATTTCCTACATTTTCAATAATTCCTGCGAAATCGGTTCCAGTAGCAAAATATTTAGGTTTAAATAAACCAGTAAAAAACCGCATCACGAAAGGTTCTCCTGTGAGAATGGCACAATCTGTTCTGTTTACAGTTGATGCTTTTACATGAATTAATACTTCATCAGGATTTATTTTTGGGATTTCTACGTTCTTGGTAGTTAGAACTCTTGCTGAGCCATAGGTTGTTCGAAAGGAAGATTTCATAAGCAGGAATTATAATCAGATAGATAAAAAACAATGTTTTTGAGATAAAAAGGGCTGTTACGCAAGTTATTGCTTAACGATTCCAATAATTTAGAGAATAAGTAGTATAAATCAATCAATAATGAAACTCGTTTATGGTTTATCTCTTTTGCTCAATAACTGAGGGAAATCGAAAATTTAATAAAGAGCTTACGCTGAAAAGTAGCTAAATAAAAATAATCGTCGATTTTATTCTATTTGATTAAGTGACATCCGGCTAAATCGACTTGTTGTGTAGGATTCAATAAATACGTTTGTCATTAGATTTAATTCAATCTTTAATAAAGAATACTTGTTTATAAGTAAGAAAATGCAAAATTATAAACTGTTTTTTGTTAACGAATAACTAGATTCGGAGTCTTTTTGTGATAGATTTTACAAATCAAGAGGAATTTCTCGTTTTTTAAGTTTAACTAGTTTGGCGATAGAAACAAGAATCCAACACGCTTCTAAAATAACAAAGGGAATGTAGTGTAACAGAATAGATGCAATGCAGGCTAGAAATGCCCCAAAAATGTTAAGCAGAATATAACTCAATGAATTATGTTCAATTATATCCTTGATATTTAATAAATAAGCAATTAATAATAGGCTTACGCCGATGGAGCCAATCCAGTCAATTAAAGTCATGAAGAGTTTTTATTAAATTGTAACTACTTCAAAATAGAGAAATGATTTTAAATTCAAGAAGCTAAATATTAATCAGAATTGACACAAAAAATAGAACTGAGAATACTAATTCGTGCTAAGTTTCTTATTCAAATTAAAATTGGGCTTTATATTGCTAAGAGTTATAGTTGCATGAAATTGAAATCTTACGCAAATTTTTGCATAAAATGACCCAATTGAGCTATATGAGGAAGAATTCAAATCAATTATTTTGATAGTCAACAATTTAAATCATATTTAGTCTATGAAAACTCTAAAAATCATACATCTTTTTTTATTTGTGCTATTTTTTCAAAATAGTATAGCTCATGATAACGAATTAGAATCGATAAAAAATCGGGATGAAATAAATGTTGTGTTTGGCAAGACTTATGTTATTGCACATTCATCTGTGATCAGTAGAAGTGCTAATCAAGCAGAAATGAAAGCTCGGATTCAGAGTGTAACTGATTTAGCTACACAACTTAAGATATCTGCTTATAAAATTGAAAGAAATCCAGATTCTAGTGCATTAAGGGATTCTGTTGGTGGTCATTTTGAAGATGTAAATACCATTAAAAGTGACATGAATAAACTAGAAGATGGAACTTATCAAGCAACCATATTCAGTCAAATATCTGTAGAGAGTGAAACAGATATGAGTAAGGCAGTTGTGTTCTCTAAAGTGTTCACTTTAAATGAATATTCAGCAAGAGAAGTTTCAAATTGGGTTATAAATATTTTAAATAAAAGTGACGATGAATCACTTTTAAAATCGACTAAAGGTTTACTAAAATACCGAAGAGTGTACAGTTCAAAAAAAGGTTTCGTTTTACCAGATGATCCAAAAGATTTCAAAACTGATGGGAAATCTGTTAACGTATCTGCCGCTTTTTGGCCAAGTAATTAAATTATTTTTAGTTTTCAAGTTCCGCAGAAAGTGCGATAGTTTTGATCGCCACTTTCTGGTGGATTTTGAAATTCTTGAAGCTCAACCCTATAATAATATGGGCTTGTAATCACAGAAATCAATTTCTGAAAATGAGTAAAATCTCCTTCTTTAGAAGCTAATTCTAAAGCTTTTTCAACTAAATGATTTCTTGGGATATAAACAGGGTTGCTTTTTTTCATGATTTCTAATGCTTTTTCCTCTCCGCCTTCTTGTTTTTGAATTCTTACTTTCCAATGTGAAAACCATGATTTGAATTCTGAATCATCAAATAAAGTAGAATTGGGTAAAGCTATACCGCTTAAATAAGAAAAAGTATTTGTGTAATCCGCAGAGTGCTTTTCCATTAATTTGAGAAGACAGTGAGCAATCGTTTTATCATCATCAAGTTGTTCTACAAATCCCAATTTTCCACGCATCATATTCAGCCATTTTTGTTCAAATAATGCTGGAAATTCGCCTAAAATCTCTCGAACTATCT
>Ga0210034_1000167_pt1 | contig 81103 bp, 59 predicted proteins | sample CryGeymeta201505_FD_185466 | JGI IMG/M metagenome (GOLD analysis project Ga0210034, IMG submission 185466) | Groundwater microbial communities from Crystal Geyser aquifers in Utah, USA - Crystal Geyser metaG 2015-05 (SPAdes) (version 2) | ecosystem: Environmental > Aquatic > Deep subsurface >... | reverse complement strand
GGTGAGAGGGTTCATATAGATTGACATAGGTTTCTCGTGTTAATTCATGTTTTTTTAAGAGAGACGCTTGAAACCCGAAAATCTTCCCAAGAATTAAAAAAAGTTTAATTCTGCTTTAGCAATTAAATAGCAACATAGCGACAGCGTCCACGCTGGTGCTTAAAAAAAAAGTAAGCGTCTTCGCTTACATCCATAAAAAAGAACGAATGTAGTATTAAGACGAACTAGGTTGCTTTGCACAATCCATCTTGTAAAGTGGATGTCAGCGAGGACGCTGACGTTAAATTTTGAAGCACCTGCGAGGACGCAGGCGCTATATAATATCTATCTATCTTTAATCTTTTTAATTACTTACTCTAACCGCTTTTATGAATTTTCCGGTTGCCCAAAGTGAACCTAGCAGACCTAATAATGCGCCGAATCCCATCATAATTCCGGCTAAATAGTACCATTTTCCGAATGGCCATGCTAAGACACCTAATTGTTCAATATATTTTGGAATAATGTAATCAAACAGCCCAATTATTCCTGCAAAAGCCAAACCACTTCCTAATATTCCTTGAATGAGCCCTTCAACTAAAAAAGGACGACGAATAAATCCTTTTGTTGCTCCAACTAGTTTCATTGCTCGGATAATAAGTTGTTTAGAAAAAATGGTTAACCGAATGGTGTTGTAAACCAGTAACATAGCCATAAACATAATTATTATTGAAATACCAGCTCCAACTAATCCAAATGTTTTGATTCTTGACTCTAAAATTTTAAGAATAGCTTCATCAAATCGGATTTCATCAACGAGTTCTTTTTTTTCTAAATCTGCAATTAAGCTTTTAATCTGTTTTGTACCCACATTTTCATTAAAATTTACTTGAAACGATGCCGGTAGGAAATTCAAATTGGCAAGTGCTGTCCCTTCGCTACCAAATGCTTCTAAAAATCGTTCAGCAGCTTTTTCTTTCGAGATATACGTGATTGTTTTTATTTCAGTTTTTTTAGACAAATCTTTTTTGAATTGATTGATTTTGTCCATCGATCCATCTTTTAAAAAGACTTCTACTATAATCATTTCACGAAGTTTTTGAGCCATGTAATAGGCATTATATCCCATTCTGACTAACATACCTAATAATAATACTGCAATTGCCAATGAAGTTATCGCAGTTAGAGTTGAAATTCTTGCTCTTTTAAATCCAGATAGTGCTTCTGATGTTAAATAAGATATGCTCATCGGTGTTTATTTTCTAAGAGTTTAGTAAAGGTATGATTTCTTAGACAAAATTGCTGATTTGCTGAGTTTGGGATTGTAAATAATGTGCTTTTTATACTTTTGTATTAAGACATCCCGCAAAAAGTATTTCATCTAATGATTAGTTTTCAAATCAAATATAAACCGTTGCTTGAACTTGTTTTTGTTGTAAGCTTGGACGCTTACTCTAATTGTAAAGCACCAGCGAAGACGCTGTCGCTATGAATTCTTTAAATAAGTACTAAGCTTAATCCTTAATTCACAAAGATAGTTTTAATTCCAAATCGTAAGCGTCGTTCAAACATCGGATAAGGATAGGTCTCAAAATATCCGTAATTAAGAATTCCTTGAGTCAGGTTTTCCCATCGAAGATAAAAAAATAGACCTCTAACTCGCGCAGAAAGCTCAAAATCAAGTTTTACAAAATCAGGAATAGTTTGGTTTTCATCGGGTTGAATCCAATCGTTAAGCATAATATTGTAACGTGGTGTTGCGTAACTTAAAGGACTGAAAGCCAATGAGAAACCCGTTTTAACAAACGTCGCTTTTTTGAAAAAGTAGTCCTCGAAATAAAAATGACTTCGATTCCAAATCATCAATTGAGTTGGCCAAAAGTCATTTTTACCCATAAAATAAGTCAAGCTAAGATTGTTGGATGTTTTAAATTTCCAAAAAGAAGTTTGTACTTCTGAGCTTAATGAAGAACTCCAATAGGGATGCGAAACGAAAAATGTACTGTCTCTTAATCCATAATCTCCTGTTTTATAAGAAGCATGGAATTCTGTATTCAAAGTGAATTGAGCTCCTTTTTTTATCCAACCAAATCCTGATCCAAAATGATAGATTGTACGTAGATTTTTTCCCTTTAAGCTTAAGCTATTCCATTTTCTACTGTAAAGAGGTTGTTGTTTAAATTTGCTAAAATAATTGAAGTTAAACTCTTGTTTTTCAATTGGATAAAATAGATTTGTAATTGATTTTCCTGAATATCCATTAATGCTATTATAATTTAACATTCTTCCTGTTTGAAAAAATAACCCCCATTTTTGTGTTTTTGAACGAATAAATAATTCTGTCTCGTTCCACAACAAATCTTTCAATCCTCCCGATAAATTCATAGCGTAAAACTGCTGATTTGATGAAAGTAGAGAACTTGTGAGCGTTACACTAGTTGCAGTACTCCAAAATTTAATGGTCGAAATCGTTTGAAAGCCTAATTGTCTTACATTCCAGTCAACGGTATCTGCTGCTGCGCTTAATAATTCGCCATTTACTATTTCTTCATCTTTTGCTGCCTTAACAAATCTTCTTTGAAGATTTAAAAATAGAGTAGAATGAGTAAATAAAGTCTTATTCTCTCGAATATAATCAATATGATAACGCGCATCTCGAAGCGAAGATCTAGCTTTCGAACGTTGCGGACGGCTGTTAAATCGATCATAGGTAAAAAAAGAAACAGGTTCTACCCAATAGCCATCAGGTTCTTTAAATTGGGCACTTATGTATTCTGCGTGAAATTCTAATTGATGGAAATCATCTAATTGATAACGATAAAAAAGCGATATGTTTTTAGCTTGAGTGGTTGAATTCAAAAATTCTTCATCTTCACTTCTATTCCATAAACTGAGTTCTAAACTTTGTTGTTTAGTAATTGGAGCTACAAAACTTCCGAAAACATTTAAATATCCATAGTCACCTTCTTCCGCTTCTAAAACGGTAATCGGGCTTGTTACATAATACCGTTTTGTATAAATAGAAAAATCACCAAGATAATCTATCCAAAGTTGATCTAAGCGCTTAAAAGACAATAAATTACTATTAATTCTATTGCCTAATATATTTCTATGGACTAGACCATCAATCCGCCACTCTTTTTCAAATTGAGCAGGAAATAAAGAATAAGTTGATCGTAAAAAACTTGATGTTCTGAAATGTTGAGAACCTGTGTTCCAATAGAGAAATTCGCTTGCAGAATTATATAGATTCCAACGAGCTAAACTATCAGAAAATAATAATTTACTTCCTATAGGTTGAGTGTAAGAAACGACACTTTTTGTTAATGAAACTCGTTTAGTTGAATCAACAATAGTTGAGTCTAAAGCACTTTTCCGAACAAATTTTCTTCTTTCAATTGGATGTTGACTTGTTGAAATTCCAATAGAATCAGGTGAAATTAGTAGTGAATCTGATTTACTATCTTGTGCAACTAGAGAAGGGCTAATTGCAAAAAATGCAAAAGTCGCAAGTAATAAATAAAACAGATTTAGTTTAATTTGATTCAATCGTAATTAACTAATTTTTTTAGCATTGTAAGGTAAACTTAAAATACCAAGAAGTTGACGTCTAAGAGCATCTAAGCTAATCATAACCGCTCTTTCTTGATTTAATTTTCGATCTTTAGTTAATCTAACTAAAAAAGTAAAGCTCTCGTCAGGGGTAGATACTCCAAACCAAATCGTTCCAACGGGCTTTTGTTCTGTACCACCTTCAGGTCCAGCGATTCCTGTTACAGAAAGACCTACATTAGTTCCCATGAGTTTTCTAATTCCTTTTGCCATTTCAATAGCTGTCTCTGAAGAAACCGCTCCAAAATTCTGTAGCGTTTGTTCATTTACACCTAAAACTTTCGTCTTTATGGAGTTATCATAAGCAACAATTCCTCCAATAACATATTCACTTGAGCCAGGAATTTGCGTAAGAGCACGGCTTATTCCACCGCCTGTACAACTTTCAGCTAGTGAAATGGTCCATTTTTTTTGTTTCAATAACTTACCAACCGTTTCAGACATTGAAAGTCCTGATTCAGAATAAATGTATTCTCCCGCTTGTTGTTTTATAAACTCTTGAATTCTTACGGAGTCTTTTTGTACAGTAAGTTCATCAGTTCCAGTTGCAGTAATACGTAATGTGATTCCATCGTGATGGGGTAAATACGCAACACTAACAGAATCTGATAATAAACGTTCTAAGTCCCCTAACTTAGCATCTGCCAGGGTACTTTCTCCAATTCCGGCTAGTGATAAGTATATATTTTTAATTAGAATAGGTTTAATGAATAATGATTGCAATTTTGGAATAGCACGAGTAATGAATATTTGTTTCATTTCGTTTGGAACGCCAGGTAAAATAATCCAACAAGTTTTATCTTTTTCGACCCACATTCCAGGTGCTGTTCCCCAAGAATTAAATAGAATTTCACAACTATCTAACACATCAGCTTGCATGTAATTTGATTTTGAAAAGGGTATTCCTCTTTTATCAAAAAAACTTTTCACAAAATCTAACACTTCATTATCACGTCGCAATCCACATTTAAAATATTCTTGAAAAGCTTTTTTTGTGATATCATCATGAGTTGGGCCTAGCCCACCAGTTACAACTACGCAATCTACTTCTTCAGAAATCGATGCAAACGTTTTTTTTATATCACTAAGCGAATCGCCTATGGTAATCATACTTGTTACCGTAACTCCAAGGCTTGTAAATTGCTGGCCTAGCCAAGAGGCATTCGTATTTGCGATATCGCCATTGAGTAATTCATTTCCAATGGTAAGAATTGCTGCTTTCATGGATTGATTCTGTTTTGAGGAATAATTTTATTATTTTTGCTAAAAATTTGAGTATATAACATACATTAAATCGTGTTCTGAAATTAATACAATTGTGTTTGTGAAAAAATAATGAAGCATAACATTCCAAATATATTAACGGTTTCTCGAATAGTATTGGCATTTGTTTTCTTAGGCTTTTATTTAAGTAATTCTGTCCAATTGCGCTTACTTGGAATTTTCATCTTTGCCATAGCTGCTCTTACAGATTTTTTTGATGGGTATTTTGCACGTGCTTACAAAGTAAGTTCAAATTTTGGAATATTTTTGGATCCTCTCGCCGATAAATTTTTAACGATTAGTGGTTTTGTGACCTTGCCTATCTTATTTCCCCTCACTTTTCCTTGGTGGGCCATTGCTGCAATTTTAGTTAGAGATGTTTTCATAACTGGTTTTAGAATGTGGGCAGAAAACAAAGGACAGATGATAGAAACTCGTTATTTAGCAAAAGTTAAAACACTTTTGCAGATGATTTTCTTGTATGTGGCTTTATTTTTTGGAGCATTTAGAAAATTAGAAACACCAATTGCAGCGTTTTCTAATCAAATGTTTACTTCAGGTATCTTAACCTATTCGCTTTATGCAGTGGCATTAATTACTGTTTATTCAGGAATAGAATATTTGTTTAAAAATAAATCATTGTTTAAATAAACGAAGTCTATGCTTTCACCTAAATGGCATTATTTTTTTGGGACAGGTTTGGGCTTTGGTTTTAGTCCTATGGCGCCGGGTACATTTGGAACTTTGTCAGGTTTAATTGTTGCACTTTGTTCAGTTTGGGTATTCGGAATAGCTGGACTTCTTTTTTTTATAGCTGTTTCTGTTTGGGGCAACTATTATTTTTATGATGAATGTGAGAAAAGATTTGGCGCTGATCCTGGTGCTTATGTTTTAGATGAATGGGTTGGAATAGGGATAACACTTATTCCTGTAGTGAGTTGGAATGTGGATTTATATGTAGGTTCTGCCTTGGCTTTTGGCTTGTTTCGTTTATTCGATGTAAGTAAAATTTTAGGGATTGATTATTTGCAAAGTTATCCAAAAGCACATGGAGTTTTATTTGATGATATTCTTGCAGGTATATACAGTGCAATCTGCCTTATTTTGCTTATATTTATGGTTCTGTAAAATTCCAGAGTAAACAACGGATCCTTCTGAAACGGATTCAGATAAAACTGTCATAGTAATGGCAAAAATTTAAATTTCTGAATCTATATTTTTCAGTTTAACGGTAAAAAGATTACACTAAATAATTAATCAAAACCCGTAAAAAGGTGCAATCCAATTGGGATTAATTTCGTTAGTGGAGGAATTCACATTAACTGACATGTTGCACTAATGTACTTATAAAATATGAAACTCATAAATCCGGCTTTTGCCGAAGAACTTGCTCTTACTTTATTAAAAATAAATGCAGTTTTATTAAGACCTAACGAGCCTTTTGTTTGGTCATCAGGCTGGAACTCGCCAATTTATTGTGATAATAGACTTACCTTAACCTATCCAACTATTCGAAAACGAATCGCAAGTGAATTTGTACGTCATATTCTGGAAACAAATCCAAATGTAGATGTAATTACGGGAACGGCTACAGCAGGTATTCCACATGCAGCATGGGTTGCTGATCTATTAGATAAACCAATGGCTTATGTGCGTTCAAAAGCCAAAAACTATGGAATGGGAAATCAAATAGAAGGTGGCGTTAAAAAAGGTCAATCAACGATAGTAATAGAAGATTTAATTTCAACGGGAGCTTCTGCAATTTCAGTTGTTGATGCCTTACAGTTTGTTGGAGCATCGGTACCTCAAGTAAATAGTATTTTTACCTATGGCTTTGATGTAGCAAATACTTTATTTGAAGAAAAAGGTATTGCAATGTTTGCATTAACAGATTATCCTACACTCATACAAGTGGCTTTGGAAAATGGCTATGTCAATGAAAGTGAAATAGAATTGTTGAATCAATGGCGTAAAAATCCATCTACATGGCCGAAGATGAGATAAACTCAGATTTTGAATCGAATTTTGATGAAGTGAGTTTCGCAGAAACAAAAAGTGCCGTTCTACTATCGGCTCTTTTTGTTTTACGTAAATTAGTTTTCAACCAAAAGCGATATAATTTTGAAGAACAAATTAATCACAAAAAAAATCTGAGCAAATTTGTTCAAGAGTTTAAACATACGCTACGCTTATTTGAATGGTCGGTATTTGCAGAAGAATCGGGAAATACACAACTCGAACAATATTTATTCAAAGTTCAACTTCATGCGCTCTTGTACAAAATTCATCATACTTTACTTTCTATAATGCCACCAAAAGTAGAAGATTATATTGAAAATATTGACTATTTGCTTAAAGTGTTGCGTACAGAGTCGATTTTAGATTTAAACTCCATTAAAAATTGTTTAAATAGTTTGATAACTTGGTTTGATGAACTTGTTGAAACAGATGTTTCTGGAATATAAATGGACTTAATTCATTGTCAATTTGGTCATTTTTTTAATTTTCATTTCTTTTTTTCTCTCACAGGTATCTGGGTTTTTGCAATCGCCATAAAAATGTAAAGAATGATCATTTATTTTGAAACCATGAAGTTTTTCCATCATTTGCTGAATTTCATGAATTCTAGGGTCGCAAAATTCAACAACTGCTTCACAATGTTGACAAATAATATGGTCATGTTGTTGAAAAGAATAGGCTCTTTCATAAACTGATTGATTTTTGCCAAACTGTTGCCGCTGAACTAATCCACAATCAACCAATAAATCGAGTGTGTTATATACAGTGGCACGAGAAACTCGTGACTTATTGTCTTTCATTTTAAAATAAATTTCATCAGCATCGAAATGCCCATCACTTCTATAAATTTCTTCTAAGACCATGAAACGTTCTGGAGTAATTCGATGTTTTTTTTCTTTCAGATAGTTCCTGAATAGATCTTTAACCTCGCTGATAATTTCTTCTGTTGCTCTATTAGCCATTTCTAAATTTGTTCGTGAATAGGTAAAATATTCCTATTTTACCGAAAATTTTTGATTCATGTTAGATAGAAATTTTCATTAAATTGAGATTCTATTGGATTATCTAAATAGGACACATCAAAATTCTGCGTTCTAATCATTCAAACTTTGTGTTATGGCTTCAAAAGTACCTTTTTCGACTATTCCTCAGTTATTTGCCAATTTATTTGCTCACTTCAAGGGCAAAAATAAATCTGTATTTGGGTTTAAACCCTCTCCAAATGTCCCATTTACTTCCCTTACTTACGATCATTTTATTGAAGACGTAAATGAGTTAGCGTCTTTTATGGTTGAAACAGGAATTGAAAAAGGAGATAGAGTTGCCATTTTAAGTGAAAACAGATATGAATGGGCAGTAGTTGATGTGGCACTGCACTTTGTTGGTGGCGTAAATGTAGCCTTGTATTCAACCTTACCCTCAGATCAATGTGAATACATTTTACAAGATTCAACTGCAAAACTATTTTTTGTATCTACAGGCATTCAGTTAAAAAAAGCAATTGATGTTTTTGATAATTGCCCAGAATTAAAAGCAGTAGTAGCATTTGAGACACCGAAAAACAAAGCCTATTTGGAAAAAGATTTTATTCGTTTGCTAGACAATGTGAAAGATGAAGGTAAAAAAGCCTTTGAAAAAAATTATGCGGAAATAGAATCTCGTATAAATGCTGTAAAAGAAGACGATTTGGCAACTTTAATTTATACCTCAGGAACAACTGGAAAACCAAAGGGCGCAATGTTATCACATGCAAATATTTGTACGAATGTACACGCCTCTCTTGCAAGAATTCCTGTTCAAGAAACAGATCGTTTACTTTCTTTTTTACCCCTATGCCATGCTTTTGAAAGAACAGGTGGTTATTACGCTGTTCTTGCCGCAGGAGCAGAAATCTACTATGCTGAAAGTGTTGATACTGTTGCAAAAAACTTGCCAGAAGTTAATCCAACTATTGTTGTAAGCGTACCAAGATTATTTGAAAAAGTGTACAATACGGTAATGAAAAGTGCAATGGAAGGTAGTAATGTAAAAAAAGCTATTTTCAATTGGGCATTAGAAGTTGGTGAGAAATACTGGCAAGGAAAACGTGGAATTATCTCTATTCAAAAGAATTTGGCAGATAAATTAGTGTTTCAAAAATTAAAAGATAGAACAGGAGGCAAAATTAGATTTTTTATTTCAGGTGGCGCCGCTTTAAATGCAGATGTTGCTAAGTTCTTTTTTAGTGCTGGGTTACCCATCGCAGAAGGTTACGGCTTAACTGAAACCTCTCCTGTTATTTCTGCAAATCCAGTGGGTGCTGAACGCTTAGGAACGGTTGGTCATGTTTTCCCAGAAGTCACCATTGGAATTCAACGCCTATCGGATTCAAAAATAATTTGTGCAGTTAAAGGGGAAGATTATCCTACTTCTATTTCAAGTGAAGATGGGGAAATTATTTGTAAAGGACCAAATATAATGAAAGGTTATTGGGGAAAACCTGAAGCTACTGCGGAAGTGATAGACAAAGATGGCTGGTTTCATACCGGTGATGTTGGTCGTTTTGATAATGGATATTTACGTATAACAGACCGCATTAAACACATGATTGTGAATGCTGGTGGTAAAAATATTTATCCTGGACCAATTGAAGATTCCTTGAAAACAAGTACTTGGGTCGATCAGGTAGTATTATTAGGTGAGAAGAAAAATTTCATAACAGCGCTAATTGTTCCTGATTTTGAGCAATTAAAAACGTATGCTTCACAACAAGGAATAAGCTATAAAGATTATTCCGATTTAATCAAAAAGCCAGAAATTGTAGCTGTTTTTGATAAAGAAGTTAAAACATTTTCGAAAAGTTTGGCTTCTCATGAAAAAATTAGAAAATTCAAGCTATTAGCTAGTGAATTTACTGTTGATAGTGGCGAATTAACCCCAACAATGAAGGTTAAGAGAAAAATAATTGAGAAAAATTATGAAACGATTATTAGTACTATGTATAATGATGTCATTGGTTAAATTTGCACTCAATGTTGCTCAGAAAGAAGGATTAATATGTTAGTCGGTGATATTTTTCAACAAGAGGCTCCAGTTATTGCTGAGACATCAACGTTAGTCCATGCTTCAGAGTCGTTCATTAAATTTGGAACGAGTGATTTAATGGTTGTTGATTCTTTGGGTAATTTCATTGGTGTATTATCAGAGGGCGATTTGATCAGAAAATGTATGCCCAAATACAATGAATATGTAGCAGAAGGTTTGTCCCTAGAAGATATTTTTCGATTGTTTATGGAGAAAGGTCGTACTTCTGCATCAGAAACGATTATGAGTATTGTAATCACCAATCCGATTACCGTGCTGCGATCAACGCATGTTCAAAAAGCTGCGGCTTACATGGTCTCAAAAAATATTCGAAGACTTCCTGTTGTTGAAGAAGGAAAACTTATTGGAAGTTTGAGTCGTGCAATGGTAGCAAAATCAATATTAACAGGTATTTAAATAAATTTTATGAACTACGAATTAATTAAAAACATTCACATAGCTTCCTACCTTATTTGGTTAGCATCTTTTTTTATCAGTATTTATTTTTTCTTTAAAATAAGAAAAGCAACAACTGATGGGAAACTTGGATTAATGCGAAAAGAAAGACTTTTCAGTACTATGGGCGGTCATTTAGGTTTCTTAGGTATTTTTGTTACTGGTGGTATTATGGCGTCCTTGAAATCTGGTCCAAAATTTGGCTGGTTTAATTTTGCAGATTATGGTTGGTTAGCTTGGAAGCAAGTTCTATTTTTTCTGGCAATGATTATTGTATTTGCAGTTGTAATGCCTGGTAGTTCAAAATTAAAGCGATTAATAAATAGTGGAGGTACAACTATGAGCGAAATTGATGCGCAGTGGAGCAAAACCTATTTCTTTTCTTTACTTGTTTACACAATAGTCTGGATCAATACTCTGTTAGGTTTAGTAAGACCATTTTAATTAAATTTATGATTATGTTAGTTAAACAAATGATAAAAAAACTGCTTCACGCAAGCCTATTACTCTTAGTTCTAAGTATTTCAGTTTCAGCACAAACATTTTTTGAAGGTCGTTTGAAAATTATTCAAACCAATTTTTCAGGCGAAAAAAAAGATAATTCTGTTATTGATGTATTTGTAACTCCTACTAGAATAAAAGTGGAGAGTAATAAGAGAACGGTAAATATGCAAATGTTAGGTACCGACGATGTTTCGCAGGTTTTAATACGTCTAGATTTGGAAGATTTAGTTATACATTCAAAAGACTTGAAGAATGAGGCGCTAAAAATTTCAAAAGCTGATATAGAAGCTATGATGAACATAGTTAAGAATATGGCTAAACAATTTGGTGGTGAAGAAAATGAAAAAAGTGAACCCAAGGTAACACTTAAAGTAACTAAAGAAACAAAAAAAATAGCTGGTTATAAAGCTACAAAAACCATTGTAACATCAACAGACGAGCCAAATCAAGAGTTACATGTATGGTTAAGTACAGATTTAAACGTGAATTTAGGTATGTTAGCTGAAGATTGGGATTTCCTAGATACCGTTGTTTCCGGTAGTAATAAATGGTTAAAAAAAGGAGCGTTTCCTATGGCTGTTTACAGTTATAAAAAAGGAACCCTTGTCTCACAAGTCGAAATTACCGAAGTTAAAAAAGGTAAAGTTGAAGCGTCGAAAGTAGGGGTTCCCAAAAATGTCCAATTAGTATCTTTTCAAGATATGCTTATGAAACGTATGATGAACGGCAATTAGAGAAATGCGTTTTCACAGTTTTGTATTATTCGTTTTATTTATTCTAAGTTCGGTAGTCTGGAGTTGTCAGACGGTAGAAAAGTCAAAAAAAGATTACGAGTTATCCTATTATGAGCTTCGATTGCAAAATATAGGAGAAACAATCGGGGTAGATTCTGCAATTTGGAGAATAATTAAACCTTTTCAGGATTCATTAAATAAAACTATGAATGTTAAAGTGGGATTGGCCAAAACCAATTTGACACGTGCTAAACCAGAAAGTAGTTTAGGAAATATTATTGCAGAATCACTAAGAGAGCGAGCATCTCTCCTGTTAAAAAAAAATGTTGATATTGGTTTAGTAAATTTAGGTGGGCTTAGAACTGACATAGGTTCTGGCGAAATAACAATAGGTCTAGTTTATGAATTAATGCCTTTCGAAAATAAACTATCCATTTTGTATGTAAACGGGGAAGAATTAAAACAGATTCTTAATGAAATCGCAAAAATTGGAGGGGAACCTTTAAGTGGCGTTCGTTTCAGAATTGTGAACCATAAAGCTGAAGACATAGTGGTGTCTGGTCAACCAATAGAAAAAAATAAAATGTATTCTATTGCAACAAATGACTATTTGGTAAATGGTGGTGGATTTATCCCAGAATTATGGAAGATTCAAAAAAAAGAAGAAACAAATGTGCTTATTCGTGAGATTATACTTGAGTACGTTAAGAATCGAAAAGTTTTAGAAGCTAGATTAGATGGGAGAGTACGATTTTGAAAAGAAAAGACTTTTTAAAACTCTTAGGTACTTTTGCTTTATTGCCTAGACAATCATTTGGAGTATTTCTTTCAACTGATTCAAAACTTAAAAAAATAACTATTTTACATACAAATGATACTCATGCTAGAATTGATCCATTTCCTTTAGATCATCTTCATTATGCAAATATGGGTGGTTTTGCAAGAAGAGCAAAGTTCGTTAAGCAAGTTAGAGCGGAAAATCCACATACCTTATTACTCGATGCAGGCGATGTTTTTCAAGGAACTCCTTATTTCAATTTATTTAAGGGCAAGTTAGATTATAATCTGATGTCTGAAATTAATTATGATGCCACCACTTTAGGAAATCATGAATTTGATAATGGTGTTGATGGTCTTTTAGATTCGTTACAGAGCTTAAAACTACCTGTCGTAAATTCGAATTACAGAATAGATGATAAACGATTTGGAAAAAGTATCAAGAATTATATCATTAAAGATGTTAATGGAATACGAATCGGGATTTTTGGATTAGGAATTGATTTTAATACGCTCGTTTTAGAGGAAAACCACAAAGGCTTTACTTACAGAGAAGCAATAAATGTTGGAAAAGGTGTTTCATCAAATCTAAAAAAGTATTTGAAATGTGATTATGTAATTTGTTTAAGTCATATTGGTTATGAATATCCTGATGACCCAAAACGTCCTAACGATTTAAAACTAGCCGCAGAATCTGAATATATTGACTTAATTATTGGTGGGCATACACATACATTTTTGGAAAAACCGACTTTAGTTAAAAATAAAATTGGAAGAGACGTAATTGTAAATCAAGTTGGTTTTGCTGGAATAAATGTGGGTAAAATTGATTTGTTTTTTAATGAAAAGAAATCGGTAGTCACTTATATATCTGAGCCGAAATTAATTTCTGAACATTTTGGTTAACTCATTACAAGTGATTGATTGAATATATTACTCACTAAATATAGTGTCAATTTTCATGTTTTGAACCCTTTTAAATCATAAGACATCGTAGATTATTTTATTTTTAACAAATTTAAGTGAATACTCAATAGTTGAAAAATCTACTAATTAACTCAAATTCGGACTTAGACCTTTTGTAAAGTTTATTAATTTTAAAAAAGATTCAATTTTGCAAAAAATAAAAACAATAAGCTATGCGCAAAATCTAGTTATTATTTTACTTACGTCATTTCGTCATTTCGTCATTTCGTCATCCCGTGTCCCGATTCAGCATTTCAGTCTTAGAACTTAACCTATTCAAAAGAACTGCTTATGGCGTAATAAGATATTGGACAGTGATAGCACTTCGTGGTTCTTCGAATGGTGTCGGGGTACGGGTTGACCTTTTTTTGTAAAAACTAGTGAAGTTTGTTTAGAAACGAAGTCTGAATTTGAGTAATTAAGAAATGAGTTCACTCCAAAAAGTCGATTCTTTCGGTTTTTAACCTTCCAAATCCTACGAATTCGACGAATAGTTTGCTAAAAACTACTTTTTGGAGTAAACTCAGAAATGAGTTCTTTGTTTTCTTTCATTTTTCAATCGCTATCAAGATCAAAAAAATATTAATCAACATTGCTGATTCGAAAAATATTCGATAAAAATGGAAATAAGAAAAACATTTAAAAGTAGGTTTACTGTAACCTAAGTCTAAGTTTCAGTATCTTTTGAGTCTGTAAAAATCACCTATACAGAATCACATTTCAAAGTTTTATTCAAATGAATCAAAATTGAACTATTTTGAATAAGATTGGAAGAATCTATAAAACAAAATAAATAAAGAGTAAATCAATGGCAGTTGAAAGAACACTTGCAATTTTAAAACCAGATTGCGTACGTAAAAATCTGATTGGAGAAGTAACACGTCGTATTCAGGAAGCTGGATTCAAAATTTTAGCAATGAAATTAACCCGTTTAACCAAAGACACAGCTGGTGGATTTTACGATGTTCATCGCGATCGTCCATTTTTTGGAGAATTAGTTGATTTTATGAGTTCAGGCGCATGCGTACCAATGGTTTTGGAAAAAGAAAATGCAGTTACTGATTATCGTAAATTAATTGGTGCTACAAACCCTGCAAATGCAGACGAAGGTACAATTCGTAAACTATTTGCTGAAAGTGTTGGTGAAAATTGTGTTCATGGATCCGATTCAGTAGAGAACGGAAAAATTGAAGCAGCCTATTTCTTTGCAGAATCAGAAATAGTTGCAAATCTTGCTTAAGTAGTATATCCTTGGAAATACCGTGCCAGAAATAAATCTGGTACGGATTTTTTTTTATTTTTATGAAAATTAACAGTAAAACAATAGGTTTATTAACGCATGATTTAAAGGGTCCTGTTGGGAATATTTCGATGTTTTCTCAGTTGCTTGCTGGAAGCATTGAAGAGGCTCAGAAAGAAGTTGGGGATGCGTTCGATTTTTCAGCCGCACTTTGGCAAGTAAATTATATTCAAACAATTTCCCAAAAATTTGTAGATCAATTACAAAATTGGTCAGATTTAATTTTTTTAAGTGAAGACGTAATTGCATTTACAATTGAATCGTTAGATTTAAGTGCCTTAGCACAGGCTGTTTATCTTGACAACAAGTTTTTATGGTCAAAAAAGCAATTAAAAATCGAAAAAGAAATTGAACAACAATTACTTTGTGATGCTGATCAAGATGCACTTCGCCGATGTTTGGATAATTTATTTCAATTAGTAGTATTACTCAGTTCTAATTGTGCTGAAATAGGATTTTCAGTTAGAGAGATAGGTTCGAGTAATCAGATTAGAGTCTGTTTTAAGGGATTAAAGAATCAAGATATTGATCTTTTTTCACAATTATATCTGGAAAAGTTTTCAAATGAAAACGGGGAGAGTTTTTCTAAAGGAATTATAAAGACTACGGGTGCAGGGTTAGCTTTTTGTGGAATGGTTATCTCTCATTTTGGAGGCACCCCGTTTGCAATAGAAACTGAAACGGGACTTGAGTTCGGATTTACTATCAAAAAAATAACTATTGGTTAAATTAAGATTGTTTTTGTCTAAGAATTTCAAATAAAATTACAGCAGCGGTTGCTGCAACATTCAAAGAATCAATTTGATTCATCATGGGAATTTTTAGACGTAAATCGCATAATTTCAGTGTTGCTTCACGAATTCCTTTACCTTCACTGCCTAAAATAAGTACTAATGGTCGGTTAAAGTCATGATTCCAAATAGGAGATTCCGCAGTAGCATCGAGCCCTGCAATCCAAAAGCCAGAATCTTTTAACTCACTAATACTTTGATTTAAATTTCCAACTCGAACTAAAGGTACAATACCTGCAGTCCCAGCTGAGGTTTTGATTACAGCTGGTGTAATGGGAACTTGGCGGTGTTTAGGAATTAAAATGGCATCAACACCTGCCGCAGCTGCACTACGCATTATGGCACCAAAATTTCCTGGGTCTTCAATTTCTGAAAGCGCAACAATAACTGGATTTGTAGTTGGGTCGGCCTCTTTCCTCCAATCTTCAAAATCTGAATAGGCAACAGGGCTAGTAAGTGCAACAACTCCTTGGTCGTTTACTCCTCTGCCAACCATTTCTGAAAGTTTTCTACCTGGAACAAAACTAACAGGTACCTTCGTTTCAGAACACAAATGTTGAATGTGTTTAATCTGGGAATCATTTGTTCCTTCTTTTATATATACCTTGGATACTTCATCAGCATTCCGAGTCAATTTATCGATTATGGGATTTCGTCCGTAGATATAAAATTCATGTTTTTCAGACATTTCCGATATTTAATTTAGATATGTAAAAGCAATTTATTATTTTAATCAAAGTTCAACTAGGCTCAGTTATCAAATGATTACGAAATCAAACAATTCAAACAACAGCGGTCAGTTTACCCGTGAACCAAAAGTAAGGAAAAAACCCTTACAAAATGGTTTAAATGGAGCAATTATTAGTCGCATGAAAGCGGCATCTCCATTAACATTAGTTTCTGCTATAGCACTTTTTTGTATAGGTTTGTGTGTCGTAACCTTATCGATTATCGGGCATATTTCACCTCTATGGCTTGCTTCTTTGATGAGTATTTTTGGAAGCGTTTCTACAATGATTGGTTTATATCAATTATATGAGTTGCTTAGCGAGAAGAGTGAATTAGATAACCTATATAAAGAAGCAATCAAACGAGTTATAAATTCACAAAATTAAGTTATGAGTGCTGAAGAACAGTACGATTATTTGTTCAAATTAGAACTTAAAGGGAAAGCTATTCCTGAAAGTGATTCAGATAAAATCGCTCTATTAGAAAAAAGAAGAAAAAAAATTAAGGGTTTATTAGTTGCAAACGCTGCTTTTGTAGCCATTTTTTTCCTTTCTCATCAATATGGAGTTACAAGTTTGACTCCAATATGGTTAATTGGTTTGTTAGCTGTTTTTGCCTTGAACTTGGTTATGCTTTATAAACAAAGTAAAAAGGTTCAAGAAGCTCTGCTTTTTTTTCAAAACAAGCTTTAAGTTATACGAGCTGCTCTCAATTTTTTTTCTGGTACATTTGTATCTTAGTGTATGCAAAAGCTAAGTTTATTCTGTTTTACATTTTTAATTCTATCATGTAATCGTGAAATTTTAGCACCCTATTCATCAGGTTCTTATTCTCAACAAACAGTATTAGGCATAGAGGATACTTTTTTAAAAGATGGGTACAAAAAAATAGTCGATAAAAAAAAAGTAAAACTATTTGAAGGGATTCAGCAAGATGTTGAGAAAGAAGTGATTTTTCAGAAGAAAAAAAAGGAAAGAACTTTTAAATGGTCTTTTTGGGTTTACCCTGATTCAATAAATAGCTTTTTAACTTATGTGCCACCAAGTTATGCTATTTTTTCGAGTTCAATGTTACAAAATTGGGACAGTTTATCGGTCGATACGTATTCAGCAGTAGTGTATCATTTTTTTGGTCATTATGAAGCGGGTCATTATAGAAAACGTTCAGAGTTTTTATTAGAAGCAGAATTTGGAGGATCTAGTTTAAAAATTGCAGTTGAACACAATGTTCAGAGTCTATTAGAAGGATTTCTAACTTTTAATGGAGCCATTGGGAATGGAAGAAGCATTCAGCCTTTTAAAATAGAGGAAGAAGCGGAAGCAGAAAAATTTGCATCATTTGCCTTTGTCTCAAAGAGAACAGATTCATTAAGTATTTCAGACGCATGGCGAAAGATAACTCCAGAATCTAAATGGGGTAATGATTTACTGCGTATTCATACAGGAAAGACAAAAATGACAAATTAGTATATTTTATTTGTAAAACGAAGGAATCTAACCCTATCTTTGTTATCCATTCACCCGAAACAGAATTCATGACCACAAAGTATATTTTTGTGACAGGTGGTGTAACGTCATCACTTGGAAAAGGTATCATTTGCGCCTCACTTGGCCGACTTTTAATAGCCAGAGGTTTAAAAGTAACAGTAATGAAATTGGATCCCTACATCAATGTGGATCCAGGAACAATGAACCCCTATGAACATGGAGAAGTGTATGTAACCGACGATGGTGCAGAAACTGATTTAGATTTAGGTCATTACGAACGATTTTTAGATATCCCCACTTCGCAACAAAGCAATGTAACAACTGGACGAGTTTACTTCGATGTAATTACAAAAGAACGAGAAGGAGCTTACTTAGGAAAAACGGTTCAAGTTATTCCACATATAACAGACGAGATTAAAAGCCGTGTTTTACATTTAGGAAAATCTGGCAATTTTGATGTTGTTATTATTGAAATTGGTGGTACCGTTGGAGATATTGAAGGATTACCATATATAGAAGCAATGCGCCAATTGCGGTATGAGGTTGGTAAAGAAAATGCATTATCCATTCATTTAACATTAATTCCATATTTAAAAGCTGCTGGCGAGTTAAAAACAAAACCAACGCAGCATAGTGTAAAAACACTCTATGAGTCAGGTTTACAGCCTGATATTTTAGTCTGTAGAGCCGAAGTACCTATTGATGATAGTATTAGAAGAAAAATTGGATTGTTTTGTAATGTTGAGCGTGCTGATGTAATTGCTAGTTTAGATGCAACATCAATTTATGAAGTTCCCCTATTAATGGCTGAAGAAGGACTTGATGTAAGAGTAATTAAAAAATTAAATCTTCAGCCAAGACACGATCCTGATCTTGATAAATGGAGAGAATTTGTAAGTAAAGTTAAGCATCCATCCAAAATGGTAAATATTGCTTTAGTAGGAAAATATGTTGAACATCATGATTCTTATAAATCAATAACTGAAGCGTTTATTCATGCTGGTGCAGTTAATGACTGCAAAGTTGTAATAAAATGGATACAGTCTGATGATTTATATGAAGAAAATGTAACTGAATTATTAGGTGATGTTTCTGGAATTTTAGTAGCACCTGGCTTTGGTGGACGTGGAATTGAAGGAAAGATTGCTGCCGTAAAATTTGCAAGAGAGCAAAATATTCCATTTTTCGGAATTTGTTTGGGAATGCAGGTAAGTGTGATCGAATTTGCTCGAAATGTGTGTAATTTGGAATTTGCGAATTCGACCGAATTTGATGAAAAAACTCCATTTCCAATTATTCACATGATGCATGATCAACGTAGTTTAACCCGAAAAGGTGGAACCATGCGTTTAGGAATGTATCCATGTAGATTAAAAGAGGGTACTCACGCTGCTTCTGCGTATCAAGAGATTGATATTTCAGAAAGGCATAGACATCGTTTTGAGGTGAATAACGATATTCGATATAAATTAGCTGAATCTGGAATGGTTTTTTCTGGAATTAATCCTGATAAAGATTTGATTGAAATTATTGAAATTCCAGAACATACATGGTTTGTTGGAACTCAATTTCACCCAGAATATAGAAGTACCGTTGGGAAACCTCATCCCTTATTCTGTTCTTTTGTTGCAGCCGCTTTGTTGAACTCATAAGTGAGTTTTCGTGTCAGATACACAATTAAATTATAAAGTACGAGTTAGAGCAAACGGAATTTTGATTCATCAGAATTCTGTTTTGCTTGTTCAATTAAAAACTCCGATTCTAGATTTTCCTTATTGGATGCCACCAGGTGGAGGAGTTGAGTTTGGGGAAACGTTACAAGAAGCCGTTAAAAGAGAACTAATTGAAGAAACAGGAATTAGGGTTAAAGTAAACGAGCTTTGGTATATTCATGAGTACATAAATAGACCATGGCATGCTATAGAATTCTATTTTAAATGCAGTTACGAGAGTGGGGAAATCCTTGTTGGTACCGACCCAGAAACAGTAAATCAATATATTCTTGATACAGCTTTTGTAGCATTCGAAGAGTTTAAGCGCTTAACGATTAAGCCCGATTTTTTTAAAGAACAATTACTAATCGACCTTGAAAATCCCTCGATTAAACCAATTCTTTTTTCCCCTAATGGGCTTCCTGGCTCGAATTATTAAAAAAATGAATAGAAATCCAGATTATAAATCAATTGACCCTGAAAAAGCAAAAGAATTACTAAAATCGGGAAGAGCTAAACCTGCAAAGGGAAGTGGTTTAATAGATATGCCAAGTTTAGTGGCTTCTTTAGGAGCTTTTAGTCTAATTGTTATTTTAGTAGCGATATATATAGAGCTATTTATGGATACTAGAATTATGAAAAATTATGTTCCACAAGAATTTCCAACTGAAGAAATGATACAAATCTCAGAAAACGCCATATTAATTGAGCAGGCTGTTGTTAATGGCTTATACGCTAAAGCTGATTCCTTATTACAACTAGAATTATATGAAGAAAAACCTGAAAAATTGGATATGTTTTTATGGTGTTATACGATTGAGTTAAGACTAGCAGGTAAAAGATATCAAGAAGCGATTGAAATGAGTAGAACGGTTCAATCTAGATATCCCAAAAATGCAAAAGTTTTAGCTTCATTATTTTGGTACAAAGCTCACGCTTATTATTATATGGGTGAATTTAGAGAATCACATAAGCAACTAGCAACGTTAATTCTTTTACAAGATGAGCGCTATTTAGCTAAAGCTCAGATTTATAGTGATAAACTGTATGAATTATTCCGAGCTGATGGACTAAACGTTTTTTTTGATTAAAAAATTTATTATTTGTTTCTACTTTCTAGTTCATCAATTATTGTTTTGAGTGGAATTTCTTTTTGAACACATAATAACATTAAGTGAAATAATAAATCTCCAGCTTCATAAATAAATTCATCAGCAGGGTCATTTTTGGCTGCAATTACGGTTTCTACTGCTTCTTCACCAACTTTTTGAGCAATTTTATCTAGACCTTTTGCAAACATTTTAGTTGTATAAGATCCCTCAGGTTTTAATTCTTTTCGTTCGATTAACAAATTCTCGAGTTTAGAAAGAAATGAGAACTGTTGGCTATTGTGTGTTTCCTTTAGTTCAAAAAAGCAACTTGTATTACCAGTATGGCAAGTAGGACCATCGGGACTAGCGAAAATTAAGAGAGAATCATTATCACAATCAGCTTGAACAGAATCTACATGAAGAAAATTCCCAGAAGTTTCACCTTTTTGCCAAATTGCTTGTTTTGAACGACTAAAAAATGTTACTTTTCGGGTACTTAAGGTAAGTTTGAGCGCCTCTTTGTTCATATAACCAAGCATTAAAACTTGACCATTATGTACATTTTGGATGATAGCTGGAATTAAACCTTGGTTTTTAGAAAAATCGAGTGTGTCAATATTCATTTCAGAAATTATTTTACGATTTAGGTTAAATTATTATTAGATTACTTTTTTAATGGCAGCGTGTCTATGAAGCTTAGTATAAAGTGGTGTTTTATTTTCCAAGTTATTTCACAAATTTTATTTGTGTTAACGCTAGCTTATGGGGTTAAAGCGCAAAAAAAATACGAATTTTCTTACCGAAATATTGGGGATGAATTTGGTTTATCGCAAAATACAGTAACAAACATTGTTCAAGACTCACTTGGATATTTGTGGTTGGCAACGAATGATGGTTTAAACAGATATAATGGACTAACAATTGATGTTTTTAAATATGAACGAGATGATTCAACTTCACTTTCAAATGGGTGGATTAATGCTCTTTTGTATGATAAAACGGGAAGAATATGGGCTGGAACAAATCGTGGATTAAATATTTTTGAAGCAGAAAAGCAAAGCTTTTATCATGTTCCGATAGATACATCAAAAAAGAATGAGCTAACAGGAATACCACACCAGCATATATTTGATTTATTTGAAGATAGTAAAGGCAGGATATGGATAGCAACTTGGAATAGTTTAGTCTATACCTATGACGGTGTAACATTTTACAAGCCCAGTTTTGCATTAAAATCGAATTATCCTAATGATTATATTAACAAAGTTGTAGAAGGCAAAGATGGAACCCTATGGATAGGCTTATTTGATTCTGGATTATTAAGGTATGATGAAAATAAAGATACCTTAATACATTATGCTTCAATTAAAGTAGAGGGTAGGTATGATTTTCCGAAAGACATTTTATCTATTTCAAAAGACCCTGTTTCTGGTGATATTTGGTTAGGTACAAGACAAAGTGGATTGTTTCGATTTGACCCCCAAAAGGAAGAAGCCTATAGTTATGGATCCGTAAGTACTGATGGGGCTGCATTTGGTTCAAATATACTTTCTCAATTGCATTATAAAGGAAGGTTTTGGGTAGGAAATAGTTTAGGATTATATGAATATAATCGAGAAAAAGACACATTTTATGAAGAATTAGGCTTTAATAAAGATAATACATACTACAGAGTTTATAGTATGTATTTAGATCGGTCAGAAAATTTGTGGATTGGAACAGAATTAAATGGAAGTTTAGTAATAGATTTAAAACCGAAAAAATTTAACTCAATTAGCAATCAATTATTACCAAGTCCAATAATTTGGTCAATATATGAGGATAAAGAAAATCAGTTATGGGTTGTAACTGAAACAGGTTTAGCCATAATAAATAAAAATTTTACGAAAAGTTCTTTTGTATTAGATAAAATAAATGAACCTATTCGAGCTGTTGGAGATTTTATGATTTCCGTTACTGGAAAAAATGATATTATTTGGGTCGGCACTACTTTTTCGGGTATTTATGAAATTAATAGAATAACGAAAGAGTACAAAAAAATTAAAGCTAATGAAATAACTAAGTCTCCCTATATCAATGTCTTAGAATATAATTCAAATTATGATTTATTATTTGTTGGTTCAGTAAATGGTATGGGGGTTTATGATCCTGTAACTAGAGAATTAGATTGGTTTAAGCAAGATAAAATTAAAGAGACAAGTTTGCCTGTAAACACCATTTGGGATTTCTATTTTGCAAAAGACAGCTCTGTTTGGTTAACTCATGACGAAGGAATTAGTCGTTACAATGTCGATACAAAATTATTTAAGACGTTTAAAATCTTTCCTGAGGAAAAAGCAATCAACCCTAGTCAAACAACGAATATGATGACGGAAGATAAAGATGGAAATCTTTGGGTAGGAACAGAAAATGGTCTAGTTTATTACAATAGATTCCTGGATTCTACTATTTATGTGTACACAATGAAGGACGGTCTTTCAAACGATTATGTATATGGAATTACAAGAGATAAATTAAATTCAATTTGGATAAGTACAAACAGGGGAATAAGTCAGTTAATTGATGATAGTACAAAGGCTATAGGTAGAAGAATTCGGAATTATTCTCAATTTGATGGGCTTTCTAGTTCAGAGTTTAATTTTAATGCGTTCACCGTTTCCAAAACGGGTTTATTTTTTTTCGGTGGAATAAATGGAGTTAATTACTTTAATCCAAATGAAATTGCGAATAATCATTATAAACCTACTCAATATATATCTGAATTAAGAATTAATACAGGTCATAAAGATTATACATTTCATTTAAAACCGAATGATGAAATTGAGTTTGATTATGGTTCACATGTTTACGAAATAATCATGAATTCATTAGAATTTACTTCTCCAGAAGAAAATGTATATCGCTTTAAACTGGTAGGTTTTGATACAAATTGGAGAGAGAAAACAGGTAAGAATTCAGTAATCTATACAAACCTGAACTCAGGTGAATATTTGTTTGAGTTTAATACGTCAAATAATGATAAAGTATTTACTGATAAGATATCAACGTTCACGCTTCGAATTGTACCACCCTATTATGAAACATCTGAATTTTACATTTTGATAGTGGTATTCTCAGGTTTAATCATCTATTGGGGGATTTCTTACAGAGAAAAAAAACTAATTCATCAAAATGAATTTTTAGAAAAGGAAATTAAAAATCGGACACGAGATTTAGAAAAAAATGAATTTATTTTTCGCCAAATATCAGACAATGCAGCCGATTTAATTTCAATGATCGATGCCAAAGGCATTTTGATTTATTGTAGTCCTTCGCATGAAACCTTATTAGGCTATACTGTAGATGAGATAATACATAAAAATGCTTACGATTTCATTCATCCTGATGATGAACCTAGAATTCGAGAAGAAGTGCGTAAGCTCAGAGATATTGGTTTGTTAACATTATCTGAGTATCGAATGATGCACAAAAATGGAACTTGGAGAACGTATAACACAGCAGGTTCAGTAATTAGATATGATGATGAAAATGATTATCGCTTTGTAATGATCTCACATGACATTACTAGGCAGAAAAGAATTGAAAATTATCTAATTGAATCAAAAAATGATGCTTTAAAAGCGAATCAGGCAAAATCTGCATTTTTAGCAGGAATATCGCATGAGCTTAGAACGCCATTGAATGCCATTCTTGGCTTTTCACAGATATTATCAAAGGAGACGAATTTAACGCCTAGACAAGTTTCCTATATTGAAACCATGTTGAATAGTGGGAACCATTTATTAGATATGATAAATGAGGTTTTAGATATTTCTAGGATTGAAGCTGGCAAAATGCCAATTAATTATGACAATTTTTCTCTAACTCAATTATTAGCCGATATCAATAATCTATTTCTCTTAGATGTTCAGGCAAAAGGATTAGCATTAATAATGGAGAGTCAGCCTAATCTACCAGATTTTTGCTTTTCAGATGCAGGCAAAATAAGACAAATAATTATAAACATGGTTGGTAATGCAAAAAAATTCACAACGTATGGATTCGTGAAAATAAAAACCTGCTATGAACGAGACGTTTCTTCCATTTCAACTAAATATAATTGGTCGCCTATTGAATTACATTTGTCTGAGTCTTTCGGAAAACAAGCTACAAAAGGTTTATTATGTATAAGTGTAGAAGACTCAGGACGTGGAATTAGTGAAGATAAGCTCAATGAGATATTCGAGCCTTTCCAACAGGCAAATTCAAAGATAAATTATTCTGAAGGGACAGGGTTAGGACTTGCCATTTCTTCACGATTAATAAAATTGTTGGGTGGGAGTATAGAAGTGAAAAGTGAAATAAACAAAGGATCTATGTTCAAGTTGAAAATACCTGTTTATGAGGTGGAAACACCGCCTATGATTGTGAATGAACCTGTGAACAAACAAAGAAAAATAAAAAATGGTCGAAATCCGAAAATTTTGATTGTTGATGATATTGAATACAATCATACACTTCTCCAAGAATTGCTTGTGCCTATTGGTTTTATTTGCTCAACCGTTTATAATGGAAAAGAAGCAATTGAAATGACCGAGTTATTTAATCCTGATTTAATTTTGATGGATTTACGAATGCCAATTATGGATGGTGTTGAATCAACCAAAATAATTCGTTTAAAACATATATCAGACGTGAAGATTCTAGCCATATCAGCTAGTGGATTTGATAATAACTCAAAAGATCCAAAAAAATCTGGCTTTGATGATTTCTTATTAAAGCCATTTAAGGAAAGCATTTTATATCAAAAAATGGCTGAATTATTACAGCTAGAATACGAGTATGTTGAATATGAGCAAGTGCAACAAAATGAGACAATACCAAGCGAATCAAAAAAAATTATTGAAGAAATAGAAAGTATGGGTGAGTTGGGGAAAAAATTATTAGAAGAAATTGAAGTAGCAGACTGGGAAGCCTTGAATATTCGCATTCAGAACTTAGGAGAATTCCCAAGTACCTATTCAAAAATTGAAGATGCCTTAAAGAACAAAGATTTCATGGCTTTATTGTCACTTTCTGAATTATGGGAAAATAGTAAGAAGTCTTAAGAGCTTAGGCTGTTTTATTTAGATTTAATAAAAACCGAGTTCCTTTTGCGGGTGCCGATTGCCAATAAATAGATGCATTTATAGTTGAGGCGCGGTATTCCATATTCAACAAACCGTTTCCACTCTTTAAAAAATGTTTCGATTGTTCTTCTTTTACGTGATTTATATTGAACCCAATACCATCATCCTCAATACAAATTTGTAAACAATTTGACGAATCATATTTAGTTGAAATTGTGATATTGTTAGGTTTTCCATGTTTTACAGCATTTTGAAGAGCTTCTTGAATAATTCTATAAATGGTAATCATCTCAAAATCATTGCCTTTCCAATCATCCAAAGTTAGATTGGTGATTAATCGAGTTGGTTTTTCCGTTGATTCGATCAATTTAAGTGCTACAATTTCTATAGCATGTGCCAAGCCAAAATGTTGTAAACTCATTGGTTTCAAATCTTCCATGATAGCACGAATATCGCTACTTAATTCATCTAAATCTTCAAGTGTTTTTTCAAGATAAACTTTAGTGTTTTCTGAAGAAATGGACATTCGCTCATGTTGCATTTTCCTCATAGTTGTACTTATAATTCCAAGAATATGGTCATGTAATTCCCTTGCTATTCGGGCTCTTTCCTCTTCAACACCCTTTGAGAAGGAAATTGCTGCTTCCTTTTCACGCTCTTTACGTTCAATCGTTAATTGACGTTCCTTTTCCAGCATGTTTTCTTGTAATCGTTGTCTCTCAAGTGCAATGGCAGCCTGATGCGCTAAAGCTTCTAGTAATTGTTGGTCGGTGGTGTCAAATATACCTGCATTAACTTTGTTAATAACTTGAAGAACTCCAATATTTTTTCCTTCTCGAACTTTTAGTGGAACACAAATTAAATTTTGAGTCTGAAAATCTTTTTTTATTAGATCGCCACGAAAACGTTTGTCTTTACGGGCATCATTAATAATTACAGGTTTTTGATTTAACCAGACCCAACCTGCAATGCCTTCAGAATCAGGAATTCTCATTCCAGAAATTTTAGCACTTGCAGTACCTGTAGGGTATTGAATTATAAGTTCTCTTGTTTGCGAATTATGTAAAATGAGTGAGCTAGCCTCACCGTTCAAAATAATTTTTGCAGCTTCCATAACTTCACGAAGCAAATCTTCAGTGCTCGTTGTGGAATTAATTTGTGCGGTAAGTTGTAATAAAAGTAGTGTTTTTTTAGTATCAAGCATTCTAAATAATACTCATTTCTATGGAATAGATTCGGACTATAGGTAAAAGTAATTAATGAAAATTTAAGTTTCAGATATGATTTAACTCTTAAATGTCGATTTAGTAGATGTATGAATTCAATTAACCCGAAACTTGGGTAATATTGATAGTCAATTCCCAGAATGAGCAAGGAGAAACCTCATTTCTCTCCGAAGTGTAATCTTGAAATTAAGTCCAAATTAGGCGGTGATTCTGGGTAAAACCTAGTATGACGGAATTTATGGGTACTTTTTTTTGAATTCTTATTTAGAACTTAGGTAAATCGTGTTTTCTCAACGAAATATTTTAGTGGCAAACTACTCTGCGATGTTGGTTCAATGTAGATCTAAGAACTTTGGCGAATAATTAAAGAAACAGGAATTAAGCTTAAAAATCCTTGATGATCAATATAATTTTCAATTCGGTTGAGCAATAAACGCATTGCATGAATACCTAAAGTGGTGTAATCTGTATGAATGGTTGTGATTTGCGGACTATAGGTTTGACATATCGGTAAATTGTCGTAACCCACTAGAGCTAAATCTGATGGAATCTTAATACCATCTACTCGTGCTAACTCCATAAATCCAAATAACATGGAATCATTGGCGCAAAAAATTGCTTTAGGCTTCTTATTACACTTTTTAAAAGCTAGATAAGCTAATTGGCCAGATTGACTAGAATAATCACCATTAAACTCCCACGTTAAGTTCATTTCAGGATGCGATTTAATAAAATCCGTAAACCCGTTACTTCTAAAGCGAGATTCTAGTTTATTATTTGGTCCATGTATAATTCCAACATCAGTGTAATTTTTGTTAAAAAAATGTTCGGCAACTAAATAACCTCCACCATAACCATCAAAAGAAATAGTGTCTAAAACTGGATTTAAAATGCTTGCTGTTGAAATGATGGGAAAACCCGGATTTAGCTTAGATAAAATTCGTTTATAATCGTCGCTTGTTAAAGTTGGTAGGAAAATTATGGCAGCATCAAAATGTTTTTGTAGGCCAAAAAGAAAATCATGAATAGGAGTATCCATGTTATCAATGCTAAAAAGGCAAAAATGAACATTTGTATTTTTGCTTGCCTGATGGAAACCATTAAAGAAAGCAGTATAGAACTCACCTTCTTTAACATTAGTAATAACAGCAATGTATATTTCAATTCTAAGCTCAAAAGGAGTTTGTTGTTTTTGAAGAGGATAGCCTAGTTTTTGAGCGCTTTCAATAATAACTTGTTCATTTTGACTACTAGAACGACCTTCTCCTCGTAAAACTCTTGAAACCGTTGATACTGAAAGACCAGTGTCCATAGCAATATCTTTTAGTGTTATTTTATTAACTGTGGATTGAAATTGATTAGGTTGTTTTGCGTTTGCCATAAAAGATTTTTCAATAACGGAGATATATTTTAATTGAATTCGTGAATCAGTTTACTATTACACTAGAGAAATTAATTCCATTTAGTCTAAAAATACATAATTAGTGAACTAGCTTTCTCAATATATAAATGAAAAATTTAAAGAAGATAAGGAATTGAGCAATTCAAAGATTGGATTAAATCTAAATCAAATAACTAGTAATAAATAGTACACTATTGTACTTAAATAAGATTGAATAAACTTGTTGGTGACAATTTGGAATTAATTAAGCATAGTAAGCGAGTGTAAACAAAACGAGTAAAAAAAGCCTTGATAATGGTAGCTTGTGTTCATGAAAATAAAAAATGACATAAAAAGCGGTTTTATCACTATAACTTTGTTCTGCTTTGTTAAGATAAAAACAGTTGACACTGGATAGATAAAGTCGCATTATAATTGGCTGAATTTAACGTTTAAAGTTTGGAAAAGCCCTTCCATAACGATAATTTGTATATACATACTATATACAAAGTAATAAAAAAGATTTTTTTTTGGAAATAATTTAAAAGGCAAGTAGCTGTTTTTACTAATTAAAGGTAATAATTAGCTTAGAAAATATACTTGTATAGATGAAATATATATTGATAATGCAATAATTCAGCTCTAATTTGCAACGGTAACAAGCGATTGGTAAAGCTTATTAGGTTGAAAAATGAAATTGGTTTTCATGCGCAACGTTACAATTAAAATAGTTATAGGTTAAATTAAAATTGGTAAAAATGAGAAGGTTAACACTAGTTCTCGGTATTATGTTAAGCAGTTTTGTTATAGCATGGTCACAATCCCTAACTGTAAATGTTAAACAAAACACGGATGGTTGGAAACTTTATGTTGGTGGTGAATCATTCATGATTAACGGTATGAATTGGGATTACTTTCCAATTGGTACTAATTACTCTTACTCATTGTGGGAGCAATCTCCAGAGTTTATAAAGAAAGCACTCGATGATGAAATGAGTCTTCTTAGGTACATGAATGTAAATACCATACGTGTCTATTCGGGTATTCCGAAAGAATGGATTACATACATTTACGAGACGTACGGTATTTACACAATGCTAAATCACTCATTTGGGCGTTATGGTCTAACTATTGATGGGGCTTGGGTTCCAAATACAGAGTATTCGGATTCGAGAGTTCGCACTTTACTACTCGCTGAAGTAGCGGAACTTGTAAACAATTATAAAGATACACCTGGTTTACTTCTTTACCTTCTAGGTAATGAAAACAACTACGGTCTATTCTGGGAAGGTGCTGAAACGGAGGACATTCCGATAGAGGACAGAAAATCAACTGAACGTGCAAGAGCTTTGTACAAATTAATGGATGAAGCTGCTAAGACGATGAAAAAAGCAGATGACGCTCACCCAGTAGCAATTTGTAACGGTGATGTATTGTTCCTAGATATCATTTCAGAAGAAGTAAAATCAGCAGATATTTTAGGAGTGAACGTTTATAGGGGGATTTCTTTTACAGATCTTTATGATAACATAAGTAAGATGTATAATAAGCCCGTTTTATTATCTGAGTTTGGATCAGATGCTTTTAATGCTAGAACAAATAAAGAAGATCAAAATAGCCAAGCTATTTATGATAAAGCAAATTGGAGAGAAATCTATGAAAATGCTGCAGGTTATGGTAAAGCAAATAACTCAATCGGTGGTTTTACCTTTCAATTCAGTGATGGTTGGTGGAAAACTGGTCAAACCAAAGAATTAGATATTCATAATAACCAAGCATCTTGGGTAAATGGTGGGTATCAGTACGATTTTGTTCCTGGTATTAATAACATGAACGAAGAATGGTTTGGTATTATGGCAAAAGGTCCAACTGATCCAATGGGTTTTTATGAACTTTCACCAAGAACGGCATATTACGTTTTAAAAGAGGTTCATAAATTTGATGTGTATGGCCCCAATCAAACACTTACTGACATAAAAAAGTATTTTGAGTCCATTGATGTATTTGATTCTTACATGAGAGCCAAAGGAAGCGGTTCTTCAACAAGCGGAAAAGGAAATAATAAAATTAAATTAAGTCGATTTACGGCTAATTTTACCACATTTAACACAGGAGGTGATTTAATTACCACACCTGATGAAGCTAACCCTAGAGAAAGATCCTATCCAAATCAACTAGGTTTTGACCACATGCAATCTTTCTTTGTAGGTGTTGAAGCCAATCCCGCTCCAAATATGAGAGCTAGTATGGATATTAATATTTTGGGAAATGTTGCTCAAAATCCTATTGATGAATTATTTTATGAAAGTAGAGGAGGTCCAGTTGAGTTAGTTGCAGTTGGCGATAATGTAACTGCAAGATCACTAAATAGAGTTTCACTCTATAGTGGTACCTATACTTGGGATCAAGAATATTTCAAATTAGACGGTTTTTATAGATCAGGTCATTACCATTGGGCTTATGAAGGCGACTTTTTTAACCTTTATCCTGAAGCAAACTATGGTCCCAATATTGATATCTATAATGGTATTGCCCCTTTAGGTTTTGAAGCTGAGGGTAAAAAAGCTTTAGGAGGTTTGAAAGTAGCTTTTGGACCTGAATTGTGGTGGGGAGCCAACCCCGCAATTTTAGTTAAGTATTCAAAAAATATTGGTCAATCAAAGTTGACAGGTATTTGGCATGAGGACTTACAACAAATTGGATCAACTGCAAGTTCATTTGCAATTCCACAACCAAAAACAAGAAGAGTGACCCTGCATGCTGCCCATGAATTCGGAAAAATTGGAATTCAATTAGGTGGTCTATGGGCTGGTCAACCTTTAATAGGAAGAGAGTTTCAAATTGCTAGAGAACAAGCTGATGGTAGTGTAAATGTTTATGTAGATGAGATAAATTCAAATGACAACTGGGGAGGTAAAGCCAAATTTACTTTCACAGGTGGTGTATTTAATTGGTATGCATCTACAGCAGTTATGGGTTTAGTTGCCAATGGCGGTGCTGATCAAGAATTAACATTTACAGGTTGGAGATTAAAAGATAGTGGAAGCGGAAACCAATACAATGTATTATCAGGTTTTACTTACACTTTGGGAAACATCCAAATTGCACCAAACTTCTTATGGCAGAAACCAATTGAAGGTCCAGTTCCTGGTGGAGTTGATGCTCCAGGTAGACCAAGAAATATCTTAAGTGATCCGTTTGTAGTAAGAGCAAATAGAGAACAAATTGCTGGAGAGCTGTTGTTTACGTATGATCCAACTCCAGGTTCATGGATGTATAATTGGGATAGTGATCGATCAGAAGATGCTAACTTAGCGGTAAGTTTAGGAGTTGTTTATCGTCATTTGCCTACTACACAGGATGCTTCGATTGGTATCTTACCTGATGGTAGAACATTTTTTGCCTTTCCTAACGGTGGTCCTGCACAAGATTTACTTGAAGTAAATGCACGTATCGTTTCTAAATTGAGTAGAGATTTTGGAATTATTGCAGTTGTATATGGTGGAAATGCTCAAGCAAATGGCGATAGTGACAGAATATTAAATCGCTTCGGTACAGATTTACGCTTAATGTATAAACATTGGATGGTTCAGTCTTTTGTACGCATTAACGATTGGGGTCCATTCGATTATCATCGTGACTTCAACTTGACATTTCCATTGCAGACCATGATAGATTTGTCAACAAATTTGAACAAACCTGATTGGTTTAATATGCCATCAACACGGTTTGGTTTCCGTGCAACGTATAGAACATTAGATCAATATTCTCCACGTTATGCGCCTGCATATACAACGGTAAATGGTTTAACAGTTCCCGATCCTACAGCTCCAGGTTTTGGAAATGGATCTGAGTGGGAATTCAGAACATATATTCAAATAAACATTACAAATTAAGAGAGAAAAACAATGAAAACGGTTTATTTTAATTTAATGAAACGATTTTTTCCTGCAAGTTTAGCTTTATTTGTCGCTTTTACAGGATGTGAACGATCTATAGATGGATTAAGCGCACCAACGTTCACAGAAAACCCAAGCGTATTCTTAGACGGATTTAGTTCAGGTCTTGAGTACTATCCATTTTCTGGCACAAAATTAAATGCATTTTCTGTCGATAATCAATCTACTTACGGAAATAGTACTGCCTCTATGCGATTTGATGTTCCTAATGTTGGTGATCCTTCGGGAGCGTTTGCAGGGGCATTCTTCAGAGATGATAATGGTGGAAGAAACCTGAGTTCATATAATGCACTAACTTTTTACATTAAAGCTTCTACAGCCTCCACAATTAGTGAAATAGGCTTTGGATTAAACGGCGAAGGCGATAAATACAGAGTTGGTGTTAGTGGCGGATTAAGAGTTGCAACTTTTTGGCAAAAAGTAGTAATTCCAATACCCGATGCATCAAAATTGACTCAGGAAAAAGGAATGTTTTGGTATTCAACAGGCCCTGTGGATGGCAATGGGTATTCGTTTTGGATAGATGAACTAAAATTCGAAAACTTAGGATCTATAGGTCAATCTAGACCTTATATTGAAGGTGGTAATGACAGTAATAGTTCTGTATTTGAAGGTCAGGATTACTCAGTTAATAATGTGGGTGTAACTTTCAATATTGCTGATCTTGGTGATATTAGTGTAAGTGCATCATCAAGTTATTTTAAGTTCAATTCTACAGATCCTACTGTTGCAGCCATAAATGCTGATGGTAGTGTTTCTATTGTAGGAGGTGGCACAGCCACGATTACTGCTGAATTAAATGGTATTACTGCAACGGGATCTGTGGCGATTACATCAATTGCATTGGCACCTGAACCCACTAGAGATGCAGCAGACGTTATTAGTGTTTTTAGTGATAAATATATAAACAGTCCTGTTGATTATTTTAATGGTTATTGGGCACCGTATCAAACCACTAAAGGACAAGACGATATTGATGTTAATGGTAATAAAGTAATTAAATACTCTGAATTAAATTTTGTTGGAATCGAATTTCAAGGTGACAAAACTATTGATGCTTCTGCAATGACTCATTTTCACTTAGATATTTATGTTGAAGATTCATTAAAAGCTGGTGATTATCTTGATGTGAAATTACAAGACTTAGGCGTAGATAACATTTTTGGTGGTAATAATGATCGTGATGGTAAAGTTCGTTTAACCGCATTTTCCTCACCATCGTTAATTAATGGTGGCTGGATTAGTGCCGATTTGGCTTTAACAAGATTTACAGGTCTAAGTACTAAATCAAATCTTGCTCAAATTGTGTTTGTCTCAGATGGGAAAATTGCAAATGTTTTAATAGATAACATGTATTTCTATAAAGAATAATTCTATTATTTATCATTACTCAAGAAACTACTTTTTCCAATAAACAGGTAGAAGTAGTTTCTTTAATTCCAAGTTGAAAACAGATATGAAGAAACAGTTAAGCCTAATAATCATTTTTTTTACTACTATTTTAATACAAAATGGATGTCAAAAAGACGATGATAAAGGTAGCCGTTATACCAAATTAGTCTGGCAAGATGAGTTTGATGGTGAAGGTAGCATTGACGCCAATAAATGGAATTTTGATATTGGGAACGGTGCTGAAGTAGGTTTGCCTGGCTGGGGAAACAATGAATTACAATATTATTCTGATCGTTCTGAAAATATTCAGATAAAAGACGGTAAACTAGAAATAACCGCACGTAAAGAAGCTTATAATGGATCGTCCTATACTTCTGCTAAAATTCATACAAAAGGCATTTTCCAAACAACTTTTGGTCGATTTGAAGCTCGAATTAAACTTCCCTTTGGTCAAGGTTTATGGCCTGCATTCTGGCTTTTAGGTGATGACTCGAATGGTACAGTAATTTGGCCAGCAATTGGTGAGATTGACATCATGGAATATCGTGGTCAACAACCTACTATTATTCATGGCACTATTCATGGTCCTGGCTATTCAGGTGGAAATGGCGTAACGGATTCTTATGCATTGAGCAGTGGAAGATTTGACTCAGATTTTTATATTTTTGCTGTTGAATGGGGGACAGATTACATCGAATATTATGTTAATGATATACTTTATAATAGAATTACCCCGAAAGATGCAAATGGAGACTGGGTTTTTAATGATAATGAGTTCTATATTATTTTGAATATGGCGGTAGGCGGTACATTTCTTGGTCCACCAAATGAAAGTACACCATTTCCTCAAACGATGTATATCGACTATGTTAGAGTATTTAGTGAATAATTGACATCGATAACCTTGAAAAAATAAAAATAAAACGATTAAAAGAATATTACTGTGTCACTAGGAATTGTTACCCTAAATAAAGAATCTTGGTTTAAAATTACCGATTCAAATAAAATTCGCCCATTTTTCATGAATATTGTGAGCGACTCTAATCATTGGATGTTTATTTCAAGTAATGGTGGAATTACTGCAGGTCGCAAAAATGCAGAGTTTGCATTATTTCCATACTATACGGATGATAAACTAACTGAGTTAGCTCACATTACGGGTAGTAAAAGTGTGTTTCAAATTCGCTTAAATGGTGAAACATACGTTTGGGAACCTTTTTCTAATCGCAATGCAGATCGCTTTAAAATTTCTAGAAATATTTACAAAATTACCTATGGCAATAAAGTAATGTTCGAGGAAATTAATCATGATTTAGGACTTGCTTTTCGCTATCAATGGAATACAAGTAATTTATATGGTTTTATTAAAAAAGCAGAGTTAATAAATCAATCCGGCTACGATTATCAAATTACTGTATTAGACGGTGTTCAGAATATAATGCCTTATGGGGTTAGTCCTGATTTACAAACAAGTACGAGTAATCTTGTTGATGCTTATAAAAGAAGTGAACTTGTAAAAGAATCAGGTTTAGGAATTTTTGCATTGAGTGCAATTATTGTTGATAAAGCTGAACCAAGTGAAGCGCTAAAAGCCAATGTAGTGTGGTCACTTGGTCTTGAAAATAAAACATATTTACTTTCTTCATTTCAGTTAGATAAATTTCGAAAACTTGAGTCAATTGAAGAAGAATTGGACATTAAAGGCGAGAAGGGTTCTTATTTTATTCATTCGAAAACAAATTTAGCCTCAAACTCATCAGCAGAATGGTTCATTATTGCCAATGTTAATCAGGCTCATGCACAAATTATCGAGTTGAGTGAAATGATACAAGGTTCTTCCGAAGAGCTTCAAAAAAAACTAATTAGTGACATAGAAAAAGGAAGCAAAACGCTACTAGAATTAGTTGCATCAGCAGATGGTTTACAGTGTACAAATGATGAATTAAAAGATGCACGCCATTTTTCAAATACGCTATTTAATATCATGCGTGGTGGTATTTTTGATAATAATTATGCTATTGAAAAAGAAGATTTTAGTAATTATCTCAAAAATGCAAGTAAGGCAGTAGCTTCAAATAATGCATCTTTTATTGAATCATTACCTGAGGTTTTTGATGTAAATAAACTTAACAGTCTTCTACATTCAATTTCTGATCCTGATTTAAAACGTTTAGCAAAAGAGTATTTACCCTTAAAGTTCAGCCGTCGCCATGGTGATCCAAGTCGTCCTTGGAATAAGTTTTCAATAAACACGAACAGCGAAATCGATGGTTCAAAAATTCTTGATTATGAAGGAAACTGGAGAGATATTTTCCAGAATTGGGAAGCTTTAGTTCATTCATATCCAAAATTTGTAGAAGGGATAATTTCAAAATTCCTGAATGCTACAACAATAGACGGATACAATCCCTATCGTGTAACTAAAGGTGGATTCGACTGGGAAACCATTGAACCTGATAATCCTTGGTCCTATATTGGTTATTGGGGTGATCATCAAATTATTTATTTATTAAAGTTCTTAGAGTTTTATCAAAGTCATGAGCCAAAAGCATTTGACTCATTGTTTGCTAGTAATTATTTTGCCTATGCTCATGTTCCTTATAGAATTAAAGAGTATAGAGAAATGGTAAAAAATCCAAAGAACACCATTGAATTCGATCACGAAGCAGATTTAGCCATTCGTGAAGCAATAGAAAAAAAAGGAGCTGATGGCTCATTACGTTCAAGCAGAATTGCAGAGATTCACAGAGTTAATTTCATAGAAAAAATTCTTGCTACAGTTCTTTCAAAACTCTCTAACTTTATTCCTGAGGGTGGAATTTGGATGAATACTCAAAGACCAGAATGGAACGATGCAAACAACGCATTAGTTGGTAATGGAGTTTCAATGGTTACTTTGAATTACTTAAGACGTTTTCTCTCATTTTTTGAGGGTGTTTTATCAAATTCTAATATCTCAGAAGTTCCAGTTTCTGATGAGATTTTTCAATTATTCAACAGAATTGACGACGTATTGAAAAAGAATACCCATTTATTAGACGGTTCTATTTCGAATAAAGATAGAAAACTAATAACGGATGCATTAGGAATTGCAGGAAGTGATTACAGAAATGTAATCTACGCGGAAGGATTTAGTGGTCAAAAATCTGCACTTTCAATTCAGAATGTGTTGGAATTTACCAAAGTCAGTTTGTCCTATTTAGAGCATTCAATTAAAGCCAATAAAAGGAGTGATAACCTTTATCACTCCTATAACATTATTAGTGTTCATGATGAGGAATTTGAGATTTCTCATTTAGCTGAAATGTTAGAAGGTCAAGTTGCGGTTATAAGTTCTAGTTATCTAAGTGCAGAAGAAACCTTACGTGTATTGGATGCAATGCGTGCGAGTGCATTATATAGAAAAGACCAAAACAGCTACATGCTGTATCCAAATAAAAAACTTCCAGGCTTTTTACAAAAAAATACTATTCCAAAAAGGGATATTGAAAAAAGTGAATTGCTAAAAAGTTTAGTTGCTGATTATAATGTTCAAATTATTCAACAAGATGTTAAAGGTGAATTCCACTTTAATGGGAATTTTAAAAATGCTGGTGATTTAAAAGTAGCTCTAAAAGCATTAAAAGTAACAAAATATGCTTCATTAGTTGCAGCAGAAGAAAATCAATTACTTCAATTATTTGAACAAGTATTTAATCATAAAGCATTTACAGGTAGATCAGGAACCTTCTTTAGCTATGAAGGCTTAGGATCAATTTACTGGCACATGGTTTCGAAATTGCATTTAGCTGTAATGGAAGCATGTAACAAAGCCTATGAAATAGGCGTTTCGTCTGATGTGTTTGGTAAACTTGTTCATCATTTTTATGAGATAGGGAAAGGAATAGGCTTACATAAATCTCCCGAATTATATGGAGCTTTTCCAACCGATCCTTATTCACATACACCTGCTCACAGAGGTGCTCAACAACCAGGTATGACTGGGCAAGTAAAAGAAGATATACTTGTTCGATTTGGTGAATTAGGCTTAAAAGTGAGTAATGGAATCTTAAATTTTAAGCCACATTTGTTGAAAAAAACAGAGTTTAAAAAGGATTCTTCAAGTTTCAATGTTGTAGAAGTTAATCAAAATGAAATGTCTGTAATGTTGCCTGATCAATCTTTAAGTTTCACGTATTGTCAAGTTCCCATTATCTATAAAATAGCGGAAAAAGAAAGCGTTCAAATTACGTTTTCAGATGAGAAATCAGTTAATTCTGATGGTTTAACGTTACAAAAAGATGCCTGTGAATTGTTATTTGAACGCACAGGAAAAATAAGACAGATAGAAGTACATCTTCTTGACTCTAATTTGAGATAATTCTTAAGCCTTATGAAAAAACAATCAATTTTAGTTCTGATAACCTTGGTGAGTATGACATTTGTTTCATGCTCACAGAGTGACAAAAAAATGGATATGAAAAAAACATCTATTACAGCTGCATACCTCCTTGGAAATTCTGATTATCCTGCAATATCATTTGGTGGCTACCGAGATATCTCCAGAGATATTCAGCCAACGGTAGGAGAACTTAAAGAAGATGTAAAAATTTTATTCGCACTTGGCTTCAAAGTACTGAGAACCTATAATGTCTATTACGATGAGACTTCAAATCTTCTTAAGGCAATAAGCGAAGTAAAAAAAGAAGATCCAAATTTCGAAATGTATTTAATGATGGGGATTTGGATTGACTGTAAGAATGCCTTTACCGATGAGCCTGATAGAATTCGTGATGTAGAAAGCGAAAAAAATGAAGGCGAAGTTGCTAGAGCTGTAGCCTTAGCTAATCAGTACCCTGAAATTGTTAAGATTATGGCTGTTGGAAACGAAGCCATGGTTCACTGGCAATGGAATTATTATGTTGAACCAGGAATCATTCTAAAGTGGGTAAATCATCTTCAAGATCTCAAAAAAAATGGAAAATTACCTAAAGATATTTGGGTGACAAGCTCTGATAACTTTGCTTCATGGGGTGGTGGCGAAAAAGAATATCACAAAGATGATTTAAATAAATTAATCAATGCTGTCGATTACATCTCGATGCACACGTATCCAATGCATGATACCCATTACAATCCTAATTTCTGGGGAGTTCGCTATAATGAAGTGAAATTAACCAATTCTCAGAAGATTGATTCTGCAATGAAACGATCTTTAAACTATGCAATTTCTCAATACAACAGTGTTAAAAAGTATGTTGATAGTATTGGGGTAAACAAACCAGTGCATATTGGCGAATCGGGTTGGTCATCATTTTCGAATGAGTTATATGGAGATGAAGGATCACGCGCAGTTGATGAATATAAATCCGGGATTTTTTACAAACAGATTACTGAATGGGCAAGTAAAGCAGGCGTGAGTGTATTTTATTTTGAAGCGTTCGATGAAAAATGGAAAGATGCGATTAATCCAGGGGGCTCAGAAAATCATTTTGGTCTAATCGATTTAAATGCTAAAGCAAAGTACATGATTTGGGATAAAGTTGATGCTGGAGTTTTAAAAGGCTTAACACGTGGAGGTAAACCAATAACAAAAACGTATAATGGCGATTTAGAGGCATTACTAAAAATTGTAAAAGTACCACCTACCAATAAAGAAATTAAAAAAATAAAAAAATAGGTTAGGAAAATGAACACTCATCTTAAATACATACTACCTTGTTTATTACTAATCGGACTTTCGAATTGTATGAAAAAACCCAGTTTGTTCGTTGATGTTTATGAAACATCGCAAAACGGTAATAAGCTCACAAAAATAACGAATTTCCCCAAAGCAGATAGTACTATTAAGGTTTCTATATTACCAGAGCAGACTTTTCAAGTGATTACTGGATTTGGCGGTTCTTTTACCGAAGCAACAGCTTCATTATTAAACAAATTAAGTAATGAAAAAAGAAAAGAAGTAATAGAAGCTTATTTTGGAGAAACAGGCTCAAAATATTCATTAACAAGAACGCATATAAATTCTAGTGATTTTTCCCTAGGAAATTATTCTTACGCTCCTGTTAAAGATGATATGATGTTAAAGAATTTTTCAGTCAATGAAGACAAAGATGATATTATTCCCATGATTAAAGATGCTATGGCAGTATCTAAAGATGGATTTAAAATTCTTTCTTCGCCATGGACTGCTCCACCATGGATGAAAGACAATAACTCTTGGAAAGGCGGAAAGCTACTCCCTAAATATTATGACACTTGGGCACTTTTTTTCTCAAAATATATAACTGCTTATAAAGAAGAAGGTATTGATATTTGGGGACTTACTGTTGAGAATGAACCACTTGGAAACGATAGTAATTGGGAAAGTATGCATTTTACTGCTCAAGAAATGACAGACTTTGTTAAAAAGCATTTAGGTCCAAAATTGGAAGCGGATGAGCATAGTGTAAAAGTTCTTGGGTACGATCAAAATCGTGATGGAGAATTAAAACGTTGGGTAGATGTAATGTACGCCGATGAAGAATCAAGCAAATATTTTGATGGAACCGCAGTTCATTGGTACGCATCAACCTATGATTATTTCCCTGATGCGCTTCAATACGCAAAAAGTAAAGCACCAAAAAAACACCTCATTCAATCTGAGGCCTGTGTTGATGCACAAGTTCCACGTTGGAAAGACGACGCTTATTACTGGGCAAAAGAAGCAAAAGATTGGGGCTGGGATTGGGCGCCAGCAGATCAAAAATATTTACATCCCAAATATGTTCCAGTTTTTCGCTATGCACGAGATATAATTGGCTGTTTAAATAATGAAGTAGATGGATGGATTGATTGGAATATGGTTTTAGACAGACAAGGTGGACCAAATTGGGCGAAAAACTGGTGTATAGCTCCTGTAATTGTTGATCCTAACCAAGATGAAGTGTATTACACGCCACTGTTTTACACAATTGCACAATTCAGCAAATTTATTCGCCCCGGTGCTGTTAGAATTGGATTTGAAAATAAAGACAGCCAAATAATGGTAACCGCAGCAAAAAATCCTGATGGATCAATTGCCGTAATTCTCTTTAATCCAAGTGAATCATCCAAAGGAATTGAATTAGCATTGAATAATAAACAAGCAACATTTTCGATTGCTGCAAAAGCTGTTCAAACTGTTATTATTCCAACAAAAATTAAATAGCCTTGATAAATAAATAATAAACAAAAAAATACTATGTCAACTACACCAAATTTAACTAAAGATCAGGTTCCATTTATTCAAAAGATGTCTTTTGGTGCTGGACATTTAGTCTTAAACCTTTTACCAGGAGCATTGGGAATTTTTATGTTCTTCTTATTAACTGCATTTGGAATGGATCCATTTCTAGCAGGTTTATTAGGAGGGCTTCCAAGAATATTTGATGCCATTACAGACCCGATTATGGGGTTTATTTCAGATAATACTAAATCAAAATGGGGAAGACGAAGACCTTATATTTTTATTGGTGCAGTACTTAGTGGCGTATTGTTTATCATGTTATGGCAAATGGACGAAAATAATTCACAGATGTACAATTTTTGGTATTTCTTGATTATGTCTATGGTATTTCTAATTGGTAATACCATGTACGCAACTCCATTAATTGGCTTGGGTTATGAGATGACAACCGACTATAATGAACGTACTCGTTTAATGGGTTTTTCACAAACAATTGGGCAAATTGCTTGGATGATAGTACCTTGGTTCTGGGTAATTATTGCTGATCCTGAATTATTTGAAAATCAAGCAATCGGCGTTCGTCAACTTTCCTATTTAGTGGGTGGTATTTGTATTCTTTTGGGTTTGTTGCCAGCAATTTTTTGCAAGGGATTAGACTCTTCCCACATGGAAAATAGAAAAGAGATAACATTTAGAACGATGTTTTCTAATGTGAAAGACTTGATTGATGGGATTGTCTTAGTTTCCAAAAATAAGCCTTTTGTAAAATTGTGTGGGGCAACGTTTTTAGTGTTTAATGGATTTCAATTAGTGGCATCCTTTAGTTATTTCATTATCGTTTTCTACATGTATAAGGGAGATTATGGTGTGGCAGGCAATCTTCCTGCATGGTTTTCAACAGTTACTGCTATTGCTACTGCTTTTATGGTAATACCAATTGTAACGTGGATGTCAAACAAAATGGGTAAACGCAAAGCATTTATCATTTCAACTATGATATCTATAGTGGGTTATATCTTAAAATGGTGGGGATTTAGTCCTACTAACCCAATGTTAATTTTCCTACCTATCCCTTTTATGGCATTTGGTCTAGGTGGTCTATTTACTCTTATGATGAGTATGACTGCAGATGTTTGTGACCTTGATGAACTAAATAATGGTATGCCAAGAAAAGAAGGTACATTTGGTGCTATTTACTGGTGGATGGTTAAGCTAGGACAAGCACTTGCGTTAGTTTTAGGTGGTTTAGTATTAAAAGTTGTAGGATTTGATCAAAATGTGGCGGTTCAAACAATGGAAACCATGACGAATTTAAGAATTGCTGATATTATAATTCCTGCTACTACTGCAGCTTTAGCTATATGGGTAATGTGGAAATATGACCTAACAGAAGAAAAAGCTAGAGAAATTAAAATAGAATTAGTTAAAAGAAGAGGCGAATTATAAAAGCTTCAAAAAACGAATAGTGTGTATCAAAATTTAAAAAAAACAATATGTCATTTAGAATAGATCATAAATCAACTTATAGCGCATCTGCTACTCAAACTTATAAAGGTTATACAGAAGATATTTCGTCTGAAGAAATGTCTGATCTTTTCCTTGAAATTATGAAAAATGGAGTTCATGGTTTCTGTTTTAGTATTTACGAAGAAGGTCAAAAACCAGGTGATGTTATTTCTGCCGAGCAGATTAGAAAACGTCTTCTAATTTTAAAAAATCATTCAACTTGGGTTCGTTCATTCTCATGTGTCGAGGGAAATGAATTGGTGCCAATTATTGCAAAAGAATTAGGTATGAAAACCTTAGTAGGTGCATGGCTTGGAAGCGACAGGGAAAAAAATGAAGAAGAAATTAAAGGTTTACTTAAACTAGCTAAAGATGGATATGTTGATGTAGCTGCGGTTGGTAATGAAGTTTTATACAGACACGATTTAAACGATAATGAACTTATTGAATACATTGAACGGGTTAAGAAAGAAATTCCAGAAGTACCAGTTGGTTATGTTGATGCGTATTATGAGTTTGCAGCAAAACCTCACATTACGGCAGCTTGTGATGTTATTTTATGTAATTGTTACCCTTATTGGGAAGGCACAAGCATTGATGATTCCTTTAACCACATGCGCCAAATGTTTCAACATGTTGTTAATGTTGCAAATGGTAAAAGAATCTTAATTACAGAAACAGGTTGGCCAAGTAATGGTGAAAGCTTAAGAGGCGCAGTTCCCTCTCATGAAAATGCATTAAAATATTTTATAAATACACAATTGTGGTCCAAAGACAATAATATTGAGGTCTTTTATTTCTCATCATTCGACGAATCCTGGAAAAAAGGTGCAGAAGGCGAAGTCGGAGCGTTTTGGGGAATTTGGGACAGCAATGGAAAACTTAAATTTTAAGAATGAATATTTACAACCAACTGAATTTAGAATCTGGAAATGCAATTTGCTATTCAGGCTTTCGTGATGGTCAAAGACCTGGCGATATCTATCCCACTTATGAGCAGGTAAAAGAAGACCTGCTTCTTTTGCAGGGACATTGGAAATATCTCCGTTTATATAATTGTGACCAACATTCTGAAACAGTACTTAAAGTTATTCAAAAAGAAAAGTTAGACTTTAAAGTAATGATGGGCGCTTATATCGAAGCTGAAATGAATAATTTCAATTGCCCATGGAACGGAGGGGTCTATTCTGAAGAACAGTTGGTGCAAAACGCTGCTAATAATCAGCTTTTAATGGAACGCTTAATAGAATTAGAGAAAATATATTCAGATATCATCTTTTCGCATTCTGTGGGTAACGAAGCAAGCGTAGATTGGACAGATCATTATGTTCATGAAAATAAAATACTTGAATATGTTCTTTTTATGAAAAAACATTCACAAAAAGCAATTACTTTTTGCGAAAATTATGTTCCATGGCTCATAAAGTTAGATAAATTAGCCCAAGAATTAGATTTTATTTCAATTCATACTTATCCTGTTTGGGAATACAAACACATTAATGAAGCTCTTGATTACACTAAAGAGAATTATTATGCAGTTGCAAAAAAATTTCCAAATAAAGCGGTTGTAATAACAGAAGCTGGGTGGGCAACCAATTCCAATGGAAGAGGAATTCATCCAGAGCATGTAAACGAGGACTATCAGAAAATTTATTTTGATATGCTCTCTGAATGGACAAAAAAAGAAAACATTATGAGTTTCTTTTTTGAAGCGTTCGATGAATCTTGGAAAGGATCACCTGAACCGCTTGAGCCAGAAAAACATTGGGGATTATTCAAAATGGATAGATCTCCAAAAAAAGCGATAGAAAAACTAGTACATAATCATTGATTATGAATGGTACAATGCATTTGAAAAGCAGGCTTAACTGCTAATAAAATGTGAACTCTTTCAATAAAACATTGGTTAATGACTAATGTAATCTTAAATAAATAAAATTAATATGAAAAAATTACTACTATTACTTACCATGATGGCAATGAGTACCATCGGTCGAGCACAAGTCGCTATTGACTTTGAACCCGAAGGTACAGGAACTGATTTAACTTGGACTGTTTTTGAAAACGGCGATAATCTAGACGCTTTTGCTATAATTGATAATCCAGATGCATCAGGTGGAAATACTTCTACTAAAGTTGCAAAATTTATTGCTCGTCAAACTGGTGCAACTTGGGCAGGCTTAACTGGGAAGGGAATAACTCCTTTTATTTTTGACGAAACCAATCGTATCATTAAAGTTATGGTTTGGAAATCCGTTATAAGCGATGTCGGAATTAAATTAGAAACAAATTCAGGTTGGGCACAACCAGAGATAAAAGTTGCTAACACCAAAACTGGCGAATGGGAAGAGCTAACTTTTGATTTTACAGGTCGTGAAAATCCACCTAGTGAACAATTTACAGGAATAAGTTTTTTCCCTGATTTTAAAGAAGGTAGATCGGCTGATGAAACTGTTTATTTCGATAATTTCTCATACGCAGCTGCTAATACAACTGGAGGTGGCACTGGTGGTGAAGTAACAAGTTATTGTAATACTAAAGTAACACACTTTGGTAATGGAGTTGAAGGTTTTGCCTATTTAACTATTGCAAACACGAGTGCAAATTCTATGATAATACAAATTACATCTGCCGATAATGATCCAATAGATGATTTAATTGTTCCTGGAGACATAACAGGTTCTCCAGCTATTAGTGCTAAGGATGAGTCCAAACAAGATACTATTAGCGTTACTTTGACTTGGGAAGCAGCAGCACCTCCAGCTAATGTTGCATTGAGTATTCTTTGGAGTAAAGCAAGTTTTGGCGGAAACTGGAGTTTAAGTGAAAGTCCTGTAACTGTTGCATTTAATGCTACTTGTGATGGTAATGGCGGCGGCGGTACAGGTGAAGTTGTTGAAGTTTCTCCTATTGATTTTGAAGTTGGTGGAAATGGCGCTGATTGGAATTGGGAAGTATTTGGAGGTGACGCTAATCCAGTTATGGAAATCGTGGATAATCCATCTACTACTGGTAATACATCTGCTAAAGTTGGAAAAATTACTGTTGCTGCAGCAGGTGCTTCATGGTCTGGTACTAGTTCTGCTGGTATCGGCGCGTACCTTTTTGATTCATCTACTCCAATTATCAAAGTAATGGTTTGGAAGTCAGTTATTTCGAACGTTGGCGTTAAATTAGAAGCCGCTGGTGGTTGGTCTCAAGGCGAGATTTTAGTAGCAAATACTAAAACTAATGAATGGGAAGAACTTACTTTCGATTTTTCTAGTAAGGCAATAAATCCTCCAGTAGAACAAGGTGGCGAATTAGCAAAAATTACTTTCTTCCCAGATTTTACTGATAATCGTGGTCAAGAAAACGTTATTTATTTCGATAATATCGTATTCGAAGGATTCAATTATCTTGGCGGCGCTAGCACAGGCGGTGGTGATCCAACTGCTCCAACAACAGCTGCTCCAACACCTACACATGCTGAGGCTGATGTAATGGCTATATTCAGTGATTCATATACTGTTTTAGATGGTATTGACTACAATCCAGGTTGGGGACAAAAAACTGTTTACAGTACAATGGAAATTGAAGGTAATTCAACCATCAAATTAGCTGGATTAGATTATCAAGGACTTGCATTAGCAGGAAATACAGATGTTTCTGGAATGACTTATTTACACTTAGATTTTTGGACTGCTAATTCCACCCAATTTGAGGTATTCTTGATAAGCCCTGGTGATCCTGCTAAGGAAAATGGAGTCGCTCTTAATGTCCCAGCTGCTCATTGGAGAAGCGTTGATGTTGCATTAACTGAATACACTGTTCCTGTTTTAACTGAGATTTTTCAAATGAAATTTTTTGGAAATGGTGATATCTATATCGATAACATCTATTTCCACAAAGGTGAGCCTGTTAGTATTGATAACGAAGAATTAACGCCTTCAACATTTACTTTAGAGCAAAACTATCCAAACCCATTCAACCCAACAACTAACATTAGCTTTAGCACTAAAAACGTTGCTCAAGTTTCTTTAGAAGTGTATAATGTTATGGGTCAAAAATTAGCTACTTTAGTTAATGGAGTTGTTACTTCTGGTAACCATACAGTAACATTTGATGCTACAAATTTTGCATCAGGTATGTACTTATACAAATTAACAGTTGGTAATTTCACTAGCGTTAAATCAATGATGTTAATTAAATAATTTCATCTAATTACAGAGTCAGCTCCATTTTGGAGCTGATTTTTTTTGCTAATTGTAAACCTATTCTAGTTTCTTTAGTTGAAAATCAATGCTTAGTTTAAGCATTTCAACTTATAAAACTATTTATTATGTCTGGAGTTTTTTAGGTAATCAAATTTAATCACATTCTTTAATAAATGTGAACGTTTACCAAATCGAAAGATCAACTTAAGTGCAAGACACTTCTTCGAATAAGAGATATACAAATAGGGATTACATTTTAAATTCATCAAAGAATCTTTCGCTTTTATAATAGAAAACGAATAGAATTATCAAAGTTTCAGTGATTATTGTTTATAGACACTGAATTGATACTTAAATACTTAGTAATATATATTTGTAGTTCATGTAAATAGTTTATTTCCATGGTCTCAACAAAAAAAATAAATTAAATTAAATTAAATATGAAAAAAACAATACTGTTACTATTAACCATTTTGTTATATGGTTTTGGCCAAAGTCAAGCACAGGATAATCTATTATTCAATGGTGATTTCCAAAACGGAAGAGCTTTTTGGACAGATGGAGCAGGTGAAATTCGAACCGAGGGTGAAAATAGCTACTTTTTTGCAGATGTAGTTCAACCAGGAGAAGCTTCTGCTGTTAATCTTAGTCAAATATTAACAATCGAACAAGGTAAAACCTATGCTCTAACATTTGATGCATCTACGGGTGAAGGTAACACAAGATCAATATGGGCAGGAATAGGATTAAATGAAGATCCTTGGACATCTAGTAAACAGATTGTTAACCTTACAGATCAAACTCAAACATTTACTATCATACTCTCATCATCAGCATTTGATGGAGAAAACAGTCGTGTTTTGTTCGACATGGGCGAGGAAGTTGGTATTGTTGTAATAGACAATGTTTCCTTAGAAGTAAAAGAAAATCTATTAATCAATGGTGATTTCCAAAACGGAAGAACATCTTGGAATGATGGAGCAGGCGATGTTGTTGAGGATGGTGGCAATGGCTACTTCTTCGCAAATGTTGAGACCGCTGGCAATTCGTTTGATGTAAACCTGAGTCAAGTTGTAGAAATTCAAAAAGGACAAAAATACCTACTTTCATTTGATGCATCTACAGGGGAAGGTGATACACGAACGATAATTGCGGGAATAGGATTAAATGAAGATCCTTGGACAAATAGTACAAAAACAGTTACCCTTACTAATCAACCCCAAACATTTACCCTTGCGCTTTCTGCTGCTGCATTTGGAAGTGCAAACAGCCGTGTTCTATTCGATATGGGTGCAGAAGCTGGTATTGTTGTATTAGACAATATCTCCCTTGTTATTGATTTAAGAGCTGATATTGAAATTGCTCCAACAACAGGTGCTCCCGTTCCAACTCATGCTGAATCTGATGTAATTGCAATTTTCAGTGATTCATATACTGTTTTAGATGGAACAGATTTCAATCCAAATTGGAGTCAAGCGACTCTATATAGCACTGTTGATTTTAAAGATAATGAAGCTATTAAATTAGCTGGTTTAAATTATCAAGGTCTTGCATTAGCAGGAAATACAGATGTTTCTGGAATGACTTATTTACACTTAGATTTTTGGACTGCTAATTCCACCCAATTTGAGGTATTCTTGATAAGCCCTGGTGATCCTGCTAAGGAAAATGGAGTCGCTCTTAATGTCCCAGCTGCTCATTGGAGAAGCGTTGATGTTGCATTAACTGAATACACTGTTCCTGTTTTAACTGAGATTTTTCAAATGAAATTTTTTGGAAATGGTGATATCTATATCGATAACATCTATTTCCACAAAGGTGAGCCTGTTAGTATTGATAACGAAGAATTAACGCCTTCAACATTTACTTTAGAGCAAAACTATCCAAACCCATTCAACCCAACAACTAACATTAGCTTTAGCACTAAAAACGTTGCTCAAGTTTCTTTAGAAGTGTATAATGTTATGGGTCAAAAATTAGCTACTTTAGTTAATGGAATTGTTACTTCTGGTAACCATACAGTAACATTTGATGCTACAAATTTTGCATCAGGTATGTACTTGTACAAATTGACCGCTGGGAATTTCTCTAGCGTAAAATCAATGATGTTAATTAAATAATTTATTTAATTACAAGGTCAACTCCATTTTGGAGTTGACCTTTTTTCTACTTTGTAAGCTATTATTTCTTATTTAGTTATCTTGCTAAATAAATAAGTTTTAAGCAAGCTATTCATCGAATTAGCAAGATTTAGAAGGGTGCAAACTGAAAGATTGACTTTATGAAGTAGGTTTATTCGTCGAATTTGAATAATTAAAATAGGTTAGATTTTAAACTCTTTAAGCTAATAGTAACATCAATATTTAGTTAATAGTCGAGAAAATTACATTCAACTTGGAATTTGATTGTTTAGTTAATTCAAAAATTATCATGAACGTGAGATAATACTTCTCTTAACAGATACGAAAATGGGAATACATTTACGTACTCCGAATAGTAGTTTTCAGCAAACTATTCGTCGATTTAGCAAGATTTAGAAGGTTTTACCCCCCCAAATCGACTTTCTGAAGTGAACCCGTGGCTGAATAAATCAGAATTTCGTTCTAGCCTTAAAATTGAGAACTCAAGAATCTAAAAACATTCTACCCCAAAATGACATAAATTTGAAATAAAAGCAAATAATTCTATAAAAGTACGGCAATTTGCCATTAATTGATTTCTATTTATCAGGCTAAATTACCTTTTGCTTCAAGTTAGATTAGACTTAAAACGAACTTCGCAATAAAATATTAAAAAAGGGGTTGTAATTTTTTCAGAAGCAGATGTCTAAGTTTTACGATTATCAAAAAGAGTTTCAATTCGGGGAATAAAATTCTTACAAAAGAAAAAACAACTGGTAAAATGATTCTTTTGAATCAATAAAAATCTCTATTTTGTTTCGATTTCATTTTAATTGATTAAATATTGTCGAGCCAGTTATATGCCTTATGTACAGTAGATTAAAATTTGATCAAATGGTTTTTGTCTAAGATTTTATTTATGTTCAACAACTTGGTATATTATCTATTCTCGGTTACTTGCTTTATAGTTTGTCAATCTTCTTCTTTGGTGAGCGCTACATCTATTCCTGTAAAAGGAGTTCCCTATTTACAGAACTTTACTCCAGAGCAGTTTGGATTTAATGGTAAAATTTGGGGGATTGATTCATCGCCCAACGGTTTAGTTTATTATGCTACCGATAATGGTTTGTTGGAGTTCGATGGAACTACGTGGAAGTGTTATACTGGTAGCAAAGGTATCACTCGTTCTGTATTAGTTAGTAGTGATTCCTTAATTTATACGGGTTCGGATTTAGATTTTGGTGTTTGGAAAAGAGATTCATATCAAAACTTTATTTATACATCCATTTATCCTATTGATGTAGATTTAAATGATATTTACGAAGAATTTTGGACGATAAAAAAAATAGGAGATAAGGTGTTCTTTATCTCAAGTAACGCTATCTATATTTATAAGAATAATAGTTTTACTGTTGTTGCAGCACCATCAGAATTTATAGGTAGTTATGTATTTTCAGACACTTTATATATCTCGGACAAGCAAAGTGGTATTTATTCGATAAAGGATATTACGTTGTCAAAAGCATTTGATTTTCCTTTAAATACAAGTCTTGAAATCGTTGGTATATATAAAAACAACACAGACGTAACAATTGTATCTAGAAATTCAGGGTTATTTACTCCTAAATTAGGTGTTTTAAAACCAATAGAATCAATTCTTTCTGATGAACTAAAAAAAGATCAGGTTTTTAGTTTTACTAAAATTAATGATAATCATATCGTATTTGGAACTGTACTAAAAGGTTTATTTATTACAAACTCAAATGGAACCATTATTCATCACATAAATAGGAATAAGGGTTTAATTAACAGTACTATATTAAGCTTGCATTATTCTGTAAATGGAAAATTATGGGCAGGATTAGATTTTGGAGTTTCCTATCTAGACCTAAACTCTGATTTAACGTATTTTATTGATTATCGAGGTGATTTTGGTTCGGGTTCTGCTGCATTCTTAGATGATAATTTGTTTTATTTAGGAACAAATCAAGGCTTATATGTAAGTAAATGGGATCAATTAAATAATGATAGTGAGTTCAATAAATTGAAACTCATTCCGAATACAGCAGGTCAAATATGGACAATTAACAAAATTGAAAATGAATTATTAGTTGGTCACGATCGTGGTTTATTATCCTTAAAAAACGGTAAAATTGAGGTTCTTTCGAGTAAAAGTGGCATTTGGAGTATTACACCATTTAAAGATGTATTACTAGCAGGAACGTATAAAGGCGTTTTTATTTTTAAAAAAAACAAAGCTAGACGTTGGGAATTTCTGAAACAAATGGAGCTATTTTCAGGAGCTTGTAGCCAAATCACGATGGAAAGTGACGATGTTATATGGATTAATATTCCAAATTATGGAGTAGTAAGAACAACGCTTAATGAAAATTTATACCCTAAAAACAGAGAAATATTTTTAATTGATGAATTTAATGACAAAAACCTATTGCTCAGTAAAGAGAATGGCCAAATTTTAGTAAAAACAGGAAAAAGTGTGTTTGTTTATGATATAGAAACAAGTTCATTTGAACAAAATGAAGTTTCTAGTAATAAATTGATTGGCAAAGGACTACAGTCAGGTTTATATCAATCTTCAAACTTAACTAAAGAAATTGAATTCTATCCTGTCTATAATGGATTTGCTTTTATAACAAGAAATAACGCAGTTCGTAGCGATTCGTTACATCTTTCGTTATTAGTTCGAGAAATGGAAGCCTTTAATAATCAATCCTCTATCCCGGTTTTTAGTGGTTCTTCAATTCCTTACCGTCTAAATAATATAAAAATTGAATTGTTAGTTCCATTTCAAAATGATATTGAATATCAATTTAAAATCGGTGAAAATGGTTTGTGGAATAAGCCGAGTAAAAATAATTATTTAAGTATTATAAATTTAAAATCAGGAGAGTTTAGAATATTTTTTAAAGCGAAAGTTAAAGGCGAAATTGAAATAAACAACGCAATTTATTTGAGTATTGAAACGCCCTGGTTTAGATCGAAAATAGCCTTTTTTATTTACGCAATAATCGTAATCTTAGTATTATACTTATTAATGAAACTTCAATTTAGGGTTCTTGCAAAACAAGAGAAGCGCTTGTTAAAAGTCAAAGATCAATCACTTTTAGATCAGTCAAAGAAGCATGAGGAAGATCTTGGTCAAATCGAGAAAGTTCGATTAAGAGAAGAAGTGGAATACGTTAAGACGCAATTAAAAAACAAAACTATCGAATTGGCCAATAAAGCCAAAGAAAATGAAGAAAAGAATCGTTTATTGCAAACCATAAAAATGCAATTTGAGCAATTACAAAATGATAGAGATCCGTTAAAAATAAAATGGGGAGAACTGCAACGATTATTAGACTCCTATATAAGTATGCAGGACAACACCTTTGAAATACAAATGGATGAGTTACACCAAGAGTTTTTCAAAAATCTAAAACATAAGTTTCCAGGCTTGTCTAGTAATGACCTACGCTTATGTGCCTATTTAAAGATTGGCTTTAGTTCAAAAGAAATTGCTGACTTACTTAATATTCAACCTTCTAGCATTTATATTAGTCGTTCACGTCTTAGAAAAAAATTGGGTCTAACAATTGAAGAAGATTTGTATGATTTTTTGAATTCGATATAAAACTGATAAGAGCGGTTTTGAACGTTTTTGATGAGTTATAGGCGCAAGTAAAAATTAAATTTGAAAATTCATGTTCTTTTGCAATAGTACTTTAGTGATATTTAAGGTTTCTTTTTAAAGTCTCAATAAGATTTTTTTTTAATAGACTAAAATGCTTGTTGTTCAAACGAAGCTAAAAAATATTAAACAGACAGTTGATTTGGATGTTTAGTCTGCAACGAAAAGTCGATTTTATGGGATTAACCCGTTACAAATTACGAGAATTTACCAATTATTTTGCTTAAAAACTACTTTTCAGAGTAATATCATATCTATCTCTAAAAGATGCAGTTTTAAGAACGCGAGATTATAGCATTAATTCAAAAACAACAACAAGGAGGGTGGTGTAAGTTCAACTAAACTAATAATAACAATTGTTACACTTTAAAAGCATCAAGGTAACAAAGGTCTTTATCTGTAAATATGATTTAAAAAATAGAGTTTTAATCATTATGATTAAGTGTTACTTCCAAGTTGCAATTTTATTATTATTTAAACTTATTGAGATTTCAAGAAATTACGTTAAATGAAAAAAATATTATTTGCGATTACGGCATTGTCCATACCTGTATTGCTATTTCTAGGTCTAGAATTTGGTCTCAGGTTAAATTCATTATATACCCCATATCCATTATTCATTCCTTTGCCTTCAAACACTGAATACCTAATTGCAAATCCCGAATTTGGTACTCAATACTTTCCAGATTTTAAGCCATCAATAGCACCAATACCCTTTTCAAAAGTTAAGAAAGACTCAACTTTACGAATCGTTACTTTAGGCGGTTCAAGTGCGGCAGGGTTTCCATATCAGTCTTCCTTTTCATTTAGTGGGCAACTATTTAGGCATTTATTATACAATTTCCCTCAATATCAATGCGAAGTCATAAATTTATCTATGACAGCAATTAATAGTTATCAATATGTGGATATGATTGATGAAATTATAGCTATACAACCAGATGTGGTTTTAGTCTATGGTGGGCATAATGAGTTTTTTGGGGCTTATGGAACGGCTTCCAATTTTGGTTTTTCAATGATAAATCATCCACTTGTAAAACAATTGATAATAAAGTTAAATAAGTTAGCCTTAATTCAAGTTCCCAAGAAAATAATCGCTAATAGCAAAGATAAATCAAAAGACAGCAGAACACTCATGTCTAAAACGATAAAGGAAGTTTCTATTCCATATAAAGAAGATCTTTATAATTCTACAATAGAACAGTTCGAATTTAATATGCAAACTATACTTACATCGTTAGAAAAGCATTCCATCCCAGTTATTTTGAGTACAATTGGATCAAACCTAAAAGATCAAAAACCTCTAGGTACATCCAGTTATGCAGACTCATTATATCAATTAGCCAACCAAATACGTATTAAATCTGATAAAATAAAAGCTGATTCGCTTTATATGGCTGCAAAGGAACAAGATCCCTTACGATTTAGAGCACCAGAAGAAATTAATCTAATTCTTGAAAAATTAAATTCGGCATTTAATAATAGTTATTTAATTGATGGGAAATCTTCGCTGAAATCAATTTCAGTTTCTGGAATTGAAGATAATTCAGTCTATACTGATCATCTGCACCCGAATGATTTAGGTCATTATACCTTATCTGTATTATTTTTTAAGGCTATTATCTGTGTTTTAAACCTGAAAGAAGTAATGTTTGACGAAACAGTAGCCCCTTATTTGCCAATCTCTTCATTTGATAAGACCTATGCTGAAATTCAAATCGCTAAACTTACCAGTGAATTTCCATTTGAAAAAAATAGGAGTGAGAGTTCATCCAATTTTATTTTTACGCAGAAAGCCAAGGAAATAATGTCTAAATCCTATTCGGATTCATTAAGTGCGTTAACCTATGTAAAACATTTATTTGTTATTGAACAATTAAGCAAGGCAACGACTCATGAATTAAATTTAAAGGATACCTTATCGTATGCAGCGCATGCTTGGTCTTTAGCGAATTGGCAATTATTTAATAAAAAGTATTTTACAAGATGTTTAGAAATTCTATCTAAGAATCCCAACACGGAAGAATTCGCATTAGATTTATCTTTAATTGCGGCTAATTACCACAAAGAATCAATTTTTTATGAAATGAATGGGGCTTATTTACTAAAACTAAACAAATTGAAAACCGCTAAATATTGGTTAGAAAAATCGGTAGAATTAAATCCTAAATCAACCTATTCATGGTATAATCTTGCAAGACTATCGGTATTGAACGGAGATACCTTAGCTGCAAAAAAATATTTTGATAGATATGTTCAATTAAAATAATTGAGTTAAATCCTAATTCAATTTTAATCGTTAGTTGAGGGCACTCTAAAAAGTCGATTCTTTCGGGTTTCACCCTTACAAATCCTTCGAATTCGACGAATAGTTTGCTAAAAACAACTTTTCGGAGTACACTCTTAGTTCTAAAAAAAGTCCAAAAGCTTTTAATTCAGCGTTATTTGTGAATACGTGAATTGTTACAAAACCCAAGTTGGGTTAAGAGGGAATTCGATTTTTGTTTATTCTTATTCTTTTTCTTTTCCGTATTTGCTTTATTTTTAACGTTTTTTAATTAAGGCTTTTTGGTGGTTTCAAAGTGGGATCGGTGTTAGGTAGTAAAAGAACTATGAAAACTGATTTAATATTTATCATAGTTTTGCATCGCTTGTCTTCTGTATCACTTTTTTATGGAATGTCGTTGTAATTTGTTTTTATTCTTTGGGATGCTACCATCTTATCGAAATTCATATTTCGAACTCAGGTTAACAATAATTAATGATACGATTTAAAAATGTCGATTTTCTCAGTTTTATCCCTACCAAATCCTTCGAATAAATCGAAAAATTTGCTTAAAACTTCTTTTCGAAGTTTCACTTATTACTGATATCTAAAAAAAGCGTTGGATATCTAAATGTGATTTTGGGACTAGCTACAATAGCTTTCAGATTGGGCTAATTATGAAACTTAAGACAAAACCTTAGTGATAAAAAGTAATCACTAAGTCTAATTTATAAAGTGTTTTGAGGTACCAAAAGGTAAATTTTCTTTTTCAAGTGCTCTTGTTTAATAGTTTTTATTCGAAGCTACTGTTTCTTATTTGTTTTAACTCACTTATGAAAAAAAATGGTTAACTACACTTTTAGATACGATCATTTTTAGAGGTAGGATAGTGCATTTTTTGTTATTACCCTGTATTTCGAGTCGATTTATAACAAAAAAAATCATGTCTCTGATTCCCTTTGTCTCAGATAAAAGAAGATTACTCTTTCGTAATAGAACCGTTTATTATTTTCAATGGATGAGAAAATTTTATTTTGAAGCAAGAAGTGGAATTTTTTAGTAATAAAGGTAATATGATTCCTTTATTTTTGCTTTTTACAAGGAAAAATATTTCACAGCATGAAAAATATTCTTGCAAGTTAATTAATCAATCATTAAATTTTTTGCCAAGCCGTAATAAATATGGCAAATTATAAGTTCGATAAAAAAATAGGTTAAATATGAAAATAGTTACAAGTACTAAGGTAGCGTTGGCGTTACTTTGCATTATGTCAACTCTGTTCGCAGGAACAGCTTTTGCACAAAACGCCAAAATGGAAAAAGAATTTATATTCTTTGTTGATGGAGTTAATGTTCAGGTGCCTGAAATTGCAAGTGGAACTGTAGTTAATGATCCATTAAATGCAGAATCAGGTAATAAAGTACTCAAATTCGGTGGTGGATCTTGGGCTGAAAACGGTTTGGTTTGGCCAACTGTAGATGGTGGAGTTGATATGACCGACTTTACAGCTGCTGAATATGGCGGATCAAAAACCTTATATTTAAAACTTCTAGTTGATCCTGCAAATGCAGCTAATGATTTAAAACTAACCTTCTTTGACAAGGGTGTTGTTGGTCCAGTTGCTGAAGCTGATTTACGTTTTCGTATGAATTTTTCAGTTCCTCTTTGGTCAAGAGATGGCCAATGGCATGAGCTTGCAATTCCACTTCCACCAAAAAGTTCAGCGGCTCTAGATTCTGCAAAAGCAGGTAAAAAAGTTGACGGAAGTGATTTAGGAGTTGAAGTTGACTCATTGTTGCAATATTGGTCATACGGTGGTGCTTGGGGATCAGGTGCTGGTGTATGGGGTCCTGATGATGCAAATTGGAAAGAATTTGAGTGGGATGCTGTTGAAATGGTAGGTTTCCACTTCGATTGGGACGGTGCGTCTGGCCCTGTTTATGTTGATAATTTATACATTGGTGATGAAACAACTGATATAAGTATTGCAACTGCAGCTCCTGCAGAAGTTGGTGCCGTTACTATTGTAAATGCAAATCAAGAAAATACCTTAAACTGGCCTGCTGGCGAGGGTGTAGCAGGTTATCAAGTTTATTATAGTGATAAACCGTTTACAAGTGTAACTGATGCTGATGTTCTTAATCTAGGTAGAGTTGCTGGTGCTACAACATTCAAGCATTCTCCGCTTGCTCCGCATCCAAGTGTCGCTACTGGCATTGAAAGTTATTATGCAGTAACCTCTTTGAGTAACTTTGGAACAGAAAATCAAAGTATTGCTTCTAGTTATAAAGGTGTTACAGGTAATGTAAAATCAACACCTTGGATTCAAGAAGTTGACGAAGAAACAGCATTTAGCATTCTTGATAATCTTGATGCAGGCGTTGTAAGTAATGCAAATTTCCCTGATTTTATCAAACCATTTATCGTTACTCCTAATTCAAAAGTAACAGCGGGATCAGCAAGTGCTGATGAAGCTGATTTAAGTGCAAAAGTATGGATTGTGTACTTTGAAGGAATTGAAACGGGTACTTATATCATTTTCTACGCTGAAGTAACTGATGAAAAACGTCAATTCAATTTATATGATAACGGTTTGGGAGCAAATGGTGCTTGGGATTATGATAGTATCGAATTAGGTTTCGGAGGATACCAAGTTGAATCTTTCTTAAATGGATCTAGCCATGAAGTTGCGATGCGTGGTGCTGAACCTGATTATCAATTCCGTATGGGTAAACACTCAGACGGTAATAATCTTGAAGGTTTCGTTTATGAGAACTTTAGATTTGCTGCAATAGCACCAGATGCACAGTGTCTTGTGGATTCATTAAAAGACGGTAGTGAAAATGTTATTGGGTACAAATTAATTGGTGCCTTAAATATTAATGCATTACAGGGTGGTGAAGAACAAGATGTTTTAGTTGACCTTCCTAACGACTTAGACTTAAAACTTTACCCATTCACATTTGCTGTAAATGACAATGATGGTGCTGGTAGAGAATCTCAGATGAACTGGTCTTATAAACCAAATACAACTGATGGCTGGTGGAATGCCCCTGATGAGCAACCCTCAGTAGCATTTGCGGGTAAAGGCATAGTTGTATCCAACGAGTCTGAAAATCAAAGTCAATTAGCAGCTTCATTTGAGTTAAATCAAAATTATCCAAACCCTTTTAACCCAAGCACAAGAATTGACTTTAGCCTGCCAAGTCAGTCGAATGTAAAATTGGAAGTATTTAATGTATTAGGACAAAAAGTAGCTACACTAGCTAATGAAGTAATGAGTTCTGGAAAACACAGTGTAAACTTCGATGCTACTTCATTTGCATCAGGAATGTACTTGTATAAAATTACAGCGGGTTCATTTGTTAGCTCTAAAAAAATGATGCTTATAAAATAACCGTTTAAGGCTTATTTATGAAAAGGGGGTAACAACCCCTTTTCTATATACATCTAAATAAAATAGAATTGGTTACTTATGAACAGATTTTTTATACTATTTTTTATACTATTTGCTTTTAGTAAATCTGTAGATGCCCAATCGGTTGGTAAAATTACAGGGCGAATTATAGATGAGGCTAGGAATGAATCCCTGCCTGGAGTGAGTATTCTTATTAAAGGAACAACACTCGGTGCAGCGACTGATTTTGATGGTGTCTATACCATTTTAAATATAAAACCTGGAACCTATACACTTGAGGTATCCTATGTAGGTTATGCTACTCAAGTTATTCAACAAGTGGAAGTTCAATTTGATAAAACAACAACTATTGACGTTAAACTAACCGAAGCCGTTCTTACTGGTGAAGAAGTTATCGTAATTGCCGAAAAACCTATTGTTCAAGTAGATAGAACTACTACTACGGCGTTTGTGTCAAGTGAGAAATTAAATACCTTACCCGTTGTTTCAGTTGGTGATGCTATTAATTTACAAGCAGGCGTTGTTGACGGCCACTTTAGAGGTGGTAGAATGGGAGAGGTTGCCTATTTAGTAAATGGTGTACCGATAAATAATGCCTATAGTAATTCTGCTTCATTTGAAATAGAACAGAATATGGTTTCAAGTTTAGAGGTTATTTCTGGTGTGTTTAATGCAGAATACGGCCAAGCCATGAGTGGTGTGGTCAATATTGTGACAAAAGATGTTCCAAATAAATGGAGTGGAAGTGTTCTAAGTTATGTAGGAACAGTAGTAAGCTTAAGAGAAAATGAATATGTAACACGTGTTTCAGATGCAGGCAATTTCTTAGCGTATAGTGATTTCACCACTGAAAAGATATCGAATTTTGAAGCGGCGAATCCCTTAGCAAGAAATGATGTTCAGCTATCTTTAGGTGGACCTTTAATAAAAGAAAAGTTAGGCATCCAACTTTCTTTGAGATATTTTAAAGAAGACGGTTATTATTACGGAAGAAATTTATTTAGTAATTCAGATAAAAGTTTTGGATTGAACTCTTCTACAGATTCAGATACCTGGGTTATTGGCTCAAATGGAGATAATAAACTGGTCTCTTACAATAATCAAAATCGTTTATCGCTCAATGCGGGACTCTCCTATACAATAAATAACACCTTCAAGTTAGATTATAATGTCTTTTTGCAGCAGAATCATTACGAACCCTATAGTCATGATTACAAATATGTTCCTAACGCACTTAACAAAATCGATGGGTTGAGTCAAAATCACATTGCAGGGTTGCGCATTGCGATTGATAAGAACTCATTCGCTAATATCTCTTACAGTTATTTACATGATGATAACGAAAATAGATTGTATGATACCCCAAGTGATAGTAGATATGTTTCAGCAGAAAATACAAATTTGAATGGTCAATTCGCATTTAGAGTTTCTGGAAATGATTTGTATTCGGCCGATCAAAGAACTCAGACACACACCGTAGTAGGAGACTATACCAATCAAGTTTCTAAAGAAGTACAATTAAAAACAGGCTTTTTAACACGTTTACATTCTATTAGAAATGAAGATTTTGCTATTCGAGTTATAAATGGTGTTGCTCAGCGATCTGAAGTAAATACAGAGAATAATTTGTTGCTCACCGATCCGAAAGAATATGCGGCTTATGCACAAACTAAAATTGAGTTTAAGGAATTAATCATTAATGCAGGTCTTCGTTTTGATTATTTTGACCCTAACTTTATTGTTCCAATCGATTGGGGGCAAGCAAGGTTTGCAGAAGTACCCAATCCAGACAATCCTACTGAACTAATTTCTAATCGAGAAGATGCTCCTGTATCAACACAGTTCAGTCCTAGATTAGGGGTAGCCTTTCCCATATCTGCCACAGGGGTGTTACGATTTTCGGCAGGTCTGTTTTTTCAATCGCCTCCGTTTGGAATTATGTACACGAATCCTGAATTCAAGGGAGAAAGTGGTGTAAATGCATTCTTTGGAAATGCCAGCCTTAAACCAGAACGTACGCTATCTTTTGAAGTTGGTTTACAACAAGGACTTACGGAAAGTGTAGGAGTTGAGTTAACGGTGTATTCAAAAGATATTCGAAACTTAGCAACCTACTCCTTGTTCCTTGATCCAAATGGTGCATTAATTAACCAAGCGCAAAACTTAGATTATGGTACCATTAAAGGGATTACATTTGCCTTATCAGAGGCTGGGAAAGGGAATTTTTCATGGTCATTAGATTATACGCTACAATTTGCAAATGGATCGGCATCGGATCCATCTGAGGCCTTTCAACGGGCACAAACTGGAGAGGCTCAAATATTTAGAGCTCAACCTTTAAATTGGGACAGAAGACATGTTATTAATAATTCATTATCGATAAACGATATTAAAGGATTTACCATTTCTTTAATAAATAGATATAGAACAGGCACGCCTTATACTACTTCTAGGTTCGACATTATCTCATTTTTGAAAAACAATGCCTCAAGACCAGGTTATTTTACCTCTGACTTACGCGTATTTTACAAACCACCTATTTTAAAAAAACTAGACTTACAATTTTTTCTACAAGTTGACAACTTAACAGACTCAAGACCACAATGGAGTGTGTATAACGATACCGGTGTTGCAACGCAATCATTTGATATGGAAAGATTAAAAAGACAAGGTATTCGTGTGGGTGGCTTAAACTCCTTAGAAGAGTTTTATTATCGCCAAGAATTTTTTGGCCCTCCAAGAAGAGTTAACCTAGGTTTAAAATTTGCATTTTAATTAGTAAATGGTTTTATATATGAAAAAAATAATAGTATTCGTACTTCTTTTTGCCGCAAATAGTTTAGTTGCGCAAGATGCGAAAAATCTAATTCCAGCCGAGTACCGAGGAAACGCCGAGTGGGTTGCCAGAGGTATAATGGATGGGAACTTAATTGAAACGAATTATAGAAACCATGGAGAACTTTCTCGATGGAGTGATATTCCTTGGGGAGTTTGGCCACGGGGAATTGGCGGTCGCCATATTGATGGAATTGCCATAGTTATTGCAGGTAGAGTTTCAGGAGAAAGACTCCAGTATCCTGAGATTTTCCCAAATGCAACAAGAGATACCTCTGTGAATCCTGTAATAATAAATTATCGTGATGCAGGACGTCTTGTTGGTGCTGATGGAAAAGTATGGGGTTGGTTACCATTGAACGAATTCTTAAATAGGAATCGTTTTAGTCCAATAGCCGGCAATAGAATACCTATTCCAGCTGTTTCAAATGATCCAACTTCTTGGCCTTCTTTTTGGCCAGATAGATTGGGAGAAGAAGACGCTGGCTGGGCAAATTCTTGGAATGGAATGTTTGGTAAAGGTGTTTTAAATGCCGATTTGGAATCTTTTTATGTAATGGACGATTACTCTGATAGAGCCTACCATATTAATAAATCAGCGGCAACTCCTGCACTTTACGGTAATAATTCTGGTGGTGTTTATTATTCAGACCCTTCCGATTCTACTAAAGGTGGTCTAGGATTACAGGTTAAAACCAGATTGTTGCAGTGGGCGAACGTGTTAGCCGAAGATGTGATGTTCTTGCTCTACACCATTACCAATACAGGAGGAACCAATCATAATGCTTTGTATTTTACCCAATTAATTGATTATGGATTAGGAAATGAAGAGGGCGATGAGAATGCGGCTTTTGATCCAATTCAAGATGTGGTTTACGGTTGGGATCAAGATGGTATTGGGCAAAGACAAACAGGGGGAACGTATGAGTTAGGCTATGTTGGTATGGCCTTCTTAGAGAGTCCTGCCAATTCCTCCAATAACAAAGATGATGACGAAGATGGAATAACCGATGAAGATAGATTTGACGGGCCTGGTGTATTAATTGAAGGTCAAGATGAAATTCTAGCTTATGTTAAAGCAAATTATGACTTGGCTAACTTAGAAAACTTTTATGGATTAATTTCTGAGAGAGCTGCATTTAAAGCTGGTAAATGGTGGACAGCTGATGAAAATCTTGATTGGGTTGGATACTCTGACTTGAATGATAACGGTACCTATGACAATGGCGAACTCTTAAATAATGATGTTGGCCTCGATGGTATTGGTCCTTTCGATTTAGGATATTCTGGCCCTGACACTGGTGAGGGTGATGGAATTCCACAAAATGGGGAACCAAACTATAATATCCTAGATGTTGACGAATCAGATCAAATTGGTTTACGTGGATTTGATTTAGGTACTAGACCATTTTACGAGACTGGCGAAAATATGAGAGCGAATGGTGATACTTGGATTTGGGAACGAATACAATTGTCCATTTTCGACTTAGGTGTAAAATCAGCTGAGTATCGTGCAGATATCGAGCCATTTGCATTGTTCGTTTCTGGGCCGGTAAATTTAGCCCCAAAACAAACAGACTTCTTTTCTACCGCATGGATTTTTGGTGCCAATCAGGAAGATTTCTTTAAAAATAGAAGAACCGTGCAAAATATCTACAACTCAGATTATAGTTTTGCACAGCCTCCAATTACACCTAGATTAACCGCAGTTGCTGGTGACGGTCAAGTTATATTAGCTTGGGATACAACCTCCGTTCGTTCATTCGATCGCTTTTTGCAAGATTTTGACTTTGAAGGGTATAAACTTTACAAAGGCACAGATCCTCTGTTTACGGATGCCAAAACGATTACGAATGCCGATGGAACACCCACATTCTTTAAACCTATTGCTCAGTGGGATTTAGTGAATGATATTAAAGGTAATAGAACAGTTCTTGGTGGCGAAGCGGTATATAATTTAGGAACCGACAATGGTTTAGCTTTTTATTATGTTGACCGAAATGTTACCAATGGAAAAACCTATTATTATGCCTTAGTTGCCTACGATAGAGGTATCGTTCCTGAGGGTGGTGGAGATGCTATTGATCCACAAGAAACAACTTTTAGAGTAAGTGTTGACCAAGCAGGAAAAGTAATCTCTACTACACCGAATTCAACTGTAATTACACCGAGACCAAAAGCATCAGGTTATACGAAAGGTGGCTCATCTACTACATTAGATAAAGTTACCAGTGGGCTTGGTTCTGGTTCAATAAGTGTTAATTTAATTATTCCAGAAATTGCAGATTATAATGCGGTTTACAGATTAAGCTTTTTTGATACGTTAATAGTCTATAATGATGCTTACAATACAAGTGAATTTATGCTTGAAAATAGAGTGACATCTAGTACTGTTATTGGACGAAGAGTTTTAACCAACATTACTCCTTTGCAAGATGGATTTGTAATAGAGTTTAATAATGTGGCTCTTAGTCTAAATGAAGAAAAAACAGGGTGGATTTCTGGAAAAGGTACTAGTTCTGAAATGATTGACAATGATCCGACCACCTTAAGTGGGTACACCACTACTTGGGTTGGAACGGCAAGTGAAAATAAAGACGGTGCATTTATAAGAACAGCTGATGATTTCGCTTTAGTTTGGGTTAATCCAGATGACTCGACCTACACCCCACCACGTTTTTTTGGTGTGAATAACAACTTAAGAAAAGCATTTCCTGTATTTGCCTTTAATACAACAAAAGGAACTAAAGTAGATTATTTGGTAGTTGATAATGATCAAAGTGGAGAATTATCTGTTGGTGATACCTTTATTATTAATGAATTTGACCTCACATTAAGACTTCGCAAATTCCGTTTTAATGTGGTGTTTACCCTAAAAGAAGGTCAAGCAGATGTTAGTCCACAGCCAGGTAATCGTTTTGAAATTTATCAAGATAAACCGTTTAAAACTGGCGATTATTTTGAATTTGCACTCAATCCACCAAGTATCGACACCTTGATGGCAAAAGAGGCTTTAAAGAACATTCGGGTTGTTCCAAATCCCTATTTAGCCGCTTCTGCATATGAACCAAGATCACAAATTTTGGGTCGAGGTGAACGCAGAATTCAATTCACCAACTTACCTGCCAACTGTGATATTCGCATATTCAATGTAAGAGGTGAATTATTACAAACACTCATTCATACAGGTGGGATAGAAAATGGCTCCCTTTTCTGGGACTTAAAAACCAAAGAAAACCAAGATCTTGCTTATGGAGTGTATGTATTCCATGTAAAAGCTCACGGGATTGGTGAACACATTGGCAAATTTGCAGTAATTAAATAGGGATGTTAGCCATGAATAAATTTATAATCATAATCTTTTCAATTGTCGTTCTTGGAGTTGTTTCTAACTCGAATGTACAGGCACAAACTCGCTCCGGCTCAACGGTTGCCAACTTCTTAACGGTTGGAATGGGGGCTACAGGGTCTTCACTAGGTCATGCTTACACCGCATCTGTATATGGTGCTGAAAGTATGTTTTGGAATCCTGCGGGAATTGCACGTTCCGGTGATCTTTCCTACACTTCTGGATCGCTAAATATGTCTTATTTCGACTGGTTTGCAGACATCAGCATGTATAATAGTGCCCTTGCATTTAAAATTAATCAAAGTGCTAGCATTGGATTTAACATCTCCTATGTGAACTACGGTCAAATGGAAATTACAACAGTTGATGTGCCAACAGGAATTGGGACAACTTTTGGAGCATACGATTTAAGTTTTGGTTTAACCTATGCATCTAAACTAACTCAAAACTTTCATTTTGGTGGTACCGCTAAACTGATCAGACAATCCATTTGGGATATGAGCGCTCAAACTATTGCCATTGATTTAGGTTTTATTCTCGAAACAGAATATCTTAATGGTATGACAATTGGTGCTACTATTTCCAATTTTGGTGGTAAAATGCAAATGCAAGGTATCAATACCGACTTATTCGCTGATATTGACCCAACCTCAGAAGGAAATAACCCTGATACACCTGTAACAGTAAAAACAGACGAATGGGATTTACCTCTTTCATTTAAGTTTGGATTTGCCATTCCAGTTATTAAAACAGAGTATGTTACCTATAATGTGATGAGTGATATTCAACAAACCAACGATAATAATCTAAACTTCGATTTCGGTAATCAATTAGTGTTTACGACTAAAACTGTTCAATTTACAGTAAATGGTGGTTACAAAGATTTTTTACTTGAAGACAATGTTGATTCACATTTCACCTATGGTGTAGGTGTTCGCCTAAGAGTAGCGAAATCGACTAATGTTGCCTTCAATATTAGTCAAGTACCATTTAGTTATCTTGGTAACACAAGAATGGTTGACTTTAAAGTCTTTTTTTAAATCAACCAATTAAGAATAAGTTAGTAATAGATAGATGCTTAGCTTGCTAAGCATCTATCTTAATGTATAAGACCATGTTCTTTCGAAGTAAACTTTTGTTTTTGCTTGTATTTGCCTTTCTCTCTTGTAAAAAAAACAAGATTAATGAGTTCACATTTAGGCCAGTTGCACTTGTAAATTCTACAGAAATAAGTTCTGATGATTTCTCCCAATTTTATATAAAACATTTAATCCTTACCGGTAAAAACGATACCAAACTAAATAGATATGCCTATCTAAATGAGTTAATCGATAAACTCATTCTATCAGAAGAGGCCAAGAATAATTTATTACATACAACTACTGAGTTTAAAACATTCAGCGAGCGCGAGCATAAAAAATCGTTTAGAGATTTTTATTTCTATGACGTAATGAACGCTATTCCCATTTCTATTACTGAGGATGAATTGGTAAATAATTGGATTAAATCAAAATCCCAAGTAGTTGTTAGACATTTGTTTTTTACAAATCACACCGATGCCAACCTGTATTACAGTCGACTGAAAAATGGAGAGAACTTTATCGACTTAGCCAATGAACTCTATCATACAAGCCGCTTTGATAGCACTGCGGGACTTTTAGGAGCCATTAAATATTTCTCTGTTGATGATCAATTTGCACAAGCGGCTTTTTCACTTCCTGTTGGTAGCTATTCTGAACCTGTAGAATCAAAATGGGGCATTCATATAATTAAGGCAGAAAATAGAATTGAAGAAAGAATTAGAACAGAAGATCAATTCAATTACGCTCGCAAAGGGATTGAAAGCCAAGTAAAACTCAGAAAGCAACGACTTCAAAGTAAAAATGTAGTAAGCAAAGTAATGCTAGACTCAAAACCCGTATTTAATGAAGAATTAGTGCGATCCATAGAGCAGACCATAATAGCTATATTAAACAATAAAATTCAGAACAATCCAGATCAACGAACAGATTTAATACGATTTGAACAAGAAGAATCGGAACTTTTTTTACAAAAATATGCGCCTGATCAGGTCATTGCAACCTACACTATTGGATCAACTTTAAAAGAATTTACGGTTGAGGATTTATCCTTTTGGATTACAGATACCATCGCTTCTGAATCACTAAAACGATTTGGAATCATATTAGGAAGAGCGCTACGTGATGAATTGTTTTATCAAGAAGCCCTTTCGCAAGACTATGATAAAGACCAAAGAATAAAACATGATTCATTATTAAGAAATGATTTGTTCTTAGGTGATTTATATATGAGTAAATTGCTTCAATCTTATATGGACAATGATTCTTTATTTAGCAAAAATAAAAGTTTACAAGAAAGTATGATGAGCAAACCCCCCAAAACATCTTCTTTAAGCGTGTCGTACTTAAATAAGCAGTTTACTTCTTTAAATGATGCAAGAAAAACTAAGCTAAGATTAGAAAAGAACGTAAGTACAAGTAAGCTGAAAAGTGAAGGCTTTAATCAAGTTCAAACTACGTTTTCTTCGACTAATTCTAATTATGGTTTGTTTTCAAAAATGCCAGTCGAAAAACTTAACCTACATTCAAGCGAGGATAAATTTTACTTGGTTTATATTACTAAACGATCTATTGCAGATGAGGAAATTGACCTAAGTTTAAAGTCAACTATGAAACAATTTTATGCCTCAATAATTCATATTGACTCACTAAGACAAAAAAGTAACATAAAAATTGATAGTACACTTTTTGAACAAGCTATGAATTTTAATTAAACCGAACTCTGTTTACTACTATTTATAAAAGTTGTTCTCGTATAAGAAATAAATTAAATAAATCTAGTTTAACATGTTTTAGCAGTTAAAGGCTCTGAAAAAGCCAGAATAATGTCAAGATTATACAAGTTGAATTACAAATAAGCTGAAAAAAAACTAAATTCAGCATTATTTAAAAATTTGTATTGTAATTAGTGTTTAGAATTCTATTCATCGTTTTATTTTCTGTAAATCTTAGCAATGCTCAACGTTTTGAATTAGTTTGGTCTGCTGAGTTTGACGGAAATAGCCTAGATGATACACAGTAGGCTCCTCAATATGGTACAGGTTCTGATTATGTCTTAAATGGCTGGAGAAATAACGAGCTTCAATATAATACCGTTAGATCGCAGAACATAGTTGTGAGTGATGGTACGCTTAAAATCATTGTACAAAATGAGAGATATTCAAATCAAGATTACACTTCTGCTAGAATTAGAGGTATCAATAAAGGCGATTGGAAATATGGTATTTTAAAAATACGCGCAAAATTGGCTTCGGGGAATCTTTTTGTATTCTGTGAAAACTGAATCAGACGTAAGAAGTGGAAGAATGGTGTTGATAAAGTAATGCGAACTTGATTTTAAAACTTTACTAAAGTCTTAAAATAAACTGGAATTTCAGCAGTAAAATTCATCTCTTTTTTAGTTGAAGGATGGATGAAACTCAAGGAAAAGGAATGAAGCATTAGTTTTTTCGCTCCTTTTGCGGCGCTTCCATACATCACATCGCCAACAATTGGGAATCCCATTTCAGAAAGATGAACACGAATTTGATTTTTTCTCCCAGTAAATAATGTGATTTCTAATAAACTGAATTTGTCCGATTCTTGAATCACTTTATACCCTGTTTTAGCAAATTTTCCTTGTTCCGGATCCTTGACTGAAAAAACTCTAAACGCTTTATTTTCAGTTAAGTAAGAAGTGATGATTCCTTCATTTGTTTTTAATTTTCCATGAACAATAGTGTAATACGATTTACTGAAATCTTTCCAATGTTCTTGTAAAAACAGTTTTGCGGCTTCTGTTTTTGCGAAAACTAATAACCCAGAAGTATCTTTATCGAGTCGATGAACAACAAAAATGCGATTTCTTGAATTCTTATTTCCCTTTTTTACATAGTCGTTCAGCAAATAATGAGCTGTTTTTTCTTTTTCACGAGCTGTGCCAATTGTTAGTAGTCCAGCCGATTTGTCAATGACTAGAATTTCAGAATCTTCAAAAAGAATTGAAATTCCTTTTGGCTGATGTTTCATGGTTTTGTTGAATTGGAATTATCTGTTTTTTACAAGATACTGCTAAAAATGATTTCGAAACCTAACGACAGAATTAAAGTGATCTCTGATTATAATCTTTGATGAAAAGAACTGATCAAGAAAGTTGATTTTTAAAATTCAATCTGTTTAATGAGACTTAAGTCTCTAATTTGCATATTGGTACGAGACTGAAGTCTCGCACCAAATAAATAAACAAAATTACCTAATTAGATTTTATCATCTACATGTGAGCCTTTTAAGCCGAACCATGCAATGTAAACATAACAGATTGCTGGTAAGAAAAATGCAGTATGTAAACCGATTGTATCAGCCATAATTCCCATCATTACGGGTAAAATTGCGCCGCCAACAATGGCCATAATCAATAAACTTGAGCCTTTTCCAGTTTTTGCGCCTAAGTCGTGAATAGCTAAAGTGAAAATGGTTGGGAACATGATGGAGTTAAATAATCCAATGGATAGAATTGCGACCATTGCACTAGATCCACTTGCAAATAAGGCCGTTAAGGTTAATAAAAAAGCCATTCCAGCAAATCCACCTAATAATTTTCCAGCATCAACTTTTTGCATTAAAGCTGAGCCGACAAAGCGCCCAACCATTGCACCACCCCAATAGTAAGAAACAAAAGATGCGGCTTCCTTTTCAACTAAATCCGCAATATCTGGTAACCCAATAAAATTAACAAGATAACTTCCAATAGAAACTTCAGCGCCAACATAAACAAATATGCCTAAAACACCCCATTTTAAGTGGGTAACTTTCCATACTTCTGCAAAAGTATGTTCTTCTTTTACTTCTGCTTCCATATCGCCAACAATAGGTAGTTTAAGTACGGTAAAAAGCAGAGCTAATAAGAACAAACAGCCTGATAAAAGTAAATAGGGCAACTTTACGGAAGCGGCTTCAAGTAATTTATGCTCCATTAATTGCTCAGGACTCATATTCTGTAAAGCCTCCATCGAAATAGTTGCTGCAGAAAGTATTAAAATTCCACCAAGCCAAGGCGCAATTGTTGTTCCTAAGGAATTAAACGCTTGAGAAAGGTTGAGTCTGCTAGATGCTGTTTTTGATGGCCCAAGAATAGCTACATAAGGATTAATAGCAACTTGCAGTATAGTGAAACCAGAAGCTAGGGTAAATAAGGCAATCAGAAATACGGGGTAGGATGGTAAAATAGCGGCCGGTATAAACAAGGCTGCACCTGTTCCTGAAGTAAGTAATCCTATCACGATTCCTTTTTGGTAGCCAAATTTTCCAATGATTTTACCTGATGGCAATGACATTAAAAAATAGGCCGAGAAAAACATGAATTGAATAAGTGAGGCTTGAAAATAGTTTAAATCAAAAACGATTTTCAAGTGGGGAATAAGAATGTCATTTAGGCTTGTTAAAAAGCCAATCATGAAAAATAAAGCCGTAAGCATTGAAAATGCAAATGTATGCTTTTCGTTGCTTTCACCATTTAATGCGGTATTATTGGGAGCTGAAATGCCTGCCATATTGTTTATTATTTAAGTTGTTGTGAAAAAGTGTTTGCTTTTTGTTTTTTGAAAATCTAATTGTTTAAGGATAATGAATAAGAGTAAAGTGCTACAATTTTAATTGTTAACCTATTGAACGATAACATTTTATTCATACACATCATTTTGGACTAAATGTAATTTATTTTGAACTTATTTGAGGGTAAATCTTTTTTTCAGTGTATCTACTTTAACGGTAAATTTCCCTTTTTCAAGTAGATACTCTCCTTTAGCGTTTGGAAATGCTAAATGTTTTTGTGGTTGAAGCACAAAAGAGAGGTCTCTAGACTCACTAGGTTCTAATTCAATTTTTTCAAAATATGTTAACTCCTTCACAGGTCTTGTAATTGAACCAACTTCGTCAGTGATAAAGAATAAAACGGCTTCTTTACCCCTTCTTTTCCCTGTATTTTTTACAGTCACTCTAACGGTAATTTCGTCTCCCAAAGTAGGGTTCGTTTTGGATAGGGTTAAATTACTGTAAGTAAATTCAGTAAAACTTAAACCATGTCCAAAATGGTATAAACTCGTTGATTTCTCTTTTTGTTTTAGATAATTAGCCTGATGTACATCAAAGAAATATACAGCTCCCGATTTATGATTGTATGGTATATAATGATTAGAGTAAGCAGGGTAAGTAAAACTGAGTTTCCCACTTGGGTTCACCTTCCCAGAGAGAATTTCAGCACAAGCTTGTGGACCCATTGACCCTGGAAGCCCAGCAAATATTATACTTTTTAGTTTTGAATTAAACTCCGTGAATAAACGTGGTCTTCCTTCAACTAAAACTAAACTGACAGGTTTTCCTGTTTCTATGGCAGCATTAATCCAAAATTTTTGTTTGTCTTCTAGGTTTAGGTCATTAATGTTCCCAATAAATTCGGTATATGGTTCTTCACCTGCAACTACAATTATCGCATCAGCGGAGTTGGCTTCATTGGTGAATTTCTTAGTATTTCTTGAAGTGATTTCATCAAATAGGATGATTTCAGTGCTTGGGAAAGCTTTTTTCATTTCATCTTCAAATGAGGATAAATGAGTTAACTGTTCATTTTTTGCACCTTGCCAAGTATAGGTCCAGCCTCCTTGCCAGTTTTTTTTATCCCGAACTGATTTGCCAACCAATAGTATTTTTCCGCTTGACTTTAATGGAAGCATGTTGTCGTTTTTTAATAACACGATGGATTCTCTTGCAGCATTTAGAGCCATTTTGCTATGTTTTTCAGAGCCGATTTTATGAAGGCGGTCCTTTCTTGGGAAGGGATTATCAAATAAACCTAAATCTAGTTTTAATTTTAGAATTCTTCGAACGGATTCATCAAGACGAGCCTCAGAAATTCTACCTTCATTTACTAACTCAAGTAATGCATCATTAAATCTGAAATGAGTCGGTGTCATACTCATGTCAATTCCGGCTTCTATACTTAAAAAAACAGCTTCTTTAAAGTTTTCGGCTACTTTATGATAATCTACTAATTTGTCTATATCACCCCAATCTGTAAGAACAACTCCTTCAAAACCCATTTGATTTCGTAATAAATCAATTAAAATTTCTTTTGAAGCATGAACTGGAATCCCATTTATCTCACCAGAATTTACCATTATGGACTTAATTCCAGCATCAATAGCTTTCTGAAAACTAGGACGATATATTTCCTGGATGCTTTGCATGGATAGATCTACGGGAGTTCTATCCCAGCCAGATTTTGGGTCAGAGTAGCCAAGAAAGTGCTTTGCCGTTGCAGCTTGCCTATAAGGGCTAGTTTCATTGTTTTCCTGAATTCCTTTAACAAATGCTTCACCCATCATAGAAACTGTGTAAGGGTCTTCACCATAAGTTTCATAAAAGCGAGCCCAAAGTGGAGTTCTTGCCACATCCAAAACAGGAGCGAAAATCCAATGATGACCTAAATCGGCGCTTTCAACAGCTGCGACTAAACCTGTTTCAAAAGCTAATTGCGTGTTAAATGATGATGCAACAGAAATATTATGAGGGAATAGTGTGGAGTTAGCAACATAACTTGCACCATGAATATGATCAATTCCATATATAATTGGAATACCTAAACGAGATTCTTCTAAACCAATACGAGTAACTTTATCTAAATACGACTCCCAAATTTCTGGAGCCACGGCCTCCCCATTTAAAAACGAACCGATTTTATATTTTTGGAGAATCTCTCGATATTTTTTTTCATTTAGAATAACATCTTTTTGTAATCCCGATGTATTTATTTGGGAGATATCAATCTGAGTCATTTGACCAATCTTCTCCAAAATAGTCATCTTATTAATTAGTTCATCCATGTCAGATATTGTTTTAGTTGTCGATCTTGTTTGTGCACCAATGTGAATTGGCAAAAAAATGTGTGTAGTAATGGCAAAAAAAATTAAACAAATCAACCGCTGCATACCAATAGACTTTAAGTGTAGATGAAGAGATTAAGATAAATAAAGTCGAGAAATTATAAAAAAATATATCTTAAAAAGAGAAAAAATTTCATAGAGAATGACTATTTATATTGATTCATTTGAACCAATTGCATTGTTTTATACTATTTTGGTAAGCATTTCGATAATTTTCTAAATGTTTCACAACGTTTTTATAAAAATTTTATGTAAAATGAGAATTTGAAATTTCAGTTTTATCGTTTTGGTATTAACAAGTGCTTGTTCAAAGAACTCAGATAATGGAGATTCAGAAATAGTTCAATCAAAGGACGATGGCTACCTTTTAGTTTGGAATGATGAATTTGACGGAAATGAAATCTATACTGATAATTGGGAATATGTAGTAAACGCAAATGGTGGAGGCAATTATGAACTACACTATTTAACAGCACACGAAGAGAATTTTACGAGCTATAATGTTTCAAGAAATGATACAAGTACACGTTTTGTACTGCAACAAAAGCCGTTTTCTTATAAGGTCGCTTTGAAATTTGTGTAATAATGCCAAAAGGACAAGGATTATGGTCTGCAATTTGGATGTTCCCAACTTTTTGGGAATTATGGTGGTTGGCTAAACTGTGGTGAAATTGATATCATGGAATTAGTTGGTCATCAACCATTTATAATTCATGGAACAATTCATTATTTCAATAATTCACATCAATTTTCAGGGAATAGTTATAGAATATTAATTGAGAATTTTTCAAATGATTTTCACACGTTTAAAGTTGATTGAGAGCCAAATGAAATTCGTTGGTACGTAGATGATAATCTCTAATCTACGAAAAGCACTTGGGCTTCAACTCCAATTGCATACCAAACATCATTCAATAAAAGATTTCATTTCTTAATAAAAGTTGCAGTAGGATGGAATTGACTAGGAAATAGAACTCAATTAACTGTTTTCCCATAATTTATGTGTATAGACTGGGTTTGTGTTTATCAAAAAGATTAAAACCGATTTTAATACAATTTTTTATTTGTCTGTATCTTTTCAGTAATGATAGCAGCGATTTTACCTTCAACCATTCAAAAGTATGCAAATGAAAACGCATACTTTATTGCTATGTGTTGTTTTTTTGCTCTGTTTGGATTTTTAATGGCTACTTGGGTAGGACGGATTCCTGCCATTCACGATTTTGCACACCTAACTACCTCAACATTCGCTGTTGCATTACTTGGAAAAGGTTTAGGTTCAGTAATGGTATTTCCATATGCAGCTACAATGATTGAAAAACTAGGCTCCAAAAAAGCAACAAGAATATTTGGAACTGTTATGATTCTAAGTGTCCCTGTTTTAGGACTTATGCCAAATTTTTGGTTAGTAACCATAGTTCTATTTTTTCAAGGAACCCTAACTTCTTGTTTTGATATTTCAATTAATTCGCTTGGTGGGTATTTCGAAAAAAATCAGGAAAGTCTAGAATGGCTGTGATGCATGCTTGGTTTGCCGTTGGTAGCGTTGGTGGGTCTTTAGTATCAGGATTTGCAGAAAACATGGGATTAAGTCCATTTGTTCACTTTTCCATTATTGCTGTTTTTTTAATGCTAATTCTATGGTTTTTTATACGTTTTATTGATATTCCTGAAAGTAGTGTTCAAGTTGGTAGAAAGGTTTTTGTGTTTCCACATGGGGGATTGTTATTATTAGGTTTAATAGGTTTTTTTGCTTCAATCACAGAAAGTTCGATTTCAAATTGGTCTGTTTTATATTTTAGTGATTATTTAAAAACGGATCAAAGTATGGCACCTTTCGGTTTTGCTCTATATGCTTCATTTATGTTTGTAGGGAGATTAATAGGAGATATCTTAAAAAATCGATTTGGAGCTTCTAAAGTATTGATAACAGGGAATAGTATTGCTTGTTTTTTTAGGTTCAAATTTTTATATCGCTTTGTTAGGTTTTGCCATCACCGGTTTTGGTGTTTCTACAGTGTTCCCATTCTTATTTAGTGCTGCTTCAAAACAAGGGTCAGTTTCTTTGGCATCGGTTGCAACTTTGGGTTATATCGGTGGAATTGCAGCCCCACCACTAATTGGAGCAATAGTAAATGGGAGTAGTTTGTCAGTTGCTATGTTATTCTTATCGGTTATAGCATTAACTATGGCAGTACTTTCTTCACAGTCAAAAATGTTAAAAAAAGAATTAATTGATAATTAGCGTAAATTAATTTTTCTTAAATGGTTCAAACGGCGATTATAAAGAGTGTTGTTTATTCTAGGATATTAAATTTGGGCAAAATGGGTTAAAAAGCACAAGCGGACGCTTGCGCTAGAATTGGGAAGCACAAGCGGATGCTTGCGCTAGAATTGGAAGAAGCACAAGCGGACGCTTGCGCTAGAATTGGGAGTACAAGCGGACGCTTGCGCTAGAATTGGGAGTACAAGCGGACGCTTGCGCTAGAATTGGGAAGCACAAGCGGATGCTTGCGCTAGAATTGGGAGCACAAGCGGACGCTTGCGCTAGAATTGGGAAGCACAAGCGGATGCTTGCGCTAGAATTGGGAGTACAAGCGGACGCTTGCGCTAGAATTGGGAAGCACAAGCGGACGCTTGCGCTAGAATTGGAAGAAGCACAAGCGGATGCTTGCGCTAGAATTGGGAAGCACAAGCGGATGCTTGCGCTAGAATTGGGAGTACAAGTGGACGCTTGCGCTAGAATTGGTTTGCATCGTACAGTTTAATTGTGACGTTGCCTTAGGTTCTAATTCTCTGCTAAAAAGTGTAATTGAAGATTTTAGTTAAAAGTGGCAAAAAAAAACGGAGTACGATTTCACTCGTCTCCGTTACCTTAATAAACAATAATGGTTGGTTACTGTTTTTACTATGATTTCTTTTAAAAAGAATTAATTCGTAATAAACCAGTACTTTTTCTCTTTAACAGGTGTTTGCTGAGGAAGTATTGGATTTGACAAACGAATCATTTTTTTATTCTTTAAATCTGCTTTTTCAATCATTGAGCCCATATAGGTATTGAAGACTATATCAAAACTACCATCTTCAATTGCTTTATTAAGACCAGTTTCTAAGCGTTCTGAAAGATTCTTACCTGCTGGAGTTCTTTGTACAAAGAAATAAATGGCTGTAGGGTAGTATAAGTACATACTTGAGAAAACGCTTAATGGTTTATCTCTATTGAGTTCAATTTCCTCAAAAATTTCGGCGATAGAGCGTGGATATCCTACTGCTTTTTTATTGACAATTGCATTTATCATATCCTCTTTTTGAACATATTCAAGGATTTTGAAACCATTAGCTTTTAAAATCTGTGTATCAGGCCATTCTGAACCTTGCGTTAAAATTTCAGATTTTAATTGATCTTCATTTTCAATTAAGTTAATCTCTTGCATAGCAGATTTATTAGCAATCATCATTCTAATTCCAAATAAACCTTTATAAAGTGGAATGCGAACAGGGATAAATATTCGTTCACGAATGTCATCGGTCATTGTTGGAACAGCATACAATTCCTTCTTTTCTTTTAGGAATCTCAATGCATCACGTTGTGCATAACCAGAATTGTTTTCAACTACAATTTCAAATTCTCCATGTGTTTCAACTGTTTTTTCTAAACCTAATCGAAGTAGTGCTAAATTGTAATTCTTAATTAGTTCAATTTCTTCGGTCGGTGGCATATAATAGACCGTTGTTTTAGTCTGCGCTTGCAATTGAAACGCACTAATAACTGCAAAAAAAAGCAAACCAAATAATTTCATAATTCGTCCTTTGAACCGAATCTAATTCATCCTAACAAGATAAAATACAAAAAAAATTAATTGTTTGCGATAAATTTGAAATAGAATTTCATATTCTGATAAAAAATCTCAAGAATCTATGTACTTAAATAACCAAGTTTTTAGCTAGTACAACATGAGTTTTTTTAGTTTACCTCTTTTCAATTCGCGAAGAATCATCGATTCTATAGCTAAAAAGCGCATTGAGGAGTAAACTCAAAATGGAATGTACAGCTTTTTTGGATTGATAGCGTTTCGTTTTAAAAAACTAGATTAAAGAAAATTGAACTTTATTGTTAAACCAAACGAGTTGAAAATCGCAATTTGAAATGAGAAGCTGTATTTTTTAATACTTTGATGTGAAAAATCGAATGATGTCTTTCGAGATGACTACTCAAATTCGGACGTTGACATTTTGTAAAGTGAATGATTTTGTTAACTGTTTTATGTAGCATAATGAATGAAAACAAGAGCTTATTCGCAACCTATTGAACTTTGTTCATATCAATTAGTTGCTCATGTTGGGCTTCGACCCAGCTTCTCAGCCTAAGAACCAATCTATTCTAAAAAAAGTGATTGTTGCGAAAAAAGATATTGGACAGAGATCGTACTTCGTGGTTCTTCGAATCGAATCGTGTCATGGTACGGCATGACCGTTTTTTTGCGAAAACCACTGCCTTTTTTTATAGAAACGAAGTCCAAATTTGAATTACTCTTAAAAGCAGTTTTCAATAAAAAAATCGACACTTTTATCTAATCTGAATGAGTGAAAGCAAAACAAGAGTCAATTGGGGTGGGTGCTTCTTTTGAGATTAAAAAGGTATATTACCATAGTATTGCTCAATACTAAATGAAAAAGTGCAAAATGATTTGAGTAATAAGATTTAAAATAATCTTGTTAAAGTGTAATTTCGTCGCTATTGAATTCTGGCTGTTAAATCAAAATAGTAAGATGGGTTTTTTGAGATTCGTAATTCTTTTTTTCATAATCATTTTTTTTCAAATTTCTGGCAATGCACAAGATACTCTTATCGTTTTAGCTTCAGAAGTTATTGTTGAATCACAATGGATTCGAACAGATTCTTCTCGTTTTGTTGCCCACGTTAAGCTATCCAACCAAAAACGAATTTCTCTTAGAAATACAAGTTTAGCTGATGTGTTTAGAACGGTTCCCAGTATTCTCAATTTTGAGAGAAATAATCTCTCAGTTGAAGATCGGATTTCAGTTCGTCGAAGTGGTTGGCAATCAGTTTTTGGGGTGCGAGGACTTCGCTTATTTTATGAAGGATAGCCCTTAACTGGAATCGATGGGCAGACAATGACTGAATTGGTCGATCCGCAACGCGTTCAAGCAGGGAGAACTGAGTAAAAGAATGTAGGTGAAGAACGAATTTCGGGATTAGAGTAGGTTTTAACACAAAACATAATTACAAATCATGAAATACAATTTTCGGGGAGTTTAATGCAAAATCGATTGCAGCATCAGGAAAGCAACGAAACACAGATTCAAGGTTTACCCAATTTTATGATAAAAAGTTATTATGAGTTTAGCGGAAAACATTATTCTGGTTTAATTGAATATCAACGAGTGGGAAAACAATTTGCCGATTCTGAAAATCATGTTGGGATAAAACCTTGGCAGATCGTTTCGGCACAGATTAGTTTTAAAAAAAACGAATCACGTATTTCTTGGGGTTTCAAATGTATTTGATGAAAAATATGCAGCAAGTGTGAGCGTAAATTCGGTAAGTGGAAGATATTTTGAGCTGGCAAGCAGTCGAAATTGGTTAATTGGGAATCGTTTTAGTTAAAATTTTATGAAAGGAATGTCTAAATCGGATTCAATACATAGAAACACAGATTGTTGCTGTAAAAGAAGTAGGAATTTAAAATCTACATTGAAACGATAAAAAATAGTTTAATAGATTAAAATGGAAGCGTTATATTGTGAATTGAAGCGTAAAAATGCAAACTAAAGGATTCAGGAAAAAATCAGTTAGTTTATAATTAGGAGAATATTTTTTTTGATTTTAATTTTTTGCCCAATTCAGAAAGTCTGTTTTGTCTGTTTTTAGCCATTCAAATTGATTGAAATCGCCGATTTTTTTGCAATAAACTACTTTTCGGAACCGACTCATTTTTCAAAATATTAAATAGTATTTTTACATGCGAATATTTTCAAACATTAAACTATATTTTTAGATATGTGCAAAACAGTAGAAATTAAAAGCGAGCAATTTAGATTATGAACGAATATCTACTTTTTAATCTCATAGTTTTTATGGGTCCTTTTTTTCTAAGTTTTGATAAAAAAGTTCATTTTTCTTCGAATTGGAAACATTTATTAGCCTCAGCATGGCTACCTATACTTGTTTTTTTGTTTTGGGATATACTCGTTTCTGGCAGACATTGGTGGTTTAATTCTGAATTTGCTGGGGAAGGTCGTTTCTTAGACTTACCGATTGGCGAATGGTTGTTTTTTTTCACAGTTCCCTATTCATGTCTGTTTTCTTGGGAAGTTATGCACGCTTATTTAGAAGATAAACAGATACTTACAAAATTTCCTTCATTACTTTTAGCAGTTGCTCTTTTTTCTGCTTCTTTCACCTTATTTTTACTTGGCCTTGAATATACTGCGTTGTCGATTGCTGCACTGTCTGTTGTGTTCTTTACCGATTATTTTTATAAAACAAGGTTGTTTATCAAAAAACACACTTGGATTTATATTGGAATGATTGGATTTTTCACCTTAATTTTCAATGGCTATTTAACGGCAAGACCTGTTGTTTTATACGATTATTCTTATCAGTTAAATAAATTGGTATTTACTATACCAATAGAAGATTTTATTTATGGAATGGCGCTCCTGTTATGGATAACTGTTCGTTACGAAGCTCGAAAAACTTATGCTGTCTGATAGACTAGAACCTGTTATTGTATTCTTTATGTACATATTGCTCATTTTTGGAGCAATATGGAATGTAACTGGTTTATTCCCAACTTTAATGCATTATACCACATCCCCTTTAATGTTGATTTTAGGTTTAGGGGTTTTGTTAAGTGTGAATAAATTTATTTTTCCTAAGCTTGCTTTTTGGTTTGTGTTAACAGCAGCAATCACTATTAGTATAGAGTGGTTAGGTATTGAAACTGGAAAAGTTTTTGGTCATTATGATTATACTGATCATTTATTTCCACAACTTATTGGTGTGCCTATAGTTATTGGGATTGCTTGGGCTGGAGTTTGTTTAGGCGCCATTGGACTTTTACAACGTTCTAGAAAAGTGTATTTACATTCTACAACAACAAAAATGCTAATGACAGGCTTTTTGATGATGGTATTTGATGTATTACTTGAGCCAGTTGCTATAAAATTGGGTTATTGGCATTGGTATGATGCAACACCTCCTTTACAAAATTATTTAGCTTGGTGGATTATTGGAAGCCTGTTTTCATGGCCTGTATTTACAATTTTGAAAAATGTCAAATTTTCAAAATTGGCGTTTCATAGCTTTTTAGCTCAGGTAATTTATTTCGTGTTAATCATTTTGTTTTAATTGCTTTTTTTAGAACTGAGAGTCAAGAAAAAAAGCAATTAAATACTCTGAATCCTTGATGCAAATATTGATAAATTCCACTCGTAAAATAGAATTAATTAGAAGGAAGTTTTTTTCATTATTTGAAATGAGAAAACATTCTCCTATTTTGTTAAAAATTGAGAATTTTAATCCAAAATAAAGAAAGCTATGAATTCAAAACAGCATATAGAATTAGAAGATGCTTACAATGCTCATAATTATCATCCAATTCCTGTAGTAATTGCAAAAGGTAAAGGCGTAAAAGTTTGGGATCAGGAAGGAAAAGAATATTTCGATTTTTTATCAGCGTATTCGGCTGTGAATCAGGGACATTGTCATCCTAAAATTCTTAAAGCTTTAGTTGATCAGGCGCAGAATTTAACCTTAACTTCTCGTGCTTTCTATAATAATATTCTAGGTTCTTACGCAAAATATGTTACCGAATATTTTGGATATGATCGAGTTTTACCTATGAATACAGGAGTTGAAGGCGGAGAAACTGCGGTGAAATTAGCTCGACGGTGGGGATATGATGTTAAAGGAATTCCTGCTAATCAAGCAAAAGTTATTTTTGTTGAAGGAAACTTCTGGGGCAGAACACTTGGTGCCATTTCTTCATCAACAGACTCTAGTTCAACTGCTGGCTTTGGTCCGTTTATGCCTGGATATGAACTAATTCCATACAATGATTTATCAGCTTTAGAAAAAGCACTACAAGATCCTAATGTTTGCGCTTTTATGGTAGAACCAATTCAGGGTGAAGCAGGTGTTGTTGTTCCTGATGAAGGTTATCTCAAAGGCGTTCGTGATTTGTGTACAAAAAACAAGGTACTTTGGATTGCAGATGAAGTTCAAACTGGTTTAGCAAGAACAGGAAAACGTTTAGCAGTAGATCACGAAAACGTAAAACCCGATATTTTAATTCTTGGTAAAGCTTTAAGCGGCGGTGTTTTACCCGTTTCTGCTGTGTTAAGCTCACACGAAATAATGTTAACGATTAAGCCTGGTGAACACGGTTCAACGTATGGTGGAAATCCATTAGCATGTGCGGTTGCGATTAGCGCTTTGGAAGTATTAAAAGAAGAAAATATGGCTGAAAATGCAGAAAAGTTAGGGCAATTATTTCGTTCAGAAATGACACGCATTGCAGAATCTTCTTCATTAGTCACACTAGTAAGAGGAAAAGGCTTATTGAATGCCGTTGTAATCGATGATCACGAAGAAAGTGAAAAAGCGTGGAATATTTGCCTGAGACTAGCGGAAAATGGCTTGTTAGCTAAACCAACTCATGGTAATATTATTCGTTTTGCTCCTCCTTTGGTAATTACTGAAAGTGAAATGCGCGAATGTATCGCAATTATTGAAAAGACTTTCGCTGAGTTTGAATAATTCAAAAAAATCACTTCCAACGGTTAAAATACACTCGCTGATTTTATCGTGAGAAAGTGCCATAATGACGGAATGCAAAACAGGATCTCGGTCAAAATGTGAGTTAGTTTTTCAGTAAGCACTTTGTGTTTCTCGGAATGTACGTCATCCTGTTGCAAAACAAGATCTCGGTCGAATTGTGAAATAGTTATTCAGTAAGCATTTT
>Ga0210034_1000163_pt1 | contig 82782 bp, 75 predicted proteins | sample CryGeymeta201505_FD_185466 | JGI IMG/M metagenome (GOLD analysis project Ga0210034, IMG submission 185466) | Groundwater microbial communities from Crystal Geyser aquifers in Utah, USA - Crystal Geyser metaG 2015-05 (SPAdes) (version 2) | ecosystem: Environmental > Aquatic > Deep subsurface >... | reverse complement strand
GGTAAGGTTCCTCGCGTATCATCGAATTAAACCACATGCTCCACCGCTTGTGCGGGCCCCCGTCAATTCCTTTGAGTTTCATTCTTGCGAACGTACTCCCCAGGTGGGATACTTATCACTTTCGCTTAGCCACTCAGATAAATCCGAACAGCTAGTATCCATCGTTTACGGCGTGGACTACCAGGGTATCTAATCCTGTTCGCTCCCCACGCTTTCGTCCATCAGTGTCAATACAATGTTAGTGATCTGCCTTCGCAATTGGTATTCTATGTAATATCTATGCATTTCACCGCTACACTACATATTCTAACCACTTCACATTGATTCAAGATAACCAGTATCAAAGGCAATTCTACCGTTGAGCGGCAGGATTTCACCTCTGACTTAATCATCCACCTACGGACCCTTTAAACCCAATGATTCCGGATAACGCTTGGATCCTCCGTATTACCGCGGCTGCTGGCACGGAGTTAGCCGATCCTTATTCTTACGGTACCGTCAAGCCCCCTCACGAGGGGGTGTTTCTTCCCGTATAAAAGCAGTTTACAACCCATAGGGCAGTCTTCCTGCACGCGGCATGGCTGGATCAGGCTCTCGCCCATTGTCCAATATTCCTCACTGCTGCCTCCCGTAGGAGTCTGGTCCGTGTCTCAGTACCAGTGTGGGGGATCCCCCTCTCAGGGCCCCTATCTATCGTTGCCATGGTATGCCGTTACCACACCATCTAGCTAATAGAACGCATACTCATCTTTTGCCGTGACCTTTAATATAAAGACCATGCGATCTCTATATACCATGAGGTGTTAATCCAAATTTCTCTGGGCTATCCCTCAGCAAAAGGTAGATTGTATACGCGTTACGCACCCGTGCGCCGGTCGTCGGCGGAGCAAGCTCCCCGTTACCCCTCGACTTGCATGTGTTAGGCCTGCCGCTAGCGTTCATCCTGAGCCAGGATCAAACTCTTCATCGTTAAATTTTTAGTCTTGCGACTGTATTATTAACAACTAATCGGAATTCAATAGTACTCAAAATGGTTTATTCTCTTTGTTTGATCTTCGCCGTTTCCAGCTCGATCTTACGCTGTCAATTCAATATGTCTATGAACTTCTTTTTCTCTTTCCTTAACTCGTTTCCTCGTTAAGCGGGTGCAAATATAAAACCCTTTTTTTATTCCTACAATACTTTTTAAATCTTTTTTGAAAAAAGTTTTTTCTAACCTTCCCTAAACCTAAAAAACATTCCCTGTATGAACTACGCTATCCAAAACCTGTTGCCTTTTTTAGCGGCTGCAAACGTACGACCCTTTTTCTGTTCCACAATGCCTTTTTTCATCTTTTTTTTTACTTTTTTTTCAACGCTTTTTTAAAAGCTTGTTTTCAATATGTTACAACTCAATATTTTTCCAGAACTTTAATTTTTTAACATGAAAATGTCTTCAGTCCCTTGAAAAAACCCTGCATTTAGGCATGAGGTTCTAATGGCTATTGGAGGGCATAGCATCCTTATTAATGTTCAATCCATGATATAAACCCTCAAATTGAGTTCGCCAATGGTCCATTATATGAATACAAACTACAATGACTATAGCATACAAAGAAATAATGGAAAGCCCGACCAAGTTTTTTTAAATTGGAAAGGCACCAAAAAACTACATGAAGAAATTCCAGACGATACCAAAACGTACCACAAAATCCCTGTAGGGATAGTTTGGTGCTGAATAATAATTATACCCGGTAAATGATGAATTGAAATGTTCTGCCTTTAAAAATATGCGTGTTTGACGTATTTTAGCATTGATAAAGAAATCTAACCTTGGAAATTCGCCAAATTGCTTTTCGTTTTGAACAATAAATTCTGCCAACAAAGGATCATAATCATTCATATAATACTTGGTGAAATAATTAAAGGTAACCCCTGTTTGCAGATACAATGCCTTTTTAAACATATGGGATGAATAATATAGGGTATTTCGGGTGGTTATCTCTGGAACATTTAAGGTGTTATTTTCATCTTGCACGTTTTGAAATAGTATGGTGTTGTTTAATGCAAATTTGCCCACCGAAATTTCCTTTTGCAATTTAACTCTTAGATAAGTTATGGTTTTATTGTTTTGAAAAGCTTTTACAAAATTTGTGGTTTCGTCTTTTTTAAAGTAGGTATAATCTGTTATGGTTGAGTAGTCCAATGATATGTTGGCCAGTTTATTTGACTTTAATTGAAATTCTAATTGTTGAGTTTCTGTATTATTGAAATTATTTTGCCAGTTATAATTTACATAATCGCTTTGATATAATAAGGCATTGAAATTTGGTGATTTTGAACTGTGATTTATGGAGGCTTGTGCTAACATATCATCATTTAACTTGAATGATGCAATTCCTTTTAAAAAATTACCATCAAAATCTCCAGTGACATTGATTCCTATTTCACCAAGTAAATCAAAGCTTTTATATTGTTTATGGTATTTACCTCCAAGAGTGTAAACATCTCCTTTTAATCTGTTTGTAATGGTATTTTCATTAAGCACGACTAACTTATCGTATCCGTAATTATAGCTATTACTACTGGCATTGAACTGCAAATCGCCTATTAAATTGTTGCTGTAATTTAACTGGAACTGATTATAGAAATTTTCTAGGGTTACTCTATCTCTTAATCTTGAACTTTTAAAAGCTGGGCCAAAAAAATTGGTTGCTGCTGTTGATTGGTCAAATTGATAATATTTATCTTCAAAAGACATAATATGTCTAAGATTAAGCGTATGGTTTGAAGTAGAATCCTTTTTTTGCACAAAATGGAATGTATGATCTAAATGAAAACGTTTGCCTTCTAGAATACTTTCTGCATTTTCAAAATTAACTTCAAGAATGGAACGATCTATAAATTCTGGGTCGCCACTTTCAAAATTCTCAATACTAGAATCTTGCAAACCACCATTTTCCTGATTTAATAAATCTTGCATGACGATATGGGCTCTAAAAAAATATTTTTCGTTTTTAGTTTTATAGTTGGTAGTAAACCTAAAGTTTCCGGTACTTGTTAAAATATGCTGGTATTTACCTAAGGACCGCAATCCTTTATAAGCTATAGAATAATTTAATCTTGGCGAGGTATTAACAGTAAAAAATGCATCAACCAACTGACCTTGCTCAAAAGCCGTTTTAAAAAACAGTTCGGTTAAAGGTGTAGGAACTCTGTAATAATTAACATCTTCAATCTCCATATAATTAAAATGCCTTGCCCGTGCTCCAAAACTTGGCATTAACTTGGTGTTTTTAAAATTGTAACTTAAAGAGTTGTAGGTTTGGCCTAAGTTTGAAAACGGAATAAGTTCAAAATCATCTTTTCTTAAATAGTTGAACTTGTAATCTTTATATATGGTCAAGGTTGTATCTACGAAGGTTGTATCGTTTTCTTGACTGATGATTAAATAGTCGGAAATTTTAGCCAGTTGCTGTTTAGGGCTTTTACGGTTTTTAAAATCCTCAGAATTTCTAGAACTTGAAAACAGAGAATCTTTATCCTTTTTAAAATCTAGACTTTCTTTTGTTAAAACCCTTTTTTCTTGAGCATTGATTCCACAAAACCAAACTAGTAAAATAACTGATAAAATTATTCTCTTCATAATTATTTATTTCCTAGGCAAAAGTAATTATTTGAACGTAAAGCAGCGCTAAATATTTTAAATTAAGAAAGCCAGCAAATATTTGCTGGCTTTCTATAAAAACAATCACCCTTTAAAAGAATGATTTATTAAATTTATTTGAATTAGTCGTTGCAAAAATGTAACTATTATATTTAATACACAAGATATTGAAGATAAAAATTGATGATTTAGGATTTTAGATTTAAATTTTATTGCATTATTATCAATTTTAACGTGCATAATTGATGTATTTTCAAAATAATATTGTAAAAATTATCAATTCTATAATCGTTGTTTTTAATTTCATATTAATTGTGATTAAAAATTTACAATCTCATAAAAAAAGGTCTATAAAATGCTACATTTGACATTATTTACCTCCAATATGCTTGCTTTACATTACTCGCCTTATAAGATTGAATGTGGCACAGACGAAGCTGGCCGTGGCTGTTTAGCAGGTCCGGTAACGGCAGCAGCTGTTATTTTAAGCAATCATTTCAACCATGTGTTGTTAAATGATTCTAAACAACTTTCTGAATTAAAAAGAGATATTCTTAAACCTATTATAGAATCTGAATCCATTTCATTTGGGATTGCTCATATTTTTCAGGAGGAAATTGATACCATCAATATTTTGAATGCTTCCATTTTGGCCATGCATAAATCTATTGAGCTGTTAAATCCAGCACCAGAATTTATTATAGTAGATGGCAATAAATTTAAACCATTTAAAAATATTCCTTATGAAACCATTGTTAAAGGTGACGGGAAATTTACAAGTATTGCAGCGGCTTCAGTACTAGCTAAAACTTACCGAGATGCTTATATGAACATAATCCATGAAGAATTTCCTATGTATAACTGGAAACAAAATAAGGGTTATCCTACAAAAAAACATAGAGAAGCCATTAAAAAATACGGTATTACAAAACACCATAGAAAAACGTTTAGACTATTGCCCGAACAATTAAAATTAAACCTATAAGTTTATATCTTTGTGTAAATTAATTTATTCATGAGATTTTTTAGGCTTTCCCTCTTATTCCTTTTTATATTTAGCTGTTCGCAACAAGAAACAAACCACTCAAGCCCTTTTTATTTTATTCCAGAAAACACTTCGGTTGTGCTTAAGATTTCAAATCTAGAGAATTTTAATAGTAGCCTTACTAACAACGATTTTTTAAAACAGCTTTCAAAAAAAATTACTTTAAAAAACTTAGAAAACAAATTAAAAACCCTTTCTCTTTTTAAACCAACTAATGACCTTATCATATGTTTTACTAAAAATAAGCTTGACAGTCTTGAATATAGTGTCATTACCAGACATTCAAAAGATTTATTTGTAAGAGATTCGCTTAAAAACTATTCAGAAGAACTATTAAGTTACAACAAAAAATCTATTATAAAATCCAACTATAACAATCAAACTTTTTACAGCGCTATTATTGACAGCACTTATTTTTCTTCTTCTTCAAAAGAGTTGGTTGAGAACGCTTACACTGCAAGTAATACAGATCAAGCTTTAGAGAAAATGTATAAAGCAACGGATGATTCTAAAACAGTTTCTATTATACTTAAAAGTGATGAAAATAATTTGATAACATCATTATTTCCAAAAAACGACTTAAACCTTGAAGTTTTTACAAAATATTTAGCAGTAGATTTGGATATTACACAAGACCAGTTATTATTTAACGGAATAACACAAGCTTCTGATTCTACAAAAAGCTTTGTAAACCTCTTTAAAAATACCATTCCACAAGAAAATCAAACCCAAAATGTTACACCAGCAAACAGTGAGGGATTTTTAAGTTTTACCTTCAATAATTTTAGTAATTTTTATACAAATCTTGTAAAATTTACACAGGTTGACACTTTAAAAACTACCTCAACACTGTTTGACAATATCATTGAAGTTGGCGTTATTTACAATATTGAAGACGAAGCTATCATTCTAAATTCTTTAGATACCGCATCTACCGAAGAAGCCCTAATAAGCGAGCAGAATATTCTTGAAACCTACAGACAGATAAGCATTTTTAACTTTGGTCAACCTGAATTATTTAAAAACTCATTTTCACCATTAGTTACTTTTAATAAAGCCACTAAATACTGTGTTTTAGATAATTTTTTTGTGTTTGCAGATAATTTAGAGCTTTTAAAAAACATCATTTCTAACTATCAAAACAAAACTACCTTAGGAAATCAAGCCTATTTTAACAACCTAAAAGAAGAATTGAGTGATGCATCATCTCTCCTAATAGTATTAAATCCGACTTTGCTGAATTCGGTTATTAATAAAAATCTTAATGAAACAACCTCATTATCCATTGATAACTATAAAGCCTCTGCCCTACAATTTATTTACGAAACTAATTATGCACATGTTAATGCTATTATTAAAAAAACAAGAATAAAAGCAGCTCAAAACGCCATAACAGAAGAACTAAACATCAAATTAGACCATGATTTATTAAACAATCCTCATTTTGTAGTCAATCATTTAAATAAACAAAAAGAGATTGTGGTTCAAGATATTAAAAACCATTTGTATTTAATATCAAATTCAGGAAAAGTTCTTTGGAAAAAGCAACTGGATGGCCCTGTTTTAGGAACTATTGAACAAATAGACCTTTATAAAAATGGGAGGCTTCAATTAGTATTTGCTACGCCTCATAAAGTTTATGTTATTGACAGAAATGGAAAAGATGTAGCACCATTCCCTGGGAATTTTAACGATGTCATTACGCAACCACTATCGGTTTTTGATTATGACAGAAACAAAAACTACAGGCTTTTAGTAACACAAGGCAGCACTTTAATAATGTATGACAAAAATTTAAAAGTTGTAAACGGGTTTAGTTTTAAACAAGATAATAACACTATAATAAGTCAACCGAAACACTTTAGAATTGGCAATAAAGATTACATCGTATTTAAAACCAGCCAAAAGATACATGTCCTTGATAGAACCGGACAAAGTAGACTAAATGCAAAAACATCAAGCACTTTTTCAAAAGAAGCCATTTATTTATACAACGATAAATTCACCACAACCAGTTTAGAAGGGCATTTAATCACTATAGATTCAAAAGGGCATAGTGCATCGCAAAATTTAAACCTATCTGAAACACACCACATAGATACCTCAAGCAAAACCTTGGTAACGCTAAGTGAAAACAAACTCACCATAAAAGGCAACGTTTATGAGCTGGATTATGGCATTTACACAAAACCAACCTTGTTTTATTTACAAGATAAAATTTACGTTTCGGTAACCGATTTACAAACACAGAAAATTTATCTTTTTGATAGCAATGCTCAATTATTACCAAACTTTCCAGTGTATGGAAATTCAGCCATAAGTCTTGATAATATTGATTCTGATAGCGATTTGGAGTTTGTAACCAAAGGAGACAATAATTCCATTATTCTGTATCAAATAAATTAAATCAATAAATTTTAATAGATATTGAAATTTTAACAACACAAATTAGCTTGCCCACCAAAAAAAGCAATTAAACTACAAAAGTAACCAAGTCGCAAGTCCTCGAATCTGGAACGCCAAAGCGTTATGCTTTGGCGTTCTTTTTTATTTTAATAGAAGTAAAATTATGTGAAAATTAAATATAATTAATTGTCTATCAAATATTTGTTTATATTTAGAAATCAAAATAAAGATTTGATATGAGGTTTAAATTTGCATTGCTTTTCTTTTTTATTTCGGTTATGTCTTTTGGGCAAAGTCAAAAACAGATAGATTCTTTATTACTAATTCACGACAAAACACAAAACGAAATAGATAAAATTAATATTCTTAACAATGTTGGTAGACTATATGGAAGTGGAAATATAGAAAAAGCTAGTTTTTATAATAATAAAGCAATAAGTATATCAAAGGAATTGGATTATCCAAGAGGAATAGCCTATGGTTATTTATTCTTATCGGCAAGTATTAAAGCAAGTGGAAACTACCAAGAAGCTATTAAAAATTTAAAAAAAGGGGTGAGAGATCTAGATAAATATGACTTCCCTAAAGGATCGATTGAATTAAACACTTGGATAGCAGGAAACTTCACAGAAATGCGCCAATATGATTCGGCTAAAGTTTATCTTAATAACTCTATTTCTAGAGCAAAAAAAATTGATTACTATCAAGGCTTAATTACTACTTACATAGAATATGGAGGGATTTATCAAAGTCAAGATAATTATAAAAAAGCATTAGAATATTTTATAAAAGTAGATTCAATTTGCACAACGAAAACTATTAAAAATGATCCCGATTGTGCTATAGCTGTTTCCAATATTGGTTTAATTAAAGGTCTTTTTAAAGAATTTGATGAAGCTGAAAAGTATTATAAACTTGCTTTAGATTATTTTGAAAGATTAAAAACTCAAAAAAAAGCAGCGATAAACACAATTAATTCTTTAGGAACTATTGAATTAGAGAGAAATAATTTCGATAAAGCTGAAAAATACTACAAAGAAGCTCTTGAATATTATATTGCATCAAAGAGGAAATCGGAAATTGGTTATATGTATTCTCAATTTGCAAATTTGTATGGGAAGCAAAAGCGATATTATGAAGCGGAGAATGTAGCACTAAAAAGTATAGAAATAAGCAAAGATTTAAAAGATTCACTGCGTATCATTTATGGCTTAAATGTATTAGGATCTATTAAAATAGACCAAAAAGAATTTAACAAATCAATTATTTATACGGAAGAATCTCTTGAAATAGCTAAGCGTTTAAAAAAACCTTCAATGGTTTTAAAATCTTTGAATTTATTAAACAAAGTTTATTTTAAATCTAAAAATTATAAAAAAGCTGCAGAAACTGCCATTATTTATGCAAATTATAAAGATAGTATAGACGTCCTACAAAACAAAAAAGTATTGCTAGATATTGAAACCAAATACCAAACCGAAAAAAAAGAAAAAGAAATTGCCTTATTAAAATCAGAAAAAGAGTTGAATGCTCAAAAACAAAAAAATCAACGTAATTTACTTTTGGGTGGTTTAGGCATAACCTCTATTGTAGGATTGTTTCTATTTGTATTATATAGAAACCGGCACAAAACAAATACTAAATTAAAAGAATTAGACACCCTCAAATCAAACTTTTTTGCTAATATTTCACACGAGTTTCGCACGCCTTTAACCTTAATTTCTAGTGCTATTGATGATACCTTAACAGATGATTCTATATCTGATAAAAAACGCCAACAGTTTTCTGTTGCCAAACAAAATTCTGAACGCCTTTTATCACTCGTTAATCAATTGTTAGACCTCTCAAAAATTGATGCCGGACAATTAAAATTGCATCTGCAAGAAAGCAATGTGCTTCAACTTATTTCTGCCTTGAGTGAGTCTTTTACCCATTCTGCAAAACAAAAAAATATTAATCTAAACCTCAACATAAAACAACGTGAAGAAAACGTTTGGTTCGATAAAGATGCTGTTGAAAAAATAACTGTTAATCTACTATCAAACGCTTTAAAATACACACCAGAAAACGGGTCGGTTGTTTGCCATGCATCTATAGAAAATCACAAATTAGTTTTACAAGTAAAAAACACAGGAACCGGATTAACTTATGAAGAATCGAATCATATATTCGATCGATTTTACCAAACCAATGAACAAAACCAAGGCACAGGTATTGGTTTAGCATTAGTTAAAGAATTGGTTGAATTACATAAAGGCACTATTGAAGTCACAAGCACACCAAATGAATGGACGTCATTTAAAGTCATACTTACAATTGATAAAAACAGTTTTAAAGACGCCATAATTTCATCCACAACAAATAATGATATTCAAATAGACATACCATCTTATTCAGGGTCAACAGTTGTAGGGGATGATGATTTTGTAGATAGTGAATTACCCATTTTATTGATTGTTGAAGATAATGATGATTTGCGAAATTTATTAAAGCAAACATTTGATGAACAATATAATGTGATGACTGCTTCCAATGGTCAAATTGGAATTGATTTGACATTAGAGCATATTCCAGACCTTATTATTTCTGATATTATGATGCCGGAAAAAGATGGGGTTGCACTTACTAATACCTTAAAAAATGATGAACGCTCTGCTCACATTCCCATTATACTACTTACCGCAAAAGCAGATGTTGAAAGCAAGTTTACAGGTATTGACACTGGAGCCGACGACTATATAACCAAACCATTTGACAAAAAATTATTGGTGCTTAAAGTTGAAAAATTAATAGAGTCCAGAAAAAAACTCCAAGCACGGTACAGTCAAGAAGTTATTTTAAAGCCTAAAGACATTGCTTTTACCAATTTAGACGAACTATTTCTTAATAAAGTACAAATAGTACTTGATAACCAATTAGTAGAGTCTTCTTTTAGTGTTGAAGATTTTAGTAAAGCCGTTGGCATGAGCCGTATGCAATTGCATAGAAAAATTAAAGCACTAACAGGTTTATCGGCATCGGAGTTTATCAGGTCTCAACGTTTAAAACTTGCGGCGCAATTGCTAAAACAATCCGATATTAATATTTCACAGGTTGGGTACTCGGTTGGGTTTAACGATCATGCCTATTTTAGCAAATGTTTTAAAGACACTTATAAATGTACGCCTACAGAGTATGCTAAAAAATCTTAATACATAACACAAATTCCTTTTCGTTTTTACCTCAACAAACATTTGTTGATACTATACTACATCTCTTTTACGCACCTCTAATTTAGCTCACTTTTAAACTTCTTTTTTAGCCATGTTACAAATATTATAGCATTTGTTACATGGTTAACAGGTTGTGTTTTCTTTCAAACATACTTTTACAACCAGTTAATAGCAAGATACTTAAGAATGAATAATGGCAGATGCAAAAAAAACCTTTATAGGCAAACTGGACAATCTCCCAAATTATAAAATATACCTAAATGTGAATCATTTAGAAAAAGGTCTGTACACATTAAAAATAGTTTATAAAAACAAGGTCATAAAAAAAACAACTTTTAAAAAATAGAATCATGAAAACCTTAATAGTATTATTCGCGGCTTTAGGTATTGTTGTTTCCCTAACAAGTTGCGTAGAATCAAATAAAAAGAAACAAGAAATAGAAGTAGCGCCTTTGGAGGAAAAGCCTGTAGTAAAAAAAGACACCATTAAAAAAATGAATCTGTTAGACGAGCAGGCTAAAATGCTTGGTAAAGTTTTTGGAGATGTTGATACCGAAGAAGGTAGAGCATTTAGCAAAGTAAATAATTACCAAGATCTTTTGGAACAAGGAAATTTTTCTCCCGATATAAAAAAGCACCTTTATGAACAATATAAGTTATATGAACTTAGTCTAGACCCAAAAAAAAAGGACTCCTTAAAACTCGTATTTAATAAAAAACTGAACGAGGCCTTGGCTAAATCAGTTTCAAATCCAAAATGATATATCCTTTTAGTGCCAGTTTAAAACAATAAAAAAAATTAAAAACCATGAAAACACTACAAACACTCATTTTAATTTTGGCCATTTGCTTTAGTACAAATGTAAATGCCCAATTATTAAAAAAGTTAAAACAAAAAGCCGCCGAGGCTGCCGAAAAAACTATTGAAAAAAAGGTAGAAGAAAAAACAGAAAAAGAAACTGAAAAAGCATTTGATTCTACTTTCAATAATCAAGGCAAACTTTTTAAAGGGAATAAGGAAGCACCGAATGATTTTTATCAATTCTCTTATAAATACGTCATGGAGATTATACAAAAAAATAAGCCCACAGAATTGATTTATTACTTAACCAATCAAGGACAATATTTGGGAAGTGCTGTTGAAATGAAAGAGAATGAACAGATGTTGACCGTATTAGATCTTACAAAAAAAACGGCCTATAGTTTTATGGATTTAGGTACAGAAAAATCGATGATGTCCTTCCCCTTAGATTTTGAAAAAGTCACAGACCATACGGTTGAAAATACCGAAATGACTATTGAGCAAACCGGAAACAAAAAAGAAATCATTGGATATCATTGTGATGAGTATAAGGTGCAAGGAGAAAATTTTCAAGGTACCATTTGGGTAACACAAGAAGCGCCCATTGCGTTCGCAGATGCATTTTCTAAAATAAATACCAATAAAATAAAATCAGCCAAAGGAGTTAACCAATCTTGGTTGTCCATGGTTGAAGGCCTCACCTTAGAAATGAACATGACGGATACCTCTAAGAAAAAGCCTTCTAATATTGTTATGAGGTGTACGTCTTTAGACCCTACAGATTTCAAAATAGAAACCGCAAGCTATAAAAGTATGTTTTAAATAAATTATGATGAGAAAAATAATATATACCGTTACAATACTGCTTATTTCCATATCGTGCAATAAAACCGTAAAGAATGAAGCTTCAGATTCAATCAAATCAAAATATGAGAACTCTAAAAAAGAGGAGACTGGTAAAACACTACCTAGCGCAGATTACAGTTCACTTCTAGTAAATTATGAGTGTGATATGACTGCTGCTGAAATCGCTAAAGTTTTCGATATACCAGAAACCGACGTTAGTGTTCCTGAATATCAGAGAGCTGGTCGTTGCGCCTTTGTTATTAAGGGTTTTGGACAAAACACCCTAGGTGATGAAACAGTCATTCAATGGTTTCTTGAAAATGTTGGGAAAGCACAGGTTAAAAAGGAAATTCAAAACTATTTAAAAGATCAGGCCAATAATAAAAGTGTTCTAGGGATGGGGATTGAGATGAGCGAAACTGGGGATAGTTATGTAGCCAAAATTCCAATGAGTGGACGTGCCGTAATAATGAATGAAAATTACGATAGTTGGCTATTACTCAGCTATTCCCAAAAAGGCATGTACAAAAGCAGAACCGAAGCGCAACATGCAGCGCTTGGAGAAAAAACCATGGCATTGGCAAATTATTTATTGAAGAAGCATAAAAAATAAATCTCATGAAAAGTCAAAGAAGCTTGTTAATCGTAGTTTTTTTATGTCTAAGTAATTTGGTTTTAGCACAACCCTACTCGCTAGATGAAAATATAAAGCCCGTTTTACTAGAATTAAAAGACAATCCAGAAGGAAAAGGCGCAAAAGGAATACTAGCCAATGCTACCATTAAAAACGAAAATCATTATTATTTTGTAAAAGGACATGATATGTTTCAGTTTATAGATGTCTTTATTTTTAGCAATTTCAGAGATCCCAATTTCAAAGTCAACTTAGTGGGTGCTACATGGAAGAATATAGAAGACACGCAAACTACTGCAGCTTCAGAAAAAGGAGTCATTCACTTCAAGCTTCGCTCACAAGGCGATTTTGGAATTGAGATATTTCCATCTAATGAAACGGTTAATTATTCCATTGTTATTAATGCCAGTGAGCCTTCTCAGGAATTTTTAGGTTCTGCATTTAAAAAAATAACTAAAAAAGATATGAGTGATTCTGAAGAATTTATTCCCGAAGATGGGAATACCAATTCGGAAGGCTCAAGTCCAAACTACATTTTATATGCCATTATTGGGATTGCTCTTTTAGTCATAGGGTTTTTACTTTCAAAAATGATGAATAAAAATAAAGCAAATACCATGTTATGGCTAATCTCTCTTGGAATATTTCAATCCATTAATGCACAAGAACCTCCACCGATAAAGACTTTTGATATGAACGATATTTTAATCGATAAGTACATTGATTGGTTGAAAGAATATGGAGACGATGTTTTGGGTGAAGGGTCAAAATCTTTTGATGAATTTGAAAGAAGATTGGATCGATTAAAGTTTGTTGGTGAAAAAATTAGAGAACTAAACCCTTATAAAAAACTCAAAGAGATAAAAGAACTTTATGATGCATACAAAGGCATTTCAAGTTGTATTGATGCGGTTAGACCTCCAGGAATGCCAAAAATACCAAGCTTTTGCGAAACCGACGATTGTGAAACTTGTTTTTTAGGTGCCAGAGCAGAATTTGAAGATGTTCGCTACAAATTTGTGAAGCTTCAAGCCATATATAGGTGCACGATGAATTACACCGATAGAGCTATTGCATTTGGAGATAGTTATTCCCCCGTTCATGGCGTTTCTGGACTTGCGTGGCAAAGTAAAAAATTTGAAGTACTAGAATCTGTAAAAAGTCTAAAAAAGTCATACGATAAAAAGTACCAAGAATTATTAGGAAGAATGCAACGAGCTTTGATAGAACTCGATGCTTGTGAGGCACAACATGGTATTCCAGATTGGTACGACAGATTTGGTTATATCTATTATGATTTCACAAAAACGCAATACCACAGAAATGACTAATATGAAAAAGCTATTTACCATCTGCATCTTTCTACTCCTTGTCTTTTATTCTTGTAAAAAAGACAAAACAGAGAACGGAATAGCTAGTGAAGTCACATCAGAAGAAAGTATTGATAAGCATATTGAGGATGAAGAAATCCCTCAAATTGATGTGAGCGAACTCATGAATGTCATGGGTGGGTTAATGTCTGGTGGTGCTACTAAAGATTCCACAGGTCAAGGCATGTTTTTATCAAACGGGCAATTAAACGTCGATTTTTTAAAAAGTGATGCGGGCAAACCCATGCGAAAAACATTTGCTCAAATTGCCGAAGTGACTTTAGAAGAAGTTGATCTTTCTTTAACCATCATGCCCGATAATGATATTGTTAGCGTAAAACACGCCCAAGCCATAGAAGAAGATTTAAATAACCCAAAAGTGGAGGCTTATGTTAAAAGTGGTAAAGCATCCAGTAATTTTTTAGAACTCATTACCGATGCCAGAGCCGAAGCTAAAAAACGTACAGCCAATTTTAAAAAACTTGCCCAAATAGAAAAAGAAAAATTTTATAAAGAGAACCCTACTTGGTTTGCTTTAGATGAAAGTAAGGAAGATACCTATATAGATTCGCGTAACAAAATGATTTATTTACCCTTGGGAGATGCTTCTTTTGCAGATGCTGTGGTTGAATTTATTCCCGGAAAGCCAGAAGGAAAAACGCCAGAAGGTGCACTTGGGCCAGCACAAGGTAGTATTCTACTTATTGACAAAGATTGTGTTGTTATGGGAATTAAAGGTGTTTTAACCCTATTTTTTGAAGACAATGTGATTACTAATGTCAACGGACCAGATATCTATGTCTTTGAAGTCGGACAAATAGAACCTACCCATATTGAAATTTCTAAAAATGGCGCTGATTGGATTGATGTAGGAAAAATTGAAGGAGGCACTGGTAGTCTGGACATTCATGACTCTGTAAAAGCAGGCGACACGTTCAATTATATTCGGCTTACCGACTTAGATACTTATAGTGGCATGCCTGGAGCCGATATTGACGCAGTTGCAGCTATTGGAGGGGCATTACGCATGAATTTGGATAGTGCCGTATTATTTGAAACAGGAAAGTATAAACTTAAGGATGAAGGCATTAAAGCTATTCAAGAACTGGCAGTAAAAATGAAAGATATTAAAAAAGGGACCATAACTGTAGAAGGCCATACCGATGATGTTGGAAGCGAGGCAACTAATAAAAGTTTGTCTTTAGCCAGAGCGAAAAGTGTATCTGCTGAATTAAAAAAATCGATTACTAATACCGTATTTAAATGGAAAGAAATGGGTTTTGGAGAATCGAAACCTTTAGTAGAGAACAATTCAGAAGAAAACAGAGCAAAAAACCGACGGGTTGAGATATTAATCCTACCTAATTAAATATAAATCAATAACCATTAAATAAAATATTATGAAAAATCTATTAACAGTATTCATGTTGTCCTTATTGGCTTCAATAAGCATGTCTGCACAATGTATTGACATTGACACAAAAAGTATTATTAATTATTTGAATAAGGAAATTAAACCCAGTCTAGATATGAAATTGGATAAAAATGATGGTTTTTTAGCTATAAAAGGGCGAAGACAAAATTTTTCTGTTCCAAAAGTTACCGTTAGCCCTTTGGCTAGAGATTGGGACTATAATTTTGAAAATGTAAGACGTATGGACAGCAATTTTTTTTATGACTCTAAAAAGAATGCCATTGCGTTAGATATAAAATTTGAAAACGATGGTCCAGAAATTAAAGGGACTTGTCCAGGTTGTATAAAAGCATCACGAGATAGCAGAGCACCAGATATTGATTGGGAGTCGCCAAACATTTTAAGAATTTTCTTAAAACCAATCATCTATCAAAATTCGGTTTCTTTCGAAGTGTCCGATATAACCATGCTAGGAAAATTGAACGGTAATTTTATGGCAGACCTTATTTTCAAAATAACAAAAGATATTGAAAAAGCGGTAAAACTAGAGATGATTGCATTATTTGGAAATGGCGAAACACAACGTTTGTTTAACGATGCTATAAAGCCTTTATTAAATGAAAAAAAAGTATCCAGATCAACCAGTGTAACTATGGCATCTAGTAGTTTAAGAGTTTGTAAATAATATTTTAATAATCTATTAAAAAATCAAAAAACACTCCATTATGAAAACAAAATTAATATTAATAATTTTTACCATATTTTCTGTGGTTACAATTTATAGTCAGAATGTAATTTTTAACGACCCAAAATTTAAATCTTTTGTAGTTAATTGGTCTGGAGCCGATACTAATAATAACGGTGAAATTTCTGTGACTGAAGCAGCAAATCTAACAGGGACATTAGATGTTGCAGGAGCAAATATAACTGATTTAACAGGTATTGAGCATTTTACATCAATTTCAGGGCTAGATGTTTCTTTTAATAAGCTCAGTAACAATAGTACGTTTGATATAAGCCATAATTCAGCTTTAACTTTTTTAGATTGTAGTAATAATGTACTCACTGAGTTAAATGTAAGCACAAACCCAAACCTGATTACATTATATTGTGACTCCAATAATATTTCTACAATTAATCTAAACTTTAATACTGTTTTAGAATATTTAAGTATTAAAAATAATAATTTATCCAAGCTTTCTATAAGTAACCTTACAACATTAAAAGAATTATATTGTAATAACAATAACATTTCAGCCTTAAATTTAATTGGGATGAGTGCTTTAAGTATTCTAGATTGTAGCTTTAATAATATCCCTAGTGTACCTTTTAATCAGCTTCCAATTCTTGAAGATTTAAATTGTTCTAATAACAATATAAATACTTTAAGCATACCTACCCAATTATTAAATTTGGATTGTTCTAATAACAACATAAGTACTTTAAATATATCGGTACAATTACGAACTTTAAATTGTTCATATAATAATATTTCAAGTTTAAACACAAACTTTAGCCCTAATATAACTACATTAATTTGCAATAATAATACAATAACAAATTTAAGTCTTCACAGCACGAGTAATAAACTCACAAATTTGAACTGTAGTTATAACAATCTAACGACGCTTAATCTTACTAAACAATTAAATTTAAGCAGTTTAGATTGTTCCCAAAATCAGATTGAAGTTTTAGCGTTACAGTTTTGCCCGAACTTATTTGAAATTTATTGTGAAAATAATTCTTTAAAATATTTAGATATAACAAATGGAAATAATGAAAACCTAGCTTTTTTAAATACTACTGGCAATAATCAATTACTATGTATTATGGTTGATGATTATGCTTATGCAAATGGGAAAGTTACAAATGGATTAGCTCATTGGGTGATTGACATAATTTCTGATTTTGGTGAAGATTGCTATATTTATATTCCAGATGACAATTTTGAACAAGCTCTCATAGATCAAACTTTAGATTCAGGAACACTCAATGACTACGTTGATACTGATAATATTAATTTATTGGAGACTTTGGATATTTCTAATCAAGGAATCTTTGATTTAACTGGTATAAAAAAGTTTGAATCACTAATAAGTTTAGACTGTAGTCAGAATTTGTTAACAACTGCTGATTTTAGTAAAAACACTAATTTACAGTATTTGTATTGTTCGGATAATCAATTAACAAATCTTGGTTTAGCTACCAATTCATCACTAAAGGAATTAGAATGTCAAAAAAATCAAATATCTAGTTTAGACTTAAATAATAATGCGGCTCTAACATCTGTCGCATGTAATGAAAATGAAATAGTTAGTTTATTTATAAACAATTGTTCATCATTAGGTGTTTTAAATTGTTCAGATAATCAATTAAATGCTTTAAACATAAATAATAATATAGGCTTAATTGGCTTGGATTGCTCTAGTAATCAATTAAATGCTTTAAGTACGATATTTAATACGTCTTTAATTATTTTAATTGCCACAGAAAATCAAATAAGCAGTCTAAATTTAGTAAATAATACTGCTCTATTGGATTTACAGTTAAGTAATAATTTATTCTCAAATCTTAATCTTAGCACAAACACTTCATTAATTAGGTTATTATGTGATTACAATAATTTATCAGCTTTAAATTTAACTACTAACCTAGATTTGTTAAGATTGAACTGTTTTAATAATAATTTATCCAACATAGACCTAAGTAATAATGTTGCTCTGACAGATTTAGATTTAGGTTACAATAATTTATCAAATTTAAATTTAAGCAATAATCCAGATTTAACAACCATTTATTGTGATGGAAACTCATTAAACACTTTAAACCTAGCAAATGGTAATAATACAAATTTAACAACTTTATACATTGACCAAAATCCAAGTCTTGCTTGTGTTAGTGTGGATAATCAAGTTATTGCTAATGATTGGAATACAGAGGTAAATTTACCAGCTACTTTTTTTAAAGACGCTCATACCTCTTTTAGTACTAATTGTAATTCAGGCATTATTGCTCAAATTAAAGCTTATCTCCAAGGCCCTTATGGCGCTGGCATTATGCTAGATGGTTTAAGAACAACAGGTAATATTCCAACAACAAGCCCTTATATAGATGGTATGACCTGCAATGCATCCGTATTTACAGTTACAGGAAGCGATGCCATTATTGATTGGGTTTGGATGGAACTGCGTGATAGTGCCGATGGCATTACCGTTATCACTTCTATGTCCGCATTATTACAAGCCGATGGTGATGTGGTAGCAAACGATGGCGTATCACCTTTAAACATTAGCGTTCCCGAAGGTGCTTATTACATCATGCTAAGCCACCGCAACCATTTAGGTATACGTACTGCAAACACCATAAATTTAGTTGGAGGCACACAAAGTATAGACCTCACAACAAATAGTGCCTTAATTGAAGGCGGTAGCAACGCCATAGCCAATATGGGCGATGGTAATTTCGCGCTCTTTTCTGGTGATTTTGATGGTAACGGACAAGTACAGAACAGCGATAAAGTGGCTGTAGAAATTTTAAGAGGTACCAACGGATTTTCAAACGCCGATTTAGATATGAATAGCGAAGTGCAAAATACCGATATCCAAAATAAGCTAAGTCCCAATATTGGTAAAGGCGAACAATTTACTAGTAAACAATTAAAACTATATGCCAAACGTAAAAATGGAAAAAATTAATAAACTAAAAAAACAGAAATCATGAAAAATTTTACTTTAAAAAAATTAATCGACAGAGCATTATTCAGTGCACTCTTACTTTTAGTGACAGTTAGTTACGCACAAGACATTCACTTTACCTTTGCCAATGCGCAGAACACTAGTGATGGCAGTAATGATTATTATGAAGTGGATGTGATGATACAAACCATCAACTCAACAGGTAGTTTTAAATTAGGTTCGGGGCAGTTATACTTTACCTATAACACAGCGGCTTTTGGAGAAAATGTATTAGCGAATTCTAGAATAGAAACCACCCAACCCAATGCTGGCGGATATATTTGCGGGCAGTATGTTGATGCCGCAGCTGCAGGTATTTACGGAACATTTGTGGTTAATGACAATACCACATCAAGAGTATCTTGGGCTTTTTCCCAAGCCTTTAGCTCGTCAACATTTGCTGCCGATAATGTAACACCAACAGCCACAAAACTATTCCATTTAAAATTGCAATATATTGATGTGAACCAAAGTCCCATGGTACTGTTTGAAGAAGCACCATTGTATCTAGATCAATTTTTTACCGCCTGTGGCCCTACAACTGCAAACCCTTTTGAATCTGCCAATTGTACTGCAGAGCCAGGAATCCAACTATTTAATGATACTTTTGAAAGTGGTGGCGCAACCTTATCTAATATTGAAGTTGAAGGAATTCAACAGTTCGCTATGTATCCAAACCCAACATCTGAGTTTATTAATATCAATTCAAACCAAGCTATTAATAAAGTTGAAATATTTGATCTTTTAGGAAAACAGGTTTTAAAAACAACAGATACCAAGCAAATTAAAATAACACAGTTACCCGCAGGCATTTTCTTAGTTCGGGCTTATTTTGAACAAGGCACTATTACTAAAAAAATAATTGTTGAATAATATTTAAGAAGCTATTAATCAGTTTTTTTTTAAGGAAGCCAATCGTAAAACAGTTGGTTTCCTTTTTTGTTTTAATTCCTTTTAAAATTATGTAGTATTGCATCGATAAAACTAATACGTAATTGCCTCATGATTTCACGAAAAAACGCCTCCATATCAAAGTTTATTATTCATAAAGTTGGTAACAAATTCAACGACACCAAAAATGCCTTTTCTGAAAAAATAGTAGATTTTGATGAAGCCAGTTATGACTTGATGCTACCTTTTTTATTAAGACCATTTGCGTCTGTTGTGCAGAGCTATCGTTTTAACCATCATTCCAATATTTCACTTAACGAAATCAACAGCTATTCCAATCAACTATTTAATGAAGATGATACGTTTATAGACATTTCAAAACATATAGTCACCCATTTATACGAGCAGTCTAACTCATCACAAATAAAAACCGGCGATGTATTGGTTGTGATGTTTGAAGGTATCGAGTTTAATGAGATGACTACTAATGCTATTGGTATTTTTAAAATTGAAAACAAAGTCAATTTCTTTCAAACCTATTTAGAAAATAAGAGTTACGATGTTTTGGTACAAAAAGGAATCAGTTCTAAAAAAGTTGATAAAGGTTGCTTGATTTTAAACCAGTCTGATGCCGAAGGCAACATCATTTTAAGTGTCGATAATAATAGTTACGACGCCCAGTATTGGATCAATCATTTTCTAAACATAAAATACGCCGATGATGCCAATAGCCATACTCAACAATATATTGAGCTTTGCAAAGAGTTTTCAACCGAAATTTTAAAAACCAGTTACGGTGCGCAAGAGCAGAATACCTTTTTAGCTAAAACAATAGATTTCTTCAAAGAGAATGAAGTTGTGAATGTTGATCGTTTTAAAGAGGAAATTTTTGAAGAAGAGAAGCACAAAACCTTGTTTGATGACTATAAAAAAACCTTTGAAGGTGAACAAAATCTTTTGATTAGAAATCAGTTTGATGTTGCCGAACATGTGGTTACTAAAGAAAAGAAAAAAATAAAAACCGACATTAAATTAGACACGAACATACAAATTAAACTGGATATTGATGCCCCGGAAGCCGCCAGCGAATACTTAGAACGCGGTTATGACGATGAGAAAAAAATGCATTATTACAAAGTGTTTTTTAATGTGGAAAAATAACTAGATTCCGTTTAAAATTACAAAAGCCCAATTTTAAATTTTTGTTATCACTCTAACCTATAAATTTTATTCTTAACTTTGAGTATGGGAGAGCATAAAGCATTTAATTACGACCACGAACTATCAAAACTTCATACAGAACTGGTTCATCTCCAAGAATGGATAAAAACACAAAAATTAAAGGTAGTCATCCTTTTTGAAGGCAGAGATGCCTCAGGTAAAGGTGGCACTGTAAAGCGACTTACAGAACCCTTAAATCCAAGAGTTTGTAAAGTTGTAGCACTAGGTGTTCCCACCGAAAAAGAAAAAACGCAATGGTACTTTCAAAGATATGTTCAATATTTACCAGCAGCTGGAGAAATGGTATTTTTTGACCGAAGCTGGTACAATAGAGCTGGTGTTGAAAAGGTTATGGGTTTTTGTACCGAAGAGGAATACCGTGAGTTTTTACGTTCCTGCCCAGAATTTGAGCGGATGCTAGTAAGAAGTGGTATCATCCTCTTAAAATACTGGTTCTCTGTAAGTGATGAAGAACAGGAAAGACGTTTTAAAAACCGTATTAAAAACCCTGTAAAACGATGGAAATTTAGCCCTATGGATTTAGAATCGCGGCTACGTTGGTTAGAATATTCAAAAGCCAAAGACACTATGTTTGCACATACCGATACCAAACAAGTGCCTTGGTATGTTGTGGATGCAGACGACAAAAAGAAAGCAAGACTCAACTGTATCAGTCATATTTTAAGTCAGATACCTTATAAACCCATGGATTTAACTCCTGTTGAATTACCAGATTTACCAGAATATTCAGGGTATGTTCGGCCACCAATGAATTACCAAAAATTTGTACCTGAAAAGTATTGATTTAACACCATTCCTTTGGGGTGTATTTGTTAAATTTCTAGATTTTTTAAAACACTTCATTTTTTTCAACCTTAAAAAATAATACCCAAACATAAATTTCAATTAAAATTTATAAAAAACTATTTTTAAATTAAATCTTTAATCGTAATATTGCAATGTAATAATAAAAGACATGGGGTTAACAAAAACAGAAATATTCACCAATGAGCAAAACACCATTGCCCAAATAGCAAAAGCACTTGGCCATCCGGCACGCGTTGCTATTTTACAACACCTCATCAAAATAAGTAGTTGTATTTGTGGCGATTTAGTAGATGAAATTGGTTTGGCACAACCCACCATTTCTCAACATTTAAAAGAATTAAAAAATATTGGTATTATTAAAGGCAATATTGAAGGTACCAGTGTTTGTTATTGCATTAATGAGGAAAAGTGGGCCGACATTGAAACCATATTTATGTCGTTTTTAAACCAAAAACCAAAAGACACTATTACTTGTTGTTAAAAAAATTTAAATTTATCTATCGCAATATTACAATTATACACAAAAATACTATGGAACATCTATGAGAAACGCATTCAAACACATACAAATGTTTATTCAAGGTGTTACATCTGACCATTAAAAAACAATAAATATTCACAAATGAAATTATCAGAAATTAAAAATCATTTAAAATCATTAGAAACTATTGCGTTTCAATTGCCAAACGGCCAATTAGTGCCTAGCCATTTTCACGTTACTGAAGTAGGTAAAATCACAAAACATTTTATTGATTGTGGAGGCACCGTAAGAAAAGAGGAAGTAGTAAACTTTCAACTTTGGAATGCCAATGATTATAACCACAGGTTGCACCCAGAAAAGCTATTGAATATCATTGAACTATCTGAAAAGGTTTTAGGAATATCCGATTTGGATATTGAAGTTGAATATCAAGACACTACTATTGGTAAGTTCGGACTTGATTTTGATGGCACTCACTTTTTACTTACCACCAAGCAAACCGATTGCTTAGCTAAAAATTCTTGTGGCATTCCATCTGAAAAACCAAAAGTAAAACTATCAGATTTACAAAAAGAACCTTGTTGTTCTCCAAATGGAAATTGTTGCTAAAAAAATAAAATTAACTTCATAAAAATGACGACCACATCACCAACCATATTTTCAGGCATAGAGAAAATAATTAAACAATTAAATCCTGAAACGATTCCAGATGAGCGCAAAGCAGTTTTACAACCGCTTGCAGATTTTATTCAATCCAAAGTAAAAAATAACCTCGACATAAGAATCAACTTTATCTGTACCCATAACTCACGAAGAAGCCATTTATCACAAGTCTGGGCACAAACCATGGCTTACTATTTTAATGTTAAACAGGTGTTTTGCTATTCAGGTGGCACAGAAGCTACAGCACTATTTCCAATGGTTGCTGAAACCTTGCAACATTCTGGTTTTGATGTTAAAACCATTTCAGAAGGCAACAACCCCATTTATAGTATCAAATATGCAAATAATGAGCATTCTATTATAGGTTTTTCAAAAAAATTAGATGATGATTTTAACCCAACATCTGAATTTGTAGCCATCATGACCTGCGATTCGGCAAACGAAGCCTGTCCATTTGTTCCTGGTGCAGAAATGCGTATTCCCATCACTTTTCAAGACCCCAAAGCTTTTGATAACACACCAAAACAAGCAGAAAAATATAACGAAAGAAGCTTACAAATTGCAACCGAATTATTGTATGTTTTCTCACAAATCAACTCATAAAAATGGCATCAACTAAAAAACTAAGTTTTCTTGACAGAAATCTAACGCTTTGGATATTTGTAGCTATGGCCATTGGTGTAGGACTTGGGTATTTTATCCCTACGTTTCCCAACATTATAAACTCTTTCAATAGTGGAACCACCAATATCCCTATCGCCATTGGCTTAATATTAATGATGTATCCGCCTTTAGCAAAAGTGAACTATTCGCTGTTGCCCAAAGTGTTCAGAAACACAAAAATCCTTTCTATTTCCCTTATTCTAAATTGGATAATTGGTCCCATATTAATGTTTGTTTTAGCCATTACATTTTTACGTGATTATCCAGAATATATGGTCGGCCTCATTTTGATTGGTTTGGCAAGATGTATTGCTATGGTTTTGGTTTGGAATGACCTTGCCGAAGGCAGCAGCGAATATGGAGCAGGTTTAGTTGCTTTAAATAGTATTTTTCAGGTGTTTGCCTATAGTTTTTACGCCTGGATTTTTATAACTGTTCTTCCTCCCTATTTTGGTTTTGAAGGCGCTATTGTAGATATCTCCATAGGTACGATAGCGGAAAGCGTCGCCATATATTTAGGAATTCCTTTTGTATTGGGCATTTTAAGCCGATTGATTTTAGTAAAACTAAAAGGCGAAGCATGGTACACAAAAACGTTTATTCCAACCATTTCCCCAATAACTTTAATAGCCCTATTATTCACCATTGTTGTCATGTTTTCGCTTAAAGGCGAATTGATTGTTGAAATACCCATGGATGTATTGATTATTGCCGTGCCACTATTGATTTATTTTGCTATTATGTTTTTAATCGGTTTTTTTGTAACAAAGGCTATGGGAGCAACTTATGATAAAACGGCTGCTGTGGCCTTTACAGCCGCCGGAAACAATTTTGAATTGGCTATTGCTGTTGCTATTGCAGTTTTTGGTCTGAATTCAGGTCAAGCCTTTACCGGAGTCATTGGCCCCTTGGTTGAAGTGCCAGCCCTCATTTTATTGGTTCGTGTTTCTTTCTGGTTGAAGAAAAAATATTATGTATAAAACCCTAAACATGACAAAAGTCACATATCCTCATAAAAATCAATCGTATATTTGCGATAACAGATATGAAGTTAAACGCAACCAAGCTAATTAATAGTGAATTACAACTAATCTATAAAAAACAATAGACATAAACAGATGAAAAGAAGTTTAGAAAGCATTGTGTATAGCCAAGACACCGAAGTTTTGGCAAAATTTGCCAAAGCATTGGGGCACCCAACACGTATAGCTATTTTAAAACATCTCGAAAATCAATCCTGTTGTTTTACGGGTGATTTGGTTGAAGTTTTTCCTTTGGCACAATCAACCATTTCACAACATCTTAAAGAATTAAAAAATGCAGGTCTTATTCAAGGTGAATTAAAACCACCAAAAATTAAGTATTGCATTCACCATGATAACTGGAACAAAGCAAAATCATTATTTCAGGAATTTTTTGAATGATATTTTTTAATAATCTTATCGCTTATTGGCGATAAACAAATATAAATAAAATGAGTAAAGTAATTAAAATTTTAGGAACAGGATGTCCTAAATGTCAATCCATGACAGCCGTTGTTAAAGAGGTAGTTTCAGAAAACAATATTGATGCTACTATTGAAAAAGTAGAAGATATTATGGAGATCATGTCTTTCAATATCATGACAACGCCAGCTTTAGTAATCGATGATGTTATAACCATAAAAGGCCGAGTACCAAACAAAAGTGAAGTATTGCAGCTATTAAAGTCAAATGATCCTGCAAAAACAGATAATACCAACAGTGGTTGTTGCTCTCAAGAAAATTGTTGCTAATATCTTGGTATGTTTGATTGGATTCAAAATCTAGCTGATTGGCTCATTTATTCCGTTTTGGGAATACATGCGGATACGCATTTAGGAACTGCCCTAAATTTCTTTGTGTATGACACACTAAAGATTCTCATCTTATTATTTATCATTGTGTTTTTAATGGGAATTGTCAATACCTACTTCCCTATTGAAAAATTAAAAGACTATCTACACAGAAAAAAGCTCTACGGATTAGAATACTTTTTCGCTTCTATATTCGGTGCCATAACGCCTTTCTGTTCTTGTTCATCCGTCCCTCTATTTATTGGCTTTGTGCAAGGAGGAATTCCACTTGGTGTCACCTTTGCTTTTTTAATTACATCACCACTAGTCAATGAAGTCGCCATCGCTATGTTTATAGGGTTATTTGGTTGGAAAGCCACTTTAATATATGCTGGTTCTGGTATTCTTTTAGGAACCATTGGTGGTTGGTTACTTGGGAAATTTAACCTAGAACCCTTACTATCTGATTGGGTAAAGAAAATTTTGGAACACAAAATGCAACAAGGTAAATACGAAGAAGAAAAATTATCCTTTCGCCAACGCCTACCGGAAATCACCCAAAGTGCATGGGACATTGTAAAAGGAGTTTTATGGTATGTGATTATAGGTATTGCTGTTGGAGCCGCCATGCATGGTTATGTACCCGAAAATTTCTTTGGTCAATATCTGGGTGGAGGCGAATGGTGGACCGTACCAATCGCTGTCCTTTTTGCAGTGCCCATGTATGCCAATGCCGCAGGGATTGTTCCTGTAATTGAGGTCTTTGTAGCCAAAGGCGTTCCACTTGGAACAGCCATCGCTTTTATGATGGCAACGGTAGGTTTGTCCATTCCAGAAGCAACGTTACTTAAAAAAGTTATGACCATGAAATTGATAGCTATCTATTTTGGAGTCGTTACCCTTTTTATTATGCTTTCTGGATTTTTATTTAACATTCTATTATAAATAATTAAACATTAAAAAAATGAAACCTAAGATTCACGAAAACAAAAAACAAATGAAAAAAATGATTAAGACAATTAAATTTATTACCCTATTGGTCATCAGTTTTGTACTTACTTCTTGTAATGGGCAATCAAAAAGTAAAGACAATGCTTCAATTGCTTCCATTTCAAAAATTGAAGTACTGGATTTTCACTCAACACACAGATGTATGACCTGCAACGCTATTGAAGCAAGCACTAAATACACATTGAAGACCTATTTTTCAGAAGAAGTGAAAAACGGAAAAATCACATTTCAAGTCATTAATATTGATGAAAAAGAAAACGAAGCAATCGCTGAAAAATTTGAAGCTTCTGGGACTTCTTTGTTTTTAAATGTGATTAAGAATGGTAAAGAAACCAAACTTGATTTAACCGAATTTGCTTTTATGAAAGGGAACGACCAAGAAGCTTTTTCAAAGGAATTAAAAACCAAAATTGAAGCGGAATTAAAAACTCTTTAGATGGATGTATTACAATCGTTATTAGAGAACTATAACATTCCAATTCTATCAGCTTTTGTACTCGGACTCATGACATCCATTAGTCCGTGTCCTTTGGCGACCAACATAACGGCTACCGCTTTTATTTCTAAAAATATTTCAAGTAAAAAGAAAGTTTTTTTAAGTGGCTTACTGTACTCTTTAGGACGCGGGTTTAGTTATACTGCCATTGGACTGATTTTGTATTTTGGAGCGAGCAAATTTCATGTGGCTCGATTTTTTAATCAGAACGGCGAAAAGTATTTAGGGCCTTTACTCATCATCATTGGGTTGATTATGCTCAACGTTATCAAACTTAAATTTTTAGGAAATTTAAACTTTCAAGAAAAACTCTCTGAAAAATTTAAGAACAAGGGCCTTTTAGGTTCTTTTTTAATAGGCGTTGTCTTTGCATTAGCCTTTTGTCCGTATAGTGGCGCCTTGTTTTTTGGCATGTTAGTTCCTATGACTATTGCATCGGCAGACGGACTTTATTTGCCAATTGTATTTGCTTTTGGCACAGGCTTGCCAGTGATTCTTTTTACCTATTTATTAGCTTTTACAGCAGGAAAAGTTAGTGTGTTCTACAAAAGAATAACCAAAATTGAAAAAGTAATGCGGTATATAGCTGCCATTGTTTTTATTGCAACAGGTCTCTACTATATAATATTATTTACTTTTTAATTTCAGCATTAAATAGAGTTTCAAAATGATGGAGTAATTTTTCTTTAACTTCAGCCATTGAAACTTCTTTAACCCCTAATTCAACATTTAGAGAGGTCACTGCTTTTCCCCTTATACCACAAGGAATAATGTTATCAAAATAACCTAAATTAGCGTTTACATTGAGTGCAAAACCATGCATGGTAACCCAACGGCTTGCCCTAACTCCCATAGCACAAATTTTTCTCGCAAATGGCGTTCCTACATCTAGCCAAACACCAGTTTCTCCTTGGCTTCTTTCAGCTTTTAAGCCATATTCGGCAAGTGTGAGAATAATCATTTCCTCTAAAAAACGAAGGTATTTATGAATGTCAGTAAAAAAATTTTCTAAATCAAGAATAGGATAGCCTACAATTTGTCCAGGTCCATGATAGGTTATATCTCCTCCTCTATTAATTTTATAAAATGAAGCGCCTTTGTCTTTAAGCTGACTTTCGTTTAAAAGTAAATTGGATACATCACCACTTTTTCCAAGGGTATAAACATGAGGATGTTCTACAAATAAAAAGTAATTATTTGTTGGAATCTGGCTTCCCTCTCGCCTATTTTTAACTTTTACATCAACAATGCTTTTAAACAATTGCTCTTGATAATCCCAAGTTTGCTTGTAATCTTTATATCCTAAATCTTGAAGTTCAACACACGTATTCATAGTGTGCAAAATTACGATATTTTTTATGTTTTATCTATTGGGATTATTCAATATTACTAAGGCTGCAATAACACCAGGAACCCAGCCGCACAGCCATAACAGAAATACTATAAAAATAGAACCACATCCTTTATCCAAAACCGCTAAAGGCGGACAGATAATAGATAGTACAACTCTCCAGAAACTCATTTTGATTGATTTTTTTAATTGATGATTATTTATATGACGCTTTTTAAAAAGAGTTGTTACATTATATTTTAGGGTTTTTTATTTATTCGCATAAACCTTTTAAAGTATCTTCAATATCACCAGGTGTACTCATAATTTTCATAAACGTTCCCATGGTTAATTCTGGCCAATGCAAAGCAATTCTGTATTTACCATGCAATATGGTTGCTTTTTTTCCTTGCAAAATAATCTCATAAGGTAAAGCAGCTACATGGTCTTCTCCAATTTTAGGTAAGAAATAAGACTCTCCATCTTCACTACTTTGAAGTCCGACACCAAACACCGCTACTTCTTCTTTTTCATAAATAAGCCTGTACACTTCTTTGGTGTTTCCTTTTTTACCTTTTAAATGATTGGTTATAGTATTTAAACCTTCTTTAAATGAAGAAAATTCACGTAATTCAACGGGATCTGTAAAATATGGCATCATGATTTTATAATGATATTTGCCTAACTTATCCGCTTCAACCATACCACCAAATGGTGAAAACTCATGACCTAAATCCGATAATGCATTTTTTAAATCGGCACTGAATTTTACAAAAGTACTTTTAAAAGTATTATAATTTATCGGCAGATAAGCTCTTAGCAAATAATCTGGATTTGTATATGATATGATAATTTTATCTCCTTTTTTAACCAAACCAATTTTCATAACGGCCGCTAATGCACCTCTGTCAACGACTTTAACAACCGTGTTTTTTAAATCGTTTCTAGTAAAAGCTATGACTTTTAATGAGCTTTTGTTTGAAGGATTATAATCTCCTAAAACAGTAAAGGAATGTTCTTTTAATGTTTGAATGACTTGTTCTGAAACTTCCTGAATAGAACTTGTAGATTCTCCAACTTTAATATAAGGTGTTAAATCTTGTCCAAATGAATTAAAATAAACCGAGAATAATGTAATGACACTAATAATTAGATGTTTCATCTGAATGATTTTTATTATTTTTTTATTACTAAAAAAGTTAAATTAAATGGGTTAAACCTCTCACAAATTAATGGATTAAGCACGTGTTTCCTATGACATAAGTCATGCTTTTATATAGATTTGTATAGTAAAAAAACAAGACTATTTATTGATGTTTTTATTTTTTAAATAAAATATGGTAGATTCGCATTATGAGCTTTAAAAATATTCTGCTGGTTTTATTATTAACCTCTTTTTCAATAAGAGCTCAGTATAAATTTAGTGGTCATATAGATAATAAAAAGTGAGGAAACAATGTGTCCTTTCTGTTATTGAGGAAGAAGTGCTAAAACACTCCATATAAATACAATCAACCTTATTGATATTTTTACATTTTTAAAATCTAGTAAAAAAGTTGTGTGCTAATTTTTTTAAATAGTGTAATTTTGCACTCGTCTATCAAAAAAATGATAGCTCAAAAAAAATAATTAGCATGCAACTTTCTGAACAAGAACTGGTAAGAAGAGAAAAACTATCAAGATTACGCCAATTAGGCATCAATCCATATCCAGCAGATTTATATCCTGTAAACCATTCTTCAAAGGACATTAAAAACCGTTTTGAGGAAGGCAAAAAAGTCATTATTGCTGGTAGACTTATGGCCATTAAGTTGCAAGGCAAAGCATCATTTGCTCAAATTCAAGATGCTGAAGGCAAAATTCAAGTCTATTTTAACCGAGATGAAATTTGTACTGGTGAAGACAAAACAAAATATAACGAAGTCTTTAAAAAACTACTGGACTTTGGAGATTTCATAGGCATTGAAGGCGAACTTTTCACAACACAAGTAGGCGAAAAAACGGTAAAAGTTGAAGATTTTACCATTTTAAGCAAAGCCTTGAAACCATTGCCAATGCCCAAGGAAAAAGACGGCATTGTGTATGATGCTTTTACAGATCCTGAACAACGATACAGGCAACGTTACGCCGATTTAGTAGTTAATCCACAAGTTAAAGAGGTCTTTGTAAAACGAACAAAACTTTTTAATGCCATGCGTTCATTTTTTAATAGTGCTGGTTATTTTGAAGTAGAAACACCTGTTTTACAACCTATTCCTGGAGGTGCAGCAGCGAGACCATTTATAACACATCATAATGCCTTAGATGTTCCGCTTTACATGAGAATTGCTAATGAGTTATATTTAAAAAGACTGATTGTTGGCGGTTTTGATGGCATTTATGAGTTTTCTAAAAACTTCAGAAATGAAGGTATGGACAGAACCCATAATCCTGAATTTACCGCTATGGAAATTTATGTAGCTTATAAGGATTATAACTGGATGATGGATTTATGTGAGCGCTTATTAGAACATTGTTCCATCGCTGTTAATGGAACCACTAAAGCCACGTTTGGTGAACATCACATAGATTTTAAAGCTCCTTATGCGAGAGTGACTATGGCTGATTCTATAAAACATTTTACAGGATTTGATATTCTGGGCAAAACCGAAGATGAGATTAGAGAAGCTGCTAAAAACATGGGAATAGAAATAAATGACACCATGGGTAAAGGCAAACTTATTGATGAAATTTTTGGTGAAAAATGTGAAAGCAACTATATACAACCAACCTTCATCACAGATTACCCAAAGGAGATGAGTCCTTTGTGTAAAGAACACAGAACCAATCCAGAGTTAACAGAGCGTTTTGAATTAATGGTTTGTGGCAAAGAAATTGCCAATGCATATTCTGAACTAAACGACCCTATTGACCAAAGAGAACGTTTTGAGCATCAATTAAAACTAGCAGAAAAAGGTGATGATGAAGCGACTGAATTTATTGACGAAGATTTTTTACGTGCTTTAGAATATGGTATGCCTCCAACATCTGGTATGGGAATTGGTATGGACAGACTTATTATGTTTTTAACGAATAATGCATCCATTCAAGAAGTATTGTTTTTCCCTCAAATGCGTCCGGAAAAAAAGGCAGTTGAATTAAGCGAAGGCGAAAAAGTGATTTTAACTATTTTAAAAGCTCATAAAAGCTTGCTTTTAAATGACCTTAAATTAAAATCTGAATTAAGTAATAAAGCCTGGGACAAAGGCATTAAAGGCTTGACCAAACACAAATTGGCAAAAGTTGAAAAGATAGGAGATGATTTAATGGTTGAAATATTATAAAAATAAAAACAAAAAAAACAAAAAAGGAACCAAAAAATTTGGTTCCTTTTTTTATTCCATTTTAATTGAAATTTGGTTATAATACTTTTTCAGATGAATGCATGTTTTTACTGGAATCAAATCCTTCTGGTAAATACTTTTTAGTATCAAAGTTTAAACTTACTTCTTCTTCTAAATCTACCAATTCAATAGTATCCCAATTTAAATCATATTTCCCTTTTAATGGGTTGAAGTTTTCTGGTAGATAAGTTTTAGTATTAAAATTTAACTGAACTTCTTCATCTAATTGAATCAATTCAATCTTATCCCAATGTAAATCATATTTCCCTTTTAAGGGATTAAAATTTTCAGGCAAGTATGCTTTGGTGTCAAAACCTATTTCTACGTCTTCCTCTATTTCTTCAAGTTCAATTTTACTCCAATCTAAATCATCTTGTAATTCATTGATTTCATTAGTATATTTTTCACTATAAGTGCTAAGCGTTGTACTACTAACTGTTGTTGTATTAAGCAATGCCGACAAACTAAATATTAAGGCCGATTTTATCATTTTAATTAAATTTATATTATACTTATTTTTGTTTTGTACTATATAGACTATCTCAACCCAAAAAAGTTACCATGTATTAACAATGTTTAACACTAATACAGAATCATTTAAGAATTATTTAAGAATTGTAACTAATTTTTGAATATTTTTGGTCTATGCTAAAAAGATTATTTTTCTTCATTACAATCTTATTCATGTTTACAACTTTGGCGCAGCAAAAGGATAGTGTTTCGTTAAAAAACGGCATAGACAAGCCAAGTATTTTAGCCTTACATCACTTTGGTGTTTTTAGTTCAAGAATCCATCAAAATTTTAAACTTTCACCAAATCTTAATACCTCAGTAAGCTTAAATTACGCTAGTGGAAACACGTTTCATCCATTTTTGGAAACCTATATACCCAAAGATCCCGCCGTTCAAAAAGAGCAAAGCCAACTTATTTGGTATTACAGAAATTTTAACTTTATAAATCAAGAAGCAACACCGGCAGATTATATGAACATCATTGTCGATGCTGTCATTAAAGAATTTAGATTTAACATAAACATTCCAATAAACAATAAAAATGAGATCGATATTTCTATACGTTCTCATTTGATAACAAAAGGCAAAAATCCATTTTCGGTTTTTACTGGCGACCAACCTATAGAATGGTTTCATAGCAACATTGCTGGCGGTGAAGACCCTTATGGAAGACGCTTTTACGGTTTAAATCAGGTTAATTTTAAATATACAGACAGAAATGGAAACGTTTTAGAACTTCATGAAAATGATTTTATTATTAGTGGTATAGAAACTAATTATTTTTATTACCCAACCCTATTAAATAATAAATTTAAACATTTATACCTAAATATTGGCTCACACTTCGGAATTAATACCTCAAAATTTAATCCATCACTAGATATAGGAATCTCTTTAAACGGTATTAAAAAATATATCTTTAAAAACCATAACGAGTTTCATATTGGGATTGGCAGCAGCCTATTACGTAAAAACATCATTAAATTTGATGATGTAATAGACTTAGGAAACAATCAGTATTTAGCAAGTATAGAAAGTGAGCTGGAATACACCCATTACACAAAGAAAAAAAATTATCATTCTTTTGGGGTAAACTATCAAATACAGTCCAGATTTAATAAACTAAAGGAATCTAATTATTACCGGTTAATTGGTAATTGGGCGGAAATTAATGGTGGGTGGCAACATGGCTTTTCTACCCTTTACAAAGCCTTGTCTTATTGGACTTTTATTTACACTTATGGGCGGCCAGAATACAAACTATCTTTATATTTTAAAGAAGACTTTAGAGTGAATAACGCACCAGATGTTCAAACAGGTATTAGCCTCTCTTTTCCTATTTTAAAATAATTTTTCCCTACAACGATTGTTTCTGTTAATTCTTAGTTAAACCATAAGTCTTGTTTAAACCTTTTTAAAATTTTATGGTCTTAAAATCAAGAAACTCTTAAAAATTATATCATGAAAAAATTACTAATGGTTGCCCTTGCATTTATTGCTATACAAGCAACTGCACAAGAAAGAAATGAACGCCCAAATAAAGAGCGAGGTTCAAAAATGGAGAGATTTCAAGACCTTACTCCTGATGAAATGGCAACGCTTCAAACCAAAAAAATGACTTTACATTTAGATTTAAATGAATCACAACAAAAAGAAATTCAAAAAATAAATCTTGAGAATGCCAAAGACAGAAAATCAATGCGGGAAACTAGGATGGCTCAAAAAGAAAGCAGCAATTTTCAAAAACCTTCAAAAGAAGAGCGTTTAAAAATAATGAATACCCGTTTAGACCGCAAAATTGAGATGAAAGCAAAAATGAAAAAGATTTTGAATGAAGATCAATATGCTAAATGGGAAAAAAATCAAGCGCAAATGAATGATAAATTTGAAAAAGGATTTAAAAACAGAGATCCAAAAAAATAATTTTTTTAGATTGATTGGTTAGTTAGTTGGTTTAGTTTGTAAAGCCTTTCCGAAATTTGGAAAGGCTTTTTAATTTATAACATGCTCGATACTTTTTTAACAGCTTGTATGGTTTTATCAAGATCATCATACGTTAAAGCATCTGTAATAAACCAAGTTTCAAAAGCACTAGGTGCAATATAAATGCCTTCTTGCAACATACCATGAAAGAATTTTTTAAAAGTCTCGTTATTTCCTTTAGCTGAAGTAGCAAAATCAACTACTTCATCTTTTGCAAAATGAATTGAAATCATAGAGCCTACTCTATTTATAGTATGCACTATGTTATTTTCATTTAAAACCTTACTAAATCCTTCGTGCAAATACGCTGTTTTATCAGCCAATCTTTTAAACACGTCTTGGTCGTTATTAAGTGTTTGAAGCATTGCTAAACCCGCTGCCATTGCCAACGGATTTCCGCTTAAAGTCCCTGCTTGATATACGGGTCCTAAAGGCGCCAAATAATTCATAATTTCCTCTCTTGCAGCAAAGGCACCAACGGGTAAACCTCCACCAATAACTTTTCCAAAACAAACAATATCTGCATGGATGTTAAAAAGTTCTTGAGCACCACCTTTGGCCAGTCTGAAACCCGTCATGACTTCGTCAAAAATAATTAAAATGCCATATTCATCACAAAGATTTCTTAACGCTTGCAAAAAACCGTCTTTAGGAGGAATACAACCCATATTTCCAGCCACTGGCTCAATAATAACACAAGCTATTTCACCTGTATTGGCTTCTAAAAGTTCCTTTACATGATCAATATTGTTATAGGTTGCAAGTAACGTGTCTTTAGCAGTGCCTTGGGTTACGCCAGGACTATTAGGCGAACCAAAAGTAACGGCGCCACTTCCAGCTTGAATTAAAAACGAATCGCTGTGCCCATGATAACAACCTACAAATTTTATAATTTTATCTTTTCCTGTAAAACCCCGAGCGAGTCTGATAGCACTCATACAAGCTTCTGTTCCTGAATTAACAAAACGAATCTTATCAATATTGGGCACCATGGAAACTGCCAGTTCTGCAATTTGAGTTTCAATTTCGGTTGGCATACCAAAAGATGTTCCATTTTTAGCCTTTTCAATTACAGCTTCTACTACGGGTTGATAAGCATGACCTAAAATCATGGGTCCCCAAGAATTTATATAATCAATAAAGATATTACCATCTTCATCATATAAATAGGCTCCTTTAGCTTTTTTTACAAAAATAGGCGTTCCTCCTACTGCTTTAAATGCTCTTACTGGTGAATTCACACCACCTGGAATAACGGCTTCTGCTTGTGCAAATAATATACTACTTCGCTTATAATTCATAACTTTTTGTACTGGTTTTAATACGGACTTATTAATAATTCTTGCCCTATGTTAATGTCCGTTCCTTTTAGTTTGTTTAAATCTTGTAATGCTTGCACCGTTACATTATATTTTCTGGAAATTGAATATAACGTATCTCCTTTAACCACTATATGGGTTAATGCAGAGTCTTTTTCTTTCTCATTATAATACAGGCTTTTTTTATCACCAAGAACTTCATTATCAAGTTTATACAGTTCGTATCTTTCAATTAAAGAAATGAGTTTATCTGGATATTTTCTATCGGTTGCGTATCCAGCAGCTTTCAATTCTCTGGCCCACCTTTTATAATCATCTGCACTTAAATCAAACAGCTTTGAATACCGTTTTCGTGTTGTTAAAAATAATGAATGGTCTCTGTAAGAGTATTTTGCATCGTTATACTTTCTAAAACATTCTTTTTTTTCATCGTCGTCATGATAAATTTTTGCACCAGTCCAATCATGACACTTTATGCCAAAGTGATTATTGGCCTCAACGGAAAGTCGGCCTTTGCCAGAGTTAGACTCTAAAATACCTTGTGCTAATGTTATACTGGCTGGTATACCATATAACCTCATTTCTTCTTGTGCAATGGCACTGAACCTTGATAAATAATCTTCAGTTGAATTAATTCTAACAGGTTCTATTACTACAGATTCATTAGCATCCACAACTTGAACATCGTTAACTGTTTCAGCTTTTGTTACGCTTTCTGTGTTTGTCTTTTTTGATGTGTTTTTTCTTGTTATTGCTTTTTTAGAACCACAACCAACCATTATCATTCCTAAAAACAAAAACAATACAATCTTTTTTATCATACTAATCAATTATAAGCATTTTCTTTTTTCTTAAAACGGCATTCATACCAGGAATTCCTTGCAAACCACCTGTATGAATAGCTAAAATTTTTGAGCCTACTTTGAAATAATCTTTTTCAAGTAAATCAAAAATTCCGAACATCATTTTTCCAGTATAAACAGGATCTAATGGAATGTTATTGTCTTTTTTAAATTGATTTACAAATTGAACCAATTCCTTATTCACTTTTGCATACCCACCAAAATGGTAATCTTCAAATATGTGCCAATTTTGTTTATTGACAAATTTACTAATATCTTCCTTTAAAAACGACCCTTTTAAGGCTGGAAATCCTAAAATTTGTTGATTCTTTTGAGACCTATTTATGATTCCTGAAATGGTTCCTCCTGTTCCAATGGCACAGGACACATAATCAAAATCCAAATCGTCTGTCGTTAGTATTTCCTCACATCCTTTTATAGCCAATACATTGGTTCCACCTTCTGGTAAATGATAAAACTCACCGAATTCATTTTTTAAAGCCTCCATAAATGCTGCCGTATGTTTCTCTCTAAAAATCTCTCTTGAAACAAACTTAAACTGCATGCCACAAGCCTGTGCAAATAATAACGTAGCATTGGTTTTAATCTTATCTTTAAGCTCATCACCTCTTATAATTCCAATGGTTTTAAAACCTAATTCCTTTCCGGCAAAAGCTGTGGCTGCAATGTGATTTGAATAAGCACCACCAAAGGTTAACAAGGTATCTGCTTTTAAGTTTTTGGCCTCTTCAACATTGTATTTTAGCTTTCTGTACTTGTTACCAGAAATAAAATGGTGAATCTCATCCTCTCGTTTTAAAAATAACTCAACACCATGTTTTTTAGATATTTTAATGGGTTGATTTATACTTTTATTTAACTGAAACATCATGAGCACGAAGATACTTTAAAAATTGCCAAAATCTCCTTTCATTTAGATAGTTTACTTTGCATTCATTGGCAAAGGCTTCTCTTTCAAAAGAAATATTTATATAAGCCAAATGCCAACTTTTATATTGGTAAAATCTAACCAAAAATTCAATACCATACCAAACAAAAAAAGGTAATATTAAAAATTCCAATTGCTGCTTTATATGAATTTTTTCATGATTGATTAATTCTATGTGAGTCTTAAACTTTTTGTCCTTTAAAAAAATAAATGGAAAAATGGTAAGACCAATGTAGCCTTTAGGAACTAAATATTTATAACATAAAATCATAAATATACCTATTCAAAAATCAATCCAAATTACATTATCTTTGTGATACTATGAAGAAAATTATTCCTATTGAAGAGGGAGATTATTATTTAACACCAGAAGGATACAGATGTTTTACCGAGCAATACCTTTTAAAAAGAGGCTATTGCTGTGAAAGTCATTGCAGACATTGCCCCTATGGATTTACAAAAAAATCATAGATTTAACTTTAAAGCTAAACCAATGCAAATAATATCTCATTTGGTATAATTATTGATACTATTTTAAGATAAAATGTGTTTAAAAATTACATTCAAAATACTTTAAACCATAAGAAGTTTGAACTATTCTTTAATTTTTGATACTTGTTTATTAAATTTAATAACTAATAAAATTGCACTATGAAAAAACTAAAACAAGTACGTGAGCTCATATTTAAAATAAGCAACGTAAAAAATCTACTAAAAACATTACCTCTTTTAGCAATTCTAATGGTAATAACATCTTGTAGCTCTGTTAGAGTTGCTACAGATTTTGATAAAAATGCCGACTTTAACAATTACAAAACCTTCGCATTTTTTAAGACCGGCATTGATAAAGCAGAAATAAGTGATTTAGATAAACGCAGAATACTTCGTGCTATTGAAACAGAACTATTAGCAAAAGGCTTTACCAAATCTGAAAATCCAGATTTACTGATAAGTTTATTTACCAAATCAACCCAACGTGTTGATGTTTACAACAATTACTGGGGTTATGGTGCTTGGGGTTGGGGCGGCTATGGTCCGGGCTGGGGCTGGGGTTGGAATCAACAACCCAATGTTTCAACAACAACAGAAGGCACTCTTTTTATTGACCTGATTGATGCCAATAAGAAAGAACTGGTTTGGCAAGGTATGGGTACTGGTTATTTAAGCAGAAATATGGAGAAAAAAGAAGAACGTATTAAAGAATTTGTTGCAAAAATTATGGAGAAATATCCACCAGGAATGGGACAATAACCTATTACTAAAGCGATTCAAATTTGAATCGCTTTTTTTATTTAACACCATGCCTTTCAAATTTTTATTCATTATTTGTATTTTTACTTAAAACCACATTTAAAAACAACCATGGATAACTCAATAGAATCAAACCCTATTTTAAACCGGTTGCCTAAACACTTACGCCAGTTTATAAAACCTCAAAATTATGAGGATTATTCTGCCATTGATCAAGCCGTTTGGCGCTATGTGATGCGTAAAAATGTTGATTTTTTGAGTAAAGTAGCTCATAAATCTTATTTAGAAGGTTTGCAGAAAACTGGTATTTCAATTGAAACCATCCCTAACATGTATGGCATGAACCGCATTTTAAAAGATATTGGCTGGGCAGCCGTAGCGGTTGATGGCTTTATTCCTCCCAATGCCTTTATGGAATTTCAAGCCTACAATGTTTTAGTCATTGCAAGTGATATCAGGCAGTTAGAACATATTGATTACACACCAGCTCCAGATATTATTCATGAAGGTGCTGGACATGCGCCCATTATTGCAAATCCTGAATATGCAGAGTATTTAAGGCGTTTTGGCGAAATTGGTTGCAAAGCCATCTCTTCAGCCAAAGATTATGAGTTGTATGAAGCTGTCAGACATTTATCCATTATTAAAGAAGCACCAAATTCTTCAGAAAAAGATATTGAATCTGCCGAAAAAAAGGTAGAAAAACTTCAACAGAATATGGGAGAACCCAGTGAAATGGCTCTCATAAGAAATTTGCATTGGTGGACTGTGGAGTATGGACTCATAGGCACCACAGAAAACCCGAAAATATATGGTGCAGGTTTATTATCGTCTATTGGTGAAAGTGCCTGGTGCATGACTGATAAAGTAAAGAAAATGCCCTATTCCATTGAAACCACTTTTAAGGATTTTGATATTACAAAACCTCAGCCACAATTATATGTAACTCCAGATTTTGCGCATTTAAGTTTAATTTTAGAAGAATTTGCCAATACCATGGCATTAAGAAACGGAGGGCTTTCAGGCATTGAAAAACTCATCCAATCAAATGCTTTAGGCACTATTGAATTAAGCACCGGTATTCAAATTTCAGGCGTTTTTACTAAGGTTATTAAAAATAACGGCAAACCCATTTACGTTCAAACGACTGGCAAAACAGCACTATCCTATAGAGAGAAAGAAATCATTGGTCATGGCGTTGAACATCATAAAGATGGCTTTGGTTCACCCATTGGGAAATTAAAAGGCATCAATCTAGCCATTGAAGATATGAGTCCTAGAGACTTAAGTGCGTATCACATTTATGAAGAACGTAAGGTTACTTTAGAATTTGAAGGTGGTATTTCCGTTACCGGCGACATTATTACAGGGAAACGCAATTTACAAGGAAAAATAATTTTAGTAAGTTTTAAAAATTGTACGGTTAAGCATTTTGACACCATTTTATTTGAACCCAATATGGGTATTTATGATATGGCTGTAGGCAAAGAAGTGGCCTCAGCATTTAGTGGTCCAGCAGATTTAAATAGTTTTGATTTGATTACCCATAAGCCATCAACACAAACCATTCACATTAAAAAAACCACTAAACGTATCCAGTTAGAAGCTCTTTATCAGCAAATTAGAGACTACAGAGAAGGTAGGTACACAACCATTTCAAGAACTAAAGTATTGGAAGAACTTATTAAAAACCATTCAAATGATTGGTTATTGGTGGTTGAAATTTACGAATTAGCCGTTTCAGGACATGAAACCAAATTAGCAAATCAATGCTTGTCTCATTTAGAAACCATTAAACAACATAAACCGCAAGTAGGCAAGTTGATTGATGATGGCTTGGAGATTGTTAACCAGAAGATTTCTGTTTAAAAAACTATCTGAATCGTTTCAAAGTGTTTTTGGTAAACTCACTTAATACCAATTTACCGCTAATTTTTGCCCGTTCCAATAGTAAAGAATCCCAATGAGATGTGTTTTCCCAAAAGATTTTTTTCATTTCATTTAAGGCCTCTGGATTATAATTTGCCAGTTTTTCGGCTAATAGTTTTACAGCTTCATCTAAGGCTTCTGTGGTTTCAAAAACTTCGGCATACAAGCCTTTATCTTTTGCATATTCGTGAGAAAAAAATGATTCCGCATCAATAGTCATTTCAGACATAGCCATTTTACCAATTTTTCTTGAAACAGCTGGTTCTATAACAAAAGGACCTATTCCAATACTTAACTCGCTTAATCGTATGGATGCATGTTTTGTTGCCAAACAATAATCAGTTGCGGCAGCTAAACCAACGCCACCTCCTACGGCTTTTCCTTGAACACGACCGATAATCAACTTTGGACATTTTCTCATAGCATTAATGACGTTAGCAAAACCTGAGAAAAACTGCATTCCTGACTTTTCATCCTGAATAGTTACAACCTCATTAAAACTGGCACCAGCACAAAACGTTCTATCGCCGCCACTTTTTAACACAATTACAGTCACATCTTCATGGTTTCCTGCTTCTAAAATTGCTTTCTCTAAAAGAATCAATATGTCGCTAGGCATAGAGTTTCTATTGGGATGAAAAAAGGTGATGTAGCCTACACCATTTTCAACTATTAATTTTACATATGGATTATTCATAAGTTTTATTTCTCGATAAAATTAAGAATTGTATTTAAGTTTAAGCAGATCATTGATTGTTAAAAAGGAAGATTTGCAATATCAACATTACCTCCAGAAATAATGATTCCAATATTTTTGTTTTTATAATCACTTTTGTTCTTTAATAAAGCAGCAAAAGCAACAGCACTTGAGGGTTCAATAATAATCTTCATTCGCTCCCAGATAAGCTTCATGGCTGCAATAATTTCTTCTTCTTCAACCCTCATAATTTTTTCAACATACTTTTTAATGATGGGAAAATTTCTATCGCCTAAATTTGTTCTTAAACCATCGGCAATGGTATCTGTAGAATCGTTTAACTCAATCTTTCCACTTAATAAAGACCGATAGGCATCATCTGCATTTATTGGTTCACCACCAATAACTTTACAATATTTTGAAAAATAATGTGCAGCCAAAGCAGTTCCAGCTATTAAACCGCCACCGCCAACAGGAGAAAATATATAATCTAAATCTGGATAATTTTCCAGCAACTCCATCGCAGCTGTTCCTTGACCATAAATAACGGCATCATCATTAGATGGATGAATAAATTTTGCACCTGTTTCCTTTTGAACTTTTACCGCCATTTCTTCACGTGCTATTGGATTTGAATCACATTCTATGATTTCTCCTTCATAAGTTTTTACGGCATTTTTTTTAACCTGAGGTGCATTTTTTGGCATTACAATATAAGCCTTAACTCCAATTTTTTTAGCAGCCAATGCTAAGGCTTGAGCAAAATTACCAGAGGAATGTGTTACAACTCCTTTTGCTTGTTCATCACTAGACAAACTTAAAATAGCATTTGCTGCACCTCGCATTTTAAATGCGCCCATTTTTTGAAAATTTTCACATTTAAAAAAAACCTTGGCTTGAACCATGTCATTTATTAATTGCGAAGTAAGGACAGGTGTTCTATGAATGTATGGCTTGATGCGCGTGTGGACTTGTAAAAGAATTTCTTTATTCATTTTCTAATTGGAATTCTGGGTTATAAATAATTCCCAATACATTCTGCCAAGGATCATATACGGTTGCCACCATAAGTTCTCCGCCAACATTTACAGGTGCTTCATGGGGTTTTGCTCCTAAATTGATTAAACGAGTGTAGGTGTTGAATATATCTTCAACGCCCCAATATGACAAGACGCCTTCACCTTTTTCTGTTTTATGCTCTTCAGGTAGCAAACCAAGTTCATAGCCTTTAATGTTAAAACCTACATAAAAAGGTTCATCAAAATATGGGCTAGTTTGAAAAGCCTTAGCATACCAAGCTTTTGCCTTTTCTAAGTTATGTACTTTATATATAGTAGTTCTTAAACCTAAAATCATTAAAAAATATATTTTAATTTTAAAGCATGAAGATAGTAAAAAATCATATTGTAACTCATGTTACATTCTATTCAAAATTAAAAAGAGTAATTTGCAGTAAAATTTTAAGATATGGGATTATTTGATTTTCTAACAAAAAATAAAACAGATAAAATTAAGGACTTTCAATCTAGAGGTGCTGTAATAATTGATGTAAGAACAAAAGCTGAGTTTACTCAAGGAGCCATTCCAGGTTCAAAAAACATGCCTTTACAGAATATTAATACTCAAATTAATTCGATAAAAAAACTTAACAAACCCGTTATTGTTTGTTGTGCTAGCGGTATGCGATCTGCAAGTGCAGCAAGCATTTTAAACAGTTACGGCATTGAAACCATTAATGGTGGTGGTTGGTTAAGTTTGAAGAGTAAATTATAATTTCACTATAAACATAAAAAAAACATTAGTTTCCTTCGACATAAAAGGCCTAACTAATGTTTAAACTAAACTAATTCTTGTTAGCATAAAATTAATTCTTACAGATTGTTTTTATATTACCTGAAGTTTAATTTATGGTTATATTAAATTATTTCTTTTTGCCTTTGCTACAGCTTCAAGCTTATTGTGTACTTGAAGCTTCTTGTAAATATTTTCAATATGCTTTCTGATGGTTCCAGTAGACAGAAAAAGGTTGTCGGCAATAATATTGTAACTTAACCCTTTACTTAATTGTTCAAGTACTTGAATTTCTCTTTCAGATAGTTTTATATCTTCCTTTTCATCATCAAAATCGACAGGATTTCTAAGCAATTTTAATGTTTTCATGGCTATGGATGGATTCATGGCCGCTCCGCCATTTATAGTATCTAAAAGACCTTCATGTAAATCTTTAGCATTTATTTCTTTTAGCAAATACCCATCGGCTCCAGCTTTTATGGCGTTAAAAATATGTTCGTCATTATCAAAAACAGTGAGCATGATAATTTTGATGTGAGGGTATTTTTGCTTAACAATTTCTGTGGTTTCAATACCGTTTAAAACTGGCATTTCTATATCCATTAAAATAACATCAATGTTATGATTATTACTTAACATGGTTAACAATTCTGCTCCATTTAAAGCCGTAAACTTAATCTGCAAATCATCAAAAAAAGACAATTTTTCTTTAACTGCAGTTATTAAAAAAGAATTATCATCAACGATGGCTATTTTAATGTTCATTTTTAAAAACAGATATTAAGTTTTGAAAGTAATATTTTTAATTAAACCCGGCTAGTTTCTAATTACTTTTTTTATTGTTGCGTGAATATTTGCATTTATTATTTTAACAAAATAAATACCTTTTTCATCAATTTTAATGGATTCCATTGACATATTACTTTCAATAGATTGTATCAATGTGCCTTGAACATTAAAAACCTGTATTTGTTTAATTGGACTATTAAATTTAAAATTAAAAATACCGTTTGAAGGATTTGGATAGATTAAGACATCGAGACTTTGAGTAACCTTATCAATTGACAATGTTGAAAAAGGTTTTCTATAAATATCTATAAAATTAAGTGCCATAAACAAATTATTATTGTGTAAAACAAATTTTACAGCTGTTGTTGTACCACTTGAATTTGATGGTAAACCCAGGACATCTGCTGTAAAATTAACACCTCCATCTGTACTAACAAAAATATCTGGAACTGATGGATTGCCATTATTGTCCAATGAAAATTGAACATAACTACCTTTTACAAATAGTTCCTGAATGCTTTGGGCAACACCTATCCAATTGTTTGATAAATGACTTGAGATATCAATATCTGTCCAACTTACCCCTTCATTATCAGTGTATAACAATTTTTGATCATAATTAAACAAACTTCTGCCTGAGACATAAATCCGACCAGAATCTGGATTTACAGTTAAATTATTTGCTAAAAAATAAGGAGGCAAATTTGCGTCTCCAGCAAATGTCCATGTCTGTCCATTGTCTGTTGATGTTCCCAAATGATAACTTCCCCAAGCATAAAATTTACTTCCATAAAAAGCAAAATGTTCAGAAAACTCGGTACTAGCATTGTTGTTCCTTTGCCATGAAGCATCATTAACATGTTTGATGTAATTTCCAGAATTAACAACTGCTACCAAATAATCATTATGACTATAAAAATAATCAACATCAACAATCTCGCCAGAATTTGTTGGAATTCCAGTTACATCGGGCACAAAAGTCTGTCCATTATCAAGAGATTTATATATCATAGACGATGCAGTGTTTGCATAGAATGTAACCACATAAAGAGCTGTTCCTGTAGATTGGATGTGTGTTACCCTACGACTATTTTCATTTGTTACAAAACCCGTTTGCCCAACAGGATTCCAAGAAGAACCATTATCTGTTGATTTTATAAATCCAGCTGTATTTACTGATGCAAAAAGTTCTCCATTATGGCTAGCTACGTTGTAAATCCCTTCAATAGTATTGGTTGAAATACCTGTTGGTTGCCATTGCGCATAAACACATAAAGAGACATTGAACAATATTAGTAAGAGTAGTGATTTTTTCATAATAATCATTTTTAGAATTTTAGTAAAAATCACTAAAAATGCTTTATGAAACCATACGCTATTTGTCGTATTTTTTAGGCCAACGAAAACAATAACTGTATACTTGTTCCCTCTTCGAGTTTAGAATTTATGTTGATAATGGCTGAAATGTCATGTGCACGCTTTTTAATATTATTAAGTCCGTTACCCATTTCAACAGTTTCTATATCAAATCCCTTTCCATCATCTGTGATACTAATCTGTAAAGTGTTTTCTAGTTTTTTAAATGCTACTTTTATGTTTTTAGCTTCAGAATATTTTAAGGAATTATTGACCGCTTCTTGAATAATTCGGTATATATTCATTCCTTGAATAGAGGTTAGAACGGTTTGGTTGGTTATACTTCGATCTAAAATAAATTCAAAATTGGTGTCTTTTGAAATACTATTTGCTTTATCAACAAAATTTGAGGTTCTAACCTGTAAATCTTCAAAAGAAATTTTACTTTTATTCATAGCCCAAATGGTATCGCGTAATTCATAAATAGTTTCTTTTGTGAAGGCACTGATGTTTGAAAGTTTATTGGTTAGCTTTTCGTTATTGATCTTAAATCCGTACTGTAGATTATCTATTGACGAAATGATAAAAGTTAATTGGGCTCCTATATTATCGTGTAAATCTCTTGAAATTCTCAAGCGTTGTTCTTGCAATTTATTTTGGGTTTCAATTTTAATCAAGGCTTCCTTTAACTCACTTTCTTTTTTAAGTTGTATATGTTTTAGTTTTTGTTGGTTATACAGTAAATATCCTAAAAATGACAATACAACAGCTAAAATTACAAGACCTATAATCTGAGTGTTTTTCCTGTTAATATTGAGCTCTTTTTCAGCAATATTGGCGCGTTGTGCAAGAATTTCACGTTCTTTTTTTTCTGTTTGGTATTTGGTTTCTAGCTCACTGGTTATAGTTTGCATGTTCTCTTGCGCATAAACTTCTTGAGTTTTTATGTACTTATTTGTGTAAAAAGACACACTATCTGGTTTAGCCTCATAAGCAAATACCGGTATAAGTTGTAAATAAGTTAGTAAAAGCTTGTCTAATAATTCTTCTTTTTCAAAAACTTTTAAGTTTTGCAATAACAGTGGTTTTGATTTTTTAAACTCACCAAGTTCGTTATATATGCCAGCCAATGTAAGCTTAGAACTTTCCAGTTCGGTTTTTAAATTAGCCTTTTCTCTAATTTCAATAGACTTTAAAATGTACTTTTTTGCCTGCTGAAAATCTTTTTTATTATTATAGATAGTTCCTAAATTATTATAAGCAGATCCAAGTGTTGGATATGCATTGGCCATTTCTGAAGCTTCAATACCCTTTTTTAAATTAAAAATGGCTTGTACTGTATCTTTTTTATATAAATAAACTGTCGCCTTATTAACTAGAGCATTCCCAAGAAATTCTTGTTGATCGCTATTTTTGAAAAACTCAATATTTTCGTTAAAGTACTCTAAGGCTTTATTGTAATTTTTCAAGGTCATGTAAATGGTTCCTATATTGCTTTTAAGAGAATTAGCTACAACTACGGCTTCCTTTTTTTCATAAAAATCTAAAGCTTTTAAATAGTAAACCATGGCACTATCTAAAAGTGCTTTTTTACTGAATATGTTTCCAATCTTAAAATTTAATGAGGCTACTCCAGCGGAATCTTTTTGCAAGTTCCTAATTTTTAACGACTTTCTAAAAAGCTTTTCAGAGGTTTCATAGTCGCCTTTTAAATAATAAACAACTCCATTATCGCTAATGGTTTGAGCCAAAAATGTAGAATCATGGAGTTTTTCGGCCAAAACCATGGCTTTTTTTCCATATATTAAAGCTGAATCTGTTGAAATGGAGGCATAATACCAAGTTAAATCACCATATATTTTTGCTTTGATTGAGTCTTTTTCAGGTTTTAAAAGTTCTCTTTTTAAGCTGTCTATGATTTTTTGCTGATTTTGTGAAAAACCCTTTAAACCGAAGAGCATTACAATAACTAAGGTGAGTATTCTCTTCATAGAATTAATTAATATGTTTTTCAAATATCATTTTTTGTAGCAAAAGAAGTTCTTTGGTGATTTGAAATATTCTATTAAAAAATGTTTCATTAAAATGGTCAGCCAAGATTACTTTTTGATTGTTATTTTCCATGATTACTTTTTCAATCCTTAAATTCTCCATTAAAAAGGTATGTTCTTGTTTTATGGTTTTATTTAAACTTCGTGTATTTTTATAGATTACCATACTGAACATTACCAAAATACTAATCAGTACATACAAGAACCCAATAAACAAAAGATTAAACTCCATAAAAATAAATTGTTATCATATAAAAATAAAAAGTAATACAAACAAAAAACACCAGTTATAAAAATCATTTTACTGATTCTAAAAACTGATGTTTAATATTTGAACTGATTAATAGCATCTTAAAATTAAGTTAAATTGTTGAACGTCAATTAATTTTTCGACAAACGTATGGTTAAAAAAGATTAAGCGCAATAAAGGTATTATCACGCCTAATCAAACAAATCTCAACAACAAGATTTAGTTTTGCAGATTGTACGCATAGATAGTTTTATCGTTTGCTTTATAATATAATATGCCAGCAATCTCATCAACCTGATATTCTGGTTTTTTATCTTTAAGCACAATTTCCTTATCTACTTTACCTGTGTCTTTATTTACTTTAACCAATCCTACACCTGCATCAAGCTTCGTTAGAATAAACTGAGCATTTTCGGTTGCAGCCGTGGCTTTAAAACGTTTTGACATCATATCAAACGCCGCATCTCCTATAGAAGCAAACATATCGGAAGCAAGTTTGTTTTCTTTGCCATAGTCGTTATAATTACTCAAATCATTGGAACTTCCATAAGAATTAGTTCTATTCATACCTGCTTTGGCAGCATGCGCCATTGCTAAACCAGTTGAGGCTACTGCCAACGCTCCAGATAATACTTTTACAAAACCACTTTGAGAGGGCGATTTATAATATTCATGGAATACTTGGTTTCCGTCGCTCCCCAATAGAGCGACATTTTGAGATGAACTTAAAAAAACATTCCCATTTCGCATCTGCATGGTGTTGGCTACTTCTTTTTCATCAAAATTGACTTTTGCAAATTCAGATACATCACCAGAATTTGCATCAATGGCATAAACATCACCATCGGCAGCAATAAGATATCTGTTTTTTTCTTTGTCAAAGGTTGAAGCTACTGCTGCAGAATTTTTATACTTTAATGGTTTGTTCCATACTTGATCGCCAGTTTTTAAATCTACAATATTAGCATCTTCTCCTGTAATGTATATCAATCCTTGAGGCGATTCTGCCATAACCATAATGTTTGGGCCTGTCTTTAAAGGTTTTTTAAATAAGGTATTTCCATCAAACGAAATTTTATTAATTCCTCCTTGTTGAATACCGAATAAAATACCATCATCCTGCACATAAAAATGTTGCACATACCCTTTTGTTTTTGGTGCTTTCTCCCATAAATCTTCACCTGTAGAAGCACTTAAAAAGGCTATTTCAGACTCGTCTTTAGTCGCAAAAACGCTAGAGCTTCCTCCTGAGCTTTTATCGCTTACAACGGCTATTCCTTGCGGTAAAATTTGAAAGTTAGACACGTTTCCTTGTACTTTTCTATCGTCTTTCCATAGTTCTGCTCCGTTGCTTCCTATTTTGTGGATTCGTGTGTTTTTCCCATTAACTGTCGTTTCAAAACCATAAATTTCTTTTTCTGTTTTATCGGCTACCATCCAATTAACCCCTTTAATTTTACATTCCCATAAATCATCGCCATTGTGTTTTTTGGCTATTAATCCTTGCGCCGTAGGTATGATTAAAAATTCTTTTAACAATAAAGGTACGCCTGTTACACTAAAATCTTTCGCCATACCTACTCTACCTGGTTTGTCTAAAAAGAAACTATAGTCTAGTTTTTGAGTGCTTAAATCATAAATAGCGACCTTAGGAGTTATTTTTTCGAACTTATCGCCTTCTTTTTGAATACCACTAACTATCAACTTGTTTTGTGGTAACACAACATTACAGGTGTAAATTTGATTCCAGTTATCAGTTTCAGAATTAAAAATAATTTTTCCTGTTATGTAGTTTATAACTGCCCTTTTGGTTTTGGTTAATCCTGCAAACTTAGAATCTGCACCTTGAGAAACAACAATATACGGTGATGCAGGTATAAAATCTGTTTCTTCTGGTTTTAATTTTCCGAAGTTATTGAAAGTAAAAACAGGTACGCTTTGTTTAGGGTCTATCCCGACCAACCCTTCATTGGTTGCAGCAACTAATATGCCTCCAACGGTTAATGTCATTTCGTTAATATTTGCTCCTAAATCGTAAGTATGCTCTGGAGCTTCTGCTTTTTGTGCTGTTGCTACATTTACTATTAGAATCCCTACTAACAGTAATGCGTATTGTTTAATTTTTCTCATTGTTGAATATTGTTTATGGTTTTATAATGTTTGTTTGTTTAGATTAAATGAACCCTCTGTGATACTTTTTATAGAATTATCTCCGTTTACATTTTTACATTGAAAACTAAATGTTCCTATCACTTTAGAATCTGTTTGTTCTGATACTTTAAGCTCCCCAACGATGGTATCATCATAAGGTGCTTGCCAAAGTTCTGTTATAGAGTCTGTTGGGTTGCTTAAATTTACTTCAGTTTCTGAATATGATGCACTGTTAAAAATATTTGCACCACCACCTATTGGATAAGTTCCAACACCATCATATCCCAAAATTGTGAAAGAGAATGCATTACCATCACTATTTGTGGCTATGATTATTAGGTTTTGTCCGCCATTAGCAATAGTAGCTGATGAAGATATTTCTAATGATGCAAAGGAAGTTCCATCCACTTTAGCGGTCAGTGTTCCAGAAGCTGCATTTCCTGCTTCACCTCCTTCATCTGTTGAACATGATGCAAAAGAGATTAATGATACTGTTGTAATTAATAATACGATGTGTTTAAATTGTCTCATTGTTAAATGGTTTTATGATTAATAGCATCACAAAACTGCAATTTTAGAGAAAGTAAATCAATACGATGAATTGCGTATTTTTATAATTGTATGTGTGGGAATTGTATTTGAAGTTGTCTTTTTTTTGCTTCTAAATTTTGAAGAAATGCTTTATGAGCCTTAGAATTTGGATTAAAAGGCTTATGGTTCAATCCCTTTTGAACCTCATCAATAGCTTCCATTGTTTTTGATACTTCTGAAGACATCCAAACCTCTTGAAACTTTTCCCAAATATAGTTGATGGCTATTTGGTTTGGGTGAATCATATCTTCAGCATAAAACCGATAGTCACGTAATTCATCCATCATAATTTCATACGACGGGAAATAATAAAGACCTCTCGACTGCGCTCGAGGTGACAAAACACGATGAATAGCCGAAATTAAATGAGCCTTGCTTTGTGTGTTTTCAACAAAACCATCTTTTATGTGACGAACTGGAGATACTGTAAAAATTATAGCCACATCAGGATTCACTTTTTGTATTAAGCTGACCATATTTTCAAGCGATTGAAGAATTTCTTCAACCGATAGTAATTCTTTTGAAAATTGTTTTTGTGGAACCTTATGACAATTCGCAACGATATGGTTGTTTTCAACAAAACGATATGCCCAAGCAGTTCCTAAAGTAATTATGATGTGTGTTGATTTGCTTATTTGTTGGTTTGTTGATTCGATTGCTTGGTTTAAATGGCTTAACAAAACTTCTTTTGATGAATTGCTCAATTTAGAATGTGCATCAAAACAATGCCATTGTTCATTATAAAAAAATAAATCCCTTTCTAAATATGATTTTTCCTCGATAGCATTTACAATAAGCGTTTCTATAGCTTTTGGGTGAAATAGAATACCCAAAGGATTTTGAAGATTTTGAAACTTGTAATATTCTAATTTTTCACCAATATTATCCGAAAAACATGAGCCCAATAAAACTATTTTTGAGGAATAATTTATAGGGGAATTGGCTTTTAAAATCGGAATTTTGATGATTAAGTTCATTTTATTAATAAGTCCATTTGAAAATAAATCCAGATAATTTTCAAGCTTATCGGGATTTATTATTATTTAAAAAAAATTATTCTTTCATTTCTTTTCTCTCTTCCCTCTCTAGTTTTTTTAATTCTTTTTCTTTCTTTTTTTCTTCCAATTTAATTTTAGTTTTTTCAATATTACTTTTAAGCTCTTCGATTGTTTTACTTGAAACTTCTAACTTCTCAGTAATTTTTTCAATTTCATTTTTTGTTTTTTCAACTTGTTTATTCAAATTATCTTGCTGCTTTTGAAGCTCTATATTAGATTGGGTTTTTGTGTCTTTTGTTTTTAATAATTCATTATTTAACGTTAATAAAACATCATTTAAACTGTTAATCTTTTTATTAAGTTTCGATGTTTTCGTTTCCTCTCTCTGCAATTTTTGTTCATTTGTTTGAATATTATTTTGCAACATTCGCATCATCATTTGTTGCTGTTGCATCATTTGTTGTTGCTGCATCATATGATTATTTATTTGGCTCATAGGTGGAGGACTTGGAAATTGTTGAGCTAAAAAAATAGTTGGAGAAACTAACACTAAAAAAAGTATAATCTTTGTTTTCATAGTTATCAATATTTTATTAAATAAATTGTTTTACTTTCTCTAAAGCATCTTTAATCCCTGCAGGATTCTTTCCGCCTGCGGTTGCAAAAAATGGCTGTCCGCCGCCGCCACCTTGTATGTATTTGCCAAGTTCTCTAACTACTTGTCCTGCATTCAAATTTTTCTCAGAGACCAACTCTTTTGATATGTAGCATGATAGTAATGCTTTACCATCATTTTCTGCTGCAAAAAGCAAGAATAGATTGTTAAACTCGCTGCCTAATTCAAAGCACAAATCTTTCATTCCAGAAGCATCTAAATCTAATTGCTTGGCCAAGAATTGTATGCCGTTAATCTCTTGAAGCTCGCTTTTAAGGTCGCCTTTTATGTTTTTGGCCTTGTCTTTAAGAAGCTGTTCAACTTGCCTTTTTAAATTTGCGTTTTCTTCTTGTAAGCTTTGTAGTGCTTTTATGGGTTCTTTGGCATTGTTAAGTAAATCGCGCATTTCATAATAAGCACGATTGTTTTTGTGATAAAAATCTTTTACCGCATCATTGGTAATGGCTTCAATTCGGCGTATTCCTGAGGCAATAGCACTTTCAGAAACGATTTTAAAATGCCAAATATCTGAGGTGTTTTTAACATGAGTACCGCCGCAAAGCTCTAAGGATTGACCAAAACGAATAGAGCGCACCGTATCGCCATATTTTTCCCCAAATAAACTCATGGCACCTTCGGAAATGGCTTCTTCTTTTGGAATGCTGCGCTTTTCAATCAAAGGTAATTTACCTTCAATTCTGGCATTCACAAAATTTTCAACATCTCTTAATTCTTCAACCGTTAATTTAGAAAAATGCGAAAAATCAAAACGTAAATATTTGGAATTAACCGCACTTCCTTTTTGCTCTACATGGTAGCCCAAAACTTCTCTTAGAGCTTGATGCAATAAATGTGTGGCTGTGTGATTGGATTCTGTTCTTCGACGTTGTTTTTCGTCTACAACCGCTATAAAAGTCTCATTTAAATGGTTTGGTAAATTTTTGGTGAAATGAATGATGAGGTTGTTTTCTTTTTTGGTATCTAAAATATAAACCACATCGCCATGTGTGTCTTCAAGATAGCCTTTATCGCCAACTTGCCCACCACCTTCAGAATAAAAAGGCGTTAAATTAAACACGAGCTGGTACATATCGCCATCTTTTTTGGAGGTGATTTTTCTATATCTTGTAATTTTTACTTGAGCCTCAAGAGCATCATACCCCACAAATTCTTGATTCGTGTCTTCAATTAAAATGACCCAATCTTCGGTGCTCATTTCGCTGGCGGCCCGTGAACGGTTTTTTTGTTTTTGAAGTTGTTTGTTAAACCCTTGCTCATCAAGTTTTAATCCTTTTTCTGAAAGAATTAAAGCTGTTAAGTCTATGGGAAATCCATAAGTATCAAACAATTCAAAAGCTTTTTCACCAGAAATGGTGTTGCCATTGCTTTCTTCAACAACGGCATCTAATAATATTAAACCTTTGTCCAAAGTTCTTAAAAACGACGCTTCTTCTTCTTTTATAACATTTTCGATAAGCTGCTTTTGAGCTTTAAGTTCTGGAAAAGCTATTCCCATTTTTTCACTCAAAACATCAATGAGTCTGTAAATGAAGGGTTCTTTTTGATTTAAAAATGTAAAACTATAACGTATGGCACGTCGCAAAATTCTACGAATTACATAACCTGCACCTGTATTGCTAGGTAATTGTCCGTCGGCAATTGAAAATGCTACCGCTCTAACATGGTCTGAAATAACACGAATTGCTACATCAACTTTTTCGTCTTTACCGTAGTCTTTATTGGCAATGGTTTCTATCTCTCTAATAATGGGCGTAAATACATCGGTATCATAATTTGACTGTACGCCTTGCAACACCATACACAAACGCTCAAAACCCATGCCAGTATCGATATGTTTGTTTGGTAAACTTTCAAGAGATCCGTTGGCTTTTCGGTTGTATTGCATGAAAACCAAATTCCAAATTTCAACAACCTGAGGATGGTTATTATTCACTAAATCTTTACCTGAAATTTTTGCTTTTTCTTCAGCAGAGCGAATATCAACATGTATTTCACTACAAGGTCCGCAGGGTCCTTGGTCGCCCATTTCCCAAAAATTATCTTTTTTGTTTCCTTTTAAAATGCGGTCTTCAGCAATGTATTGTTTCCAAATATCGTAGGCCTCTGTATCCATTGGAATACCATCTTCTTCTTCACCTTCAAAAACGGTCACATATAAAATATCCTTATAAATACCATAAACCTCAGTTAATAATTCCCAAGCCCAAGCAATGGCTTCTTTTTTAAAGTAATCGCCAAAACTCCAATTGCCCAACATTTCAAACAAGGTATGGTGGTAGGTATCATAGCCAACTTCTTCTAAATCGTTGTGTTTTCCAGAAACCCGCAAGCACTTTTGAGTATCTGCAATTCTGTTATGTTTGGGTTGTGCATTGCCTAAAAAATATTCTTTAAAAGGTGCCATTCCTGAATTAACAAACATCAAGGTAGGGTCGTCTTTTAAAACCATGGGAGATGATGGCACAATGGCATGATTTTTACTTTCAAAAAAACTTAAAAAACTAGATCTAATATCTTGTGACTTCATTAACGTATAGGTTACTGCTTAGTTAAATTATATTAATTGCAAAACAATTTTTATATTTACTCGTTTAATAAATTTAAAAAACCCATTAGTCTTCAATATAAAGTGCAAAAATAGTATAATTTAAGAAATGAGTAAGGTAAAATATTATTACGATTCCGAATCGCTTTCTTACAGAAAAATAGAACGCAAAAAAAGAACCACTGTAAAATATGCGTTTATGTTTTTATTGGGCTCAGCACTTTTTGGTTTTCTATTTGTTTTTATTGCCAGCCAGTATGTTGAATCTCCTAAAGAAAGAGCTTTGAAAAGAGAGTTGCAAAATGCCCAACTTCAATTTCAATTACTCAATAAAAAAATGGAAGAAGCAGAAGCTGTTTTAGCTAATGTTGCAGATAGAGACAACAATATTTATCGTGTTTATTTTGAAGCGAATCCAATACCTGATGAGCAACGTAAAGCTGGGTTTGGTGGTATTAACCGCTACAAAAATTTAGAAGGTTTTGATAATTCTAAACTTATTATTGAAACCAACAAACGTCTTGATGTGTTACAAAAACAAATTGTTGTCCAATCTAAATCCCTTGATGAAATAGCCATACTTGCCGAAGAAAAAGAAAAACTTTTATCAGCAATACCCGCCATTCAACCTGTAAAAAATGAAGATTTAAAACGTATGGCTTCTGGTTTTGGCGTGCGTTCAGATCCATTTACCAAGGCTAGAAAAATGCATTGGGGCATGGATTTTACAGCGCCTAAAGGCACTCCTATTTATGCGACTGGAGATGGTATAATTGAACGTGCGGACAATAAAGCAACAGGTTATGGCAATCATATTAGAATTAATCATGGTTATGGCTATGAAAGCTTGTATGCACATTTATACAAATACAACGTAAGAAAAAATCAAAAAGTAAGACGTGGTGATCTTATTGGCTTTGTTGGAAGTACCGGCCGATCAGAAGCTCCACATTGCCATTATGAAATTTTTAAAGACGGCCAGCGAATTAACCCTATAAACTTTTACTATGGAAGTTTAACAGCGGAAGAATTTAACGAACTGTTAGAGCATGCATCCTTAGAAAATCAATCTTTAGACTAATGCATATAGAGCTACCAGAAAAACGATATTACGGTATTGGCGAAGTTGCAGGAGCCTTTAAAGTCAATGCGTCTCTCATAAGATTTTGGGAAAAAGAGTTTGACGCGCTCAAACCAAAAAAGAATGCCAAAGGGAATCGTAAATTTACTCCAGAAGACATTAAAAACCTTAAACTTATTTACCATCTGGTTAAAGAGCGCGGTTTTACGCTTGATGGGGCCAAAACCCATCTCAAAGAAGAAAAGCAAAAAACACTAAACAATTTTGAAATTATAAGTAAATTAGAAGATATAAAAACAGAGTTAATAAAAATTAAAAATGAAATGTAACATTTTGTTTATTTTGTTAACTAATACTCAAAATACACTTAAAATAAACCTTTAACTTTAAAACTATTTAACATGAAAAAATGGTTAATTCCAGTAATTATAATTGTTGTTGTAATTTTTGGTCTATACAGATGGGCTGTTGGCTTTAATAACAACGCCGTTAAATTAAATGAAAATGTTAGTGAAGCTTGGGGTAACGTTCAAACCTCTTACCAACGCCGAAATGATTTAATTGGAAACTTGGTAAATACTGTAAAAGGAGCAGCTGATTTTGAACGCAAAACTTTAACCGATGTTATAGAAGCTAGATCAAAAGCAACTCAAACAACCATCGACCCAACCAATATTACCCCTGAACAACTTAAACAATTCAATGAAGCTCAAGGTGGTTTAAGCAGTGCATTATCAAGACTTTTGGTGACTGTAGAACGTTATCCAGAACTAAAAGCTAATGAAAATTTCTTAAAACTTCAAGACGAATTAACGAGCACAGAAAACACCATACAAACCGCTAGAACCAGATATAATGAAGCCATCAAGCCTTTCAATAATCATGTGAAAACCTTTCCAAATTCAATTTTAGCAGGTCTTTTTAATTTTGATGGCAAACCTTACTTTGATGCCGAAGCAGGTGCCGAAAAACCAGTGGATGTAGAATTTGATTTCAATTAATTATCCATGTCAAAAACAGAAGATTTCCTTTCAAAAGAAGAAGAACAGGAAATTATTGATGCCATAAGAACTGCAGAATTAAATACGTCTGGTGAGATACGTGTGCATATAGAAAAAACTTCTAAAACAGATGCTTTTAATAGAGCCCTTGAAGTGTTTCATTATTTAAAAATGGATAATACTAAAGAGCAAAATGGTGTCCTTATATACGTAGCTGTTGAAGATAAAACTTTTGTAATTTATGGAGACAAAGGCATCAATGATGTGGTTACTGAAGATTTTTGGGATAGTACTAAAGACATCATGCAATCGCATTTTAAAACTGGTAATTTTAAGCAAGGACTCGTTGAAGGAATTTTAAAAGCCGGAAATCAATTGGAAAAACACTTCCCTTGGGAACATGGAGATATGAATGAACTCTCTAATGAAATTTCAAAAGGATAATGCACCATTTAAAACATACATCACTTTTATTTTCGCTTTTAATCTGTTTGTTTTTTACGCAAATTGTAAAGGCACAGTTTGATATTCCTTCAACGCCAAAGGAACAAACCAGTGTTTATGATTATATAAATTTACTCTCAAGTTCTGAAAAAAGGGAATTAGAAAATAAACTCATTAAGTATTCAGACACAACATCCACCCAAATCGTGGTAGTTGTTATTGGCACAACAAAAGGTGAAAACATTGGTTTACTAGCCCCAAAATGGGCTCAAAAATGGGGCATTGGCCAAGCCAAAGAAGATAATGGCGTTTTTATTTTATTAGCCAGAGACGATAGAAAAATATGGATTTCACCTGGATATGGCGTCGAGGACAGATTAACCGCTGGTATTGTTGGAGAACTCACAAGGGATATCATCATTCCAGAATTCAAAAAAGGTGACTATTACCAAGGTTTGAATAAAGGTGTTGATAGTATATTTGACGTTTTAACGGGCGCTTACCAAGGCTCTAGAAAGGTTGACTCTCCTTCTTTTCCTCCTCAATTATTCTTTATATTGTTTATCATTTTTATAATCATCATTATATCTATTTCTAAAAACAGACGTGATGGCGGTGGAAAAGGTGGCAACAGACACCAAGGTTTTGATATTTGGGATGCCATTATTTTAAGCAATATGGGCAGAGGAAGTTATGGAGGTCGTTCATCATCATCTGGTGGTTGGGGCGGAAGCTCTGGCGGCGGTGGTTTTGGCGGTGGCTTTGGTGGTGGTGGTTTCTCAGGTGGTGGCGCTGGTGGAAGTTGGTAGTTTTTTCAGTTTTTAGTTGGCAGTCACAGTGTTAAGTATTCCGTGTTCAGTCGCAGTTTTCAGTTTAACTTGAAACCAAAAACCATCAACCAAAAAACTACTTCTTCCGCATATAAACGCTTATAGGCACCCCATGAAAATCAAAATGCTCGCGTAATTTATTTTCAAGAAAACGCTTATAAGGTTCTTTTACATATTGTGGTAAATTACAGAAAAACGCAAATTGAGGTTGTGGTGTTGGCAACTGCATAATGTATTTAATCTTTACATATTTACCTTTAAGTGCCGGTGGCGGATAATTTTCAATGATGGGTAAAAACAATTCGTTAATCTTACTGGTTTTTATTTTCTTGGATCTGTTGTTATAAACCTGAACAGCTGTTTCTACAGCCTTGTAAACACGTTGCTTGGTTAATGCCGAAACAAAAACTATGGGCACATCTGTAAAAGGTTCTATTTGTTTTCGGATGACCTTTTCATATTCTAAGGTGGATTTATGATCCTTTTCAACCAGATCCCATTTATTGACTAATATAACAATGCCTTTACGATTGCGTTCAGCTAACCAAAAAATATTTTGTTCTTGACCATCAAATCCTCTGGTTGCATCTAACACCAGTATACAAACATCACAGTTTTCAATAGCGCGAATACTTCGCATAACAGAATAAAACTCTAAGTCTTCTTTAACTTTTGATTTTCTTCTAATTCCAGCCGTATCCACCAAATTAAATTCGAACCCAAAACTGTTATATCGTGTATCAATAGAATCTCTTGTGGTACCAGCAATATCTGTTACTATGTATCTGTTTTCCCCAATTAACGCATTAATAAATGACGATTTGCCAGCATTTGGACGACCTACTACTGCAAATCGAGGCAAGTTTTCTTCAATGACTTCTTCTTTTTCTGGTAAAGCTTTTACTAGAGCATCTAATAAATCTCCAGTTCCACTACCATTAATACTTGCAATGGTGAAATACTCACCTAATCCAAGTGAATAAAACTCTACAGCATTTTCAGCACGCTTAGCATTATCAACTTTATTTACAACCAAAAATACTGGCTTATTTACTTTTCGCAATAAGTTGGCAACATCTTCATCCATGCCAGTTACTCCAGATTCCACATCTACCATAAAAATGATAGCATCAGCTTCATCAATAGCCAATTCTACCTGTTTATCAATTTCTGCTTCAAATACGTCATCACTTCCTAATACATAACCACCCGTATCAATTATTGAAAATTCTTTTCCGTTCCAATCACTTTTACCATAATGTCTGTCTCTAGTTACACCACTTACCGCATCAACAATGGCTTCTCGTCTTTGTATTAAACGATTGAAAAACGTTGACTTTCCTACATTTGGTCGTCCTACTATAGCAACTATATTACTCATAATCTTTAAATTGTCTGCAAAGGTAGTGTTTACTCTTTGAAAAAAATAGTATTTTAATCTCCTTAAACCAAAACTAAATGTCAGCTACCAATACCATCGTCTTAAGACCTCGTTTCAAAATTGAACTAGATTGTGATAATGAATCTGTTTTAAAAGATTTTGAATCAGCTAAATTAAGCCAGAAAACTTTTATTGTTAATCGCATTGATGATCATGTTTTTATTAAATATCCAAAACACAAACAGCTTTTTTGGTCGCCACAACTTCATTTAGAGATTAATGAAAAAACAGACAATTCCTGCACGTTACATGGTTTGTTTGGTCCAAACCCAACCGTTTGGACTTTGTTTATGTTTTTGCACTTTATGGTGGCTGGATTATTTATAGCCTTTAGTATTTGGGCTTATACCAACTGGAGTTTAAATTTTAATTATGGGTTCCAAATATCATTAATGATTTTTATGATAATTGCTTGGTTTTTGCTGTATTTTGCGGGTAGTATTGGAAAAGTATCCAGCAAAACTGAAATGCATGAACTACACGAGTTTATGAATGAGGTTTTAAAAAAAAGTCCTAATTATTCAAATAATCAGGACTCATGACTAACTCAAAAAAATAACAACTAAACTAATTATTTACATTTTCATAAAAACTTACCGTACCACTATCTTCATTTGAAACAACCAATAAATCTTTTCCGGTTGGACTTTCTTTTGCAGGTATGGCTAATAATCCTTCTGGAGCTTCATCACCTGAATTAGAAAGAATATTTAAAAAGACTGGACTCGTAGGATTGGAAATATCATAAACTAATATTTGGTCATTTCTTTCTAATCCAACAAACAAAATATATTTATCTTTTATTTTCAAAATTTCAACAGATTCTGGTTCTGCACCTTTGTCATCACTTCTTCCATCATCATCATTAAATCTATCAGGCGTTAGTGCTAAGGTTTGCGTTGCAATATCATTTCCGCTATCAAAAACCAGTTGACCATTACCCGTCCAAACTGAAAATGAACGAGCTCCAAAACTGTATAATTTATCGTAATCGCCATCATTATCGACATCTCCTAAAGTACTCGTGATTTTAAGTCTTCCTAAGTTTTCCTTTTTTTGTAATTCAACAAAATTTGGAAAAATAGTTTCATCTAAAGTAACATCTGCTATTCGTTCTTCTTCGCCAAAACCACTATAATCTCTTGAATCACCTTCATTAGCTGTTATGATAAAATCTGTTCCATGCACTTTCAAATATTTAATGGCATCTGGCATGTAAACACCATACACAGGCCAATTATTTAATGCTTTAACATCATCTTTATCACTTGGGTCTATTTCATTTCCAGGCACATTGTAATCTTTAAATCCTAATGGGTAAATAGCTTCGATTTTTTTAGATTTTAAATTTACTTTAGCAACACCATTATTTTCTTGAAGTGTTACCCATGCATATCTTGAATTCTCAGAAATAGCAACATATTCAGGTTCAATATCTTGGGCAAAGGAAGCATTGGGTCCAAAGACTCTTAAACCTTTGTCCTCTAAACTTGCCTTTTTATTTGTAAACGATTGAAAATTTAACGTTGAAACTTGACCAGATGATACGTCTATAATACTTATGGTTCCTTCTGGATCAACGGTATAATCATCATTAGGTTCGCCTTCATTAGCCGAAACAATATATTGCCCATTTGGAGAAAAAGTTACCATATCTGGTAAAGCTCCTACTTGGTAGCTATGTAACATGTTTAAACTAGTGGTATCATAAACCAATATGGAACCAAGGTTTTGTTTAGGATCTGCTTCTACAGCAATAGCCAACAAACCTTTGTTAACAGCTACGCTATTTGGTGAACCTATGCCTAAAACAATTGGAGTTTCCTCGATAGGACTATCAACGTTTGAAATATTAAAAACAGATACTTGCTGTAATGCTACATTAACTACAAATAATCGTTTAGATTTTGCATCGAAAGCAGAAATTTCAGAAGCGCCTTCTCCACCAACACTTATGGTTGATTTGTATTGAAAATTTATCTGATCGTTTTGTTCATGATCATCATCATTATGATGATTACTAAAAAAATCATCCAAATTGCTACAAGAATAAACAAACAGAAAAACAAATGCGAGGGATAGTTTACTTAAAAATTTCATATTGGTTAGGTTTAAAAATTGATACCAAATGTAATTTTACCATGTAAACTTATGGTTATTTAAAAATAAAGGAATCTTTAGTTTTTACTTCTGATTGTAACCAAAACGTTTTAACTGGTTAACATTAGAGCGCCAGTTTTTATTAACCTTAACATACAATTCTATATGAATTTGTTTTCCAAAAAATGTTTCAAGGTCTTTTCTTGCCTCAATTCCTACGCGTTTTAAGGCACTTCCTTTATGTCCAATGATGATGCCTTTCTGGGTATCTCGCTCTACCATAATGACAGAACGAACTCTAATGATGTTTTCTTCTTCAAAAAACTCTTCTGTATCTACTTCAACGGCATATGGAATTTCTTTTTTATAATGAATTAGAATTTTTTCGCGAATGGTTTCATTAATAAAAAAACGCTCTGGTTTGTCGGTTAATTGATCCTTTGGATAAAATGGTGGCGATTCTGGAAGCAATTCAATAATTCTATGAAACACTTCTTTAACATTAAAACCTTCTAAGGCAGAAATCGGGAAAATTTCAGCATTTGGAACTTTTTCAGCCCAAAACTGAACTTGAGTTTCAAGCTGCTCCTGATTGGATTTATCAATTTTATTTAAAAGCAATAAAACAGGAATTTTTGAATTGGTAATTTTATTAAAAAACGCTTCATCCTTTAATTCTTGCTCGCCAATTTCAACCATGTACAATAACACATCGGCATCTTCAAAAGCAGATTTAACAAAATCCATCATGGATTCTTGAAGCTCGTAAGCGGGTTTTATAATGCCTGGCGTATCTGATAAGACTACTTGAAAATCATCACCGTTTACAATGCCTAAAATTCTGTGTCTGGTAGTCTGCGCTTTCGATGTAATGATGGATAATTTTTCTCCAACAAAAGCATTCATGAGTGTGGATTTCCCCACATTTGGATTTCCTATAATATTTACAAAACCTGCTTTATGCATCATAACTTAAATTAAATGGCAAATATAGTACTTATAGATTTGTAACTAAAAATGCATATTGGTTTATTAAAATATTTTTTGATTGAGACAACTTATATTTTTAAGAATTATAGTAACTTGTTAAACTAACTTTCATTACAAATAAAGTGCAACTTATGAAAAAATTATCTTTTTTATTTACGCTCTTGTTTTTAGGGTCAATACAAGCCCAAATAAGTGGAAAATTAATGCAATATCCTGATGTTTCGCACACACATATTACTTTTATTTTTGGTGATGATGTTTGGATTATGCCAAAATCTGGGGGAATAGCAAATCGATTAAGTTCACCGGAAGGTGCTGAAAGTTTTCCGAGATTTTCTCCTGACGGAAAAATGATAGCTTATACAGCGAATTATCAAGGAAATGATGATGTATATGTTATTGAAGTAAATGGAGGCATCCCTAAAAGATTAACCTATCACGGCATGCCTGATCGCGTTTTAGGATGGTCGCCAGATGGTAAGTCTGTTTTATTTGCCTCTTCAAGAGAAAGTGGACGCCAACGATATAGCCAATTTTATACAGTATCTATAACAGATGGCGCGCTTACTAAATTACCAGTTCCATATGGAGAATATGCTTCATTTTCTCCTGACGGACAGAAAATAGCGTATACAGACAGAACGAGAGTGCAAAGAAATTGGAAACGATATCGCGGCGGGACAGCTCCAGATATTACAGTTTTTGATCTTAAAACTTTTGAATGCCAAAATATCACCAATAACATTGCCAATGATGAGTTACCAATGTGGGTTGGAAACACTATGTATTATATGTCTGATAACGGACCCAACAAAAGAAATAATCTTTGGAAACATGATAATGAAACTAAAACCAATACGCAATTAACACATTTTGTTGATTATGATATAACTTACCCGGAAAGCAGTTCTTCTGATATTATTTTTGAAGCTGGTGGAAAATTATATCTATTTAATTTAGAAACTGAAAAGACCAGTGAGGTTAACGTTCAAATAATTTCAGATCAAAAAAACCTTATTTCCCAACAAAAAAATGTTGCTGCTTATATGCATAGTGTAACGCTTTCCCCAGATGGAAACAGGGTTGTTATTGAAGCAAGAGGTGACTTATTTAATTTACCTGCAACCGACGGATTTGTGTCTGATTTAACAGCTTCATCAGGAATTGCCGAAAGAGAGCCTTCTTGGTCTCCAGATGGAAAACATTTAGCCTATTGGAGCGATGCTACTGGAGAATACCAATTAGTTTTGTATGATGTAAATGGCAATCAAAAGCCAAAAACTGTAACCAATTTTAAAACTGGGTTTTATTATTCCATTTTTTGGTCTCCAGACAGTAAAAAAATCATGTATGTTAATCAAGCAATGGATATTAACTTTATTGATGTAAATACTGGAGACGTTATTAAAGCTGATAAAGGAAAATATATGTTTGAAGGTAACTTACAGAATTTTAAAGTTAATTGGTCTCCAGACAGTAATTGGGCAGTGTATTCCAGAAGTACAGATAATCGTTCTAAAACAGCGCTATTCCTTTATGATGTTAAAAACAAAAAAGTATCTCAGCTAACTTCAGGATATTATAGTGATAGTAATCCTACTTTTAGTAAAGATGGTAAATATCTCTTCTTCACAACCAGTAGAACGTTTAATCCTGTTTATTCAGATTTAGATAATACGTTTGTTTATCCAAATTCAACTACTATTGCTGTTGGTACCTTAAGTGCAAAAGAGAAGTCTTTATTAGAAGTTAAAAATGATGCGATAGAGGATTCAAAAAAAGAAGATGAAAAAGAGAAAAATGCTGATAAGAAGAAAAAGGATTCTGATAAAGAAGTTAAAAAAGAAATAGCCAAAACAGTTATTGACATTAATGGATTTGAAAATCGAGTAGAAATGTTGGATTTACCTGTAGGCAGGCTAACTAATTTACAGGCGGTTGATGGCAAATTATTGTTTGTGAGGTTTCCAAATTCTGGAGCAAGTGAAGAGGAATCACCTAAATTAGAATATTATGATTTTAAGGAACGGGAAGTTAAAACAATAATGACCAAAGTCTCTAATTATAAAGTTTCTGCAAATAACAAGAAAATATTAGTGATTCAAGAACAAAAACTTGCTGTTGTAGACATTAAAGCAGATCAAAAAATAGACAAAACCGTTCCTACTGATAAAATGGTGATGAATGTGGTTCCTAAAGAAGAATGGAAGCAAATTTTTAATGATGTATGGCGTTTTGAACGGGACTACTTTTATGATCCTGGCATGCATGGAGTAGATTGGAATACTATGAGAACACGCTACGGAGATTTAGTAGACCAAGCTAACTCTCGCAATGATGTAAACATTATTATTGGTGATTTAATTGCTGAATTAAATGCATCACACACCTACAATGGTGGAGGTGATATAGAACAGGCACCAAGGATGAACGTTGGTTATTTAGGTGCTGATATTAGTTTAGAAAATGGGCACTATCAAATTAAAAAAATCATTTCTGGAGCACCTTGGGATGTTGAAGAGCGGTCTCCTCTATCCAAGCCAGGCATTGATATTAAAGAAGGCGATTATATTTTAGCTGTAAACGGTCTCCTTGTAGATTCCACAAAACCTTTTTCATCGTCGTTCCAAGGATTAGGAGAAACGACTGTACAATTAACAGTTAATAATACACCTTCAATAATCAATTCTAAAAAAATTATTGTTAAAACCATGTCTTCCGAAACAAGGTTACGTCATTTAGCCTGGATTGAGAATAATAGAAAAAGAGTAGATGAAGCAACAAATGGTAAGATAGGATATGTATATGTTCGTAGTACTGGAATTGATGGTCAAAATGAATTGATTAGGCAATTTTATGCTCAGATGAACAAAGAAGGTTTAATTATAGATGAAAGATTTAATAGTGGAGGACAAATTCCTGACAGGTTTATTGAATTATTGGATAGAGATCCATTAGCTTACTGGGCGGTAAGAGATGGAAAAGATTGGGCTTGGCCACCATCTGGCAATTTTGGTCCAAAAGTTATGCTTATAAATGGTTTTAGCGGTTCTGGAGGTGATGCTTTCCCAGACTTCTTTAGAAAAAGAGGTTTAGGCCCATTAATTGGAACACGAACATGGGGTGGTTTAATTGGTATTTCGGGCGCTCCTAATTTAATTGATAATGGTACTATAACGGTTCCTACTTTTAGAATGTATGATCCAAATGGCGAATGGTTTAAAGAAGGACATGGTGTAGACCCGGATATAGAGGTTGTTGAAGATTTTCAAAAACTTGCAAACGGAACTGATATTCAGCTCGAAGCTGGAATTGAAGAAGTCTTAAAATTACTTGACAGTAAAAACACATTTAAAAAACCTAAAAGACCACCTTACGAAAACCGAAACTAAAGTCTTAAAACAAAAAAACAGGAAGCTAAGCCTCCTGTTTTTTAAATTTATAATTATAAAAAATTATTTTTTAATTTCTAAAAGTGTAACTTCAAAAATCAAAGCTGAAAAAGGTTTGATTTTATCACCTCTTTGTTGAAAACCATAAGCTAGATCTTGTGGCACAAAAAATTTATATTTAGATCCTACAGACATTAATTGCAAGCCTTCTGTCCAACCTTTAATTACTTGAGTTATTCCAAATTCAGATGGTTCACCCCGCTCTACAGAACTGTCAAATACAGTTCCATCAGTTAAAGTACCGTGATAATGAACTTTTACTTTTGAAGCCAATGTTGGTTTTTCACCTGTGCCTTCTTTTAAAACAATATATTGTAAACCGCTTTCAGTTACTTTTACACCATCTTTGGTTTTGTTTTCTTCTAAAAATTTCTCTCCAGCAACTTTATTATCGTTAAAAGTTTCTTCAGCTTTAGCAATAGCGTCTGCTTGTTGCTTTTCTCTATCTCTTTGTTGTTTCTTTTGGAAATAGGCACTTAAAATTCCTTGAACATCTTCTTTAGTTATTAAAAGCTCTGTAGAATCCATAACGCTATTAAATCCTTGTAAAAAAAGATTTGCATCCATTTCAGAAACATTGGTTTGAACATTACGTGCTACATCCATTCCAATAGCATAACTTAAGGAGTCTATTTCTGTATCTAATGATTTTTTTGTAACACCTTGGCTATTACATGAAGATACTAAGGTTGTTAAAAATATAACTGCTAAAAACTTAATTAATTTCATTTGTTTTATTGATTAAAAATTTGTGCAAAAATAACAAATTTTAAACGAGAAATTCAGCTGCTTTTGTTACTATTTTCATAAATATTATAATAAGTCTACTCACTAATGGGTTTTGTGAGCAATAAAAAATGAAAATTGTGATAAAAGTCATATTTATAAAGCCTATCAATAGCTAATTTTGTTTAAATTATTTGATTATGATAACTCTAAACATAGCGCTTTATAGCTGGACTAATGGTGCCATAATGATTGCTATATTTGGTATTGTTTGTCTTACTCTTATTGGAATTCTTTTAAATTTTATGATGGGAGGAAAGAAAAAAAAGGATACTGAAGAATAATAACACAAAAAATCAGGTCCTTACTCTTTATTTTAAAATTCATTTGCCCAATACTTTCATTGGGTGAATGTCACCTCAACTTTTTAAATATATAGTTTAAATACTACATTCATCCTTCTACTTAAACTCAATTAATAAATATTAATAACTGCGCATCATTAGAAATCTTTTTAAGGTTTTTAAAAAATTTAATTTGTTTATGTAACAATAGTTGCCTGAAAACTAATTATCATAAATTATTTTTACTGATAAAAATAAAATAATAAATAAAACTTATAATATTATGGAAACAACACAATTAGATCAACAAGCATTTTCTATGCCTAGAATTGGTGACAAAGCACCAGAATTTAAAGCCGTAACAACACAAGGAGACATTAATTTCCCATCAGATTATAAAGGAAAATGGGTCATTCTTTTTAGTCATCCTGCAGATTTTACACCAGTATGTACTTCAGAGTTTATGACATTTGCTCATTTAGAAGAAAAATTCGCCAATGCAAATTGCAAATTAGTAGGCCTTTCTATTGATGGTTTATACAGTCATATTGCATGGTTAAGAACCATTAAGGATAAAATAAAGTTTAATGGCATGAAAAACATTGAAGTAAAATTTCCTTTAATTGAAGACATTTCCATGGAAATAGCCAAAAAATATGGCATGATTCAACCAGGTGAAAGCAAAACTCAAGCGGTAAGAGCTGTATTTTTTGTGGACCCAAAAGGTATTGTAAGAGCTCTTATTTATTATCCTTTAAGCTTAGGAAGAAATTTTGACGAGATTTACAGAGCATTAATTGCCATGCAAACTTCTGATAAATTTAATGTAGCAACGCCTGCAGATTGGTATCCAGGAAATGATGTTATTATATCGCCAGCAGGATCATGTGGTGTTGCTGAGGAAAGAATGACTAAAACAGACGATTTACAATGTGAAGATTGGTTTTTCTGTACTAAAAAACTAGACAAGGATTTAGTTTTAAAAGAAATACTCAATAAAAACTAAGGTTTAAAATTAAACAGAGCCTCAATGTTGAGGCTCTGTTTTTTTGGTATTAAAATTTCTTTTGAAAGAAAAAAGTAATATTTCTTCCTGGTTCTGTAATAGGAACCGCACCAAAATCTGCCTGATTGTTAAATGAGAAATTTAAATGATCATGATAAGTTTGATCAAATATATTCAATACAGCAAGTCCTAATGATACATTTTTAAAAGGTCTCACACCAAACCGAAAGTCTAATGTTTCATAACCATCCGTTTCTATTTCGCCAAAACTTTCAGCTATATCAGATTGTTTACTATTAATCCTGTATTGTAAATTTGCCCAAAGCTTCTCTTTTTCAAAACCTGTTGTTAAGGTTATATTAAATGGCGGAATAAGCGGTAATGATTCATTTAAATCTTGATTCTTTGCATACACATAGGCCGCTTCCGTTTTAAAATAATAATCATTTAAAAAATCCAATTTCCCCATAAGCTCAAAACCTGTTTTATAGGCATTATCCAAATTTCTAAAAACTTTAGGATGAACCGGTTGTAATGCAGGCATGAATTTTCTTGTTAAACTAACATCTTCAATAGCCACAATATAATGGTCAAAAAACGAATAGTAAAACGAGGTTTCATAACTAAATTTATTCAACCCATTACTTAAATTTTGATGACCTTTAAAACCGATTTCAAATTGATTGTTTACTTCAGCTTTTAAATCAGGATTTCCTATATATTCATAAGCATCTTGTCCAACGGTAAAATGATTAATAAAACGCTCTATCATATTTGCCGAACGTACGCCTCTTCCAAAAGCAGCTTCTACTATAAATTTATCAGATACTATTTTCTTTACAGAAATGGTTCCGCTTACATTTTGTTCTGTACGTTTTCTTAAAGCATACAAAGCCTCAAAATCTGCCTCAGGATCTTTAATGTTTGAGATTACAATATCATTACGTAATCCCGCAGTTAAAATGGTAGAATTGTTTATAGACCATTTTGCTTCTGTAAATAAGCCAATATCATTGATGTACGAATTTTGCCAAACTTTGTCAACAAATAATCTTGGTGTTGGCAAGGTCATTCCATTCATTATTTTAACGGTTCTGTCTCGACCACCATCTCTTGCTATATACATAACATCTATTCCTGAAAAAATATTAAGCTTACTTATTGGCTTCCAATTTAATTCAAGTTTTCCTCCTGTAGTGGTCGCTTCAACAGCAGAAGATGCGGCTGTCATCATGAATGATGGTCTCGAATTATTGGACATTAAATGGTCTACATAACTATAATAAGCCTTAGCGGTGATAGATTTTAAAACATCCCCAATATTGGACCATTTATAATCCAAAGATACAATAGTGCTATTATCAAAATCGGTATCCATAGGCAAACCGGCATGCAAAACATCTCTTCCAAAAGACTGTCTCCAATGTGCTTGCAAACGTTGATTTTCAGTAAAATTATAGCCAAATTTTAATCCATAATCTGTACTTCTAAAAGAAGAAGGAATCTCAATTTGATTACCATCTTCATAATTCCCAAAATCTCTATAACCAACATTACCTACTAGATCATAAGTTTTGGTTATCTGCTGAAGTTGCAACATGGTTACAAACGAATTTCCGTTAGACTCATAACCTCCAGATACTGTTCCATGCAAACCAGTATCCAGTAAATTGGGCTTACCCGTTACAATATTGATAACACCTCCAAAAGTAGCTCCGTAACGTACCGTATAAGGCCCTTTTATAATTTCTATTTTTGAAACTTCTTCTGGAATAATGTGAGTTGTAATAGGATCCATTCTGTTTGGACAAGCATTCATGGCTTTTGTGCCACCATCATATTGAATATTTAACTGCTCATACTGAGACGCTCTAAATGATGGATCTGTAGCATAACTACCTCGTTTAATTATAGAAAATCCGTTAATATTATCAAATAAATCTGCTACATTTTTAGGCTGTACTATATTTTTTTGATAATCGTTTGATACTTGGGTTAAAACAGGATCTGTGGTTGCATTTCCTGTAACTAAAACCTCATCAAGCTGAACTGTTTTTTGTGTGATGGTATCTTTAACTTTGTCTATTTTTTCCTGAGAAAAAGACAAGGTATAAATAAGCGCACAACAAAGCGCACTATAAAATGTTCTCATTTTTTATTGTTTAAAATTGAAATAAATGGATTTTCAGAAGAATAAATAGCCTTCTGTATATTATAAATTTAAAATAGGAGAACTAAACTTGTGGAGGATGATCTAAGGAGTAGGTTAAGGAATAATGATATAAATTATTATAATTTTTCAAATGGGTTTTTCTTGACAAATGGCTCAAGAAATCGTAAGAATTCTGCTCAACAACAAACAGCGTGATTTCTCTAAAATCAATATATTTAAAAGGCACTTTATCATCGGCTGCTTGGTTATTCTGTGCCACTTTCATTAATTGGCATTTGCCATTACACTGCAATTCGGGTCGGTCTTTATTTTCGCACAGCTTTTCAATAAACCCTGAAGTATCCAGATAATAATATGCATAGGTAAAAGATATTCGCAAACTATTAAATATAATAATAGTAGCTAAAAGTAACGATACTATGGACGTTGCTGTTTTCAAGATCACAAAATTAAAACTTTTACAGCATTATAATGTCACTTTTATTACATCTATTTAAATTAAAATTATTGAAATGTTAAATAAATTATAAAATATTAATAATCAATCATTTGAGTAACATAGGTTACTAACCTTCTTTTTTAACTAAGCTACCTTTGAAATATAATGTATTGATATAGCATTATAAAAACCCATTAAAAAACTATGAATTATGAAAAATTTAAAGCCCCTACAAACAGCTACGGTATTATTAGTAATACTATTTAGCACATTTTTAACCTCATGCAGTGACCATGAAAATGAAACTAATGAAACATTGAATGCTTTAGAAAGTAACGCCATACTTTTACAGTCAGATACAGACGCTCTTTTATTTATGCTTGAAGAAGAAAAACTAGCAAGAGATACTTATGAGTTTTTAGATAATCAATGGAGTTTAAATCAATTTTCTAACATTAAAAAAAGTGAACAATCTCATATGAATGCTGTTATTAATTTACTTGAATTTAACAATATTGCATACACCATACTACCTTACGGAGAATTTAAAGACAAAACATTACAAGATTACTACAATTTGTTTGTTGAAAATGGTCAAATAAGTCAGTCTAATGCTTTACAAATTGGAGCTACCATTGAAGATTTAGATATTGTAGACCTACAAGAGTATATAGATCATACATCAAACGCCTCTTTGGTCTCTGTTTTTGAAAGTTTAAAATGTGGATCAAAAAATCATTTGCGAAGTTTTGTGACTGTAATTGAAACTATCGGCGACACGTATAACCCACAGTTTTTAACTGAAGAATTTTATAATCAAATCATATCTGGAAACCATGAAACCTGTAATCAATAAATTAGTAATCATTCTTATTTCAACAATACCCTTTAACTTTTATGGTCAGAGCGCAAATCTTTCAAATCAAGAAATTATAGATTTGAAATATATGCTTGAAGAAGAAAAAGTCGCCCATGATGTTTACGACTATTTGGATAAAAAGTGGCATTTAAAAATTTTTGGCAATATCAAACAAAGTGAACAACGCCATATGGAAATGGTTGAATATTTACTCAACTCTTATAAAGTAAGTTACCAATTTAGCGATGAGCAAGGTATGTTTTACAATGAACATTTACAAAACATGTACAATGACTTAATAGAGAAAGGTTCAAAATCTGAATTTGATGCTTTAGAAGTAGGCAAAATGATTGAAGTTGTCGATATAGAAGATTTAGAAAAGGCTCTAAAAAAAACAACGAATTCTGATATAAGTCAGGTATATTCAACCCTAATATTTGCATCAAACAATCATTTACGAGCTTTCAATAGAAATCTCTCAAGATTTAATTGAATTACTTAAATCAAATTTTAAAAAGTAAAGCCATTTTAAGGACGATAGTATATTTTTGTAAAACAAAAAGCAAATAAACTTTAAAAACCCTTTAAATAATTTTAATAAATACAAATTATGGATGTTGAAATATTAGCTAGAATACAGTTTGCATTTACCATTGCATTTCATTACATCTATCCACCACTCAGTATTGGCATTGGATTAATCATGGTCATTATGGAAGGCTTGTACTTAAAAACCGGCAACAAAGACTATGAAATTTTAACTCGTTTTTGGTTAAAAATATTTGCCATAACCTTCGGAATAGGTGTTGCTACAGGCATTATTATGGAATTTGAATTTGGCACCAATTGGGCAGTTTATTCAAAATATGTGGGTGATATTTTTGGAAGTGCTTTAGCTGCTGAAGGTTTATTTGCCTTTGGATTAGAAAGTACCTTCCTTGGAATTTTAGTTTTTGGATGGAACAGAGTATCGCCTAAAGTCCATTTCATTTCTACTATTGGCGTATTTTTTGGTTCCATGTTTTCTGCGGTTTGGATCGTGGTTGCGAATAGTTGGCAACAAACGCCTGCTGGTTATCATATTGTTGGTGAAGGTTTAAGTGCTCGTGCAGAAGTAACAGATTTCTGGGCCATGGTTTTAAATCCGTCTAGTGTAGATAGAATTATTCATACCTGGCAAGGTGCCTTTTTAGCAGGAGCCTTTATGGTTTTAAGTGTTCATGCCTATTACCTTAGAAAAGGAAGATATACTGAAATTTCTAAAAAAGCCTTTAAAATAGCTTTAGTTGTTGCCACTATGGTGTCATTCACTCAATTACTTTCCGGACATAGTTCTGCCGATGGCGTTGCTGTAAATCAACCAGCCAAATTAGCCGCTATGGAAGGTCATTATGAAAAATCATCACCAGCAGATTTATATCTTCTTGGATGGGTCGATAACGGAAATCAAAAAGTAACAGGATTGGGAATTCCTGGTGGTTTATCGTTTTTAGTACATCAAGATTTCAAAGCACCTATTACAGGCTTAAATGCGTTCCCTGAAGAAGACAGACCTGGACAAGTTAATGCGGTATTTCAGTTTTATCATATCATGATTTCTATTGGTATGTTTTTAATAGCGCTTACATTTTACGCTTGCTTTTTATGGTGGCGCGGAACATTATTTAATAAAAAATGGCTCATGTGGCTTTTCTCATTTTCGGTTATTTTACCCCAAATTGCTAATCAGGCTGGTTGGTTTGCTGCCGAAATGGGAAGACAACCCTGGATTGTTTATGGCCATTTAAGAACCAGCGAAGGCTTTTCGCAGGAAGTTTCGGCCAATCAAATCATTTTTTCACTAGTATTATTCATGGTGGTTTATAGCTTACTATTGGTTTTGTTTTTATATTCTTTAAATAAAAAAATAAAGCATGGCCCATATGACGAAGCTAAAAATGCATTAGAAATTATTTAAAAAAATAACATGGAAACATTTTTAGGGTTAGATTATCCAACACTTTGGTATTTAGTGGTTGGACTATTATTTTCTGGTTATGCCATTTTAGAAGGCTTTGATTATGGCGCAGGTGCATGGCATTTATTCTTTAAAAAAGACTTAAGCAGACGCATTGCCATCAATGCTATTGGTCCTATTTGGGATGCCAATCAAGTATGGCTCATTATTGGTGGTGGTGCTTTATTTGCAGGATTCCCTATAATGTATGCTACCATGTTATCTGCTATGTATATTCCGTTCATGCTATTTTTAATGTTGTTGGTATTACGCTCATCTGCCATAAAGTTTAGAAGTGCCGAAGAAATGCCGTGGTGGCGAAAAACATGGGATATCATTTATTTTGTATCCAATACTGCCATTGCTTTTTTATTAGGCGTTGTGCTAGGCAATGTGTTGCAAGGCTTTGAAATTGATTCAAACTTTAGCTATAAAGGTGGCATATTTTTTTCGTTTTTAAGTCCGTATGCTATTATGGTCGGGTTTACTACCTTATCCATTTTTATGACGCAAGGGGCTATTTTTTTATTGCTAAAAACCGAAGGGCGATTGCATTCTAGACTTACCTTTTTACTAAAAAAAGGAATGATTTTCTTTATTATAAGTTTTTCTGTAACATCACTATATACTTTAATATTCATTCCTGGTGTTACAGATAATTTTAAAGAAACTCCTATGTTTTTTATTTTACCCGTGTTGGCCTTTTTAGCTGTAGCTAATGTTCCTAGACTCGTATCAAAGAAGAAGTACTCATATGCGTTAATTTTTTCATCATTAACTATGGCATTTTTACTTATGTTAGTAGCCTTTCAATTATATCCTACCTTATTACCTTCAACCATTGACCCAAAATATAGTGTTACCATTTATAATGCGGCATCTTCACAAAAATCATTAGGCATTATGCTAACTATAGTGGTTATAGGCACGCCCCTTTTAGCGGGATATTTTATCTTTCTATATAAAACATTCTACGGAAAAGTAAAACTTGATGACACAAGTTATTAATATACCTTAAACTAAGCACCATTTTAGACCCTTTTTTATATGTAACAATTGTGACAGGTAAACTTATTTTATCAGAGTACCTTTGAAATTACTAAACCAATAAGTATGTCTAAAGTATTAGTTTTAGGAGCTGGTATTTCTGGTCATGTAGCAGCTTCTCATTTACGTAGAAAGCTATCAAAAGAACATGACGTTGTAGTGGTGTCTCCTAACAGTAATTATCAATGGATTCCCTCAAACATATGGGTAGGTATTGGCAGAATGCCATCCAAAAAAATATTATTTCCTCTTGCTCCATTATATAAAAAGAAAGGCATAGACTTTAAACAAGCCAAAGCCATAAGCTTTCATCCAGAAGGGGACCAACAAGAAGAAAAACCTTATGTGTTAGCCGAATATGTTGCTGGAGACATACAAGGAATACAAGAAAAAGTAACCTATGATTATCTCATTAATGCCACAGGTCCAAAATTAAATTTTGAAGCTACAGAAGGTTTAGTTCCAGATAATAATCGAACCTTTTCTGTTTGTACCTATACCCATGCCGAACATGCTTGGAATGGACTTAATGAGCAGATTGAATTAATGAAACAAGGTAAAAAGGTAAAAATACTTATAGGAACTGGGCACGCAAAAGCAACCTGTCAAGGCGCTGCTTTTGAGTACATTTTAAATGTTGAACAAGAATTGCGCAGACATAAAGTACGTGATATGGCAGACATTACTTGGATATCCAACGAATACAAATTAGGCGACTTTGGAATGGATGGCATGTTGATGAGTTATGGCTCTATTACCATGAAATCCAGTGAAATGGTTGAAATGATCTTTGAGGACAGAAATATAAAATGGATTCTTGGTGCTGGTGTTAATAAAATAGAAGATGGCATTGCCTATTATGAAAATTTAGATGGTGAAACTAAAATAGAAGCTTTTGATTTTGCCATGTTGATTCCATCTTTTTCTGGCCACGGATTTAAAGCCTTTGATAGAAACAATCAAGACATAACCGATAAGCTTTTTAAAGGATTTATGATTGTTGATGCTGATTATTCGCCAAAACCTTATGAAGAATGGACCGTACAAGATTGGCCAGAAACCTATCAAAACCCTAGCTACAAAAATATTTTTGCCCCAGGAATTGCCTTTGCGCCACCACATACCATTTCTAAACCAAGAAAGAGTAAAAATGGCACAGACATATTTCCATCACCACCAAGAACAGGAATGCCATCGGGCATTACAGCCAAATTAGTGGCTGATAATATTATCGATTCTATAAAAAGTGGCAAAGAGTCTTTACGCCATAAAGGTTCTATGGGTAATATGGGAGCTGCTTGTATTGCGTCTGCCGGTTATGGTTTATTAGATGGAAGTGGTATTAGCATTACAACGTTTCCTATAATTCCTGATTATAAAAAATATTCAGAAACACAAGGAAGGCATTTAGGAAAAACCTTTGGTTCTATAGGGTTAGCAGGACATTGGTTAAAACTAGCATTACATTATGCTTTTATTTATAAAGCCAAAATGAAACCACTTTGGTGGTTGATTCCTGAGTAAGGGATCAAACTAATAAAGGTTGATTCCTGAGTAGGAATTCATTCACCTTTAAAAGTTCATTTCAAAATTAAAAAATAATATTATGAGAAGAATATCGCCCATACAAAGATTTAAAATGATGAATCCTATCATACAACTCTTTAAATTTTTCGTTTTAAGTATTAAAGTTATGGTTATAGTTGCCGGTGGACATGGCGGCACTAGAAAATAAAGTTGACCCGTGATTGGTTGATTTTTTGTTGTTTGGTTTTTTAAAAAAAGCAGTCTTTAGTTATTAAAGATTGCTTTTTTGTTTAGTAAAACAAATGAAATATTAAAAAAGTATGGCTTTAAAAACCGTGACAAAAGTCATTTTTTTTTTAAACTATAATGATTACATTGTGAGATATCCTTCCAAAAGTTATTTCCATAATACTAAGTAACATAGGTTACCAAATAACTTTAAAAACACCTATACATTTGTCTCATTAAAAAAACAATTTATGAAAAACAACATAGGCATATTAACGCTTAGTTTTTTAAGCTTTATTTCTATTACCAAGGCTCAAGAAGTTATTCAAATTTCGAAAGCAACTGTTTTAGAAAGCGTTTCCAATAACAACCAATCTATTAAAATTTCGAAAGAAGACTTTAATCTAGCACGTGCAGATTACAGACAAACCAATGCCATTTTTTTACCCAATATAGCCGTTTCCCATACCGGTATGGCCATTACAAATCCGATTATGGCTTTTGGTTCTAAGTTAAATCAGGAAATATTAACAGTCAATGATTTTAATCCTTCCTCGCTAAACAATCCTGAACAAACCCAAAATTTTGCAACTCGAATTGAAGTCAAGCAACCGCTCATCAACATGGACGGATTTTATCAGCGTAAAGCCGCCAAAAACAACATGGAAGCCATGTCTTTGCAAACTAAAAGAACCACCGATTATTTGGTTTTTGAAGTAGATAAGGCCTACATGCAACTTCAACTGGCCTACAAAGCGCTTGATGTGATTGAAAAAGCGCTTTTAGCGGCAGAATCAAACAAAGCTTTAGCCGATAACAGTTTTAAACAAGGTTATTTACAACAAGCTGATGTTTTGGCAGTAGAGGTTAGAGTTACCGAAGTAAAAAATCAGCTTCAAACGGCAAAAAGTAATGTTGAAAATGCTTCGAACTATCTATCATTTCTTATGAATGATTACGAAAATGCTATTTTAAAACCAACGGATAGTTTAACCATAAACGCAACAGATTTAGTGGTGGCATCACAAATTTCAACAGAACGATCAGACATTAAAGCCATGCAATTAGCTTCCAATGCCTATGAGACTTTGCATAAGGCAGATAACATGACGTTTTTACCCACATTGAATGCCTTTGGAAGTTATGAATTATACGACGATCAAGCATTTCAAGGCGATGCTAGTGGCTATGTTGTTGGGGCACAATTAAGCTGGACGCTTTTAGATGGCACCAAACGCTTTGGAAAAGCCCAAAAAAGCAAAGCAGAATTTGAAAAATCAAAGCTTCAATATGAACAATATGTTTCACAAAGCCAGCTTGAATTAAACAAAGCGAAACGCCTGTTTATGGATGCCGAAAACAAATTAAAACTTTCTAAACTCGCCATGGAACAATCTCATGAATCCTTACGAATTAGAACCAATCGTTTTGAACAAGGCTTAGAAAAAACCTCAGATTTACTCACAACAGAAACACAATTTGCCCAAAAACAATTAGAATATTATCAAACCATTTTTGAGTATAACTATGCTCAAGCCTATTTAAAATTTTTAACTAAATAATAAAACCCATGAAAACTAACTATATGCTAATCTTATTAGTACTTTCAATCATGACAGTAAGTTGTGGAAACGATACTAAAAAGCCTATTGCAGATCAAACCCCTATTGCTGTAAAGATAAATGAGGGTAATGAAAACACTAACCATTCCTTCCTAACGGCAAGTGGTACTATACAGGCCGTTAAAAGTGCCAATTTAAGTACTCGCATGATGGGTTTTGTTACCAATACACCTGTAAATGTTGGAGATAAGGTACAAAAAGGGCAATTGCTTTTGGCCATTAACAACTCAGATTTACAAGCCAAACTATCTCAAGTTAATGCAGGAATTACAGAAGCTACTGCAGCTTTTACCAATGCGGAAAAAGATTATAATCGCTATAAAAATTTATTTGCAGACCATAGTGCCTCACAAAAAGAACTGGATGATATGACCGCACATTACAACATGGCACAAGCCAGATTGGAAGGTGCTAAACAAATGAAAAACGAGGTAGATGCTCAATTTGCTTATGCTAATATTCGTGCCCCTTTTGATGGCGTAGTTACCGGAAAATTTATTAAAAATGGAGATATGGCAAATCCAGGCATGCCTTTAATCTCCCTAGAGTCTCCAGAACATTTTGAAGTGATGGCAATGGTTCCAGAAAGTGAGATTTCAAAAATAACCTCTGGAATATCCGTTAATGTTTTAGTTAAATCCATAAACAAAACCGTAAAAGGAAAGGTAAGCGAAGTAAGTAGCTCAGCGAAAAACACCGGTGGACAATACTTGGTTAAAATAGCATTAAATAAACCTGAAGCCGCCATTTTATCGGGCATGTTTGTAACCGTTCAATTTCCGCTAGAAACTCAAACATCAACCAATATGGTCTTAATTCCTGTAGAAGCCTTAGTAACTAAGGGGCAACTTTCTGGCGTGTATACCATAAGTGATGGTAATACGGCTTTATTACGTTGGTTACGTTTGGGTAGAACTTTTGGAAATCAAATAGAGGTTTTATCAGGACTAAATTCAGATGAAAGCTATATTGTTTCAGCAGACGGAAAATTATATAATGGCGTAAACGTAACTATTCAATAACAAAACTGCGTTAAGGATTGAGCCATTGTTGGAGCTCTTTTTTGTGAGGAACACAAAAAAAGCGACTGGTGAAAGCCTGTTAAAACGCCCAAAAAATAAATTAAGATGCAAGAAGGAATTTCAGGCAAAATAGCCCATTTTTTTATCAACTCTAAGCTTACCATTCTATTAATGATTGGTTTAATGATTATTGGTGTGTATAGTTCATTTCTTATTCCAAGAGAGGAAGAACCTCAAATCAATGTACCCATGGCCGACGTTTTGGTTGGTTATCCTGGTGCCAACCCAACAGAGGTAGAGAACAGAGTTGTAAAGCCTTTAGAAAAAATTATTTCAAACATAAAAGGCGTTGAGCATGTTCACAGTATGGCTATGAATGGTCAGGCGGTTATGGTCATCCAATTTTATGTTGGTGAAGACACAGAGCGTTCTTACGTAAAATTATATGATGAATTGATGAAGCATGAAAATATGTTTCCTCAAGGCGTTTATAAACCCGTTGTAAAAACGCGCTCTATTGATGATGTTCCTATGTTAGGATTAACTTTATGGAGTGAACATTATGATGATTATGACTTACGCCAAATAGCAGAAGAATTAACCTCTGAAATTGAAAAAGTAAAAGATGTTTCCATAACGAAAGTGATTGGTGGCAGAAACAGACAGCTAAAAGTTAGTTTAGATAAAGATAAAATGGCTGGAAACGGTATTGATGCTTTAGAAATCATGCAAATGATTCAAGCCAACAACAGTAGTTCGCAGTCTGGCAGTTTTGTAAATAATGATACCGAATACCTTATTACCACTGGACGATTTTTAGAAACCAAAGAAGATGTAGAAAACCTAGTAGTTGGTGTTAATAATAATATGCCCGTTTATTTAAAACAAGTTGCCAGCATTCAAGATGGGCCATCATCAGCAAAAACCTATGTCTCTTTTGGTTTTGGCCAAGCCAATGAATCCTTTAAAAATTTTAATTCAGATTATCCAGCCGTAACCATTTCAATATCAAAAGTTAAAGGGGCAGATGCAATGAAAATATCTGAAAAGATATTAACGCATGTTGATAAATTAAAGCAAACCTTAATCCCAACCGATGTACATGTAGATGTTACCAGAAATTACGGAGAAACAGCCTCTGACAAAGTAGGCGAATTATTGCTACACCTTGGAGTTGCCATATTGGCTGTGACTATTTTAGTGATGTTAGCTATGGGGTGGCGTGGTGGTTTAGTGGTGTTTTTTTCAGTGCCATTAACTTTTGCATTAACCTTATTTGCCTATTACATGTTGGGTTATACCCTAAACAGAATTACACTTTTTGCCTTGGTTTTTGTGGTTGGTATTGTGGTAGATGACAGTATTATTATTGCCGAAAACATGCACAGGCATTTTAAAATGAAACGATTACCATTTAAACAAGCCGCTATTTATGCCATTAATGAAGTAGGCAATCCAACCATTTTAGCAACTTTTACCGTTATTGCGGCAATTTTACCCATGGCTTTTGTGTCTGGAATGATGGGCCCTTATATGAGCCCTATGCCTATTGGTGCATCTATTGCTATGATTTTATCATTATTTGTAGCGCTTACAGTGACTCCTTATTTGGGATATCATTTATTGCAAGAAAAAGAAGGACAAGCACATAAAGAAGACGAAAGTTTAGAAACTAGCAGAATATATAAATTTTACAAAAAAATAGAACAACCTTTTTTAGATAATCCTAAAAAACGAAATGTCATGCTGGTTATTACACTGGTATTACTCATAGGTTCTGTATTGATGTTTTTTACAAAATCTGTGGCAGTAAAAATGTTACCGTTTGATAATAAAAATGAGTTTCAAGTAGTGATTGATATGCCTGAAGGAACTACCTTAGAAAGAACGGCCGTTGTGACTCAAGAAATCGCACAATATTTAACAACCATTCCAGAAGTGGTGGATTACCAAAATTATATTGGCGCCTCTGCTCCTATTACCTTTAACGGATTGGTAAGACATTATGATTTACGTGGAGGCAGTAATATGGCCGATATTCAAGTAAATCTTTTACACAAAGAGCATAGAGATTTGCAGAGTCATGATATAGCAAAACTAGTACGACCAAACATCCAGAAAATTGCTAAAAAATATCATGCCAATGTTAAAATTGTAGAAGTTCCACCAGGACCGCCAGTGCTTTCAACGCTAGTAGCTGAAATTTATGGTCCCAATTATGATGAGCAAATTAAGGTTGCAAAACAAGTCAAAGCTATTTTAGAAAACACGGTGGATGTAGTTGATGCCGATTGGATGGTAGAAGACAATCAAATAGAATATCGCCTTGAGGTTGATAAGGAGAAAGCCATGCTTAATGGCATTGCACCACAACAAGTGGTTGGCAATTTAACCTATTTGCTTAAAGAATATCCTATTGCCAATTTGTATGATGAGACTTCAAATGATAACGTAAGCATTGTACTTGCATTAGATGATAAGGATAAAACATCGCTCCAGGATATTCAAAATTTAAAGATTAAAGGGCTCAATGGTCAGGTGGTTTCGGTAAGTGATTTGGTTACTGTTAAAAAAGAAACCTTAGAAAAAACAATTTACAGAAAAGACCAAAAGCGAGTGGTTTATGTTCTGGCTGATATGGCAGGAGCCTTAGAAAGTCCTGTATATGCCATCTTAGGAATGAATGAAAAACTTCAAAAAATTGAACTCCCAAAAGGCTACAAAATTAATGAACTTTACATGGAATCTCCAACAGAAGAAACAGATTTCACCGTAAAATGGGATGGAGAATGGCAAATTACTCTAGAAGTTTTTAGAGATTTAGGTGCTGCATTTTTAATTGTTATTGTCATCATCTACATGCTTATTGTAGGCTGGTTTCAAAACTTTAAAACACCTTTGGTCATGATGGTGGCCATTCCGCTTTCATTAGTTGGTATTGTTTTAGGTCATTGGCTATTAGATGCCTTTTTTACCGCCACATCTTTTATAGGTATGATAGCTTTAGCTGGTGTTATGGTTAGAAACTCGGTGTTACTTATCGACTTTATTGAAATCAGATTAAACGATGGCATTCCTATAAAGCAAGCCATTATTGATGCTGGCGCCGTAAGAACTACACCAATTTTGTTAACAACGGGTGCAGTTGTAATTGGAGCTTCTATCATTCTTTTTGATCCTATTTTTCAGGGATTAGCCATATCGTTAGTTGCTGGAGCCATTGTTTCAACGATTTTAACCTTAATAGTGGTGCCTTTGATTTATTATATCACCGAAAGAAAAAAATGGGAACATTAACCTTATACACATCAAACCATGAAACTAGTTATTATTACCGCCATAAAAGAGTTTGAAAAAGTTATTAAACTTCAATTAAAAGAAGCCAATGTTAAAACATTCTCTTATAGAGATGTAACGGGTTTTAGAGACAGCACTGAAGATGCTGTAGAATCTAATTGGTTTTCAAGTGAAATGAATCAAACCGAATCTATCGTTTTTTATGCTTTTGTAAAAAAAGAACATGTAGAAAAGCTTTTTGAACAAATAACGACATTTAACAAAAATCAAAAGACATTATCAAACATCCATATCGCTGTTTTAAATATTGAAAAATCTAATTAAACTATAACACATGAAAAACAGAATTATAAGAGGCATTGCTGGAACCTTTATATTAGCAAGCTTATTATTGGCCATATATGTTAACATAAACTGGCTTTGGTTTACAGCCTTTGTTGGCGCCAACTTATTGCAATCATCCTTAACCAAATGGTGTTTGATGGATACTATCTTATCTAAATTGGGCGTAAAAGGTTAAACTGCGTTAATTTTTAAAGAAAAATAAACAATTGTATCAATTTATTCCGTTCAAAATAAAATTTGGT